>Ga0265298_10000437_pt1 | contig 62296 bp, 42 predicted proteins | sample AusTroGonzalo_MG_3_FD_193486 | JGI IMG/M metagenome (GOLD analysis project Ga0265298, IMG submission 193486) | Bovine rumen microbial communities from tropical cattle in Woodstock, Queensland, Australia - Gonzalo_01 | ecosystem: Host-associated > Mammals > Digestive system > Stomach > Rumen ... | reverse complement strand
ATGATGAATTGCAGGACAACGGCATGCAGAAAGTGCATACCGACTACCAGATTCTGTATGCCAAACCGGGTGAAACAGTGTATCTCTACCGTCCTGAACGCGCTGCAATGGTCGGGTATGTACGTTGGTATTGCTACGATACCGACCGTGCTGTGCCGGGTTGGTACACAGCGGAAGACACACCCAAAACGGATAAAAATGGAAATCCTGTTCCTCGTATTGAGAGTACCTATTATAGAGATACAACGGACACGTCTAATCCGAAATTCAGGCACAAAAACGAATACGGCTGGTTCGGTTTCAATTATACGACAGAACGTGTAACGACGACAGACCGGGCGTATTTGGAATGCAAATACACCATGCATAAGGGTGATACCATCTATCGCATTGCGTGTGATGAGGGTATCTGGAATGATTTTACGTGGGATAATTCGGGTGCAACGACCGAGCCGCACCTCTCCAAACGTATTATCTACGAGATCCGTCCGGCCAAATGGATGGCGGACAGTCTGGAGTTATGCAAAGTAAGTCCGGAAAATCCGGATAATGACAAGTATCTGGAGGAGCATGAAATGATCGCCCCCACCGGACGACAGCTCTATATCGGACCGGACATGATGTACCGCGGGAGCGGCAAGCAAATCAAATTACAGCACTACTACTATTATTGCCGTTCCAATTATCACTATTACAACAGCCAAGGCAATGTCACTCCGCCCAGCACCGATGCCAACTGGAAGTGGTACGTAAACGGCGTGGAAGACCCTTCCATCACATTGACGGACAAGGCTGCGCAGTATGCTCCGGTCAGTTGTTCAACACCCGGAACGGTGGTCTATACGCTGAAGTACAACTCTGCCGACGGCTATTATTTCAATGTAGCGCGATTCAAAGTGACCTACATGGATGTGGACGTAGTAGGACCGTCCACTAAGGTTCCTGCGCCGACCAAAAAGATGGAGAGAATCTACGAAGAGAGGTTCAACTATAACCGTCCCGGTACGACCAATTTTGCCTTCTGGCTCGGACACTTCGATGTCGATGAATCCACCTACGGCTACTACGACAAGAACTTGGACGGCGACCCTTCCTATAGACACGTCCGTAAAGGGAATATTACATGGAGCGAATACGCGGTGACGAATAAAAAAGCCGTTTGGGTTTCTTCCGGAACGACACCATACGTCTATCAGCATGTAGACTCCGCTGACAACGTATCCGCCAATGCAAAGGAAGGGTATATGCTCTATTGCGACGGTTCGCAGCAGCCGGGACTGGTGTTTAACCTGAAAGTGAATGCCGATCTCTGTCCGGGTTCCACCATGTATTTCTCTGCTTGGCTGTGCGACGGCTCCAGTACAGGAGATTCCAACAAAAGTGCGCCGAACTTGGACTTTATCGTAACCGGTATTGACGACGAAGGCAAGGAACATGCGCTGACGACCTTCACCACGGGTGAGTTCGGTATCAATGCTGTAAACAAAGTGGGTCAAAGCGGAAAAATGGAACGTACCAAGTGGTACCAGATCATGTTCCCCGTGAAGTTCGACACGAAAGCGACCTATCCGTCCTACCGATTGAAGATTACGAATAAGAGTACCTCTTCGGATGGTAACGATTTTGCGATCGATGATATCCGGATCTATGTGCAGAAAGCGCCGGTTATGCCTATTCAGGCTTCCACTTCGGACTGTATCGACAGAGCGGTCGATTCAATCCGTGCCTATCTGCGTATCGACTACCAGGGAATTGATGATGAGAGCGACTCTCTCTTTTATCAATGGCGAGAGGGCGACCGTATCATCCGTAACGCGTATTTCAACAAAGACAGTGTGGATAAAAAATCCAACACTTTCGGTTGTATTCCTATTTTGAGAACCGATGAGGCAATTGTGGCGAGCGGACTGACTTCAGACAACCTCCTTGCCTTCGATGGTGCCTACCGCGAAACCAAAGATCCAATTTACCGTTATATCAAGGAGAAAATTGACGCTACGACCGAGCGCTACGTCCTCTATGTGGCGCAGGCAATCGAGGTGAGCATGAACCATAACTACACCGGCTTCGTGGCAACACGCCCGGAGGACTTGGGTGACCGTAACGGCTGCGGTACATTCGAAGACATGATTATCTCCGGTGGTACGCGAATCATCATTGATGACCATATTACGCTCGGAGACTCCGTGGTCAGCATGTGCGGTCACCGCACCTACACGCTCAATATTGTGCTCACGAAGATTATTCAGGACGAGACTGATCCGGATGACCCTTTGAAAGCCGATACCACGCACTGCAAAGCCGACTGGCTGATAGGTGACTCGACGTATGTCAACGAAAACACCTCTGATTATGGAGGCAAAAACTTCGATGAAATCGAAAGGGCTTTGCAGATTTATCGCGGTAACTCCGTACCGCCGGAGATACGAGCCATGATAGAAAATTTGGTATCAAAAGGCAAACTCATCCTGGACACAGCTTCCATCACCATGCAGCCTTCCTTGTCGCTCAGTTACACTGCTTTCCCTTTGGATGGTTCGGCTGGAGAAGGCAAGAAGGTGTGTACTTCACCTCGTTTCCTGCATATACGACCCTCTACAGAAATAGCCACCATGATGGCGGTGGGTAGTTCCACGGAGGAACTGCCGCGTGCAGTGGCGAATCGTCCACGTATAACGCGTATCTCCAATGCACAGAAACTTAGAGACTCGTTTGAACTGCCCTTGTACCTCAAAGGTGATGACAACGACGATGAATATATTATTGAACGGGTGGTATTGGAGGATTCTACCAATCCGACCTGGTCTGCTATTGAACTGACGGTAGATGACGCTCATAAGGACCGTGCGCTTTCCAATAGTGAGACACTTGTATTGTCCGGAATTGAATCTTTGGCAGCCGGTTATGATTATACCTTCCATGTTGTCTTCGAAAAAGAAGATGCACCGCATGTCGGTTGCGAACGAGGATATACCTATTTCACCCTGCGTATCGTGCCGGATGTCGTGACATGGTACGGCGGTAACTGGAACGTGGATTTCAACTGGTCTTCGTTCATCCCGCTGCCTGAGACGGATGTTGTGCTTCTTCCGCAGAACTACAATGTCACTTTCTCGGAAGACTCTATCTATGATTTCAACTACGTCCGCAACCAGTGCCATAACCTGTATATGCCAGCCGGTATGTCCATGGCAGGACAGGAGAATCTGCGCATCAACGGACAGGTGTTCATTGATATTCCTGCCAAAACCTGGGAATGGTCCCTCGTGTCCGTGCCGCTGCAAGGTATCGTGACCGGTGACCTGTTCGTATCGCAGAGCGAAGGGGACAATCCTTTTGTCGTAGCGCCTATCAACCAGACGGTAGCTAATACGGCCTTTGACCGATATACCTACGAGATCTATCACTCGCCGTATGACGCGGTGCACGACAAATGGCATGTGCCTACCAACACGCTCACGCGCGAACTGCACCCGACGGAAGCTTTCATGATTGGTGTGGATGCCGAACCCGATGATCTGGCTGACACCGTCGTGATCCGTCTGCCCAAGCCGAGCAACACCTATCGTTATTATGACATAGACAGCCATCTTTGGCTCGATGAGCAGGAAGACATCGTGCGTGATGCCAACTACGGCAAGCCGGCTTGGAACGGAGAGAGCACTATTGCACTCAAGGAGGTCTATGGCAATGTCTATCTGCTCGGTAACCCCACCTTCGGGCATATCAACATCACCAAGTTAGTGGAGGATAACGATGACAAACTCACAGGACGGTATTACATGCCCGATGCATTGGTGGACGAGCCGAGCCTTAGCGAGATGACCACTTTCACTCATAATGTGGCCTCCGAGGAAGAAGATGTGCTGCTGCCGCCGTGCCGGGGCATCCTGTTGGAAGGCGAAGGCGATCCTTCGGATGAGTTGATTATTTCCATCTCCGCCAAAGACATCACCGAACCGGGATTTGCTCCTGCTAAAAAAGTAGTCAAACATGCCGGTTCGTCCTTCCATCCTGAAGGCGGTGTGCCTATCGGAGCTATACGGTCGGCGGTCACCATTGATGAGCGGTCCAACACGATTGAAGAAGAGCTGGATGTATGGCATGACGGTATCATCGGTACGCTTAATCTCAGCCGTGAATTGTACCGCGACGGCGCCTACAACACCCTCTGCCTGCCGTTTGACCTCAGCGCAGCGGAGATAGCAGCCGGTCCGCTTACGGGCGCACAATTATATGAGTTCGTACGCGCGGAGAAAGTGAGCGAGGACCAACTGGACATTGAGATACGTGCAACCTCAAGCATCGTAGCCGGTGTACCCTATCTCATCAAATGGGCGCCGACCGAACCGGAAGTGATTCCGATGCCGTTAGTGTTCCATGACGTGCATATCAAGGATATCAGCGGACAGACCGTCGGTGCGGATGATGAGGTGCAGTTTGTAGGTAGTATACCGCGCAAACTGATGGTGTACGAAGACCGAAACAACCTCTTCGTCGGCGCCAACAACACCCTCTATTGGCCGAACACCAACAATCCCTTACGAGGTTTCCGGGCGTACTTCCAAGTGCCTGAAGCCGGACCGGTAGCCGTGCCCAAGCACACCCCGGCACGCTTCATCGTGCGCGAAAATACCCCGACGGACATGGAGAACGTGAAGAGCCAAAAGCCAACGGCTAACTGCAAAAAGCTGATCAAGAACGGCCGTATGATCATCATCCGTAACGGCGAGAAATATGACGTAACAGGTAAGAAACTATAATAATATGAAAAAGAAATATATCTATCCTATTATTAATATACTGCCTTTCAGCGCAGTCCATGCACTGTGCGTAAGCGATACACCCGGTAAGATTGGCGGAGGTAATGATCCTGAAGAACAAGGCCGCGCCCCTAAAAGAACGGTAGTGTTCTGAAGGTAGTATCGGTCCCGGTCACGAGATCACGAAATAACGAAATCACGTGATCTCAAGACCACGAAATCATGCAATTTACGCAAACTGCAAAAAAAATGACGTGAAATTTGCTCACGTCATTTTTTTTTCGTATCTTTGCAGCGTTTTTGGAAAAAGTTAACTGTTAATTACTTACAATTAACTACTCACGATCCATCATTCATAATTCATAATTCATAATTTTTAATTTCTCTACATGCCAACCCCCACGAAGGCGTAAGAGTGGGATTAAACAATCTACATCTATGAAAGCTAAACTTCTCTTTTTGGTTCTTGTTGTAGCTGCAGGAACCGTGTTTGCACAAAACAAAGCCATTCAAGGAGCATCCGTGAGCAAGTATGAAGCCACACAGCTCAAGAACAACGGTAACATGTTTATTGTGCCGGTAGTGGCCAGTTTGGATATCGCAAACAAAACACCGACTGACTATAAACTGAAAGAGACCATCAGCCTGCCGGAGATGAAGAAGAAAGAAAGTGAGAAAGAGTATTTCTCCCGCGTGGAAAAATACATCAACCTCAAGATTGACGAACTCAAGGCGCAGGCGCTGTTTGAGTTTATTGACAAGGAAAACTGCTCGCTCATCGTCTCTCCTATCTACAGCATCAAGACGCTCAGCAGTCAGGGTACGGAAATGACCATTGAGGTTCGTATCAAAGGCTATCCGGCTACCTACACCAAGTTCCGTGACATGCAAACGGCTGACTCCACCATCGTCAAACTCAACCGTCTGATTGTGGACAAGAAAGACGAGTTGCATATCATGACGGACCGTCAGGTGGAAACGAATGAACGTACAGAAGAAGTTAAACGCAACTGATTATGAAACGATATCTATTCGTCGCTTTCTGCCTCTTGTCGCTGGCTTGCGTGCAAGCGCAGACCTTCAATTATTCCGGATTGGAGATCAAGCAGGAGAAAGTCAAAAAGAAAAACGTATACGAATGGGAGCAGTTCGTCCTTGCCAACTATAACTTCGGTATCATGGGAAACGGCAACGGAACAAAGGCGCACTCCTTCGGTTTGACCTATGGTTGTGTCAAGTTGTTCGGCGTGTATGTGAATGCGACGATCAGCACCGGTATGCACTACAGGTATTCCCATCAAACAGACTGGGAAGGCAAGATAAACGGCGTATATCCTTTCTACACCGGCAAAAGCAGTTTTAACCGAGCTTCGATGACTACCGGTTGCATCGTCCGGATGGTCATACCGTTCTACCTGTTTATCGGCGTTGGTTACGGATACCAATCCATCACCAAACAGATCAGCAACGGAGACTGGGTCCTGTATGATGCCGGTAGTTATAGTGACCATAGTATGATACATAGTATGGTTTGGGATGTCGGTCTGCAAGGTAACATCAAAGGGTTCACCATCGCCGCCGGATATTCCAGCATGACGGATTATCAGGATGGCGTCCTGCATGAATTGAAGGTAAGTTTAGGTTACACATTCAAAATGAAATGAGTATGAAACGGATATATCTTATTCTCTGTGCAGCAGCGCTGCTTTGCACATCATGCCAGAAGCAGGACGATGTGGATATTTCTACCATATCCCAAACGATCATCACCCCCTACAGCACCAAGGCGGAAATAGCCATCTATGTAGAGGACCAGAACGGATATACATCGAGTGTGACCGTTCAGGATTTCGGTGTGTATCTGTCCGAAAAAAGCAATCCGACGGAACAGGACGAACGGCATCATGTCACCCGGGACAAAAGTGAGTCCGTACACGACTATTATGAGTTCACCGCCACCGGACTGCGTGCCAACACCACGTATTACGCGCTGCCCTATGTCAAGAATGACTTTGGCAAGATACTGGGAGAGGTGGTCAAATTCACAACCAACGGCTCCGTGACCGTTGTCACCAAGGCAGCCACGGAGATCTCCGCCAACAGCGCTAAGGTGAACGGTTCCATCCAAGTGACCGGAAATAATGTGCGTATCTCCAAGAGAGGTTTCCTCCTCTCCGCTTACGAGAACCCCACCATCGGAGCCAGCTACGTGAGAGAACTGACCGTAGACGGTACAGAGGGCAACTACAGCGTCGTCTTCAATTATCTGTACAGCAGCACGCGTTACTATTTCCGTGCGTACGTTATCGTGGATGATGAACCGATGTACGGAGATGTACTTACTTTTACGACGCCTATACCGGATGACAAGATTACCATCGTTCTCAATGATCCGACCAATGTCACCCATACCTCCGCCACCGTTAGCGGCACCATTAACATCGGCAAAGATGCGAAAGGCACCGTATCGGAAGTAGGTATCCGCTACATGCCGGCCAGTCAGGCTACCTATGGATGGCTGGTATATTACTACGGTTCGCAAATCAGTTCCTGGACGGGTGAGCACACTATTTCCGGAACGATAGACTTCAGTGACACCTATCCGAGTTATTACTACTACATGTATTATATCAAGAACGGACAGACCTATTCGACCTCCAGCAAGCTGGTAACGCGTTCGTCGTCCGGCGGCGGCTCGGGTTCATCCACAGCACTCGTCCGCTTCATGAAGGAGAAGGCGTACACCTATGTAACGACGATGTCCGTTGACCAGTTTGACAGTAATAATACCTGGGTTAAGACACTGGCGGAGTATAATTTCGGCACCGCATCAGGCACTACATCGTATTATGAGATTCCGGCCGGTTCATGGGTTCCGTTCTACTATTACACCTACTCGGGTTATGAGGGGTGGTATAAGGCATTAGACGATCCCTATACCTTCAATTTCCTGGCGGACAGGAAATATACGTATTCGTGCGGAGATAATGGAGAGTATCTGGTCTTCACCATTACGATGGACGGTACCGTCAATGCACCGGCTCAAAGCGAAGTGGTAGCACAGAAACGGATCCTGAAATCGCAGGTAAAATATATGGAGAGGGGAAAGTGAAAGAGACCGCTACGCTCTAAAAAAAATGACGTGAGTTTTTCACGTCATTTTTTTTAATTCTTATCCAAGTATCTTCTCCAGCTTGGCGCCGATCTCGTCCATGTACTTGTTGCCTGTCTCGGGATTGATAGGCAGCGCACCGAAGTCAATCGTCACAAACGGATGCATGCTGTTGCTGGTCACGAGCTTGAGGTCCTTGCGTCCGGGACGAACCTCCATGATCTCCTTGAAGGGGATAATGACGCCCTGGGCATACAGGACTTCCTCATCCATGTTGGCGAGCACGTCACGGCCGGTAAGGATATCATGCTTGAACCATACATCGTACTTATCACCCAGCGCCTCTTTGATCTGCGCTTTGGCCTGCTGGTTGAGCTCCGGCGCCTGGCGTCGCCATTCCTCACGGATACGCTCACGCTCCGCTGCCGCCTCACGCACGTGCTCCTCGTTCGCATTCACGTACTCGTCCACGCTGTTCAGGTAGTTGTCCTTGGCGGCTCTCAGACCGAACCACACCAACACATCCACCACGATCACAACACCAGAGTAGTTCAGCGTGCCGTAATAATCATGCACAAGGAAAGGAAGGAAGATGAACACACAGGCAATACCTGCTCCGATATAAATCAGCTTGTTGCACTTCTCATAATTCGCCTTGATGGTACGGACCGTTTCATCACGTGTCGTCTCGCGTACCACTTTCAACCGATCACGCGCATCAAACCACTGCCAAATCAGGAAGAAAGACACCAACGTCCATGCAATTAGGATGAACAAAAGGACATGAAGGATAGATTCGAGTGCCATAGTATTAACTTTTTAATGGTTAAAAAATAGGTGTGTTTTTCAATTTTGCTGCAAAGTTACTACTTTTTTGCGAAAGATACAATAGTTTGCACATGTTTTTTTACATTATTGTGCATTTTTTTTGCATATATGCATTTTTTTTAGTACCTTTGCACACAAAATTATTCATTTTAATTAAAATTACTACTATGACCACACAAGAGTTGCAAACTGCTTTTGAGCAGGCGTACGGCAAGCAAGCCGAGAAAGTGTATTTTTCCCCGGGTCGCGTCAATCTGATAGGCGAGCACACCGACTATAACGGCGGTTGCGTGTTCCCCTGCGCCCTTAGTTTCGGAGCATGGCTGCTGATAGCCAAGAACGAAGACCGTGTGCTTCGCTTCAAATCGCTCAACATGCCCCAGGAATATACGATTGCGCTGGATGCTATCCGCCCTCAGCCGGACAGAGCATGGTGCAACTATGCCTTAGGCTGCATGGATATCATCGTACGCAGACATCCGGAAGCGAAGCTGCAGAGCGGTTATGACCTGCTCTATTACGGTAATGTGCCGGCGGGTGCGGGTCTGAGCAGCAGTGCGGCAATGGAGGTAGTGACGGCACGCGCGTTCACGGAAGAGATGGGATGGAAGGATGCGGACGACAAGGCGTACCGTACGGAGCTGGCGCTCATCGGACAGGCCTGCGAACATGAGTACGCAGGCGTGATGTGCGGCATCATGGACCAGTTCGCCAGCGCACAGGGCAAAAAAGATCATGCTATCTACCTCAACTGTGACACGCTCGAGTTCGAGCACGTGCCTGTCAAGCTGGACGGCATCAAAGTGGTCATCACCAATACGCACAGCCCTCACCATCTGGACAGCGGCGCCTATAATGACCGCGTACGCCAGTGCAAGACGGCTGTAGAGCAGATCAGCCAAGTCAAGCCCGTCAAGTTCCTTGCCGAACTGAACGAAGAGGACTGGAGAGCCGTGGAGGGCGCTATCACCGATCCTATCGCCAAGAAGCGTGCGCGCCACGTGGTTGGCGAAGTAGCACGTACCGCAGAGGCCGTGGAGGCCCTCAAGAAAGGAGACATCAAGCGGTTCGGCAAACTGATGACGGCCAGCCATGTGTCGCTGCGCGACGATTATGAAGTGACGGGTCCGGAGCTGGACGCGCTGGCCGAAGCAGCTTGGCAGGTCGACGGCGTGCTCGGCAGCCGTATGACCGGAGGCGGCTTCGGCGGATGCACCGTCAGCCTCGTTCGCGACGAAGCCATCGAGGAGTTCAAAGCCTTCGTCGGCGCAGAGTATGAGAGAAAGACCGGCCTCAAGGCAGATTTCTATGTAGCGGAGATAGGTGACGGAGTGACACGCCTGGCGTGAGCAAACTGAGTTGACAGTTGATATTTAATGGACGATTTAACGATTTATTGACGATTTAACGATTTATTGACGATTTACTGCGGACAATCAATCAATTATTTCAATAGAACAATCAATCGTCCAATCGTCAATCGTCCAATCGTAAATCGTCCAATCGTAAATCGTAAATACATACATGATGAAAACGATCCAATTCTATACCATCAAGAGCTCGGGAGGGCTGAAAGTGGAGGTGAGTAACCTCGGCGCGAAGATCACGAAGCTGTTAGTAGCCAACCGCCAAGGGGAAGTGAAGGATATCGTGCTCGGCTTCCGCAGTGCGGAAGAGTGGCGCACGCAGGAGACATATTTCAATGCCATATGCGGCCGCGTGGCAAACCGTATCGGTGGCGGTGTCTTCGAGCTGGACGGGCACACCTACCATCTGCCTGTGACCAACGGTCCCAACAGCCTGCACGGCGGCATCGAAGGCTTCAACGCCAAGCTATGGGACGTGACGGCGCAGAGTCCGTTTGAGATCACGCTCCATTACCGTTCCCAAGACGGCGAGGAGGGTTATCCCGGCAATCTGGACCTATGGGTGACCTACACCGCCACCAAGGACAACACGCTCCGCATCCATTACGAAGCCAAGACGGACGCTCCCACCCTGGCTGCGTTCACCAATCATGCCTACTTCAACCTGGCCGGCGAGAGCAGCGGACGCGTGGACGACCATGTGCTGCAGGTCTTCGCTGACCGCTACACGCCTTTCGACGAATGGACCTGTCCGACAGGCGAGATAAAGAGCGTGGAGGGCACGCCGATGGATTTCCGTCAGCCCGTACGTCTGGGCGACCGCATGCATCATGCCTTCTTCGCGCCCTGGCGGGGGATTGATAACAACTGGTGCCTGTGCGCAGGGGATGCACCCAAAGAGATGCGCCATGCGGCGACACTCCGGGCCGACGGACGGACGATGGAGTGCTGGACGACGATGAAGGGCTTGCAAGTCTATACCGGCAATTTTATTGAGCAGCACGAAGGCAAGAGCGGTACGATGTATGACATACAGCACGCCGTGTGCCTCGAGGCGCAGAGCTGGCCGGACAGTATTCATCATGACGACTTTCCCAACATCGTCTTACGCCCGGGAGAGACCTTGGACGAAACGACGGAGTACCGGTTCAGTTGATCATATAGGCGTCCCGGGAAGCCTTGTTTCCCTGGACGCCTATATTTCATGATCTCGTGATCCCGTATTTGTCTTTTGTCTTCTGTCTTTGAGTAGCCATAGGCTACGGTCTTTTGTCTTTCGACTTTCGACTAATAATTTTTAATTCTTAATTTCTATAATGCTTTCACTTTTATTGGCGATCAGCACGTTGCTGACGAGTTGGCAGTTCCGGCAGGAGGCGTCGGAACAGATGCCGGATGTAGATACGACCTGGCACACCGTACAAGTACCTCATGACTGGGCCATCAGCGGCGCTTTTGACCGCAAGCACGACCTGCAGGAGGTGATCGTGGTGCAGAACGGCGAGAGTGAACCGACATGGAAGACCGGCCGAAGCGGCGGTCTGCCCTGGATGGGCAAGGGTCACTACCGGACGCGTGTGGCACTCCGACAGGGCAAGTTCTACACCCTCGTCTTCGACGGTGCGATGAGTCATGCGCGGGTATGCGCGAACGGCAAGGAGATCGGTTACTGGCCCTACGGCTATAACACGTTCGACGTGATCATCCCCTCCGCCTTCATCACCGGCGACAGCGTGGATATCGACGTCTATCTGGAGAACAAGCCCCAGCAGAGCCGCTGGTATCCGGGCGCTGGCCTGTACCGCAACGTCCATCTGGTGGAGAGCGAGTCCATTCATATCCCCACCTTCGGCGTGCTGGTACGCACCCCGGAGGTGAGCGACGAGAAAGCGACGGTGACCATAGCCGTAGATATCCTGGACGGCACACATACCGCCGAACGGAGCGCGTTCAGTGTGCAGACCGACATCCTCTGCCATGGTCAGGTGGTGGCAACCATCGACGGTCAGGAAGGACAGGCGGAGGTGCAAGCACCGCAGTTATGGAGCCCGGAGACGCCGAACCTCTATATCGCACGAACACGGGTGTACAAGCCGTCAGCCGGCAGTCAGCAGCCGTCAGAACTTCTGGACGAGCGCGAGACGCGCTTCGGCATCCGCACGCTGTCCTACACGCCGGAGAAAGGCTTTCAGCTGAACGGCAGGACGCGTAAGTTCAAGGGCGTATGCAACCACCATGACCTCGGTCCGCTGGGTGCGGCTATTCACAAGGACGCGCTGCGCCACCAGATAGCCATGTTGCAGGACATGGGCTGCGATGCCATCCGCACGAGCCATAACATGCCGGCACCGGAACTGGTGGAGCTGTGCGACGAGATGGGCATGATGATGATGATTGAGCCTTTTGATGTATGGAACCACGGCAAGACGGAGAACGACTATAACGTGGAGTTCTCCCGATGGTGGCCGCACGACATCATGAACATGGTGAAGCACTACCGCAACAACGCCTGCGTCATGCTATGGTCAAGCGGTAACGAGGTGTGGAACCAGGTGCTGCCGGACGGCATCACGGTGGTGACGGCGCTGCAGGCGTTGTTCCATGAGCTCGACCCCACCCGACCGGTGACCAACGGCATGGACCAGGCGATGCACGTGATACATAACGGCTTCGGCGCAGCGGTAGAGCTGCCGGGCCTCAACTACCGGACGGGACGATATGAAGAGGCGTTCGCCTACCTGCCCCAGAAAATGATCCTTGGCAGCGAGACCGCCTCCACCGTCTCCAGCCGCGGCGTATACAAACTGCCGGCCGTCCTCAAGGATAATGCCGTCTATGACGACCATCAGAGCAGCGGTTACGACCTCGAGTACTGCCCCTGGTCGGGACTGCCGGAGCAGGATTTTCAGTTGCAGGACGACTACGACTGGACCCTGGGCCAGTTCGTCTGGACCGGTTTTGACTACTTGGGCGAACCGTCTCCGTACGACACGGACGCCTGGCCGAGTCACAGCAGCTATTTCGGTATCATCGACCTGGCATCGCTGCCGAAAGACCGCTACTGGCTCTACCGCAGTCAGTGGAACACGAAAGACGCCACGCTGCATGTGCTGCCGCACTGGAACTGGACCAAAGGCGACAAGGTGCCGGTGTTCTGTTACACCAATTACCCGAGTGCCGAGCTGTTCGTCAACGGCAAGAGTTACGGCAAGCTGCGTCATGCAACCAAGGAAGAGACGGAACGCTTGGCGAAAGGCGAACAGATAGAGGGCGTTAGTGCGATGCCGAAGGTGGCGGAGTTCGAAGTGCCGGTATGGGGCAGTGCGCCTCGTCCGGAGTTACTGCCGCGCTACCGGTTGCTGTGGTTCGACGTGCCGTATGAGCAGGGCAAGATCGAAGTGGTGGCCTATGACGAGAACGGCAAAACCTCCGCCAGAGAGACAATCCGGACGGCAGGCAAGCCGCACCACGTAGAAGTGATCTGGGCGAACGAGAAGGAGAACCCCGAGGAGTTATGCTATTATACCGTACGCGTGGTGGACAAGCACGGTAACCTGTGCCCGACGGCTGATAACCTGATCCGCTACAAGGGCGAGGGCTTCGTGGCAGCCGCCAACGGCGATGCCGCTTGTCTGGACAGCTTCGTGGAGCCGCAGATGCACGCGTTCGCAGGACAATGTACGTTCATCATCCGGAAAGGAGCCAAAGGCTCGTTCCGGATGGAACGATAAAGGTGAAAGAGACCGGCCTCGGCCTCAAAGTAGAAAGACAAAAGACCGGTCATCTTGTGACCTCAAAGACAAAAGACAAAAGACATAATTGTCGATATCACGAGACCACGAGATCTCGAAAACCGGAACAAAAAAAATAGCCCGCAGATTGCGAGCTATTTTTTTGTCAGGTGAGAGGACTCTCACCTTTCATTATTCGACTTAACGAACTTGTGCACCCTGGAGGTTGAACATCTTGTTGTCACGAACGATGTAGAGAACACCGTCAACAACTACCTTGTTAGCCTTCTCGGTCAGAACTACGTTCTCAATACCACGCGGATCAACCCAGTTGGCTTTCCATACGTAGTCATCACCGCTGAGGTCCAACTCAATCCACTTGCACGGCACACCCTTCCAAGTGTCATCCTCCCAGAGGTCACTGAATTTCATGTTGGCCAGACCCTCGCCGGTAGCAGCAACAACAATCTCGTTGTCCCAAGAACCAGCCTCACGGAACTTGAACTGATCGCTCGGTTTAGCATCGATCTCTACGAAATACCAACCGGTCTGAAGGAGTTCCATAGCGGTACCTGCCCACTCGTCGAACGTACCGATGATTTCTACACCAGCTTCGGGAGCACCAGCAGGAACATTAACAGCTACAATCGTGTACTCAGGATCCTCATCTACAGCACCGCACATCGGGTAACGATAGAGCTCGGTATCCGAATAGTCGATTACGATAGTCGTGTCCTGAGTAGCAACCGGGAAAGCGCTGTTACCGAACTGCTTCCACTGGTCGTTCTCTACATCGTACCACTCGAACTGGTTGTCCCAACCGAGGGTCTCCTCAGCGAACTTGTACGAGTTGCCCTCTTCGGTCTCAACTACGATTACCCAAGCGAAATCACCCTCATAGGTGCTCTCAGACAGCGGAGAGAAGCTCCAACCGTTGTGGTCACCGGCGATTGCGGGAACGAACTCAGGGTTCTCCTCGCAGAACGGATCCAGGAATACGACGGTGTACTTGTGCTTCGGGATGAACTCGCAAGGAGTGTTGTGCAGCTTGAAGTAAGCGATCTCATAGATGTAAGCACCAGCCTCCGGATAGCCTATGTTAGCCTCACCGTCATAACCCGGCTCGATGGTAGCGTCCTTGCCACCCTGGTTGATCCATGCATCAGCGTCACCGGTCTGATACTTCCAGTCGAATGTACCGTCACTCTTCAATTGAACAGCCTTACCCTGTGCACCTTCTGTCCACGGGAAAGTAGCTACATACCAACCGTCAAAACCGTTAAGTTTCTCAAAGCGAGTCAGCGCAGCAACATCATCAACGTTCCAGTCGTTGTAGGTACCGACAAGAACGATGTCATTACATACCTCCTCGTCAAAATAGAGAGCGAGGATAACGTCATTTGCCAGGTCACCAACAGCAGACAGGTCTGCAGCGGTCGGAGCCGTTGCCGGCGCAGCAAACAGGCTTGCGCTCATGAACGCAGCAGCCATAAATGCATAAAATTTCTTCATAATAAAATGAATTTTGGTTAATAAATGTTAATTAGTTGTTTTGTTTATGTATCGATAACTCGATATTTCGATAGTTTGATTGATTAGTTAGCGTATGTGTAACCGTCACCACCCTCGAGTGCACCCGGCTGGTCAATGACTTGTTTCTTGAAGTTCGGGTTGGTACGCTTGTCATCAGACGGTACAGGATACCAGTTGAATTTCTCCTCGACGGACTTGAACGCCTTGGCGCCGCCACGGCCTTCCCAATGGTACTGGTTCTCATCAGCCTTCGGGCCGGCAAAGCGGTTGAAGCGGATGAGGTCAATACGACGACGACCTTCTCCCCAGAACTCACGGCACCACTCGTCACACATCGTTTCCTCGTCGATATAATCCAGAGGTTTAGCGTGTGCACGGTCACGGATGGTATTGACATCCTCCAGCGCGAAGGACCAGTTGCCGTTCTCACGGGCGTGCGCTTCCGCACGGGTGAGGTATGCCTCTGCCAGACGCATCAAAGGTATATCGGTGTCGGGCCAGTTGGCATCAGAGTTGAGGGCGTGCGTGAGGCTGTCTGCCGTCGAATACACCGCCGTGAACTTCGGGCATCCCCACGAAGCATAGAAATCAGCAGCCATACCGCCGGAGAGTTTCCACTTGTTGGGGTTACCTTCTACATACGAGCAGAGGATAGCACGGTCGTCACCGACGATGAGCGGCATCTGGTACTCATTGGCCTTGATGGTATCCGCACCCTTCTCCTTGGTAACGAACATATCCACCATCTCCGGAGAAGTACGGAAGCACTTCCAGTTCTCGGCTACACCCCACGGGGTCATACCGCCGTCACGGGTAGCTGCGATTGCATATTGTACACCACCGTAGGAACGGCAGTACTTACCGTCCTGATAAACCAGGAGAACGGCCTCGTTCTGTGCACCGTTGACATCGTTGTCACCCATGAAGAGCTGCTGGTAAGCCGAGAAGCGGGTTCCGTCACCTTTCGCAATCTTATCGGTCGTGTGGAGTTGGTATTGGCTCTTGATGGCCTTGTCAGCTGCCTCATACGCATCATGCCAGTGCTCCTGACCGGTATACACCTCTGCGTTCAGATAGAGACGTGCGAGGAGCAGCCATGCAGCGGTCTGGTCCACACGGTAGGTGCTCAAACGGGTAGCCGGCAGTGCGGTGGTCAGGTCGAGCAACTCCTTCTCCAACCACTCGAACAACTCGGTACGGGTCATGAAGATAGGATAGTTCTCGGGGTCTGTACTCTCCTTCACCATGAACGGTGCGAACTTGAACATATCAAGGAGATACCAGTAGTTGAGGGCACGGATGAAGCGTACCTCAGCACGCTGCTCGAGATCCTTCTGGCTGGTAGAGTCCGCATAGGCGAGGAAGTGGTTACAATACTTGGCGTCAATCATGCAGCGGAAATAGAGACACTTGATGAGGGCGTTCTCACCGTCCCAGCTCATGACACGCGTCTGGTCTACACCGACGTCATTCCATATCCACCATCCTTCGTCCGTGGGGAAGCCGTTGAGTACCCATGTTACACGGAACAGACCGGACCAACCCTCATCGATATCATCGACGTCACCGGAACCGGCAGCACCGGTCTGGCCCGTCGTACCGAGGGTAGCATAGATCTTGGTGAAGATTGCGTCTTGGTTAAAACCCGTGGTCGAGTTTTTGTCAATAGGCGTAGTATTGAGGTTATGCACACAGGAAGCCATGCCCAACGCTACCGCTACCAATGCTAAATATTTTACAATATTTTTCATACTATTTACCATTTAATAATTTACCATTTGTCATTAATTACCATTTAGCCATCGCGTTGTTTAGAACTGGAGGTTAACACCGAGTACGGTTGTCATCGAACGCGGGTAGAGGTTGTTGTCGATACCCCCGAACACCTCCGGGTCAAGACCCGAGTAACCGGAGATCACGAAGGGGTTGCTGACGGTAGCGTATACACGACCGGAGATCTTCGGACGCTTGAACGACCAACCGAGTGTGATGTTATCACAGCGGAGGAAGGTAGCGTTCTCTACGAAGTAATCGGTCTGGAACCACTTGTCAAACTTCTTGGTGCTGACACCTTCGGGCGAAGCGTAGAGCTCATCGGAGCGCATGTTATCCTCGTAATAGGTGGAGATGCACTGCGAGAGGACACCCTGTACGTAGTTGTTCTTGTTGTAGTTCTCGCGTGTTACGTTCTGGAGGTTAGCCGCCTTGACGTCGTTGTATACATAGTTGCCGATGTTGGCACGGAACGACATACCGAGGTCGAAATCATAGAACTGGAACTTCATCTGGAAGCCCATGGTAACAGGAGCAGCCGGACTATGGAAGTAGTACTTATCGTTCTCGTCGATGATCTCATCGCCGTTACGATCCACTACGTACCAGAAGGTGGAACCGTCTTCACGTACGCCTTTCTGCGCCTCGTATACATAGAAGGAAGACGAAGCCTGTCCTACAGCGTGCTGCTGGATGGTGTTACCGGTACCGGAGCTGATACCACCGGTCGGCACAGCCGTCTGGCTCTCACCCGTGTTGAGGCGGACGATCTTGTTCTGGTTATAGGTCAGGTTGTAACCCAGATCCCATTTGAATTTCTTACCGTAGTCGAGTACGACCGCATTGATGGCGAACTCAACACCTTGGTTGGTGAGCGAACCTACGTTGGAGGTCACACGGTTACGGAAGTTGGTACCTGCTGCCACGGTAACGGTGTTGAGCAGGTCATCCGTCTTACGGAAGTAGTAATCAATATTACCGGAAATACGGTTATTGAGGAAGGAGAAATCGATACCTGCGTTGTAGGTAGAGGTCTTCTCCCAAGTCAGGTCGTAGTTATAGGAGTTCGGACGATAACTGTAGTAGAGGGTGTTGCCCTTGTCGTCCTTATCCAATACCTTGTCCACGAACTCGCCGTCCTTGTTCTCGATGGCATAGTTCTCGTAACCCACCGGATAGTAAACCTGGTAGTTGGTGGTCTTGGTATAGGTAGCGAGGTACGGATAATCTCCGATACCCTCCTGCTGACCGGTGATACCATAACCGAGACGGAGCTTGAGGTCGTTGAGCCAGTTGACATCCTTCATGAAGGTCTCTTTGATCTTCCAACCGAGAGCAACAGAGGGGAAGTAACCCCAGCGGCTCTCCGGTGCGAAACGGGACGAACCGTCGGCACGGAAGGTGGCGGTGATCATGAGCTGGTTGAAAGCGATGTAGTTGGCACGGCCGAAGAAGGAAACGAGGTAGCTCTCCGAAGCCCAGGAGTTGGTGCTGTAGTTAGCCTTCTGGCCTGCGAAAGTGCCCTTGGAAGGATCAGTCTCGTCAACGAGCTTGTGGTTCGTGGACGGATAGAGACCCCAACCGGCGCTGTTACCGTCGTTATAGAAATGCTGCCACTCATAGCCGACCATGATGTCGAAGTGGTGGTCATCGGTAAAGTCCTTATAATACTGCGCGTAGCAGTTGAACTGGAGGTTGTATTTATGCTTCTCCTCGTAGCCGTCCCAACCGTAGTAGTGGCTGGCGGCACCGGTATTGAGGTTGACGGAGCGCTGCTTGCCATAGGAGTAGTCGGCACCGAAGTTCGCGTGGAGACGGAGGTCCTCAAAGCCGTGGATCTTATAATCCGCTTCCAGGTTACCTACGAAAGCAGCCGAACGGGCGATAGAAGACTGCTGGTTGAGTGCAGAAACGGGGTTCATGGTCGTGTTGCTCTTGGGAGCGAGCGTCCATACGTCGTCACCGTAAGCAGCGTCCTGCGTCGGCTGATAGTAACCGCCGAACATGAGGTCAGCATCCTCCTTGGTCATCAGCACGTCGCCATAGATACCCTTGACGCCGCCTTCGCCCACCGTAACGGGCTGAGTCGGGTCCATAGAGAGGGATGCGCCAACGACACCGGGTTCGTAGCTGTTATAGATATACATACCCTTTGCATTGAGGTTGAAGCTCAGGTGCTTGTCCAGGAAGGACGGGGAGAGGTTCAACGATGCGGTCACACGCTGCATCTGCGAGGTCTTGATGGTACCGTTGTTGAGGGTATAACCGATGGATGCGCGATACGGCATATCCGCCACCTTCGTTTTCACACCACCCATGAGGGAGATGTTATGGTCGGTAGAGATAGCGGTGCGGTACACCTGGCTCTGCCAATCGGTGTTCTCTGTACCGAGGTATTTCATCTGGTCATGACTGTAACCGAGGGCGGTAGCATAGGCACGTGCCTCGTCGCCGGAGAGAGTCTGGAGACGATTGGTGAGCGTACCGAAGGATACGTTACCGTCATAGGTCACTTTCATCTTCTGGCCAGCCTGGCCTTTCTTGGTGGTGATGATGATGACACCGTTGGAAGCACGCGAACCGTAGATAGCGGTAGCGGAAGCATCCTTGAGGACGGTGAAGGTCTCGATATCGGAGGGGTTAACCATCGACAGACCGCTGGCTGCGCCCGGGATACCGCCGTTATCCATTGCCAGACCATCGATGACGATGAGCGGGTCGTTGGAGGCGTTGAGGGACGAACCACCACGGATACGGATGGTAGCGCCGCCACCCGGGGTACCACCGCCGTTGGTAACCGATACACCGGCAATCTTACCGGACAACATATCGGTAGCGGTCGTGGTGAGACCCTTGTTCATCTCGTCGGGTTTGATCGCGGTTACGGAACCGGTTGCATCGTTCTTACGAACAACACCGTATCCGACAACGACCACCTCGTCGAGCACTTCCGTATCTTCACTCAGACGAACTGCGAGGGTTCCTTTTGCCTCGAGTTCCTGTGTCTTATAACCCATGTAGGAGATGGAGAGTTTGGCTCCCTCGCTTACATTGAGGATGAAATTACCATCAAAATCGGTGATAGTACCGTTGGTGGTACCTATCTCAAGGATGGATGCACCAATAATAGGCTCACCATTCGCTGCGTCAATAACCGTACCTTGTACAGTGTTCTGCGCAAACGCCGTCAGTCCCACAAAGAGCAAGAGTGACAACGCCACAGCGCGTAATGAAAGATTAACGTTTTTCATCGTATAGAGATTTATTTTGTCATCGTATATTTGAGGTCAGCCTGAGTTGCTTCACCCTTGTTCTTGTCATATCCGGAGATGGAGAGGATACCAAAAGCAGACATCTTCATGACGTTCTCCTCACGTTTCTTGACACCACCTGCCTCTTCGTACAGCAGAGTCGTCTCCGTACCGGAAAGGAGGATGTCGAATTTCTTAGCGTTAGCAAACGAAGCGGTTACCCAACCGTCTTCCGCGTCGAAGACGTAGGTTGAGTCATACACGGTTGCTTTCGGCGAAGTAGGATCGGTGTAATACTCCTTGGAGTACTCATGGTACTCATAGATATATGCTGCCGTATTGACACCATTGACACGCTTGAAGCTCATGGCGCTGTATATAGCGGTAGACGGACGGTCGTTAACCTGGTCCACACGCTTCTTGATTTCGGAAGTCAGATAGGTGATGAGGTGCTTGCCCGCGGTATTGGGAGTCGGGTCAACATAAACCATGTTCATCGGCACGTAAGTGGTATCCTCACCGCTGATAACGGTATCGAGGTATACATAACCGAGCGTATGCTCAGCCACCTGGGTACGCAAGTACCACACAATGGTATCGGTGAACGGCAAAAGCTGCTCCAGGTACTCCTGCTTCTTGGCAGCGGTATCCTCGGGAAGGTAGGACTTACGGTCCACTTTGGTTTTCCAAGCGAGGTAAGGCACGGTGTCGAGGTGCTCGTGATAGATATACGCGCTTCCCTCGAAAGCGGTGTTCTGCAGGTTGTCGTTAATGGAGTTCTGGGTATCAATGTCCGAGAGGCCGGAGAGACTCTTCTCATAATTCTTTCCGTCCGCCTTGATGATACCGTCCGCCCATACGAGATCCATCGTCTTGCCACCTTCCAAGGTCAGCTTAAGGAGCATACTCATGTTATCCGGCGCCATCTCAGCACTCCAGGTAATCGGAGTGGTTACATCGGAAGGAACGCCTTGTCCGTCTTTGCTCTCACGATAATAACCGGTCTGGTTGCCGTCGTTGTCTCGTTTTAAAGCACACTCTTTCTTATAGACCTGCATGGTAGCAGAGTCAATCTCCGTGTAGGTATAAATACCTAACATGGTCTTGTTTGCGAGTGAGTCCGAAATGCCGATGGTGTCGACATCCTTCTTACAGCCCGCCAAACTAACTACCGCCAAAACGAGCGCTGTCAGTTTGATTGAATTGTAGAATTTGTTCATTGTATATAAATTTAGTTTGTTAAGTTGCGAGGGGTTAGGGCTTATTCTTTCTCCTTAATAAGGAAGACGGATGCGGCACCGAGCACGAGGAGCACACCTGCTACGACGAGCATTCCGGCCTGTACATGCGCGCATATATATTTAAGGAGTAAACCACCACAGAGGGCTGCGACGATCTGCGGCACGCAGATAGTACAGTTGAAGAGTCCGAGGTAATAGCCCATGTTACCGCCCTTGATCGCATTGGTGACGATGGTGAAGGGCAGCGCCAACATAGCCGCCCACGCCGCACCGATGAGGGCGTAGCTGAGCCAGAGGACGTAGGGGTTGGTAACGAAGTACACGGACACGAAGCCGACAGCACCCACGAGCAGGGAGATGGCATATGCGCCCTTGTTGCCCGTCCAATGCTCCAGTTTCGGCAGGAAAGCCGCCCAGAGGAGCGAACCGACCGCCTGGATAGCGAACACAACGCCTACCCAGTTACCGGCAGTCTGGAAGGCCGAGTCAGCTGCGCTGACACCATCCCAGCCATAGCAGTTCGAAGCGATGGCACCGTTCGAATACGTCCACATGTACATGAAGGCCGCCCAGCAGAAGAACTGCACGAGGCCGACGGTCCAGAAAGCGGACGGTGCGGTAGCCAGCAACTGGATGAAACTCGGGTCTTCCTCCTTCTCGTCCTCTTTCTTCTTGTCAATACCATGGAACTCCGCATACTCCTGCGGATTGAGCTCCTTGACGGTAGCGAAAGTATAGAGGGAGCAGAGAATAAGTATCGCCGCGCCGGCATAGAAGGACCACTTGACAGAGTCAGGGATGACACCTTCGGGAGCCGTGTTGGCTATTCCGATCCATGTGAAGAAAATCGGGAAGACATATCCTACAAGCGAACCGGCATTACAAAGCGCAGACTGGATGGCATAGGCCGTACCCTTCTGCTCCTCGTTCACCATATCGCCGACCATCATCTTGAACGGCTGCATGGCGATATTGATGGAGGTATCCAGGAACATGAGGCTGAACAGTCCGAACCACATGGCCGCATTGAGGCCGAGGAAGAGGGACTGCGTGAAAGTGAAGTTACCTGCATTGGGGAGAAGGAGCATTACCGCCACCGCGATGAGCGCGCCCACGAGCAGGTAGGGTTTACGGCGACCGAGACGATTCCAGGTCTTATCCGAATACTTACCAACGAGCGGCTGCACAATCATACCCATCAGCGGCGGGAGAATCCAGAAGAAACTCAGCGTGTGGGGGTCAGCGCCCAAGGTAGCAAAAATACGGGAAATGTTTGCGCTTTGGAGGGCATAAGCAATCTGCACTCCGAAAAATCCGAAACTCAAATTGAAGAGTTGTGCAAAGGATAAATTACGTTTCTGCATGGCATCAACTTATGATAAATATTTGTTTACAAACTCAAGTTTGTTAAGTCAACTTTACAAATCGGCTGCAAAATTACAACATTTTTTTCACATACGCAAGAGGGAGGTGTATTTTTTCGTAAAATTTGTGTATTTTTTCGTTATTATAGTATATCGAAACATTACGAAAGGGAAATTACGGAGTATTAGATCAGTGTCTGTTCTTTCATTTTTTCCATTCAAGCAAACAAAAAGTATATATATACATAGTATATATATATTAAAATGCGCGTTTTTGCCTGTTCTGGCGGTTTATCTTTCGGTAATCCTTCGGTAACATTATGGTGATCCTTTGGTTCGAGAGACGAACTGGCAGGCATTTGACTCAAAATGCCTATGAGACCGGCCGTGGAAGGGGTGAGGCGGAATTCGGGGAAAATTGCAAAAAAAATACCTTAGCTCTTGCATATATGAAAAATAATCCGTATCTTTGCAGGCGATTTGGACTTGAAAGATAACAGCTGAATTGAAAGATAGCATATAAATATATATGAAAGTAACACATGAGGAATTAGTGAAGGCGTTGCAGACCTATTTTGGTTTTGACACGTTCAAGGGGAATCAGGAAGCCATCATCCGTAATGTGATGGAAGGGAACGACACATTCGTGCTGATGCCGACAGGCGGCGGCAAGAGTCTGTGTTTCCAGTTACCGTCACTGCTGATGGATGGCATGGCAATCGTCATTTCGCCACTGATCGCGCTGATGAAGAACCAGGTGGATGCGATGCGCAACTACTCGGAAGAGGAAGGTGTGGCGCATTTCATCAACTCGAGTCTGAGCCGTGGTGAGATCAATGCCGTGAAGGAAGACGTGCTGGCCGGAAAGACCAAGCTGCTGTACCTGGCCCCGGAGAGTTTGAACAAAGGGGAGAACGTGGATTTTCTGCAAGGTGTGAAGATCAGTTTTTATGCCGTGGATGAGGCACACTGTATCTCGGAGTGGGGTCATGATTTCCGTCCGGAGTACAGTCAGATCCGCAGCATGGTGCAGCGCATCGGCAAAGCGCCCATCATCGCGCTGACAGCAACGGCGACACCCAAGGTGCAGAAAGATATCCAGAAGAACCTCGGCATGCCGGATGCGACTGTCTTCAAGAGCAGCTTCAACCGTCCGAACCTGTATTATGAAGTTCGTCCGAAGACGGCGAACGTGGACAAGGACCTGGTTCGTTTCATCCGCAGCATGGAAGGCAAGAGCGGTATCGTCTACTGTCTGGCACGAAAAGAGGTGGAGGACCTGGCACAGGTGCTGCAAGTGAACGGTATCTCCGCGCGTCCGTACCACGCCGGCATGGATGCTCCGACACGCAGCGCCAATCAGGACGCATTCCTGATGGAGGAATGTCAGGTGATCGTCGCCACGATTGCGTTCGGTATGGGTATCGACAAGCCGGACGTGCGTTTTGTGGTGCACTACGACATACCGAAGAGCCTTGAAGGGTATTATCAGGAGACAGGCCGTGCGGGTCGCGACGGCGGCGAAGGACAGTGTATCTGTTTCTATGCGCCGGAGGACATCGAGCGTCTGAGACGGTTCCAGAAAGACAAGACACCGAAAGAGATCGGCATCGGCAACCAGTTGCTGTTCGAGACGCAGAGTTATGCGGAGAGCACTATCTGCCGCAGAAAACTACTGCTGCACTATTTCGGCGAAGAATACAACGAGGACAAGTGCGGCAACTGCGACAACTGCCGTAAGACCTATAAGCAAGTGGACGCCAGCGAGTTGCTGCAGCTGGCCCTGGAGACAATCCAGCAGGTGAACGAGAAGCACAAAGCGGAGCATATCGTGGATATCCTGCACGGCAACCAGACGGCGGAGGTGATGAGTTACCACCATGACGAACTGGAGAACTTCGGCGCAGCGAGTGACGAGGAAGAGAGCACGCTTCACGCTATCCTGCGTCAGGCATTGTTAGTGGGCATGATCAAGAAGGATGTCGACTCGTACGGCGATCTGAAGCTGACGAAAGACGGCACGAAGTTCATCCGCAAGCCCGGCAAGTTCGAAGTGCCTATCGAGGTGCATGACGACGACGAGATGGATATGGAAGGGGGCGGAGCGACCTGTTCGGCAGCGGACGAGGTGCTTTTCTCCATCCTAAAGGATATCCGTCGCAGGATGGCGAAGAAGAACGACGTCCCGCCGTTCGTGATCTTCCAGGACCCGAGTCTGGAGGCGATGGCCACCACCTACCCCATCACAATGGAGGAGCTGCTGATGATTCCGGGCGTGGGTGTGGCGAAAGCCAAGCGGTACGGCGACGAGTTCCTGCGCGTGATAAAGGAGTACGTGGAGGAGAACGAGATCATCCGTCCGGAAGACCTGCGTATCCGCACCGTAGCGAAGAAATCAACGCGTAAGAAACAGATCATACAGGCGATAGACCGTCGTGTGGACCTGGACGACCTGGCGGAGAGCAACGGCATGTCGATGGAAGAGATGCTCGATGAACTGGAGGCAATTGTATTCAGCGGCACCAAGATCAACATCAATTATTTCATACAGGAAGTGGTGGATCCCGACGAGGAAGAAGAGATATACGACTACTTCAAGAACGCCGAGGACGACAACATCAAGAAAGCGATGGAGGAGTTAGGCGAGGACTACTACGACGAGATCCATGTGCGGCTGGTACGCATCAAGTTCCACTGTGATCTGGGGAACTAAGACCGCTTCGTCGAAAGCGGCAATCCATGATTAAGTCACTTCGTAACAAATGTAATGGTTGCGCTTTCTCCTCTCCCCACCGCAAACAGTTGAAGAGTTCTATGCTTTCGATTAATCCACTTCTGTGGCTCTCAAGCTCGAAGTGCTATCCGAAGCACTTCTTCAGGTTTACGTCGGGGACCCAACTCAAAGACAAAAGACAAGAATGATTAAAGGACAGGTTGATTTTATTACGCTGGGATGCTCGAAGAACCTGGTGGATGCAGAGCGGGTGATGCGGCAGTTGGAAACGGCCGGATGGCGATGTGTGCATGATCCGGAAGAACCGAAAGGGGAAGTGTGCGTGATCAATACCTGCGGTTTCATCGGCGACGCGAAAGAAGAGAGTATCAACATGATCCTGCAAATGGCGGAGCGGAAGAAGAAAGGCAAGCTGCGTAAACTGATCGTGATGGGGTGCCTGAGCGAACGCTACCGGGCGGAATTGGAGGCAGAACTGCCGGAAGTGGACAGGTACTTTGGTAAGTTCGATTTCATGGAACTCACCGAGTTGCTGAATAAAGACCGCTTCGCTGAAAGACAAAAGACAAAAGACCAAAATGAATCGGCCGGATGCAAGTCTTTTGAGCGGAAGCTGACGACACCGAAGCATTATGCGTATCTGAAAATCAGTGAGGGATGCAACCGGATGTGTTCGTACTGCGCTATTCCGCTGATAACAGGACGGCACACGAGCCGACCGAAAGAGGAGATATTGGAGGAAGTTCGGTGGCTGGCGAGTCAGGGCGTGAAGGAGATCAATGTGATTGCGCAGGATCTGAGCAGCTACGGATTGGATTTAGGTAAGGGTGACAGGTTACCGGTTACGGGAGAGCGGAGACATCTGCTACCGGAGCTGATTGATGAGATGGCGCAGATAGACGGGGTGAAATGGATACGGTTGCACTATGCCTACCCTACTGATTTTCCGGAGGAGCTGTTGGAGGTGATGGCCAAACATGAGAACGTATGCAAGTATCTGGACATCGCTTTGCAACACTGCACGGACCATATGTTAGGTCTGATGCGGCGGCATATCACACAGGCGGAACAAGATGTGCTGATACGCAAGATACGCGAACGCGTGCCGGGCATATGCATCCGGACGACGCTGTTAGTAGGCCATCCGGGGGAAACGGAAGAGGATTTTGAGGCGCTGAAAGCATGGGTGAAAGAGATGCGGTTCGAGCGGATGGGCTGTTTCGCCTATTCCGACGAAGAAGGAACCTATGCAAACAAACATTATAAAGATGATATCCCGCAGGAGGTAAAGGATGCCCGTGTGGAAGAGCTGATGGCCATCCAGCAGGAGATCAGTCGTGAACTGATGGCGCAGAAAGTGGGAAGCGTGCAACGGGTGATCATCGACCGCGAGGAAGGCGATTACTGGATCGGACGGACACAGTTTGACAGTCCGGAGGTGGATTGCGAGGTGCTGATAGAAAAGTTGAAAGATGAAAGTTTAAAGTTGAAAGAAGTTGAAAAGTTAAAAGTTGGGGAGTTTTACAAGGTGAAGATCACGAAGGCGGAGGAATTTGATTTATATGGAATAATAGATCGGCCTGCGGCCTGAAAGACAAAAGACCCTTTAGCGAAGCGGTCCTTAATCTGATATTGAAGATTGATAAAATAAATATACCATGCTTACGAAAGAACTAATCGGTTTGGTGGCGGGGGCTACCGGACAGAGCAAAAAGAAAGTGGAAGAGTTGTTATCCACCTGCAATGCAATCATGCGTGAGAACCTGATGGCCGGAAAAGCAATCCAGTTACAGGGTCTGGGTACGCTGGAAGTAAAGGAAAAGAAAGAGCGCGTTGTGGTACTTCCCCATACCGGTGAACGGAAAGTGGTTCCCAGCAAGAACCAGTTGGTTTTCCGGCCCGTAGCCACCATGAAAGATGAATTGAAGAAACTCTAAAAAACACGGATACTATGGCAGAGAATAAACTTAGTTGGACCGAGTTACGCCGTGCGTTAGCCACACGCGCCGGTGTGAGCGAGAAAGAGGCGAATACGTTTCTTAATGCGCTGAATGCGCAGTTGGTGGAAGCGTTGAAGCAAGACAAACAAGTGAAGATCAACGGATTGGGCATGTTCCGTTTGCAGGCAGTCGCTCCGCGCAAGAGTGTGAACGTGACCACCGGCGAAGAGATCACGATAGAAGGCTATAACAAGATTGCATTCGTGCCGGAAGCCGGTGTGAAAGAGTTGGTGGAGAGCATTCAGCCGTCAGCAGGCGGCAGCCAGCCGTCCGCCGTCAGCCGTCAGGAGACAGAGCTGATCGACCCGATCCAGAAACTCGGTGCGCAGGCAGAGGAGATCGTGGATATATTGGGCGAGTTAGGCCAGCGTCCGGACGGAGCGGAGACGGAGCAAGAGTTACCGGAAACGGAAGCAGTGGTAGAGCCTGTAGCAGAAGCGGTGGTAGAGGAGCCGAAGAAGCCGAAAAAGAAAGAGGCAAAACACAAAGAGCCCAAGATAGAGGAAGCGAAGGCAGAAGCCCCCAAGCCGGAGGATCCAGTGATAGAAGCTCCCAAACCGGAGGAACCGAAGATAGAGATACAGAAGACAGAGGAGCCTAAAAAAGAAGAACCGAAAAAGGAGCCGAAGAAGGAACCGAAGAAGAAGGAGTATCATTTCATGCGGGATACATTGATTTGTGTGGTTATTCTGCTGATGCTGCTGTTAATCGGTTATTTCTTCCTGCGCAATCATATCAGCGAATGGATAGACCAGCTGGTAGCCCCGCAACCGACCGAGCAGGTAGTGGAGGCCGTTGAGGAACCGGAGGCGGTTGAAGAAGTGGTAGAAGTGGTGGAAGCACCGCAGAAAGAGGAATATGAACTGCTGCTGACAGAGAACATCACGGACGGAAGCCGTCTGGCATGGATTGCGAAGAAGCACTACGGCAACAAAGATCTTTGGCCGTACCTGTATGAGGCCAACAAGGACCATATTGACGATCCGAGCAAGATCATGATCGGTACTCCGATACGCGTGCCGAAGCTGAGCGCAAAGCAGCGGAATATGAGTTCGGCGGAGTTCCAGCGGCTGAAAGAAGAAGCCTATGGGAGAATTAAGAATTAAGATTGAAGATTGAGGATTTAGGATTGGAAAATGAATCTATACGCATAGAAGGTGCGGAGACGCACAACTTGAAACATGTGACGGTAGAGATACCTCGCAATCAGTTGGTTGTGGTAACCGGAGTGAGCGGCAGCGGCAAGAGTTCGCTGGCGTTCGACACCTTGTATGCGGAAGGACAGCGACGGTACGTGGAGAGCCTGAGCGCCTATGCGCGCCAGTTCATGGGGCGGATGCAGAAACCGGAGGTGGAGAAGATAGAAGGCATCCCTCCCGCCATCGCCATCCAACAGAAAGTGAGCAGCCGTAATCCCCGTTCAACGGTAGGTACCGTGACGGAGATCTACGACTACTTGAAATTATTGTACGCGCGCGTAGGCCACACGTACTCGCCTGTGAGCGGAGCGGAAGTGAAGAAGAACACGATCCGCGACGTGGTGCAGTACATGGAGAGCCAGGCGCAAGGGACGAGGTTATACCTGCTAAGTCCGATCGTGCTGCCGGAAGAACGGACGCTGCAAGAGCAGCTGGCTATCTGGCAGAGCCAGGGTTTCAGCCGGTTGCTGATAGACGGCGACACGGTGCGCCTGGATGCGGAGACCTGGCGGCAGGCGCAAGGACACGAGGCGTACCTACTGGTGGACCGTATTATTGTGGACCACGAGCCGGCAACGAGCAACCGCTTTGCGGACAGCGTACAGACGGCGTTCTATGAAGGGCAAGGCGAATGCCGCATATGGGTAGACAAGCGGGAGAAAGTGTTCTCCGAGCGTTTTGAGGCGGACGGTATTCATTTCATCGAACCCAGCGAACACCTGTTCGACTTCAACAACCCGGTGGGTGCCTGCCCCGAATGCAAGGGCGTGGGTGTCGTGATGGGCATAGACGAGGACCTGGTGGTTCCCGACAAATCCAAATCGATTTACGAAGGCGCCATCGCCTGCTGGCAGAGCGAAAAAATGCAACCGTGGCAGGACGATCTGATTTTTAACGCCGGCAAGTTCGATTTTCCCATTCACACGCCGTACTACGCGCTGACGGGAGAGCAGAAACATCTGATCTGGACGGGCAACGAGTGGTTCAAAGGCTTGAACGCTTTCTTCCACGAATTGGAGGAGCATCAGTACAACCGTCTTCAGTACAAAGTGATGTTAGCGCGCTACAAGGGCCGGACGACCTGTCCGGTGTGCCACGGCTACCACTTACGACCGGAAGCGGGTTATGTGTACGTGAGCGGCAAAAACATCCAACAGGTCTGCATGATGCCGCTGTCAGAGCTGCAGGAGTGGTTTGAACATATCGAGTTGACAGAGACCGAGTACAAGACGGTGGAGATGGTGCTGCAGGAGATCAAGAGCCGTTTGCAGTTCATGCACGACGTCGGTCTGAGTTATCTGACGCTGAACCGGCAGAGCAACACCCTCTCCGGCGGCGAGAGCCAGCGTATCAACCTGGCCAAGTCGTTAGGCAGCAGTCTGGTGGGTTCGCTGTATGTATTAGACGAGCCGTCCATCGGTCTGCATCCCCGCGACACGGAGCGTCTGATCCATGTGCTGCGCGAACTGCGGGACCTGGGCAACACGATTGTGGTGGTGGAGCACGACGAAGATATCATTGCGGCGGCAGACCATATCATCGAGATCGGTCCCAATGCCGGCCGTCATGGCGGCGAAGTGGTGTACGAGGGCAAGCCGCGTCCGGAATTGGTGCACTATCATATCCCCGAGCAACGGCGCCATTGGAGCAATTATATTGAGATTGAAGGTGCGTGCGAGAACAACCTGAAGAACCTGGATGTACGCTTCCCGCTACATGTGATGACCTGCGTGACTGGTGTGAGCGGCAGCGGCAAATCGAGCTTGGTGAGCAAGGTGCTTTACCCTGCCCTGAAGAAGCACTATGGCGGCGTTTTTGCGGAGCACACGGGTGACTTCGGCCATCTGCGCGGCAGTCTGCATCTGATGCGCGATATTGAATATGTAGACCAGAATCCGTTGAGCCGTTCGAGCCGCAGCAATCCGGTGACGTACCTGAAGGCGTACGACGAGATACGAAGGTTGTTTGCCGAACAGCCATTGAGCAAGCAGTTAGGCCTGACTCCCGCACATTTCTCGTTCAACACCCCGGGCGGCCGGTGCGAGGTATGCCAGGGCGAAGGCACGATCACCATTGAGATGCAGTTCATGGCGGACTTAGTGCTGGAATGCGAACAATGTCACGGCCGGCGGTTCAAACAGGACATCCTGGATGTACACTACCGCGACAAGTCGATCTATGACGTGCTGTGCATGACGGTTAACCAGGCGGTGGAGTTCTTCAGCGAAGATCCCGCATGCAGCAAGATTGTCAAACGGCTGAAACCGCTGCAAGACGTAGGTATCGGATATGTGCAGCTGGGTCAAAGCAGCAGCACCCTCTCCGGCGGCGAGAGCCAGCGTGTCAAGTTGGCGTCGTTCCTGTCGCAAGAGGACAGCACTCCGACTATCTTCGTCTTTGACGAACCGACCACGGGTCTGCACCACCGCGACATCGAGGTGCTGCTCAAAGCCCTGAACCGGCTGGTGAGCAAAGGGCACACGGTCATTATCATCGAGCATAACCCGGCTGTGATCCTGGCGGCGGACCATGTGATCGACTTGGGTCCGGAGGGCGGCAAAGAAGGCGGAGAGATCATCTGCGCAGGCACACCGGAAGAGGTGGCCCGCTGTAAAGAAAGTTACACAGGCAAGTATCTTGCCAAAATTATAGAATGAGAACATGATAAGAGACAAGATTAAAGAGATCGGCTATTTGCCGCGTTGGTGTGTGTTGCTATTAGACATGCTTTTATGTACCATCGCTTATCTGCTGAGCAGGTGGATAGGCAGTGGTTTCTTCAATTACATTTCGAACACCAGTACACAGTACCTGATGCAGTATGCGGTGATCATGTGTGTGCAGTTCCTTACTTTCTGGGCTTTCCACACCTATTCCGGCATATTACGTTTCTCGACGTTCATCGACATGGTGAAGGTGTTGGCCGCCAATCTCAGCGCAGGCACCATCCTGCTGGTTGTCAACCTGTTATTCCATCTGTCTACAGGTCATCATCCGCTGATGAACACGGTGATTGTGATTTACATGTTCGTGTCGTTTGTGATGCTATTCACGATGCGTGTGTGCGTGAAGCTGTTCGGCGAGATGGCGCAACACTACGGCAGCGGCAGTCCGCGTGTGATGATCTACGGCACGAAGTACGCGGGTGTGTCTATCGCCAAGATGCTCCGTTCGGCCGGTAACACGCCTTATCAGCCGGTGGGATTCATTACGGACGGCGACGAGCGCTACGGCTTTGAGTTAGTCGGTCTGCGTGTGCGCCAACTGAACGAGAAACTGCTGGACTGGATGGAGAAACGCAATGTCAAGCATGTTATTGTATCTCCGCTCAAGATGCGCGAGATCAATCCTGCGAGGGACCTGCAGGTCTTCATTGACCATAACATCCGTATTCTCACCACGCCGTATTTCACCAGTCTGGACAACACGAGCGAGATTGATGCGCAGCGTATCGGACGAATTGACTCGATCCGTATCGAGGACCTGTTGGAGCGTCCGCAGATTGACATCAACATGGATAACGTGCGTCAGATACTCCGCAACAAAGTGGTACTGGTCAGCGGTGCGGCCGGCAGTATAGGCAGCGAGCTGGTTCGTCAGGTACAGAAATACGAGCCGCAGGTGACAATCCTGTTAGAGATGGCGGAGTCGCCGCTGCATGACCTGACGCTGGATCTGCACAAGCAGTTCCCGGATGCACGGTTCATCCCTATCATCGCCGATGTCCGTAACCGCGAACGTATCGAGCAGATATTCAGCGAAGTGCGTCCGGACGTTGTTTATCACGCCGCGGCGTACAAACATGTGCCGCTAATGGAGAGTTATCCCAACGAAGCGATCCGCGCAAACGTGCTGGGAACAAAGAACATGGCCGACATGGCTGTCAAATACCACGTACAGCGCTTTGTGATGATCTCGACGGACAAGGCGGTGAACCCGACCAATATCATGGGTGCCAGCAAGCGAATTGCGGAGATCTATGTCCAATCGCTGTTCCACAAGTTACAGAAAGAGGACCCGGATTGCACGAAGTTCATCACCACCCGTTTCGGAAACGTCTTAGGCAGCAACGGATCCGTCATTCCTTATTTCCAGAAGCAGATTGCCGCCGGAGGTCCGGTGACGGTGACGCACCCGGATATCATCCGCTACTTCATGACGATCCCGGAGGCGTGCTGTCTGGTAATGGAGGCCAGCACATTAGGCAAGGGCGGCGAGATCTTCGTCTTCGACATGGGCAAACCGGTGAAGATTCTGGATCTGGCACGTAACATGATCCGCCTGGCCGGTTACACTCCGGGCGAGGACATTGCCATCGTGTTCACGGGTCTCCGTCCGGGTGAGAAACTGTACGAAGAGCTGCTCAACCAGAAAGAGCTGACGCTGCCGACGAGTAACAACAAGATTATGATTGCCCGCGTACGTGAGTTCGACTATGACGTGGTGAGCAAAGAGATAGACGAACTGATTGCCATCAGTCATCAGGACAAGGCCTTCACAACCGTGAAGATGATGAAGCAGATTGTTCCGGAGTTTGTGAGCAAAAACTCTGTTTTCGAACGACTTGACCCGCAATGATACAGTCGTTTCTGGAGCAACATAGTTATTTGATCGGAGTGGTCAGTTTTCTGCTGGGCCTGCTCTTCATGCCGGTTGTGATACGCATTGCGAAAGCGAAAGGTTTTGTCGTGCGTCCCAACAAGCGGATGAGCCATGAAGGAGAAGTGCCGAACATCGGCGGACTGAATATCTGTTTCAGTTTCATGCTGACGTTCCTGCTGTTCCATTCAACCGACATCAATCATTTCTTCCTGATCGGTTTGTTTGTGATCATGGTGGTCGGTTTCATTGATGACGTGCTCGTGCTCAAGCCGACAACCAAACTCTTCGGCGAGACCTTGGCAGGTCTGGCACTGGTTGGTTTTGCAGACCTTCGGATCACCCATCTGAACGGCCTGTTCGGTCTGAACGAGATCGGCATCGTTCCCAGTTACCTGTTGTCCCTTTTCGTCCTGCTGGCTATCATCAATGCGATTAACCTGATAGACGGAGTGGACGGACTGGCGAGCGGATTAGGCATCATATACTGCCTGTTTTTCGCCGTCTATTTCGGCATGGCGGGTGAGACACTCTGGTCCAACACCAGTCTGTGCATGATCGGCGTGCTGGCGGTTTTTTTCCTGTACAACGTGTTCGGCAAACGGGACAAGATCTTCATGGGCGACTCCGGCAGTCTGCTGCTGGGGTATCTGCTGACAGCTTTTGTCTTCCGCTTCTGCGAGATCAACGCGTACGGCACCGTATCGGAGGTGATGCATATGAACGCCGTTCCGATGGTGGCATTGTGTGTGCTGACCATTCCTATCTTCGATACGGTACGCGTGTGCCTGACCCGTATCATCGAGGGCCGCAGTCCGTTCGATGCCGACAAGAACCATATCCACCATCTGCTGCTCCGCATCGGACTGAACCATATTCAGACGACCTGTGTGCTGCTGAGTGTCACTGTGCTGTTTATCGGATTGGCTGTCATCGGCCGCAACTGGAACGCATGGGCGCTGTTCGGAGCCGATGCGGCACTGGCTGTCGTGTTATTTACGATTTTATTCTATATCCTTCAGTTCAAAGACCGTCATGTTAAGCATTGAACATATCCGCATGGAGTTCTCTTCCCGCCCTGTACTGGACGACATCACGTTCCTCATCAACCGCAAGGAACGGATTGCGTTAGTGGGCAAGAACGGTGCCGGCAAGACGACCCTGCTGCGACTCATTGCCGGCGAATACCAGCCGACGGAAGGAAGGATTAGCCGTGAGGCGGAGATGACTATCGGTTATCTGCCGCAAGTGATGCTCTTCCAGGACGACCGGACCTTGCGGGACGAAGTGCTACAAGCGCTGCACACCGGCCGGATGAAGGACGAAGGAGAAGAAGCACGCTTCATTGCGGAGATGGACCGGACTATTATCGGTCTGGGGTTTGAACGCAAGGATTTTGACAGGCCGTGCAGTGAGTTCTCCGGCGGTTGGCGAATGCGTATCGAGTTAGCGAAGATACTGTTGCGACACCCGGATCTGCTGCTGTTGGACGAGCCTACCAACCACCTGGACATCGAGTCAATCCAGTGGCTGGAGGATTTTCTGAAGAGCAGCCCCAGCGCCGTGCTGATGGTGAGTCACGACCGCGCTTTCATCGATAATGTATGCAACCGGACAATAGAGATTACCTTAGGGCGCATTTATGACTACAATGTGAACTACAGCCGGTTTGTGGAGTTGCGCAAGGAGCGGCACGAGCAACAGGTCCGCGCCTACCAGAACCAGCAGAAGATGATACAGGACACGGAGGAATTCATCGAACGCTTCCGTTACAAAGCGACCAAGGCGGTGCAGGTGCAGAGCCGGATCAAGCAGTTGGAGAAGTTAGAGCGCTTGGAGGTCGATCTGGAAGACACCAGCCGGTTGAACCTGCGTTTCCCGCCGGCCCCGCGAAGCGGTGATTTTCCACTCATCATAGAGGAACTGCGTAAGGATTTTGGCACACACAACGTGTTCCATGACGTGACCTTCACCATCCGCAGAGGCGAGAAAGTGGCGTTTGTGGGCAAGAACGGCGAAGGTAAGTCCACGCTGGTCAAATGTATCATGGGCCAGTTGGATTACTTAGGCAGCTTGAAGATCGGGCATAATGTAAAGATCGGCTATTTCGCGCAAAACCAGGCGGCGCTGTTAGACGAGAACCTTACGGTGTTCGAGACGATTGACTACGTAGCGGTAGGCGATATACGCACCAAGATACGTGACATCCTGGGCGCGTTCATGTTCGGCGGCGAAGCGAGCGACAAGAAAGTGAAGGTTCTAAGCGGTGGCGAACGAAGCCGGTTGGCGATGATACGTCTGCTCTTGGAGCCATGCAACCTGCTGATCTTGGACGAGCCCACCAACCACCTGGACATGCAATCCAAGGACGTGCTGAAAGCCGCTTTGCAAGAGTTCAACGGGACGCTGATATGCGTGAGCCACGACCGTGATTTTCTGAACGGACTGGTGAGCAAGGTCTATGAGTTCGGCGGCGGCAGGGTGAAGGAACACCTCGGCGGCATATACGATTTCCTGCGCGCGAAGAAAATGGCAGACCTCAAGGACCTGGAGAGAAAGACTACCGACCGTTCCACCGACAGGGTACCGAACACCGACCAGATAGCCCCCACTTCCGCCAAGATGGATTACGAGGCGCAGAAAGCCGCAGCAGCGGAAAAGAGGAAGAAAGAGAAACAGATTGCGCAGATTGAGGAGGAGATTGCCGCCTTGGAGAAACAGCAGGCGGAGATGGAGGAAACACTGGCTCAACCGGCCAACCAGACGGCCGAAAACTTCCAGCTATACGAGCGTATCAAACACCAGATAGAGCAAAAGATGTACGAATGGGAGATAGTGAGTGAGAATTGAAAGACCGTCTGCGGACCATGCGGTCCTTAATCTGATAAAAGAATGAAAGAGGTAATTGATTACATTATTACGTGGCTGTGCTACGGAGACAGCGAGGCAGCCAAGCGTGTGGCGTACACGGCGGATGTGCAGGCGCTGGAGAATCATGATGTCCTTATTGTGCCGAACGGACATTTGGGTCAGCAGATTGTGCTGCCCGAGATGGGCCGTGTACAAGTGGAGCAACCCGCCAAAGGCAAAGCCATCATCCGCACGGACCTGGTGTATAACTCATTCTTCTTTATCTCCCGTGCGGAAGAAATCATCCAGCCCCAACGCGATGAGCACGGCCGTTTTGCCGCCCGTTTCTCCATCTTGGGCAAAGGCAACCGGTTGCAGATACCGATGCTGGACGAGCACGCCCGGCTCCTGATGAAACTGTTGGACCTCCCTCTGCCGGAAGCCGGTTTCAAACATATCTATCTGACGCACGACATTGATTCCATTTCTCAATACCGTTCCCTCCGCGGCACTATCGGAGGCCTCCGGAGAGGAGAGAAAGAGCAGGTTCGTGCGTCATGGCAGGACATTACGAAGGACCCTTTGTACACCTTCCCCTGGATGATTGAACAGGATGCGCATATCACACGCGCCGAGACCGTCTATTTTGTCAAGCACACGCACGGCAAGGGATGGGACTACCCGCAATACTGCTTGCGCGGACGCGACTACAAGCGGTTGAAGAAACTGCTGCGTCACAGCGGCGCCTTTTTAGGCATTCACGGCAGTTACTATGGTTCGCTGCCGGAAATCGAATACAGCCGTATGTACCGCGCTCATTATCTGCGATGCTCCATTGAACAGCTGCGCCGCCTGATTGCAGCCGGTTATACGGATGATTTCACGATGGGCTTTGCCGACCAGGCAGGGTTCCGGTTGCAGACCACCCGCGCTGTGCGCTGGATTGATCCGGTAACGATGCAACTCACGCCCCTCACACTTCATCCTTTGATGATCATGGACTGCACGCTGAGCAACGAGAACTACATGCATCTGACTGAAGACGAGGCTTATTTCCTGTGCGAACGGCTGATTGCCAAGGTGAAGATGCATCATGGTGATTTGTGCTTGCTTTGGCACAACAGCAGTTTTACGGAAGGCACGTATCACCGTTCATTATACACCAAACTTCTCCAATTAATACATGGCAAGTGACAGAAAGCCAAATATTCTGGTTGTTTCCGACCCTCCTGCAGCCCCCGGTTACCTGCCGCGGCTTCGCTATCTATGCGACTATCTGACGCGGGAAGGATACGCGGTGACGCTGCTGACGGAGGAGTACCAACCCTTGGCTTTTGAGCATCACTATCCTATTGAGACCATACGGATGTACAGCGGCGGGACATTGGATTGGTTATGGAAGACCGTTCGGACTATTGTCAGCGATTGGCACAACCGCGCTTTTGCTGAAAAAGCTCTCCGCCGTCTGCTGTCAGATGCCGGCCGGCAGCCTTTTGATATGGTGCTTTGTACGGCATTTTCGGATTTTCCGTTAGGCGCAGCGAAACGGATTGCGGAGGCGTATCACGTACCCCTCCTGTGCGACATCCGGGATCTGGACGAGCAGGTGAAGGACTCGCGCTACCAGTACAATCATCAGACCTGGTGGACGATGCCGTTCCGTCGGCTGTACCGTGCGGTGCATATCCGCCGCAGGAACCGGGTGTTGCGGCAAGCGGACGCCGTGACGACGATATCGCCGTGGCACGTTGATTTCATCCGGCAGTTCAATCCCAAGACCTATCTGGTATACAACGGGTTTGACGAGAAGCAGTTCTACCCGGAGGATGTGCGCACGGATCGTTTCAATATCACCTATATTGGTTCTCTTTTCGAATGGCAGAAAGCGGCATTGGAGCAGGTGAGAGAAGCGATTGCGGAACTCGCCCAACCGGAAATACAATTGGATATTCACACGCCTCAGCATCAATGCGTGTCGCATGAAGCATTGGGCGATACGATCCGCCACAGTTCCATCATGATGGTCTTCACCAGCCCGCAGACGCACGGCATGCTGACCACCAAGTTCTACGAGGCCCTGGGGTGCGATAAACCTATTCTCTGTGTGCCTTCTGATCAAGGTACGCTGGCTAAGATGATCGCTTATACCAACTCCGGTATCGCTACCGATGACATAGCGCAGATAAAGGCCTTTATCGCCATGCACTATGCGGCATGGAAACAGCAAGGCTTCACCCGTCAAGCCACGCAACACCGTGAGGAGTTCAGCCGTGCATGTCAATGCCGGAAAATGGAACAGATCATACAAACAGTCTTACCGAAAAAACGATTGAAGAAAGGATGATTTCATTCATTATCCCCATATATAACGCCGAAGCGTATCTGAGAGCCTGCGTACAGAGCGTACTTGCGCAGACGGTATCTGACATGGAGGTCCTTCTGATAGATGACGGCAGTACGGACCATAGCTGGCTGCTGGCGCAAGAGATGGCGTCCAGGGATGCACGCGTACACGCGTACCGTCAGGTACACGCAGGCCAGTCCGTGGCGCGTAATTACGGATTAGGACTCTCCCAAGGGGAATTCATCGCATTCCTGGATGCAGATGATGCGCTGGAACCGGATTGGAGCGAACGGCATCTGGCGGCAATGGACGGCGTGGATTATGTGCAGAGCGGATATAAAAGAATACTGCAAGATGTAGTCCAGTGCCGGAAACTTCCCCTGCATCGCTATCAGTTCATTTCTCCCTGTATGCGTCTGTATCGCAAAACGGCAATCCGGCATCTGTCCTTCAAGGAAGGATACATATACGAAGATGTGCTCTTTTCCGTGGACTTGTGGCTGTCCGGCGCCCGCAGCCGGCTGATCCGTAATACAGGATATCTATATACGCTCAACCCCGAAGGTACCACCTCCCGCCCCCATCCGGAGGCGCAACGCAAAGTTTTCCAAGTGCTTCGCGAGAAAGCTCAAGCGGCGTCCCTGAAGAACAAACTGATTATCTGGTACACCATAATTCGATTACACATTCATTTTATACTGCAATGAAAAAGATTCTGCTTCTCGCCATCTGTCTATGGTCCATGACCCTCAGTGCCGCCACGTATTATGCTTCTCCTGAAGGAGGAGGCAATGGTAGTTCGTACACCGATGCCACCACCTTGGCCGCCGGCATCAGACTGCTCAAGAACCCGGGTGACACGCTTTATCTGCTCAGCGGTCAATATGATTTGGGTAATACCGTCATCCAGAACCTGAACGGTTCGGCATCGAAGCGCATCGTCATTTCCGGCTATGAGGGAATCAACCGTAGCGGCAAGTACCCTGCTGTCCTGGATTTCCGGCAGACGCCCTACGGCACACGGGGACTGCAGGTGAAGAGCACCACCTCCTACCTGCATATCAGGAATTTGACCTTGCGTTACTCAGGCAAGAACAACCTGCATAATGAAGGCAGTTATAACCTGTTCGAGAATCTGGACATCTACGGTTCTGCCGATACAGGCTGCCAGATGAAGAACGGAGGCAACAACATCATCAGGAACGTGGACAGTCACGATAATTTCGACTACGAGACCATGTCCGGCGGTACCGCCAATTTCGGAGGCAACGCAGACGGTTTTGCGGACAAACAGTTCACCGGCGCAGGCAATCATTATATCGGCTGCCGTGCCTGGAACAACAGCGATGACGGATGGGATTTCTTCCAGCGCGTGAGTACCTCCAAGACCGTGATTGAGAACTGCATCTGCTTCCGCAACGGACCTGCCTATTATGACATGAGCGTCAACCCTCGCTACGAGACGGACAAAGCGTGGTTTGACAGCAAAGTAGGCACGCAGATGACGGACCGTTACGGCAACACCATCACCATCACTCTGGAGCAATATCCATGCCAGGGCAACGGCAACGGATTCAAGATGGGAGGCGGTTATACCGACCATAAGGTGACGGTGCACCACTGTCTGGCGGTGGCTAATACGGAACGGGGCTTTGACCAGAACAATAACGGAGGCACTATGTGGCTGTACAATAACTCCGCCTACTCCAACGGTGTCAATTACGGTTTCACCACTGCCTACGGAACCAATACCCTGCAGAATAACATCACGCTAAGCAGCAAAAAAGGGGATGCATATAAAGCACAGACGGTAGTGGCGAATGACCATAACAGCTGGAACAACGGATGCAGTTGTTCCGCCGGCGATTTCCAATCGCTGGATACCGACGAGATCCTTTCGCCGCGCCGGTCGGACGGAGGACTGCCGGAAGTGCTGTTCATGCATCTGTCGGATGGTTCATCTCTCATTGATGCAGGCGTGGATGTGAACCTTGGTTATAACGGCGCTGCGCCTGATTTAGGCTGTTATGAAGCGGAAGGCGAACGCCATGACCCGGAACCCGAAGACACGATCCCGGCCGTTCAACCGGCTGGAACGCACAGCGTGGCATTCGTTACCATCCCGGGGGCGGCGGAAGACAAGCCGCTTCTCCGCTATCTGCGGACGAATGACAGTTTATGGATCGTAGAAAAGGACGCCACCGATGCGGGCGTGGATTACAGCGATTTCGAAGTGATTGTGCTGGGTAGCAAACCCGCCTCCTCTGCCGCAGGGTTTGCGCCGTTGAAAGGATACGACAGACCGATGTTGCTGCTCAAACCGTGGCTGCTCAAAGCCAGCGCATGGGACTGGGGCACCGCCATCAATACATCGGACTTGTCTGTCATGGTATCGGATCCCGACCATCCGCTTTTTCGCGGACTGCCTCTGAACGAGGGCGTACTGCAACTGTTTGAACAATGCAACACGAATGCCGTGACGGCTATCAGCCAATGGAATATCCAGAATGCCGACGCGATAGAGACGCTGGCTTCGCCCGTGTCCAGTACCGGTGCGACGGCGATTGCCGAACTGCCCGCAGGCACAAACTGCAACGGCATCGTATTGTCTCAGAAGATGGTGATGATCGGCGTAAGCGAATATTCGACCGTCTATCTGACGGAACAAGGCAAAAAACTGATTGAGAACGCCATCCTGCATCTGTTAGGAATCAACATGCCTACGGGATATCAGCCTTCCAAAATCAGTAATGAGCAATCAGCAACTAAATTTATTCAAAATGGACAACTGTTTATTCAAGCGGGTGACGTGCTGTTTGATGCTTACGGCCGCCGCCTTCTCCCTTAACGCCGGCAACGCCCAGTACCAGAATATACACTATGCATTGGACGAGGCCCGTCTGACAGCAGAAGTGACGCTTAATCCCAAGGCGGCCGGTGAAGTGCTTATTCCCGAAACGATTGTGGTGGGTCAGCACACCTACACGGTCACCGGTATCGGAGACAAGGCTTTCAAGGGATGCAAGACGCTGAACGCGATAGTGCTGCCCAAGACCGTTGAGCGGGTGTACCGCTCGGCTTTTGAGGGCACAGGAATCATGCTCAACAAGGCCAATTGGAGCGAAGGATGCCTGTGGATAGACAGTATTCTGATTGCCACGGACAAGACTGTCAAACCGCGTTTTGTCGTGCCTCACAATGCCCGCCTTATCGCAGCCGGCGCTTTTCAAGGCAACAAGACGGTGCAGCGCGTGGACCTGCCTGATGGACTCCGCCGCATTGACCATGAGACCTTCCGTGATTGCAAGAACCTGCAGAAAGTGGTGATCCCGCAGAGCGTGATTTCCATCGGCGAGGACGCATTCACCGGAAGCGGCATCTATGCGAACGAGAAGAAATGGAAACAGGGGGTTCTGATTATTGACAACTGCCTGGTCGCATCCAACAATGCGCTGCCGGCCAACTATATCTTCAAGAGCAAAGAGCCTGTCCGTCTGATAGCAGAGCGTGCTTTTGCCTATCGCAAGCAACTCAAAACAGTGGTTATTCCACAGAGCATAACAACCATTCCTACGGCGGCTTTCTATCAATGCGAGAACTTGACGAGTGTCACCATACCCGCCACGGTACGCGAGGTGGGTAATTTTGCCTTTTACGGTTGCGGAAGACTGCAAACAGCCACACTCCCTGCCGGATTGGAGCGATTGGGAATGGGTGTCTTCTACGGCTGCGCCAACCTGCGCGAACAGGTCTTGGGAGAGCATATTGAAGTGATTGGTCAGGGTGCCTTCTATACATGCCGTAGTATCAAACGATTGAGCCTTCCGGGCCGGTTACGCCGGATAGACGACGGTGCTTTTGCCGGTTGCTCTGCATTGGAGGAGATACAAATACCGCAGACGGTGGAGTTCATCGGAGAGGCCGCTTTGGCCGGATGTACCTCCATCCGCGAACTGCGTTTTCCGGAGCATATCGCTTCCCTGTCCAAACAGCTGTGTCAGGGATGTATTCATCTGTACCGAGTAAGTCTGCCGGAAGGTTTGTATGCCGTGGATGATGAAGCGTTTGAGGGTTGCATCGCACTGGAGAAAATCAATATCCCTCTGTCCACGTTCCGCATCGGTACGCGGGCATTCCATAACTGCCAGCAGTTACGCGGGATAGCCCTGGTCAATCATATTCATATGATTGAAGAAGGTGCTTTTCTGGAATGTAAGATGTTGGAAGAGATCACACTGCCCGAATCCCTGCAGGAATTGTCCAAAGGAGCTTTCGCACAATGCATCAATCTGCAGAAAGTGCGCCTCAACCCGTCTCTTAAAGAGATAGGTGACGGAGCTTTCTGTCAGTGCCGGAGTCTGAGGGAGGTGCAGTGGAGCGACTCGCTGCGCACGATCGGAGCGGACGCTTTCTTGGAGTGTAAATACCTGCGCACGCCTGCCCTACCCGAATCGGTCATCGTCGGCAAGAACGCCTTCAAAGGATGCAAATAGCATAAACAGCGTCAGAACAGCTGCTGTTGTCCGTCAGCGGACAGGGGTGTTTTTCCCAGATGCTGGAAAGCGAGAAGCGTAGCTTCGCGGCCGCGGGGCGTACGTTTGATGAAGCCTTCCTTGATGAGATAGGGTTCATAGACATCTTCTATCGTACCGGCATCTTCGCCCATCGCCGTAGCTATCGTGTTAAGTCCGACAGGTCCGCCGCGGAACTTGTCGATGATGGTAGTCAGCAGTTTGTTGTCTATCTGGTCGAGGCCGAAGGTGTCGATATTGAGCGCCTCCAGCGCATATTGCGCTATCTCCAGGTCAATACGACCGTCTCCTTTCACCTGCGCGAAATCACGTACGCGACGCAAGAGGGCGTTGGCTATTCGGGGCGTACCGCGACTGCGGCGCGCTATCTCGCCTGCCGCTTTCTCATTGATCTCTACACCCAGCAGACGGGCCGAACGCTTCACGATACCGGACAGCACATCCGCATCATAGTACTCGAGATGGCAGTTGATGCCGAAACGGGCACGGAGCGGAGAGGTCAGCAAACCCGAACGGGTCGTCGCACCGATGAGAGTGAAATGGTTGAGATCTATCTGAATAGTGCGCGCAGACGGACCTTTGTCAATCATGATATCTATGCGGTAGTCCTCCATCGCCGAATAGAGGTACTCTTCCACTATCGGACTCAGACGGTGGATCTCGTCAATAAAAAGCACATCGTTGGGTTCGAGGGAGGTGAGCAGTCCTGCCAGATCTCCGGGTTTGTCAAGCACCGGACCGGAAGTGACCTTGAAGCCTACTCCCAGTTCATTGGCGATAATGTTGCTGAGCGTCGTTTTGCCCAGTCCCGGAGGGCCGAAGAGGAGGACATGATCCAGACTCTCGTGACGCAGTTTGGCGGCTTCCACAAAAATCTTCAGGTTGGAAGTCACCTTGCTCTGGCCCGCAAAATCGGCAAAGCACAAGGGGCGAAGGGCATTGTCCTGTTCCTTCTCGGATATTTGTTGTCGGATGTCGAATTCCATTGTGTTTCTCGTTATATCGAAGCTGTTTTTTCCCGGAAGAGGGCTTCCAAATCAGGTATGTCGCTGATGAGTCTGTCTGCTTTGATCACGCCATGGTCCAATATCACCACTCGGTCACACATCTCTCGGACTTCCTGCATGATATGGGTGGAAAGGATAACGGTACGTTCTCTGCCCAGATCCCGTATCAACGCGCGTATCTCGACCAGTTGGTTCGGGTCAAGACCCGTGGTGGGTTCGTCCAAAATCAGCAGTTCGGGATTGCCTAAGAGCGCTTGCGCCAGGCCGACACGCTGACGGTAGCCTTTGCTCAGTTCACGGATATGTTTGTGCCGTTCGGGCGTCAGGCCGACACGGTCAATGAGCGATGAGACATCGGCTGCCGGCTGTCGGCTGTCTGCGGTTAGCTTTGCCATGAAAAGCAGGTATTCGCTCACATACATCTCCTCGTACAAGGGATTGTTCTCCGGAAGGTAACCTATCCGCTGGGGGGCTGTGACGGTGCCGCTGTCTGCCTTCCATAAGCCGACGAGTATCTTCATCAGCGTGGACTTGCCGGCCCCGTTAGGTCCCAGCAAACCCACCACCTGGCCCGCAGGTATACCGAGATCGATATCCCGGAGTACCTGCTGGTTGCCAAACGACTTATGGATATGTTCCAGATGTATCATACAGCCCTGTTAGAGCGTCTTTGCCACCTGTATTTCTTCGAAGGACTCGAGTATATCGCCTTCCTTGATATCGTCGTACGCCTTGAGACTCAGACCGCACTCGGTGTTCACACCGGCTTCCTTGATATCGTCCTTGATATGTTTGAGGGATGCCAGTTCGGCGGTCTTGATCACGATACCGTCGCGGATGACGCGTACCTTGTTGCCGCGTTTGATCTTACCCTCACGCACGATACAACCGGCGATAGTGCCCACCTTGGAGATATGGAAGGTCTGGAGAACCTCAAGGGTAGCCGTCACTTCTTCCTTCACCTCCGGCGAGAGCATACCGGCCATAGCGTCCTTCAACTCGTTGATCGCATCATAGATGATGGAGTAGATACGGATGTCCACTTCTTCGGTCTCCGCCATCTTACGCGCAGTACCGGTAGGACGGACGTTGAAGCCGACGATCATGGCATCGGAAGCTGCCGCCAACATGACATCGCTGTCGCTGATAGCACCTACGGCACCGTGGATGACGTTGACCTGGATGTTCTCCGTAGACAGCTTGATGAGCGAGTCCTTGATGGCCTCCACCGAACCGTCCACGTCCGCCTTGACGATGACGTTCAGTTCCTTGAAGTCTCCGATAGCCAGACGGCGGCCGATCTCCTCCAGACCGATATGTTTCTTCGTGCGGATGGACTGTTCACGCTGCAGCTGTTCACGCTTGGAGGCTATCTCGCGTGCCTCCTGCTCGGTAGGCAGTACGTTGAACTCGTCGCCGGCCTGCGGTGCACCGTTCAGACCCAGGATCGAACAGGGTTCGCCGGGACGCACTTCGGTGATCTTCTGACCGCGCTCGTTGAACATCGCTTTAATACGGCCGTGATAGGTACCGGCGAGGACAATGTCACCCATATGGAGCGTACCGTCCTGAACCAGCAGCGTAGCCACGTAACCGCGGCCCTTGTCGAGAGAGGACTCGATGACCGAACCCTTCGCACGGCGTTTGGGGTTTGCCTTGAGGTCAAGGATATCCGCTTCGAGCAGCACTTTCTCCAGCAGTTCGAACACGCCCGTGCCTTTCTTCGCGGAAATCTCCTGACACTGGTACTTGCCGCCCCAATCCTCTACGAGGATGTTCATGTTGGAAAGCTGTTCACGGATCTTGTCAGGGTTGGCACCCGGCTTGTCCACTTTGTTGATGGCGAACACCATCGGCACACCCGCAGCCTGTGCGTGGTTGATTGCCTCGATGGTCTGCGGCATGACGGCGTCGTCAGCAGCGATGATGATGATGGCGATATCCGTCACTTTCGCACCACGCGCACGCATGGCGGTGAAGGCGGCGTGACCCGGGGTGTCGAGGAACGTGATATGACGGCCGTTCTTGAGCTTGACGTTGTAGGCTCCGATATGCTGGGTGATACCACCTGCCTCACCGGCGATGACGTTAGCGTTGCGGATATGGTCAAGCAATGAGGTCTTACCGTGGTCTACGTGACCCATGACGGTGATGATCGGACAGCGGGACTCGATGTCCTCCTCGTTGATGACTTCGTCGGCGTTGATCTCCTCCACCACTTTCGCGGAAACATATTCGGTGGTAAAGCCGAACTCCTCTGCTACAAGATTGATGGTCTCGGCGTCAAGGCGCTGGTTGATGGACACGAACAGACCGAGCGACATACAGGTTCCGATGATCTTGTTCACCGGCACGTTCATCATGTTCGCCAGGTCATTGGCGGTCACGAACTCGGTCAGTTTGAGCACTTTGGACTGCTCCTGTGCCTCCATCAGCTCCAGTTCATGCTTCTCACGCTCCTGCTCACGGCGTTCGCGTTTGTACTTGGACGTGTTGGATTTGTTCTGCTTCTGCTGCAGACGGCTCAGCGTCTCCTTCAAAGCGCGATCCACTTCCTCTTGCGTCGCCTCACGAGGCTGGTTCTTCTTGTTCTTCTTGCCGGCCTGGTTGCGCTTGTCGTTCGGATCCACCTTGGCGGCATTGTTCTTGATGCGCTCGCGTTTACGCTTCTCGGCGGCTGCTTGCTGCTGTGCCTGCTGCTGCGCCTGCTGGCGTTCCTCACGCTCCTTGCGTTTCTGTTCCTTTGATTTCTTGGCAGGGCGCGTGGTGGTGTCTATCGAATCGAGATCGATCTTGCCTAACACTTTCGGGGCATTCTTCAGTTCGGGTTTGCCGAGGGTGAAGATCTCCGGCTTTTTCGGCTGCGGAACGCCTGCCTTGGGCTGCTGGCTGTCGGCTTTCTCTGCCTCGGCGACCGCCTGCTGGGCTTTCGCCTCTTCTTCCGCTTTGGAATTGGCGGCTGCTTCCGCTTCGGCCTTCACGCGCTCCGCCTCCAGACGGGCTTTCTCCGCCTGCTCAGCCGCTTGTTGCGCTGCGAGACGGGCCGCCTCACGTTTGGCCTCTTCGGCCGCCAGACGGGCGTTCTCCTCTGCCTCCTTGGCGCGTTTGGCTTCCTCCGCTGCGGCGCGCTCTGCCTCTTCACGGGCAGCACGTGCCGCCGCCTGACGGTCAGCTTCTATCTTGACGGCCATGTCCTTGTTGAACTCCTTGGCAAGAAGCAGATAGAGGTCATCGTCTATGCGCACGTTCGGGTCCGACTCTATGGGATGGCCGTTCTTCTCGCACCACGCGGTGAGAGTCGCCATACCTATATTCAGTTCTTTACACGCTTTTATAAGTTTGATAGCCATAAAATATTGTTTTCAGGTTATACTTTGCGTTAACTTTGCCGCTTTCGTCTTCATGCGAAGCGGTCTTTTGTCTTTCGACCGGCTTAGTCGTTGGCGAACTCGGCACTGAGGATGCGGAGCACGTCGTCCACGGTCTCTTCCTCGAGATCGGTCTTGGCGAGCAGTTCTTCCTTGCTGGTTCCCAGGACATCCTTGGCGGTATCCAGACCGATGGCCTTGAAGGCGTCGAGTACCCACTGGTCGATTTCGTCATTGAACTCGTCCAGATAGATATCATCCATGTCTTGTTCGCTCATCTCACGATATACGTCTATTTCGTAACCCGTCAGCATAGACGCCAGTTTGATGTTATATCCGCCCTTACCGATAGCGAGGCTCACCTCGTCGGGTTGCAGATAAACCTTTGCGGTCTTGGCTTCCTCGTCCACCTCCATGCTGGAGATCTTCGCCGGAGCGAGAGCACGCTGGATGTACAGGTTGATGTTCGGCGTGTAGTTGATGACGTCGATGTTCTCATTACGCAGCTCGCGTACGATACCGTGAATACGGGCACCCTTCACACCCACGCAAGCGCCTACCGGATCGATGCGGTCGTCGAAGGTCTCCACAGCCACTTTGGCACGCTCTCCCGGAATACGGGCGATCTTCTTGATGGCGATCAGTCCTTCCTTCACCTCCGGAACCTCCTGCTCAAACAGACGCTGCAGGAACAACGGGCTCGTACGGGAAAGAATGATTTTCGGGTTCTGGTTCTTGTTATCCACCTGAATAACCACGGCGCGTACCATCTCTCCCTTGCGGTAGAAGTCCGTCGGGATCTGGTTCTGCTTCGGCAGGTACATCTCGTTGCCTTCCTCGTCGAGCAGCAGCATCTCCTTCTTCCATACCTGATATAGTTCGCCTGTAACAACCTGACCCATCATGTCCGAATACTTGAGGTAGAGGTTCTCCTTCTGCAACTCAAGGATCTTGGATGCCAGCGTCTGGCGAAGGTTGAGAATCATACGGCGGCCGAAGGACTGCATTTCCACCTTGTCCGTGAAATCCTCGCCTATCTCAATCTCCGGGTCGGTCTCACGAGCCTCGCTCAGAGAGATCTGCGTCTCCGGATTGGCTACGTCGTCATCCTCCATCACCAGACGGTTACGATAGATTTCCAAGTCACCCTTGTCCGGGTTGATGATGACGTCATAGTTGGCGTCCGAGCCGTACATTTTCGCAATCACATTACGGAAAGAATCCTCCAGCACATTGATGAAGGTCTGTTTGTCAATCCGTTTGAAGTCTTTGAACTCCGAGAAAATATCAATCAAATTGATTGAATCTGTTTGTTTTGCCATTGTATATTAAAATTTTAAATCATATTTCACATAGTTGGGTGCATCGTAGCGCCATGTATGCGTCACGATCTGCGTCTCTTTGCGCTTCTTGCCCTCCACGGCCACTTTCTCCTCAATATCCACCGAGAACGTGTCTTCATCCACAGAGACGAGTTGTCCGCGTAGTTTCTTGCCCTCAATGAGAACCTCCACTTCATGTCCGAGGTTCTTCTCATACTGCATCTTGCTCTTGAAGGGGTCTGTCAGACTGACGCTGCCCACTTCGAGGGAATAATCCGGCTCCACTGCATCCAGCTTCTCCACTAAGAAACGGTTGAGTTCCGCACAGAAATCCACATCCACACCGGCAAGGCGGTCCACCTCCACCAATATATCCTTCGTCGCCGACACTTCCAGCGTGATCAACTCATAGTCTGTATCCTTAAGATACCCTTCAATCCAGTTTTGCAGTTCTTGCTTTAAATTCATATATCAATTTCCCTTTATTTCTTTTTAATCCGCGATCCCTTATCCGTTTAATCCGCCTAATCCGCGAACCTATGTCCGTTTAATCCGATTAATCCGTGAACCTATTTCCGTTTATTCGGTGAACCTATTTCCGTTTAATCCGATTAATCCGTGAACCATTAATCCGCCTAATCCGCGAACCTATATTTTTAACAAAGTGAGAAGGTCGCTCGACCCTCTCACTCAAACACGGTGCAAAGGTACTACTTTTTTTTGACATATACAAATTTTTTGTACTTTTTTTTCAAAATCTATTGTCTTTTAGTCCCTTAGGCCTCTCCATTCATAATTTTTAATTCATATTTTTTAATTAATAATTTTTAATTCATAATTTAAATTATTTATTGTGCATCGTCTTGTCGCGATCTCGTGTTCTCTGAATCTCGTGGTCTCGCGATCTCGGTTTAATCATGGATTGCTGCTTTCGTCAAACAATATGCATCAACCTTTAGCAGCCAATAGTATATTATTAGTAGGAAATTAGTAGGTGATTAGTAGGTGATTAGTAGGTGATTAGTAGGTGATTGTCGGTACCATCACCGGACCAATTACTCACGTAAAAGGAGGACGCCCCCTTCAAGGAACATCAGTTCCTTTATTTTTGGGGTGCCTTTGGGGGCTTTTTTGACGAATCTCTTGCATATATCGTTTTTTTTTTGTAATTTTGCACCCGAAATAATCCGTTCTGAAATCCAGATAGTAAATAATAAATGACCAAATAATAAATATCATGATTCTGATTGCTGATAGTGGAAGCACGAAAGTGCATTGGTGTCTGGTCACAGCAAGCGGCCAATGCTCGGATGTCCGCACGGACGGTATCAATCCGATGTTTCAAACATGTGACGCGATGCGGAATAGCATCTCGAATAACCTGTTGCCGCAAATAGCGCCGCTGTTATGGGCGGGCACGCTGACGCATATTTTCTTTTACGGCGCCGGTTGTACACCGGAGAAGAAGGTCTTTGTGCAGAAAGCCCTTGAAATGGTCTTCAAGAAGGCGGAAGTCTTTGTTGCCTCGGACATGTTGGGCGCAGCACGCGGCCTGCTGGGGCACGAAGCAGGCGTGGCATGCATCCTGGGTACTGGCAGCGGCAGTTGTTACTACGACGGAGAGAACATCAGTTGGAACGTCCCTTCACTCGGTTATATCTTAGGTGACGAAGGATCTGCAGCGGTGCTTGGCAAGCGGCTGGTGGGCGACCTGCTCAAGAACCAGCTGGGAGACGACCTCAAGGAAGCCTTCTTCAAGGAATACGAGACATCGATGCCGGATATCTTCGAGCACGTGTATCGTCAGCCTTTCCCGAACCGTTTCCTGGCCAAACTGAGCCGTTTCTGTGCGGATCACATAGACGACCAGCGTATACACGATCTCGTTTATGACCATTTCGTGCTGTTCATCCGCAGAAACCTGGTTCAATACCACACAACGGCGCCTGTCGGATTTGTAGGATCCATCGCTTATTACTACAAACCTATTCTGGAAGAAGCGATGCGCGCAGAAGGTCTGCCGCTGGGTACCATCCTCCAGGACCCGATTGAAGGTTTGAAAAACTACCACAAGGATGTCATCATCCCTACTACAGAGTAATGGCTTATAGTTTTTTTTAGGATGCCGGAAAACACCGGACATCAAGTTAAAGCGCAAAAGAAAAGAGCTGCCACTAAGTGACAGCTCTTTTTCTGTTTGTCCACGTAACAGGTGGTTGCTACAGATTAGCGGATCTGTGCGCCCTGAACGTTGAACATCTTACCGTCGCGTACGATGTAGAGAGCACCGTCAACAACTACTTTCTTAACGTCCTCGGTCAGAGTTACGTTCTCGATGCCCTGAGCGGCAGACAAGTTGCACTTGATAGCAGCACCTGCGCAGTTGATAGCGTCAACGGTGATAGCACCATTCTCTGCTACTGTTACGGTACCCTCGACGAGCAACCACAGAGGTACATTGATCTGGCCCAGATCAGTCAGATTGCCTGCGAACGAACCATAGATCTGACCCTCAGCGAGGTCAAGATAACCGGAGTAAACCAGCGGGCCTTCACCGTCCTCAAGAACAGGATATTCTCCTGCCACGAGACCTTCTGCTCCATCCGGCAACAACAGTTGGAGACTGAGATATTCGAATTCATCGCTCATAGCGCTGATAAGGAGTACACCATAGTCTGCCAGATAACGATCATCTATTTGGTACGAAGCGAAATCAACGATGAAGTCATTGCCTTCCTCTGCATCGTACTGAGTGCATGCGCTTGCCTCTACCTCAAATTCATACGAAGCAGCCGGAGTGGTAATGTTATGTTCACCTGAACCCCAAACAACGAGGTAGAAGACGCCACCCTCAGAAGTGTAGTAAGCCAAATCATCTGCGAAGGTGAAGGTCTGCTCACCGGTAAGAGCATAGGCGTTGCCATAGTAGTCATAAATAGCCTCTGCTACGCCTTCTGCACCGTATTCCTCAAATACTTCCGCACTGACTACATACCAGTCCCAAGCATCCTCGTTATTAGACGGAGTAACGGTAATACCCTCTTCGTCCTCAGAGAATTCGAAGGTCATGTCCGATACCTCCGGAGCAGGGATGCGACCCTTGAGGAGCACAGTAAATTTCGGGATATCTTCGCCGTTCTGGCAAACCAGGTCACCTGCGATGATAATCGTGCTGTCCTCCTCCGTGAATTGAACGGAGATGTCAGCTTTGAGCAGGTCGAAGTAGTTGTAGCTTTCCTCGGTGATGTCCGTAATGACATAGGTGTAGTCGGCTGCGAGGTCTGAAGCGGTATAGTTACCGGTAATCTCGTCCGTGTAAGCAGCGATAGAAACGAACTTGGTCGAATCCTCGTTATAGCCCATCAACTGCCATGCGTCTTCGTATACGCCCAGTTCAAGACCGGTGATTATGAGCACCTCTTCACGGGTCGGATCCGGAATCTTGTATGTCAGGTTGAGGGTGTACTCGGTGTTGTTCATACAGAGAACCTTACCGGTGATGGTACAACCATCTTCAGTCGGTTCGATAGTAACCTCACCGCTGTAGATCAAACTCTCCTGGCCATTGAGCGGAGCTACGGCACCGGTGATTTCTTCGCCTGCAATCCATGTACCATAATAGGTATCATCCGGCAGAATTTCCAAAATGATGGAGTTAGCCTCATCAGCAGCCTCAATCGTGTAGAGATACCAGAACCAGTAAGCCTCTTTGGTAATAGTAGCCTCAGCGGTGATGGTCTCAAAGTGCTCAGCCTCCGGCTCGGTGAACGAATAGCTGACATGGAAAATACGTCCGTACTCATCGGTGGCGGTAGCCTCATACTTCTCAGTAACACCATCCACGGTCTTCACGAAGGAAGCCTCAACGAGGTCAGAACTAATTCCATCGAAATCAACAGAGCAGTAATTTGCGAGCATGTCATCAATCGTGTAAACCTTGTCAAGTTCTACATCCTCCAGACCCTCAGCTACTATGATGTCGAAGTAAATAGCGTTGTCGGCAGCATCTTTGAATTTGTAGTACACATCATTGTCCGATGCATAGAAGTTGTGGCTCTCTGTAAGAGCAACGAAATCATAGTCACCGGGCTCAATTACACGAGCCTCGTAAGAAATACGTACACGGTAGGTGTTACCGTCTTCGCCTTCAAAGGAACCCTCAACGCGAACATTACCGTCATCATCTGTGTCAACGACGCAGGAACCATCTACGAAATACACCCAATCCTCAACGAAGGCAAGAGTGTAGTCGGGATCGAGGTCCTCCCATGCGTACTCGCCGGCTGCTTCCTCGCGATCCAGGTTGGAGATCGAGAAATAAGCCTCCTCGTTCTCTGCTTGGATCTGCCACCAGCCTTCTTCAGCGCAGTGGTCATCCCAGTCAATCTCTGCGGTCTCAGAAGTGAAAGTAAAGTCAAACACTTCCTTCTTAGCCTGCGGAGCCTTGAAAGCCACATTTGCTTTCAGGGTCTTCTTCTCAACACCGGCAACTTCCTTACCTGCGATTGTTTGCTTTTTAGCAGCAACCTTGGCTACAGAAGCAGTCTTGTTGTCGAAAGCCTTGAAGGTAGCAGACTTCGCAACGTGCGTAGATGCGTGCTGCGAACCGATTTCTTTCTTTGCAACCTTGCCTGCAAAAACATCTTTCTTGCTGACTTGAGCTGCATTTACGCCCAGCACAATGGCAAAAGCGCAAAGGATAGAGAAAAATTTCTTCATACCTTAAATAAATAAATTAATGTTAATAAATAAAGTGATTAAAATGTTTTATTTTGCCCTTCAACTTACGTTGATTGTTTCATTTTGCAAACTAAAATACACAAATCGGCTGCAAATTTACTACTTTTTCACCAATTACACAAACAAATTATTAACAAAAGCACGATTTATTTTCATTTTGCAAACTCTACTTTACAAAAAAATAACCGGATTTTATTTGCATATGTCGCAAAAAAATAGTACCTTTGCACCCGATTTACATTACAAACATGAAAAAAGCACTTACCTTATGTATTATTTGCGCGCTTGCGTGCATGAGCGCGTACGCGCAGAAACGCTATGTTGGCGGCGACATATCCATGTTGCCCAAGTATGAACAGCACAACTCCGCTTACAAAGACGTGAACGGTCAGAAGATTGACAACCTGCTCACCTGGTTCATCACCGATTGTGGATGGAACACCTTCCGCGTACGTATTTTTGTCAACCCGGGCACCGATGATCCTTCCGTTTGTCAGGACCTGGCGTACGTCACCGCCCTCGGTCAGCGCATCAAAGCCGCCGGCGCTTATTTCATGCTCGATTTTCATTATTCGGACACGTGGGTGGACGCAACGCATATACAAGCGCCGGCGGCTTGGAGAGGCAGCAGCGATTCAGAAATGGCGCAACATATATCGGACTACACGCGTGATGTGCTGACGACGCTGAACGAAGCAGGCGCCACGCCGGACCTCGTACAGGTGGGCAACGAAATCATGTACGGCCTGTGCGGCATCAAGGTGGCGCCCTACTATCGCAGTACTGACAACTGGGACGGTTATCTCGGTTTGCTCAAAGCCGGATGTAACACGGTGCGGGAGCTTTGCCCCGAAGCGCAGATCATCATTCATACCGACCGCCCCACCAACCGCACCTATAACTTCTATTACTACAACAAACTGCGGGAGAACGGTGTGGACTTTGACATCATCGGCCTCAGTTACTACCCCTTCTGGCACGGCTACCTGACGCCGGAGCAGGTAGAAAACAAGGGCGACAAGAACAATCTCGTATATGCCATCCAGACGCTGGCGGAGCAATTTCCGGAAAAAAAGGTGCAGATCGTGGAGTGTGCCTATAATTTCCAGTACTGGCCCTCTTCTGGCGTCAATTTCGACACACAGGATGTATGGCCCTGCTCCAAGAAAGGCCAGTATGCGTTTGTCAAAGATCTGGTGGACGCCCTCAAACCGCTGGAAAATGTCACCGGCATCAATTACTGGTTCCCGGAAGAGGCCGGTAACGGCGATGACACCAACTGGAACACCTCTTCCGGCACCGTCATCACCACCTGGCTGAACCGGGGTTTCTGGGATGAGAACATATCCCAGACAGGGCACGCCGTCAACCGCACCGGCAGACCCTCCGAAGGACAGACAGCCGCCGATGTGTGCGCACCCTATTACATGAGCCGTTTTTATGTCTCAACGGAGGCCACAGGCACACCCTCACTGTCTCCGGACCACACGGTGAAAAAGATATTCAAAAACGGCACGCTGCTCATCGTTCGCGATGATGTGCACTACCGTTTGGACGGAAGCATTGAACAGACGGGAAGATAAGTGTTTTTTTTGAAAAAAATGCAGAATTATTTGCATATTTGCAAAAAAAATATTAATTTTGCACCCCGAAAGCGTTTTGGCGAATCAGTAACCATGAAACAACCCATCCAAATAGCGTTATTGTTCGTTTTCGGGATAGTATTCTTATGTCCGGATTCGTATGCTGCAGGCGGCAAGGAACAGATCGTCTGGGGCAAGAAACCCGGGCACAAAACCGGTCTTTACACCACGCAGAACCATTTCGTGGCGCAAGGTCTCAGCCTTTCGGTCAATGCCTTGTACTATTTCGGTGATGTAGACAACGAAGGAATGGCCTTTCACGGCGGTTTTAATACGCATAACCTGAGTCTCGGCGGTGGTCTGAGTCTCGTTTATCATATGCCGGTCAGCAAGCACTGCAACCTGCGCTTTGCGCTCTCCAGCGGTATGTTGGGGGGTAATAACGAAGAGAAATTCAATAATCTGGACCCGCCGCGTGACGACTACCGTAGTTTCAAGTCCTTCTATGTGCAGCCGGCTTTCGGCGTACAGTGCTATCCGTTCTCCAATGCCGGCTTCTACCTCTACGCAGGCATCGCGCTGACCGCCAGCTTCATCACCCATTATGAATTCTATTACTACGCCTATCAGGAAGGTTCAAACGAGAAGACGCGCGAGAAGATAGAAGGCAGTACATACGGTTTCCTGCCAATGGTGCAAGGCGGTCTTGGTTACAGTTGGCAGCTGACCAACGCCTGGTCACTCAGCGCGGAGTTCCGCATTGAGTACGGCGTGGTGGACCTGCATTACATGAACTTGGACGCCTACCCCATGGTCTTTACGCAGAACAACAAAGAGATCAATAGGGGAAGTACCACCGGCAAATGGATCGGAAGAGACGGCACCGAGAACTCACGCTGGAATGACGGATGGTTCATGCTCGGCATCACCGTCGCATACCAGTGGCGCCGCTGTGAGCACTGCCGCATAATCAATAACTACCGCCATATACGCGGTAGAAGACATTAATTCTTCGGACCGCGCTCTTTGGGCAGCACCGTGCCGGTCTCTGCACACTCGATCAGGTTTTCCAGAATAGTCTCAAAACGCCACTCGATGGCGTTTTGCCATGTTTTATCGGAGATAAAGAGGGAAAGCACACGCCCGAAAGTCAGACGGAACTCATAATGCACCTTGGTCTGCTTGTCGGAGATGGGCTCCATGTGCATGATAAAATCCCCACCCTCTAAAATGGAACCGCTGTACGTGGCGGTCATGTGCGCATTGAGCGGAGATGAGGCGTTCGCCGGGTGTGTCAGCACATATTTGGTGCCCAGATGCTGGTCCTTCCACCAGCGCACGCCCAGAACATAGATATCTATCGCGACATCACCCGTTTTGGTCTTTGCGTCATAGGCACGGTCTTTATATCGCAATTGGATGGCATCACGGCTCTCTTTCGTTTTGGTTTCCTCCACCACCTCTTCTTCTCCCAAGCCTAAATAGGCCCACTCGAACAAGGAATCCGGACAGGCCTGGAACTGGTAGCAGAAACGGTTCACCACCGGCAGCAAGGCTTCCAACGAGGTATTGCACACCGTGTCTATCACCACCTCGCGGTGCTGCGGACGGGCGGAAACACTCAGGGTAAAGGCCACAAAAAGAGACAGAAACAACAGATGTTTTTTCATAAGAACAGTTTTCGACTACACTTCCTGCAAACCCTTACACCTCGTAGTCCAGACACATTCTCACCTCCGTGTAGGGACGGACCAGACCGTTGGCCACCTCCAGATGGGCGGGATGAACGGCGTAGCCCTTGAGCGCCTCTTCGGACTCCAAGGTCGAATCCAGTAATATGTCTGCGTTGCTGCTCTCCAGTCTTCCGGTAGCCTGCACGCTGATAGAGATCAAACCGGGTACCACGCCCTGCAATCCTTCCAGGCCCTGTTTGATAGCCAATGCCCGCGTTTGTTTTTCCTCAGCGCTCAACTCCGAACGCAACTTCCAAAGAATAATGTGCTTTACCATAACAATATATTTCTATTTATTCATTTTCGCATTTTTGATGGCTGTATAGATCGTTGCAATGCCGAACGTGCGTTTCTCGAAATGCATATCCTCAAATCCGGCATCATGCATATGCTGCACGAACGCCTCGCCCCAGCAGAAGCCCTTCACACTCTTGTTCAAGTAGGAGTACGCCGTTTTGTCCCGGCTGACAATGCGGCCGATGAGCGGCAGCACGTACGAGAAATAAATATCGTACAGTGCACGCACGTAACGACGGGTAGGATAGCTGAACTCCAAGATCGTCACCTGTCCGCCGCGTTTGAGCACACGGTGCATCTCCCGCAAACCGGCATCCAGGTCACTGAAGTTCCGGCAACCGAACGCACAAGTCACGCCGTCAAAAGTCTCATCGGCAAAAGGCATCTCCTGCGCGTTGCCGTAGATGAACTCCACCCGCTTGCTTCCCATTTTAGACCGCGCCACTTTCTCCTTGCCGACCGCCATCATCTGCTCCGACAGGTCCAGACCGGTCACCAGTTCCGCTTTGCCGGTACGAAGCATCTCTATCGCCAGGTCTGCCGTACCGATTGCCACGTCCAGCACATGACGGGCCGGAGGCATCATTTCCACCGCTCTGCGACGCCATGACTTGTCTATATTCATCGACAAACCATGGTTCAATCCGTCGTACGTACCGGCTATCCGGTCAAACAACGCACCTATCTGCTGTTTCTCTTCCATCTATTGAGGGCACAAAGGTACTGCTTTTTTTTGACATACGCAAATTTTCAATAAAAAAAAGGTGCTTTGACAGCACCTTTGTGTCCCCCGAGAGGCTCGTCAATTGCCTTAGGCAATAATCGACAGAGCGTAGCGGCGGAGAACTCTCTCGAGAGTTTGAGGACGGGGGTACAAAAAAGGTGCTTTGACAGCACCTTTTGTGTCCCCCGAGAGGCTCGAACTCTCGACCCACTGATTAAGAGTCAGTTGCTCTACCAACTGAGCTAGGGAGACAAGTCATTGTCGCTTTTTGACATCCACCATCGGGTCATTTTGTCAAAAGCGGGTGCAAAGGTACTGCTTTTTTTTGACATGACCAAATAATTTTGCAAAAAAATGCATTTAGATGGTCATTTTTTCTATTTTACGGCTTCGGTGAACCCTTCTCGGCGCATTTAATCGGAGTGATTCAACTGTTCTGCAAATTTTTCCGCCTCCTCGATCTGGTTTATTTTGCCGACATCCATCATGTGATAGTTATTCGGCACATAGGCCATGAGGGGTGTCCGTTGCCGGGGGTCTGCTGCTGCGTTTTTAGCGCATATACTCAGATAGAAGTCGATCATAGAGAACTTGTCCTCCGGCATATGCTGCAGATGTGCCAGCACGTCTTCATTGAGTAGCTGCATGCCGCTGAACGCCCAATGGCGTCCGTCCTTGCCTTTCAGTTCGCCGGTGGCGATATTCGTCCAGCCCTGCATCAATCCGTTCTCGTCAAAACAGAGGTAGCGCTGCGTGGTCCGTTCGCTGACCACTAACTGGCTAACACCCGTCTGCTCGTAACGGCGGATCAGGTCCTTGATATCGATGTCAGAAAGAATATCCACGTTGCAGGCAAGGATGGCTTCATTGTGCATTGTGCCTTGTGCATTGTACATTTTCCTAAGTCCTCCGCCGGTATCCAGCAGACAGTTACGTTCGTCAGAAACAGTAATGCGACATCCCCAGCCCTTATTGGCACGGATAGCATCTATGATCATATCCGGAAAATGATGCACATTGACCACTATGTCCGTGATGCCTGCGTCACGCAATTTATCCACCTGCCATTGGAGAAGCGTTTTGCCTGCCAGCGGAACAAGCGCCTTGGGCATGGTATCGGTGAGAGGTTTGAGACGAGTGCCGAGACCGGCGGCGAAAAGCATCGCTTTCATGGGTGATGGACGATTGACGATTGAACGATTGATGGACGATTTACGCGAATATGCGGTCTATCCCCCTCTCGCGGTGGATGAGGTGGACTCGTACGCCATATTTCGCGTGCAAATGTTGCGCGAGATGCTCGGCGCTATATACCGAACGGTGCTGACCTCCGGTACAACCGAAAGCTACCTGCAGATGTGTGAAGCCGCGTTCCATAAAACGCTCCACGTGATGATCCACCAGTTTGTAAACCGACTCCAGGAAGGTAAGTATTTCGCCGTCCTTCTCCAGAAAATCAATCACCGGCTGATCCAAGCCCGTAAGCGTCTTGTATTCGTCGTACTTGCCGGGGTTGTGGGTGGAGCGGCAGTCGAACACGTAACCGCCTCCGTTGCCTGACTCGTCTGCCGGCAGGCCGCGCTTGAAGGAGAAGGAATAGACCGTGACGGTAAGACTACCCGGATCAGGTCGCATAGACCCGGATGTATCCGGCTTCGCTCCGAGCATTTCAGACAACGCAGCCAGATAAGGATAACTGTCGCGGAGCGATGCATGCGCGGCAAAAAGCTCACGCAGGTTTTTGAGCGCTCCCGGAATAGACTCCAAAAAATGCCGCTTGCGCTCAAAATAGCCTCTGTACCCGTAGGCACCAAGTACCTGCAGGGTGCGGAACAGCACAAAATGCGGAAGAGCGGCTTTCCAGGCGTCTTTATCCGGAACGACCGATGACTGACGGCAGACAGCGGCCAATTCATCCAAATAGGCCTCTATCAACTCATCGCGAAGGGACTGCGGGATATTCGCTTTCGCCTGCCACAGGAAAGATGCGACATCATACTGGGTCGGTCCGCGACGCCCGCCCTGGAAATCGATGAAATACGGCTGACCGTCCTTGAGCATCACATTACGGCTCTGACAATCGCGGTAGAGGAAAGTGCTGACGGCTGACGGCTGAAGGCCGACGGCTTGTACCAACCGGTCAAAATCGTCCTCTAACAGCGGCTCGGAGAACTCGAGCTTCGTGCCTTTGAGGAAACAATATTTGAAATAATTGAGGTCCCAGCGGATGGAACGCTCGTCCATAGCAGGTACCGGAAAACAGACACTCCAGTCAAAATCACGCGCCCCTTCCACCTGTACGTGTGCGAGCGCGCGTAACGTGCGTTCTAATAAGGTGCGTTCCTCCGGCAGGAAACAACCGGTCTCGCGTCCGTGACGGATAGCGTCAAACAGGATGGTATCGCCCAGATCCTCCTGCGTATAATTCATCTCATCCTCGCTCACCCATAGCACTTGTGGGACAGGAAGCCCCATTGAGGCAAAATGGCGCGACATATAAATGAACGCACGGTTCTCGTCGCGGTTTGTGCCCTCCACGCGGATGACCGTCCTGCCGGTCTCGTCCGTCACGCGCGTATAAACCCTATTACTACCTTGCTGCTTGATCAATTTCCTATCTCCAATCTGCAATTATCCATTTCCTTTCAGCACCTGAACTGAAGCGCATGGCGGATGCACGTCACTTTGCAGGGACCGATGATGTTCTCCAGGATACCGTCCGCCTCAAAGAGGATATGCTTGCGGTAACTGATCTCTATCTCCCGTCCTACCAGAGGATAGATGAACGGCAGCTCCGTCAACTTGCCGTTGAAGAGGTTCGGGAAGGCCTTGATGACCTGACCGAAAGTGGGTTTTTTCACGAACATAGCATGGAACACCCCGTCCGTCGGGTCCGCTTCGGGGTTCTGGCGGATTCCTCCGCCGGAGAAAGGTCCGTTACCGATGTTCATGGTGAACAAACGGTCATCCACCGCCTGCTTGCCGTCCACGGTCAGCACCATATGCTGGGCCTTGTGCTGTATGACGGCGCCCACCAGTCCGAAGACGTAGTTCACATGGTGGCTGCCGATATAATACTTGAGCGCCTCCGCTTTCTTGCAGCACAACGGATCCACGCCGAAGCCGACGGAATTGATGAAATAGCGGTGATGCTCGATGTTATTACGCCAGTAGGTGACGCAGCCTATGTCAATCGGATGTCCTTCGCCTTCAAAGAAACGGCGGAGGGAGTCCTTATGGTTCTTGGTGAGGTTCCAGTAGCGTCCCCAGTCGTTCCCCGTACCACGCGGCATTAGACCCACCTGTACCTTGGCACGCTGCTCAGGACTGAGCGTCGAGCGCATGATGCCGTTGATGGCCTCCGAGAGCGTACCGTCGCCGCCGAGAATAAGGATCTCGTCATAGCCGCGCTCCACCAACTCACGCGCCAGCTCTATCGCATGACCGGCATATTTGGTCACACGGTAAGCAAACGGCTGATGACGTTTGCGAAGCAATTTCCATAGGTATATACGTTGTGCTCGGAAGGCTTTCTTGCCCGACTTGGGATTGATGATGATGCCTAACATGGTATGATTTACGATTTGACGATTTACGATTTAACGATGAACACTTTTCCGATTTAACGATTTATTTACGATTGAGGTCAATTGTGCAATTGATGTCAATAGAACAATCATTCGTCCACTCGTCAATCCTTTTTAATTTACGATTTGACGATTTACGATTTAACAATTTATTTACGATTGAGGTCAATTGTACAATTTATTTCAATAAGACAATCATTCGTCCACTCGTCAATTGTCCAATCGTCAATCAATTGTCCACTCGTCAATTGTCCAATCGTCAATCAATTGTCCACTCGTCAATTGTCCAATCGTCAATCAATTGTCCACTCGTCAATCATCCAATCGTCAATAACTGAAAATGCGTACCACCCCATAAGGTAGTACGCATTTTTGATTTTTTACTTGAAGAATTCCTGTACTTTCTCGTTCTGTACGATTTCTTCCTGGAAGATGTAAGCACCCGTTTTAGGCGACTTAACCATCTTAATGCACTTAGAGTGCGCACGTCCGGAGTTACCGGTTTGCAGTGTTGCGACCGCTTTCTTTGCCATAGTTCTAAGCCTTTCTAAAATTGTGGGTTAATTACTTAATCTCCTTATGAATCGTGTACTTCTTCAAATAGGGATTGTACTTCTTGAGCTCCAAACGGTCCGGAGTGTTCTTACGGTTCTTGGTCGTGATGTAACGGCTCATTCCCGGAACACCGCTGTTTTTTTGCTCTGTGCACTCAAG
>Ga0265298_10000436_pt1 | contig 62300 bp, 103 predicted proteins | sample AusTroGonzalo_MG_3_FD_193486 | JGI IMG/M metagenome (GOLD analysis project Ga0265298, IMG submission 193486) | Bovine rumen microbial communities from tropical cattle in Woodstock, Queensland, Australia - Gonzalo_01 | ecosystem: Host-associated > Mammals > Digestive system > Stomach > Rumen ... | reverse complement strand
GTTCTGGAATCCATTGTTGGTGTTTGTATTAATTCCAGACTGTCCATTAAGAAGCCAAGGAAAATCATAACCAAGCATCATGTTTCCATAACCTCCTCCGAAGCCATTGCCCCATCCATTGCCCATAAGAGCAAAGAGAAACAGAATGACCCACCAACCGTCACCGCCCCAACCACCGAAACCAGAGTTTCCTCCAGCATAAGCAGGAGCTACGGGCATATACATCCCGTTACTTGAATCTGTTAATGCCATAATTTCTCCTTTCTACCACATAACTATTTGTGGTTAGTGACATTTTTGTCAGTTTTATATCTAATCACTTATGCGCAATCGTGATTTGATATCTATAATTTAATTCCCATTCTTTGCGCTTGTTGTGTTAAAGAATTTAATTGAGCTTGAGACATTTGACCATTATTAAGTAAATATTGAACAGCACCATGAGGGTCATTTGCATACTGCTGAGGAATATTTATCTTTCTTTGAAGCAAGAACTGCATAGGATTTTGTGTAAAGGAATTAAACTGTGACATAATTCCTTTATTCATCTGCTCGGTAAATAGAGGGTTTGACATTTGATTTGGTCTCCTTTCGTTGATATGTAGGTCTTGATTTTAACTTTTCAATCGCTTCTTCAAATTCATCTCTGGTAATAAATTGTGAAGTATCAATTGCAGGAGTTTTTATTTCATTCTCATTGGTTTCAGAGTAGCTAAAAATTCTTAACGGCTGTGGCATTCCACTCGCATCTGCTGTTTTAATAAAAAAGTGTTCACTCTCGGAATCAAAAAGAACTACACTTTTTCCATTCTGTACAGGATATGCTTTAGCTCCACTTTCACCTTGCACCCAGATAATACTTGAATCAGATTGTGCATTATAACTTTGCACACTCTGCACCGGTGGAGTATAAGGTTGATAAGGTGTATTGTAATAATTCGAATTTGGATAAATTGCCATTGTTTATTCCTCCTTTGTGAAATAGTATATGGGAATTTCATCACCTGAGTCCCAAGTATCATAATAGTTTCCATCTATTACAGCTATAACATGAGTACCTGTCGCTAATAAGAATCTTCCATAAGGATTATCTTCACAAAAATTTCTTACCGTATAACAATCTGGACAAGTATTTGAAATTATTTTCTTTTTATATCCACGAGATTTTAAATATGAACTCCACACTTCATTAGATGAAGGCATATCATACATAAAATAACCTTGAACAACTATTTCTAAATAAGTATCTTCCCAGGAACTATTTGTCAGTATTGATATCCCTCTTATCACACAATCGCCGACAAGGTTTCGTATCGGATTCGGATTCTTGTGAACATAAGCCATCTTTTATCACAATAAAAGCAGATAAAGAGGAACATTGTTTATTAATGATAAGTTCATTTAATTTATCACTTATGTCCTGCATATCTGCTTTTCCTTTCGTTTTACTTTATTTAATTGTAAAATAAAAAAGAAAGTGTAATTTATACACTTCCTTTACAAAAATTATACGATATTTGTTTTAAAAAATTTTATATCAAATAACTTTAATCATTTTGTTCTTCACTCGTTTTGCAAGTTTTGATACTTGAGCTTCACTAATTTTCATCTCCATTGCAATTTGCACATTTGATTTATCTTTTGCTTTTAGATTAAAATACATAAGTTCATCATCCGTAAAATTGCATAATGCTCTAAAAGTATCCAATTCAAATTCTACAAAATCTCGTATCTTCATACCTTAACTTGCTTTTCTACAACGAAAGGTTTATAACCCTGACTTTCAAGCTCTTTGCAAAGTTTATCAGCATTTGATTTTATTGCAAATGCACCTACCTGAACACAATACAATGTTTTTGTTTCAGGTTCAGGATCTGGTTCGGGTTCGCCTTCAAGTATTGCATTTACTTTACTTGCAATATCCGCAAATTTTCCCGACAAATAAGGTCCAGGGCATTGAGTAGCTTGATACCATTTATGCATTACAAGGTTTCCAGATTTATCACCCGTGTAATTAATACGAGGTATTCCGTTTCTCTTACAGATATCTGCAATCAATTTGATAATTGACTCATATGTTTTATCTGATACATGCCAATCGGGTGCCCCACCGTCATTTGATGCTTCGATTGTTACGGCATAACTGTCACATTCTCTGCTGCCTGTAGTCCACGCTCTACGACTTTCATCTACACCAAGACAAATCTCTCCGTCATATCCAATATAATAGTTTGCGCTTGCTACATTTCCGTTATAGTGCATTTTTGCACAATTAAGGGCGGTCTGTTTTCCTGCCATGTGATGAAGTGCAATTTTATCAATTACGCCTGTAGGATTATAGCACCCTTCTTTGTATTTTTGATTTCTTGGATTTGAATTTTTGTTTAAATCTAAATGCTCTGTAGCTAAAGGTGAATTACTGTAAGTCACTTCATTACCTCCGTCATCTTTTGAATTATCACCACTTGCATATTGGTCATAAAACTTCTGTGCTATCGTTGAACGACCTTGTATTGCTAAATCAGACTGATTTGCTGGTCTTTCAAATTCGCACATAAATATTTTTGTAGCATCATAAACACTTGTTGTTGAGTTTAATTTATCTTTAAGACTTTGTGGCATTTCCTGCCATAAGAAATCAAGTTGCATGTCTAAATCAGCAATACTTGTATCTCTTCCGTGAGCGTAATCTAAAAGATTTTGTTTGCGACTCCAATAGGTCCACTGTGCCAATCCGTACCCAGCAGAATCGTGAACAAAGTTAGTGTAAATTCCGCTATCTACTTGTGCGGTATATTCTTCGTCAGAAAGACCAAGAGATTTTTCATAAGTGTTTTGCAAGTTGTTAGGTCTGCATCCACTTTCGCAATAAAGATTTCCTTCAACACCCGCACAAGCATAATCAGTTAACCTCTTTGATTTTAAAAAGTCCCAAATTTGTCTGTTTATATCTGACATAGCTTACTCCTTTCGGTATATCAATGCCGTTCATTACTCACCTTTTCAAACCGCCGTAAGGCTTCATTCCATACTTCATCAAAGAAAATTCCCGTACTTACGGAAATGCTTTTGATGTAATTATCTACGCTTTCTCGTTCTTCTTTTGTTGCATCTCTCATTTCTGATATGTCAATGCCGTTCACTTGTCTGCTCCTTTATTGCAAGGCTTGTTTAATAAATGCTTGCAAGTCTGATTCTGACATTTTGGTTTTTACAGATTCTTCTTCAAGCCATTTTTGAAAATCTTCTAATATTTCAAGGGCTTTATTTCTCAATTCTGCTTCGTTCATCTGCTTGCTCCCAATTAAAACCTATATAATCTGCAAAGTAAATTTTTGAGTAAGCAATATCGGGCTGTGGTACATTTGTTTTACTTCGGATAATTTTTGAAGTATATCCATCTTCAAAACTTGTTCCCGTATTTACGCAAACAACTTGCGTGTAATTATTTACTACCTCAATGCTGTTCATCCGCCTGCTCCATTTCCGCACCGCAATTAGGGCAAAACTTTGTTAAAACATAATCCCATTCATTAGATATAGCTTCGTTTTTGCAAATCGAACATACCATAGTGCGTGTAAAATCTCTGCTGTGATTATCTACCCATTTTCCTTTAGGTTGCATTTCCTCTTCATCCGTCTGCTCCTTAATATGGTCTAACCATTGCTGAACACGAAATACGGGTATCAGTTCTGAACCATTCGTGTAAACCTCTTCTTCATCAACAAAACCATATGATTTTGCAAATTCTTCAAATGTTTTAGGAAATATCATCGATTGATTTTCCATCCGTCTGCTCCTTTAATGTCGTTAAATCACAGTTTAAGTGAATTTTCTGTTGATTTTCTGCAAAAACTCACTAAATATTGTAAAAATAGTGATAAATGACACGGACAAGGAATCGAACCTTGCATAGTAGCGTACCCGTTCATTCATTTGACCTTTCGGTTCTTCCCACTTTCCGCCACCTCTGCCCCCAGCGTCTACCCTTTCCGCCACCGTGTCAGACACGAGCAGAGAATCGAACTCTGCAAGGATTCCTCTCCGTGTCTATAATCGAATGTTTCCACTCGTTATCGGTCATTTGAAATCATCCCTTATATCCTCTACCAATTCTATTCCTATAAGGATAAACCACAGCAAGGGGATTGTTAGAAAAGGTATGAGGATTATAAGGGGGATTAGTTCGTTCATTTCTGTTCCTTGTATATGCCAAACTGCTCAAAACGATTCTCGTACTCTCCGAAAGCTGATGTAACCATTTTGATTGACGCATATTCGTGAGTCTTGCCGATTGCATTCTTTAACTCTGCGCAACGATTGAAATATTTAACCTCTGCGCTGTCAACATCATTGAAAGGAGTGTTTGACATATACTCCTTAAGCACTTTCTCCCCTTCTTCGGTTGCATAAGCCTGCTCGATAGTTACAACATAAATTTTCATTGGTTATTTTCCTCCTTTTAATTTAATAATAGAATATTAAATCGCCCGACATAACATTTGACGATAGGTCTGAGTATGCTCCATTTACAAGTCTTTCAACGAGTGACCCTGAACTCTTGACGGTATACTGATATACATTTATTGTATGGTTCGAATTTATTACTACCGCTTGAAATTGCAAAAAGCTTGATGGTAAACTATATAGCCATAATACTGCTGTTCCAACTCTTAAAACGCTCTTTGCATTTACTTTTGATTGGTCGATTAGTGCGTATAATTCATTCAAGCCCTGTTGGTATGTCTTTGTACCATTTGCCGCAACGGTGACGGATTTTTGTTCATATTTGTTGTTAACCTCTTTAACCGCATCCTCAACATTCTCGGAAACAAGGTCGGTGTTAGAATTGTCAAAGGTAATATCATCTGCATTAGTAGGATGTCCTTCTCCGCCTACGGCTTTGCCGTTTTCATACATTATTATTGCTGACATTTTGCACCTCCCTTTATACCGATTATACTGATAGAATCAACTTTCGTATAAGTTCCTTCTTCTAAAGGAAGTTCGATAAAGCCATTTTTATCTTCTTTGCAAAAGATAACTTTGCCCTTGTCTGATACATATATCTCTGTTTTAGTATCTATACTCATTTTGTGTTACCTCCCTTTAATTTTCAGCAGGAAACGATGCTATACTGTCAATATACTTTCCGCTCCCACCCGAAACCATTGCTAAAGTAACTGTTCCGTCTGTTAGTACATCAAACCACCCATCATTTCCCGTAGGTGAAGCACCTGCCGACCTGAAAGCAAACCTATGCGCAGGTCTATATCCTTCTGGCAAAGTTCCTATGGTTTGAGATGTTGATAATGTCACATTTCTCATTTCAGCTATTAAGAACACAATTCCATTAACTTTTCTGTAATAGAAAGGAAGTGAATTGTTAAGGTTTGTCCATCCTGCATCTGTTTCTCCAAGTGCATCCTCAACTGTCGTGGTTTCATCACTCAAGAAACAATGGTCTGCTCTGGTGCTTAATGTATCTGCTATAGCATTGACTTTGAATTGAAAGTCTTTTTTGATGCCGTAGATTGCTACGGGAATACATACATTGTTGTTTACCGTTACCGAGCTTCCGTTCCACCTACCTGCATCGGTTGCGCTGAATGTAGTATCGTTTACCCTTGTCAATGTTCGGTAGTCAACTACATTCGTATTAATGGATAAGGCTATATTCTTTCCTTTTTCGGTAATTGTTGATGTTGACTGTCCACCGCTTGTACTATAATAGACAATCACAAGCAGGAAGTCATAATCCGCACTATTCAAAGTGATTGTCTGCGGTGTGAACGCTTGTGTGGTATTCGGATTCTCCCACAGTAAGGTCATATACTCCGCATTGATTACTCCGCTTGTATCAGGAAGTTCTACACCAAATCTGTAATGACTTGCTATGTATGCGGTCTTTTCCTGCTCTGTCATCGCGTCCCATGTGGCACGGGGAACGATAGGCAGATTCATTCCGACTTTGGTCTTTGCTCCCTGCGCATCGTCTGTTGCTTCGAGTCCGTCTGTGAACTGTAAGCCATCCCTCTGTGTCAGTTCCGTTCCCGCTGAATTTATGATTTTATGACCTGCACCGCCGTCTATGCAAAGGATGTCGTAATGCGTTCCGTCATAAGCAAATGTTACTGTATCGCCACCCTTTATGACATTTGCAACGATTGCCGATCCTCTGAAATAAATCGGCTTTGCTCCCTGCGAATTAATATTTAATGTCGCGTTTGCGGGGACATCTGCCCCGAATGTTACCGCCACTATTCCATTAGGCGTTAAGTTGTAATCCGCCAATGTTGCCGTTCTTGCTGAACCGCTGTCGGATGATATGCCATAACCTATTCCAATGGCTTCGGGGCTTATATTTGAAATTCCCTGCGCCAATACCTGCCAATAGGTTGTATTTGTCGGCAGATTTCCCGTTGACTCTTGCTTACACACAAAGCTTGATACGCCGTATTTGACTACATCCATCGGCGCATAAGTTGCGCTTCCATCGTATTCGCCCTTAAACAAGAGCAAAACTCTTCCTGCACTTGCACTCATTTATGCTACTACCTCCCATTCAAGATTTCCCGTTGTTCGGTTGATTTCAAAATTATAATTCGATGTATCTTCATACATCATTTCACCTGTTTCAAGGTCTACCCAAAAGATAAAATTGCTTGCGGCGGCTTGTACTTGTTCTAATATGTCCTCGCACTCGCCCTTAATTGTTTGAGCGGAATCTGCGGAATTTTCGCTCTGTTGTGCGTACCATTTGGAGTTATTCTGATAAGTGTCGTCTCCCTCTGTTACGGGAACACCACCGCGTTCGCCCACCGCCCATGCTTCTGAATCCTCTGCGTGACCTTCTGCCAAACTGACTTGGATACGACAATTCGCCAAGAAGTTAGGCTCTAACTTGTCCTCGGTAACGCTTCCGTTGATGACGTTGAATGTAACTGTACCGCCACTTACTACCGCTTCTATCGTTGTCGTGGATTGGAAGTCATATTCCGTTATAAGAGCCGAAAGGTCGATATATTTCTTCGTTCCGTCTTGAAGCGTGATTATTATCTTCTGATAGTTCGGGCTCGTAGGATCGTCGTCATAGTCAAAGTTAATTGCAATCTTCTCGATGTCCGTATCTATGTCGGTATACGAGCCATTAAAGAACGTGATACGGAATGTTCCCGTTGCCGCAGTATAACCGATTGACCTTACGGCTTGTAACATATCCGTCTGGTCGGCTTTCCCACTATCAAGAACGATAATTCTATCGTCCATTATATCAAGTGTAGTTTCTATTCTGTTTAATTCGTCTTGAACGATAGGCGTTGAAATATCTGGATAATTTCGCCACCATGCGTTTTTGCTGGCGTCATGTGCTTTCTGCATCTTTCATTTCCCCCTCTTCAACGATGGGTTCTTCCGCTTCTTTCAACTTATCTCTTAATTCAAGTTGAATAGCCATATCTGCTTTTTGTGTTACCATTAAAGTAAGATTATTTAATATCAATCTTTTTATTTCTGCTTCTAAATCACTTGCATCTAAAACTGCTATTAAATTATCTTCGAGTTGACGGATTTTACTGTTCATCAGCATTGTCCTCATTAAGTTTAGGATCATCTTTTAAAATTGTTCCACTTGTTTCGTTATTCCACGCTACTGTAAAACCGCCATTTTCAAGAGCTTTCTTTATCTCTTCATAATCGGTTTTATCATTACCATAAAAACTTCCGTAATTCTTTAACATAGTTTTTCTCCTTTAATGTTGAATATAATATTTCGTTGAACCAATTTTAACATATGAACCCGCCACATAGTTCTGCATACCTGTTAAAGATACACACGACCCGCCACCTCGAAATGTAAAATTATTAGCATATATCGTCTGAACATTAGAAATATTTCCGTTATTAACATTGATACCATTAGTTCCTAATCCACTACAATTTATAAGGTTTGCGGTCATTGTAGAAATTTCTGCAATCTTACTGTTAATAAGATTTGCGGTAATCATATCAGCCGTAATACTTCCAACATTTAAAGTATTATTATTAAAATTTATTCCCCATCCCGTTTTTGTACCGCCGTATATTCCACTTAATTTATTAGCATTATAACCACCAATATTGAAATAGCTACTCTGACCCATTCCAACGCTCCAAGTATTTCCATATCCGTCATTCCCGCTTGCTGATACATTTATTCTTTGAGCATTGATTGTACCTGCGCTTATATAGTCCGCATTAAGATTTTTTACCGTTACTCTGCTTGCATCAAGTGTTCCTGTTTTAATTCTACCTGCATCAATATCGGAAACTGCCAATGTATCAATTCGCCCATTAACGGCGGTGAAATTTTGAGCTGTAATATCTTTAAAATTCGCAACGTCTGCTTGAATATCAATTATGCTTTTACGCTCTGCATTTATTGATGTTTGAGCAGTAGCCTTGTATGCGCCAAACTCTTTATCAGTATCACTTTCATATTCATCTATTAACGCTTGAATACCTTTAAGTGTTCTCTGGAATATGTAAGTACGACAAATATTTTTTCTTGTATATGATACATAAGTGTCGCCACATTCAATATATGGCATTCCCACGCATCTCATTTTAACAACAGGAATATGAGTTACATATCCAATCTTTGCTAAAATATTCGATGCCGCCGTCTGCATATTTACGTTAAATGCAATAGGATTATCTTGAATAACAAAAGTATTTCCTGTCGTACCAGCTTGTCCTTGTTCAAGCCCGCCACCATCTATAATTATTACTTTCTTTATGCGTTCGGTTTCGTAAGGCTCATAAGTAAGCTGAATGTATTGCGATAAATCAATTATTGTTCCTGCGTTCTCTGCTGACGGATAAGTTTCCGGGCCAGGATACAAAGTTTCCGAAGGGTATGTACCACTTGAAAGCGCATTCAATTCTCTATAATGAAAAACTCCATCTCTGCCATACTGTCCATATACAGCATTTAATTGACAAATCCACTTCATCAAATCTGCCGCAGACGGAGCATTCATAAATGATTTCAAATTAGCACTTATTGATAAGCTATCATTTATAAGTGTTTTTGATTCTTGAGTTATCCCAAGATTTGAAAATAGCTGGTCTCTAAAATTCTTTACAGTAATTGGATATGTTCGTGAGTCAACCCAAGACTGCATATTTCGTGTACCAATTTTATACAGCGGGTCGTAACAAGTAAATGAAGTGATAACATCTTCATAATTCTCATTGTCTTGAGTATCAACATATCCTCTGAATAAGTAAATTTCTTCAGTTTCGCCAGCTTGTATTTTAGCTTCGATATATTCGCCACGCAAGTCGGTTACGATATCCGCTACCTTAAATTTCAACTGACTTGCTATACAACCTTTAAATGTTAAATTCTTTTCAGTTTCAATTGTTTCAGTAAGCTCTAATGAACTTTGAATTATATCTGTATTTGTGAATGTAACATTTTTATCAGGAACAGTAATTGTTACTTGCTTATCAATTGAATCTACTAAATATGCACTTTTGGTTGTATCTGTTACATTTATCATGATTTAATATCCAATAAATTCCATTGTCATTGGAGCATAGATAATCACATTGTTTTTTAAATCAATGTTTTGTATCTTTATCTGCGGTTCTGCCCAATACATATCTTGTGATATATAACTATCAGTTTCTGGTACATAAGCAGTCACTAAAACTTTGCGCTCTTGAGCATTTGAATAATTACTTGAAATACCATTTACAAGCGTTGCGAACTCGGTATTGGTCAGGCGTAAAGTATTGAATTTAATAGTAACAGGAACATGACTTAGAGCATTTCTATGAAGTACACCATTTGCATCTCTATAAGGATCCAAATCTTGTACTTTTCTTACTGCTTCATAAGTATTATATTCAACATACTTTTCACCAGTAATTGTAAATGCTCCGTTGCCACTTCCAAATTTTATCAAATAATTCGAAAAAGCCATGTCATGTTCCTCATAATTTATTATAACTTATTTCTCAAGAAATTACTATACTACCATGCTGGATTTCCAGTCATTTTTACAAGCTCATTATTCTGTTTTATCATAGCTCTCATAAACTCACGACCATCAAGTTGAAGTACAATTTCTTGATTACCGTTTCCAACATTTTGCATAACTTCCATGAATGCTTGTTTGATAGTATCAAGAGGAGCTTCAATATTTGTTCCACTCTTTTGGTCTCCAAGCATTGCAAGAAATTCTTTGTTGGGAGGAATTACTGCACCTTGTGCAAGTCGAGGTATTGATACTGATGATAATTGAGGTATCTGAAATCCGATTGTTGCTCCGGCTAACTCTTTAGGTACTCCAGGAATATATCCTACCCATGCAGGAATTTCAAAACTCAAATTATTCAAACAAGATGTTAAGAAATTTATTCCCGCAATAATACTATTAACCATTGATTCAAAAAATCCTATTATATTATTAATAGGTGTTCTAATTTTATTTTTAATTCCATCAATCGAGTTAACAATATTATCACGCATTAAATCAAATTTTTCTTTTGATTTGTCTTTTAATTCATTCCACTTTTCAAGTATTTTGTTTATTATATTGCCAATTTTTTGACCAATCCACGGTATAAATCCTTGAATCTTTTCAGCAAGCCAAGATTTGAAATTCTCAAATTTTTGAGCAAGCCATGGTTTAAATCCTTGAAGTTTTTCTGATAACCACTTTCTAAATCCAGGAAGTAGTATATTATTAAGCAAACCTGAACCTAATTCAAGTAACATCATTACAACTGGAATGAGTATTTGTTCTACTTCATCCCAAGGAATTAAATCCATAATAAGTCCAAGAACACCTACTAATTCATCACAAAGTGATGCTGTATCTATATTATCAAGTAATTCTTTTAACCATTCATGTATCGGATTATCAGCTCCTTCAGCATTTTGACCAAGTCCAAAAGCTAAACCAATAGAATCTATAAATGATTTAACAACTCTATCAATATCATTAGCAAGATTTACAGGGTCAATATTCTCAGTAAGATTTACAAGAATATCTCCCATGTTCAATCCAATTTTTTGAAAGAGTTCAATTAAAAATGCTGTCACATCATCTATTAATCCATCTATATCGGTATCAGTTATAAGTTGATTAATAAATCCTGCAAGTCCTTTATTCTCTCCTCCAATATTCTTTTTATTAACCGCACTAAACTCATAAGATTCTGTGTCTCCAAGAATAGAGAATAAAACATCTTTAAAGTTTTTAATTATATCTTTATCTTTTAGAGTGTTTATAAAATTAGCAACACTTGATGCGATTTCATCAGCATCAAAACTGAAAAATTCGATTATCTTATCTGTAAGATTACCCCAATCAGTTTCATTAACAAATGTTGATAAATCATTAAATATTCCAATGATAGTTGTTTGAATACTATCTCTTATAGTTGCTACATCTATTCCGTTTTCTTTATCAGATATAGTGTTAAGAAAATTTGAAACAATTGATAACGCACCCTTTAGTCCATCAATTATGTTCCAAGCTAAATTATGCCAATCAATATTATTTATAGCAGTTACAAAACCTGAACCAAGAGCTTGTCCAAATACATCAAACTTAAAGCCTTCGATAAATCCTTGTACTGCATAAATTAAAGTATTAATACCATTTGCAAATGTACGACCAATGTTATCAAAGAATCTCGTACTAAGTTCATCATCTTCATCTGTAAAGAATCCATTTAAAAATGTTGCAAAACTAAATCCTGACTTATAAGCAATCTTAAAGATATCATTCCAAGGAATGTTTTCCATCATGTCAGAAAGCTTATCAGCAATCATTCTTCCGAGCCAACTAAAATCGGGTTGGTCTTGTGCCCATGTATCTTTTATTTTTTCCCATAAATCAAGATACTTCGGGTCAACATCTGCCCAATCATACCAATTTGCATCTCCTGCTCCACTATCTTTCTGAGTAGTAAGAACATTGAGTTTATCAAACCCTGATAATTGTTCATTTGCATTCTTTGCCGCATTCGCAAGAGCGTTTAAATTCTTTTTTGCTTTAAGAACTTTTGATTGACCAGAAATAGCTCCAATGAATTGAGTAACAGCAAAAGCGGCTTGTGTAAGCTTATCAATTATCAGTGTAAGTAAAGGCTCTAATGCTCTGAGAACAGGCTCAAAAATAGCTGTTATCTGATGACTTAATTGTCCAATTGATAGTTGTAAATTTTCATAAGCTGTTTTAGCTTCATTTGATTTTGCAATAACATCTTTAAAATTTGATGTAATATTATTTCTAAGTCTGTTAAACAGTACAACCAAAGAAGTTATACCAAGACCATATCGTAAAATATTTCTGAGTAAACCTTTGAAAGGATTATTAGCTTTAATCAGTTTAAATTTTCCAATAATTTGAGATAATAATTTTGGTAATTGTCTTACAACATTAAATAGTCTAAGAAGTGGAGTAAAAATTCCTCTTACAACTCTTGTTCCTAAATCATAAAGAGTTGTAAAAAATCTACCACATACTCCAACTACTTGTCTTATTACAGTATAAACAGTGCTTGCGTAAGAAATTACATCTGAAGTCATGTCAGAAAAAGTTGATTCTGAAGTTTCACTTAGTTCTCTATAACGCATTGTTTGTTGCGCAAGCTGTCCATTTACTCTGTCAAGACCTTCTATTGACCTTATTCTGTCGGAAAGAACTTCAATACTTGCAACTAATTCATCTGTTGCGGCATCAATTTCTTCAATTGAAAGAGTCATTCCTTGAAACTCGGTTTGACCAGATTCTGTTGCTTGTTCTCTTGCTTCATTTAAAGCATTAAAAGCATCAACCGCACTATTAAGATTTTGTCTTAATTCGTTATAATCATTTGTTTGATTTCCAGCAACATCAATTTGACTCAGTTCTTCGAGATGCTGAGTCAAGTGTTCTGCTTCAAGAGCAGTCTGTTTCATTTGATTTAAAAGACCTTGCATTGTAGAACTTGTAACAGGTCTTCCATTTGTAAGTATTTGATATACTTCTTGCTGTAATCTTCTTGATTGTGCTAAAAGTCCGTCATCATCAAAGTTAATAGGAATCTGTATTGGTTCAGAATCTGTAACTTCATTAAGAGTTTCTTGAATTGTTTCACTTACTTCTTCAATCTCTCTTTGCAAATCTGAAGTATCAATTTCAGGAGCTTTAATTGAAGAATTGGAAAACTCTTCAAGTTGTTTGTGTAAATCTTCAACTTGCTTTGTTAAATTTTCAATCTGTTTTTCATAATTTTTTGTTATATCATTCGAAGCTTTTGAACCGGAATCTTTTCCCATGTCCTTAACTTCTTTTTTGAGGTTTTCAAGCTGTTTTTCAGCTTCGCTTATATCGAATTTTAATTTAAGTAAAACATCAGTCTCAGCCATTGTTATTACCCCATAATTGCTTTATATAATCATCTGCTTCTTTCTGTGCGCTACTACGCATATCACGATTGAAGTATTGAGGGTTTTCTTGCTTAAATTCTTTTTCATGTTTTTCGAGTTTTTTGCCTTTTGCAATTTTACTACGAATGCCAACAATGAAAGATAATGAACATTCTCCAATAGCCATGTAATAACTTAAAAATGTCCACCAATGAATATATTCTTCTGAACGAATTTCTTTGTTTGCAACTTTGTTTATTGCTGAGCAAATAAGAGATTCATCTTTATCCCAATCAATCAATTTATGACTTTCTGTTTTACCTGTTGATTCTTCTCCGCCATTGAAAAAGTTCATCATGAACTCAACAAGTTCTTCCAAACAATCACATGCAGAAACATCTTCAATTGAATTGAAATCTTCATAAAAAATCATTAATGATGTTATGATTTTTTCCTGATGTTGAAGTTCTTCATCATTAAGTGCTTTAAAGCAATCAAGCACCATCCGGAAATCTCCCTTTTCCCGAATTCCGAATGATGCTCCATTTGCTTCAACACTTATAGGTAATCTGTATGTTGACATATACTACTTTCTTGATTTCTTTCTTGTAGACATTGTATATTTTTCAGTATGCTTGTTTATGCGTGTACGAATCTTCTTATACTCTTCTGAGATGTTATTCTCATAAAGCTTGAGAAGACTTTCCACAATATGCTCCCATCTAAATTTTCCATTAAACGGATCATACATTGTACCATACTTTGCACATACTTCACTGACAGGGGAATCAAAAATATAATCCACATACTCTCTCATTGACTTATCAGCTTGCTTCAATGCATCAATGAGATTTTCATCGTCATCAAGTTTTGAAATTGCACTCATTTCTTCAGTAAGTTTTGCAACTCCAGTTTCAAGTCTGTTTACAATTCCAATATCTGAAATGTTTAATTCGATGATTGATTTAGGGTCTCCATTAAGACGAAAACGCTGTCTTTTTGTACCTTCAATCTTTATGTCGATAATATCATCCTGTATATCTTTTTCCTTATCTACAAGCGCCATACATGCCTCCTATTAAATAGTTGTGTCAGGTGTAAACTCAAAGTTTGCCGCAATCTTATCAACAGAACCGGTAGTAATCTTATTTGAGAAGTGAACAGTGATAGGGAAGTTTACATTTGCATCTCCACCAATGCTATCATAAGTGATAGAGCAATCAGTGTGCTTCTCTGTCTCATATCCATCTTCTTCACTTCCAACGAATGCAGTGATTACATAGATGGTAAACTGCTGAAGCTCTGAAAGTGCATTTCTTCTACGAATATCATTAAGAAATGCTCCAAGTCTTGAGCCGCCAAGTATAAGGAACGGGTCAAATGCCTGTGAAGGCTGAGTCTTATTAACATCAGTGTAGTTATTACCAAGGATATCAGTTGACTCCTGAATATCGGGATTGTATTCGATAGAACTATCTTCAGTTCTTGTTCCAAGAAGTTCACGAACTGTCTCAATACCGGTAGTAGAACCATCAAGAGTAGGCTCCTGCCACTCAGCTACGGTTACAAGCAGTTTTCTCTCGGCTCTCTGACCAGGATTAAGATTGATTTGCTTTATAGTTGTTGTTGCCGCCATTTGCTTTTCCTCCTTTATTTCCAAATAGCTTTACTTGTATCAATGTAGTCAATTTGTATTGACATGCTATACTTCGCCAATGCAGGTGTGATTTGTGTATCAACACCATTTAGATTTGGATTCTCTGATGTAGTTCTCATTGAATCAATCTTACAATCATTTCCGAAATCTGGATAATTCTCAATGTCTGCTTGAGCATTTACCCAATCCATAATAGATTGTACATCTATTATCTCTTCAACATTTTCATTTGTATATCCCTCAACTTTTGGAATTGGTTGATAGATTACTGAACGAAAATCTACAATCGTAAATGTAAATCTTTTCATCACAGAACCATCAATAAATTTCTTATTGAGCGAAGTCTCATTTGATTGCGTGATAATCTGTTTATTATTATCTTTCGCATCAAGAAAATTGAAAAACAGAGGGTTTTCAGCAATCACAGGACATTGTATTAAGAAATCAATAACTGCTTGATACTTATCCATTTAGCTGTTTTAACCTCCATGCAATTATTTCAGTGACTTCTTTTTCAAAGTCTTCTCGATGGTCTCTTAGCATAGCTTCATCCCATTTTGATGTTGCTAATGGGTGTGCTTCTTTGTTATAATTTATTGGTCTACCAGTCGGATGTTTTTTCTGATTTGGTGGACTAAACCATCCAACTATTATTCCGTCTTTTATAATTGGAATATTTGGGCCATATACTTCTCCGTAGTATTGATATCTTGCATACGGTTGTGTATATCTTACGCCTTCCGAAGTTACTTCAGCAGTCTGAGATAAATCTCCATTTGCAAACGGAACATAAGGGTCACATTTTTTAGCAAGTGTATTGCTTATTGCAAGCTTCGTGGTTTCGTCAGGAATCGCTTCAAGCTTATTCACGATAGAATTTACATCGAATTTAGATAAGCTGATTTCCACCGATGCCATGTTACTTTCCTCTTGCTAAATAATGTTCATTATTTCTTCCTATGCCTGTGCTATTAACATACTCTGTTATTTGCATACATGCTTGATATTCACGATATCTACCGAGTATATCTGTTGACCGCTGTCCACTCGTATATTCATTAATCTCATCTTCGCAAACACCTTTAACAATGATATCTCCTTGAGCTAATGTGAAATAATTTTCCATTTCATCATTGGGTAATTTAATCCAATCTTGTTTCTCAAGAAATCTTTCATCTTTCGGTATTCTACAAATTATTGATTTTGAATCAAGTGTTACATCTCCAACTGTAACCATAGAGCCATCTAATTTCCAAAAACAGTCAGTTACAACAGTACGATACCAACGAACAAGCTGAGTCTGTGAATCCATATACTTGTTATAGATTGTGACAGTCGTGTCCCACCAAATAGGGAATCCTTGCTTACTCATTTGGATAAACTCCTCTGTATAACAATAGCTGTCCTGCTTCGTTTGTAACACCTTGCAAATATTGTTTAATTGCGTTCTCAGCATCTTTCGTTGATGCATCCATCAAGTCTTTCGCACTTAAAATATTATAACTAACAGACACACCATCATTTGATTGAGATGCAATTGTTTTATTTGCGCTTTCGCTCCCGCTACCACTTGCATTTAACAACTCATTTTTTGAGTCTGCAAGATTTATTAGATACTTCATCAATCGTTTTATTTCATCGGGGAAGGTTGTATCTTTCTTTAAACGATTAAATGTGTACCAATTGATTAAAGCTTCAGCTTCAAACTCCAAGTCACCAAAGGCGGTTACATCTAATGTTCCTCCCATAGCTTGATATTCTTCGTATGTAAGATACACTTGATTCACCGCCTTTCATGAATTACTTCTTAGACCTTTTAGCTGTTTTAGGTTTCTCAACTGCAACATCTTCAAGCACAACTTTTTCCTCTTTTATCTGAGACTTTTCAACTTTCTTTGACTGAAGTTCTTTAATCTGTGCTTTAAGCGAATCAACTTGAGATTCCAGTTCTTTAATCTTTGCTACATGATGTTCATAAGCCATCTTCAAGGCATTCACATCATTGGGAACGCTTGCTTTAATCAGATTATCCTGACTATCAACAACATCATAGCCTTTTGCAAGATATCTTTCCACTGCTTCTGCGGGGACAGTCAGATATGAACCGCCCCGCTTTACAGTTACAACTTTATCAGTCATAAACTTTCTCCTTAGATTGAAGAAGTAGTTGTTCCACTTCCAGCAGTTATATTGAACTGAAGCGCATCACTCTTCTTGTTGAGTACGAATGCATCCTCGAAGCTCTCTTCGTAGTAAACATACTTGCCTTCGCTGAGTGCGTTAGGAGCATCCAGTCTTGAGAAGGTGTAAGATACAGGAGTGATAACTGCATTGGGATGAACGAGGAACATATTAACTTGGTCAGCATTGCTCTTCGGTGCCCAACCCTGAGTGAAGTCGTACTTGGTCTTCATAAGAGTTGCAGGAACAGGAACAATCTGTACCTGGTCAAGTCTGTTTACTCTTCTATCAATTGCGTTAGGTCCCTTGCTTACATCAAGACTTCTTGTAAGTCCCTGAGCTTCCTTGAGAAGTACATTGGTCTCATGAGTTACATAAAGGATTCTTCCGTTTGCGGGAACCATTGCATTGTCCATCTTGAGCATCATCTGGTCGAATACTCCAAGAATGTTCTGAATTGTAAGTACGGTGGTATCTGCGGTATGTGACTCTCCAGTACGAGGATTGCTGGTAAGAAGCCAATCAGCATAAAGAGTAGAGATGAGATAAGCATCCATCTCAGGGAATTTCTGCTCTTCGTTAAATACCTGAGTGATATTTGCGATTGTAGAAACCATATTGGTCTGGTCAATGTCCATGGGATGAACGAGTGTGGACCACTTTCTCTCATTTCTAAGAGTCTTGGTCTCCCATGCATTGTCGTAATTTCTCTGTGCGAATGCTACGGTGTCTCTGTCAGCATCAACACGACCAGTGGTAGAGATTGAAGGAATCTCAATCGTCTTCGCATTTACCCAACGATATCTGTTGTTGTTCGGTGTGCTGTAAAGTGCTCCAAAGTTGAGAACATAGGGCCACATCTGAGAAAGGGCACGGCTATATTCAGTTGCGTAATTGAGTGCTCCAATGGCTGTTGAACCATCAAAAGTTCCAGAAGTACCATTGTTAGCAGGTGCTACATAACTTGTAGACATGATATTTTCCTCCTAAGATTTAGTTTTCAGGCACCGGTCTGATAGGACTAAAATGAAATGCATTCAGAAATCCACCAGTCGGGTCTGGTGTATGAGTATCTTCAGCTCCTGGTGTAGAGCTTACAAACTGTGGTTTCGATTCAGATACATATTCTTCCTCTTCATCGTCATCATAATCAGATAAATCAGTATCAAGAATAAATGCATCCTGATTATTTTCGGTGTATGCTTTTACAAAATCATCTGCACCGAGTATGGAATCATTTTCCATTTTTAATTCTTTTGCAAGCATTGACTGAATAAAATCTCTTTTTGCCGCCTGACTTGAAAAATTCTGTTTCGCCGCAAATTCTTTTACTGCAAATTCATAAGCTTGTTTTGAAAGCTGTTTCTTATATGCTTTAGAATCTGCATCATACTTTCCTTGAAGTTCCTGTAACTGATTCGTTAATTCGGTTAACTTTGTAGAATCTGCTCCAGCTTCTTCAAGTTGCTTTTTAAGAGTTTCCAAATCAGTGTCACGAGTTGAAATCGTTCCTGTAAGCGTTGCGATTTCTTTTGACTTTGCTTCAAGCTCTGATTCGTACTTATTCTTTGAAACGTACTGTCCTTCGTTCAAATCTACAAGCTTTACATTACTTGCTTTTGCAAGTTCCATAAACTGCTCGTAAGTAAGTGCGCCATCCTCTGCCTGGTCAAAAAGTTCTTTTACATCCTTCATACATTGCCTCCATTCTTTATCTCTGTTTTAGTTTAACTGTCGATTACAGTTTCGACTGAATGTGCGTTCTTTATATCTCATTACGCTGGAGTTATATATTAATAAACACTTTTTAGAGTGATTATTTTTTCTTGTAGATGCTATTGCTTATTCCAAGTATTGCGCCAAGAAAAGCATTTACAGCAACAATCGTGGCTGAAATTTCTTCGCCATAAGGGATATCCCAAATCAAACAGATACTCTTGGTCAGAATAGCAAGTGCGGGAAGAAAAAACATTGCAATCCATTTGAGAATATCATATAATTTATCGCTCATCATGACTTCTTCTTACCTCCTTCATTGTTTACATGCTCAAGGTCTTCGATACGATGATTAATAACTTTTATTTGTTCTTCCATAACTGGCACACGAGTCGCAAAATTATTATGTCTGCGAACCTCTTCAGCAAGCTGGTCAATCTTAGTATCTGTTACAGCTTGTGCAGTAATTAATTTGTTTTCAATCTGTTTATTACTTGTGATATTAGTTATTATGATACCAACAAGTGCTAAACCACCTGTGATAAAAGCTGTAATTATACTTTCCATTGTTATATCCTCTTACTCATAGTCTATAATAATTTGGTAAAAAAGTAAATAGTTCACATAAAATTTTTCCATGAAATTTTATGATTATTTATAACCATTTACACTCAATCTTTCTGTCTTCATAGAAAGACCACATGCTTTGGAAAATGCACTATACTTTTTTTGTAAATCTACGACTTTTGCTTTCTCAGCTTTTGCGCCTTCGATGTCGCCAGATTCTTCGAGCGTCATTTGTCTTTGCTTTGCTTTTCTTACTTCAGTTTCCATTTTACGCTGTTCTTGTGTGCATTCATACATCGTATAATGTTTTCCATTTTTTGCAGTATAACCTTTTTGATTTTTTTCTATCATTTCATCAAGTTGTTTTTGAGTGAAATTTGGTTTATTTACACCGCATATTATTGAGTAAGTAAAATGTCTACAATTCAAAACGCCGATAGGTCTTTTTATAGCTTCAAATTTTCTTCCGTTTAAATCTTTGAATGCTTGATTGTTTTGAAGTTTTTCATACTCTTCATTCGTGAATTGATGTCCTTGTATAGGTTCATGGTCAGGTGCTGAGTTTGCATGTACAGTAATTTCTTTTCCATCTGCGCCATACTGTTTTCCAACTTCATCTTGTACACCTTGATTGATTGCTCTTACACCATCAAGAATATTTCTTCTAACTGCTGTATCAAGTCGCTGAGTATATTTTCTTCCACTTTCTGGATGAAACTCAACATTTCTGATACCACTGTCAGCAAGTTGTTTTAATGTTCTTCGCATAGCAGTGTTATAATCTATTACTCCGCTTTGCGTTGCTTGTACTGCTTCATCAATAACTGATTGATAAGTTTTAGCAATTGAAGTGGGTTTAAGATTTTTTGGATTCTTCAAATCTCGAATCATGAAAGCTTGTGATTTTGACAAGTTCATATATTCATTTGAAGTCTGTTTTGCTACTGCGCTTACGATATTTTGTAAAGCTTTATTTTCTTCGAAAGTTATAAATGGTTTTTTACGATAATCAAAAAATGGTCTCGTATCTAAATAACCATCTTTCGCTACTTGTTTAATAAGTTTTTTAATATCGTTTTCGTTTAACTTTGTGAGTCGTGCTATCTCTTTATTTATCTTTCTGACATCTGCGCCGGATTTCAATAGCTGTTTTAATTTATAGACATCGGAGGGCAAAAGTTCTCCGATTTCTTTTACCCTCTTTGCAATAGTACGAATAACATAATCGTTAATCATTTCTTGCCTATCTATAATTGGTTTCATCAACTTTTCGATGTCGTTATCTGATAACATTTAAAACTCCTATTAAGGCTCCGATGTAGTTGTTATTTCTTCCTCTGATTCAACTACTGCACCAAGTACAACTTTGATAGATGTAGCACTTAAAATTGACCACTGTTTTACTTCTCTATCTTCGATTGTATCATCAAGACTTGCATAACCTGATGCTTTCATACTTACAATCTCTGAACCTGAATTCAAATCTGTAAGAGTAAGTTGAACATTTGTGGATGTAAGAGATGCTAAAAAATCTTTAAGTTTCATATCTATTCTCCTTTCGAATCAAAATTGTTTTCTCTATTCGAATCCATAACGAGTTCATTTTCCATATCACTCATGGACTCTTCGCCAATTTTTTGTAGTGCTTCTTGTGCTTGTCTCTCGGTCTCTCCGAAGTACCACATTCTTACTTCCTGCTTACTTGTAAGACCATTCTGTAACAGCGTAATTTGCTTACCAAGCTCTGTATCTACATCAACGATGATTGAATCATCCCACTCAAATGAAACATCGTATTCGCCCGATTTAGTGATTTCATACAAATCACAATAAGCATTCATGATATACACAACATCTTTTAAGCAGTCTTCAATTGATTGCTGAATATCGGCATTGGTCTGATAACTTCTCTGTTTGAGAATTTTAATTTCAGTTGCTGTACGAGCTTCTTGTGTTACATCTGAAAGTGTTCCTCTTGACAGTCCTGTCACATCTTCTATACGCATGAGAATCGCATTAAGACCTTGAATAAAGGATGTGTCTCTGAGTGCAGGTGCATAAGGCTGATAGGTATCAGATTCTCCCAAATCGACTGTTCTAAACAATCTTGCCTGCATTGTATTTTGTGTAAGATGATAATTTCCTTTTCCATCTTCTTTGAATGCCATAGCATCACGGTCAATGTCGATAGCCATTTCACCGGCTTCGTATTCCCACAACAATCTGCTGTATTGGAAGTCTGCATCTTTGATAAGATTCACAGCTCTTGAATATCCACTTACACCAAGAGGAGATGTCGTATCAATCGTATTAGCTTCAGGCATTTTGAAATATGCAAATAGCGGTTTTTGAATGTTCTTGATTTCAACTTTATCTTTCAAATCTTTCCAACTTGAAACTGTTGTAAGCGGTACTTCCTGTCCTAAATCAAGTCCTGTCATATCGCCTTGATTATTATTGTTTGTAGATTTAAAAGCTTTGTTGACAATCAATACGGAATTATTTTTCCAACGATGATATTCCAATCTGCGATATACAACATCTTTTTCTGTCTGAGTCTGAATGAATGCGGCTTCTGTTATCTGTCCACTTGCATCAAACGCCAACGGGAAAAATGCATCAGCTTGAATGAAATCAAATTCCATCTGCCAATCAGTATCGCCAGCTTTTACTTTTTTATCCTTATCTGTCTTTTCAACTTTGTTCGCTACAAGATAAGGCTTAATTACAAGTCCGCCTTTTGCTATTCCGTATTCAATCTGTTTTCGTAACTGCTTCTTGAGCTTTTCGTATTGTGTGTTTAAATACTCGGCTCTGTCCGTACTTGTGACGGGTTTGTCTTCAATGATTGTTTTTGGCTCCATTGAAGGAATCATATTTCCATATTCATCAGGTTCCGGCTCTTTATAATTTGGATTTGCTTTTTCAACTTCTTTTGTAGGCGTTGTTATCTCGGATTGAAATTCAAGTAAAGCAGTTCTTGCTTTCTCACTTGCAATCAATGACGGAAGTCCAAGTGATACGATTCTAACTGGGTCCTGCTGTGTCGGTTCTTTTACCCACGGTGCTTGACCCTTATACATATCACTCCACATTTCTATTGCATGTTCCATCTGAGATGACATGATAGGCGTTACATGAAGTGTTTGCTCAATCGTGCGTGACCCAATCATTTTCTTTAATATCTCCTTTAATTTTGAAACGATATTTGACCAAAGTGTCATTGTTTATCACTCCAATTATTTACCTGCTTTTATCTTCTTTTCAAGCATTGCAGTTATCTTATCAGCTTCATCCATGTATGCATCAATGGCTTCATCTGAAAGTGTAAATTCAGCTCTTGATTTACTAAATCTATCATAAGACTGTTGATTTAACAAATTGAATTTCTTGTCTTTTCCACCAGAACCAACTTTACGCATCTTTCTTTCTGCGTTATCCCAAAGTGTAAAATCATCAACTACATCTTTTAACTTTTCAACAGAACCAAATGCTTTTTGATGCGCTCCAAATACTTGCTCAGGAGGAACAAATCTTCCTGTTTTTTCATATCGTGCAAGAGAGTTCTTTCTTACAGTATTCCAATCAGAAAATAAGAAATTCATCTCAGTTGAATATCCAGCATCTTTCGCCGCTTCAAGCAGTTTGAATATTCCGCCACCTGTTGCTGTTCCATCATACATTACGGGATATCCATGTAATAAAGCTGTTGCATAAATTTGTTTTGCAAGTGCTGAGGACTCTTCGTGATAATATCCAGTAAGCCATGCATCAAGTGTTTTTCCATCAGCTTCTGCAAGTCTTCCTTTTATAACATCTGGGTCAATGATTAAAGGATTGTTATCTTGAGAATAAAATCTTTCAACATTCTTTCCGTCATCACCTGAAAACTGACCTTTTCCCGATGCTCCACCACCACCTGTGAAATAAGCTACTTTCTTTTGACCGGGAGCTAACGGTGTTTTGTCTTTGAAATAATCTTCGATTATCTGAGCATGTACTTTTTCTCTTTCTTTAGAGAGTTTTCCATTTTCAAGATGACTTGAAAAAGAATCTTTTACTTTGTCGTAAACTTCTCCTTTATCATTTGTAACATTGATATATCCGGCATCCTTTGTATCAAGTTCTGGAACTTCTTTGTCCTTGAATTGCATCTTGCCGTTTTTCTTTGTTATCTTGTTACTTTTCTTTACTGAATCTCTATAATCTTCTTCATTATTAAGCTTATCAGCTCTTTCTTTTGCTTTTTGTATCTCAGATTCTTTTTTGGATTTAGTTCTAAATTCATAATATTTATTTGTGCCTTCTTCTGCTTCTCTGAGAGTTTTTGCCGGAGTAGTAGTTTTTGAGCCTTCTATTGTCCAATAAGTTTCTTTTATTTTTGTTCCAGCTCCTACTCCACCATATATCTGATGATATCCTTCTTGTTTCTCTACTGATATTTCATTTCCAGTACGCTTTGAATATAATCCTGATATCTTAGTTCCTACGGGAGCATTTTCTAACCAAGCTTTGCGTTCTTCTTTTGACATTCCAGATTTATATTCATTACTTGCATTCTTGTTTTTTGATTCAACTTTTTTAACTTGAGGAGCTTTATTTTTTTCAACAGTTTCTGAGTCTTCTTTTTTGGATTTCACTTTCTGAGCAGTTTCTTTCATGCTCTTTCGTTCACTTTTGAAAGTCTTTTCTTTGAGTCGTTTTACAACATCCGCTTTTGTCTCGCCTTCAAAAACCGGAATATGTCTGCCAGTCTTTGTGGTAAACCAAAATTTGATTTCTCCTTTTTCTCTCGCCATCACAGTAACCCTCTTTCAGCTCTCTTAGCCGCACTATAAACAGACAGTAAATATAACTTATATTCTCCGTTGGATTTAAAATCAGATTCTTTCTTTTTAGGATTGCGATTTACAACATCTGCTTCAGCAGTATAACAAATCTTATCCCATCTTTCTTCGCTTATATTATCGTCTGCTGTTACTTTTGTTCCTTTAGGAATATCTTTATAATATTCCAATGAATACTTAGCCATAAATACCTCCTTTTAGAAAGTGTTTTTCTTTAGTGTATCATATTTTACCAAAATAATAAATAGTTAAATATGGTTATTTTCCACGCCATCCACTTGCTCTTATTGCTCTTCCTTGTCGCTGTGCTTTCTTTTTCGACTTATAAACTTTACCTTTACTACCCCATTTATATCCGCCTTTTACTTTATGAACTGGCATTTCAATTTCTCCTCTTATAAGCCCATTCAGCATAATCTTTATTTATAATTTTATCGTCAGTTCTTATTAATTGAATATGATTTGTTGGAAGTCCTTTTAATTTATCTTTTACACTTCCTTGTGTGCCGTTTTGAGCATCTATAACAATTATCTTACCGTTTTGATTTATTATATTCATGGTATGTCTTACACCTGCAGATTCAATTTGAATAATAGCTCTACTACCATTACCAAAATCTTCTGTCATCATTAATTCGATTTCTCTAACAGCAAGTTCTTTTTTAGCTCTTCCTACATCCCAGACATCTTCACGGTCAACACCAAATGCTTTATTTATATTTTTACTTTTATCAATATCATTAGAATCACCAAATTTAAAAGGATTTGCTTCTGTATCATTTCCACGCATATTTGCTTCAAATGCTAATGCGCATTTTACACAATTATTATTAAATCCTTCTTTATCATAAATATCCGAATCTTTTTTAAATTTTGAATTTACATACTTATATTTTTCTTCTAAATTTTTAGTAGAGGCTTCGTTTTTGTTGAATTCAATTTGACGTTCCTTATCAAACCAATCTGTATTGATATGTTTGCCGTCTTTCGTTGTGAACCAAGGCATGATTATTTTCTCCTTATGTCATATCCATAATTAACTCCTGTTTTATACCACATTCCTTCTCCGGGAAATAGTTCTTCGTAATGAAATCCTTTCAACATATCTTTAACATCCGTTCCAGATAACTGTCCATAATCAGCATCTTTTGAATCATCTAATGCTATCTTCTTCATTGTATAAATAGCTTTGATATCAATTACTTTAGGAGTATCTCCGTCCTTAAACTTTTTGTTCTTTTCATCTGCCTGCTTTTTACTCTCGGCTATTTCTCTATCTTTTTTCTTTTCATCTTCCGTAGGACCTTCATCGAATATAGGAATATGTTTTCCGTTCTTTGTTATCCACGCAATCGGTTCTCTATCTGACATTTCAATTCCTCCACTAAATAATCTTCATCCCAATATTGTGCTGTTACTGGATGTTCTCGTACTTTTTTTCCACTGCCTCCGCCAATCAAATAGTCGATATGATTTACGAGACAAGGAACCATGTTTATCGCTGTACAATCTTTTTGAAATTCTTTAAGATATAATCTGAATGCCCAATCGTCATTTACTCCATCTTTCCAATATTTCTCATAGACTGGATTTCCTATTATGTAAGTTGTTATCCAATCAGCGCATTCGATAGCGAATTTATTTGGAATTCTTATACATGGAAAAGAGAACCACATGTCTTTTCGACATACAGCTCCCTTTTTTCTTTCTATATCGCCATCATATTTGAGCGAAGAAAACCCACACACGAGGCCGCTGTCATAAGCTTCTGTACGCTCTTTAAAATTCGAAGCGATAATTATATCGTCTTGAAGATGCCAAGTGCCTTCTTGAGTCTCTGAGAGCGTTTTAAACGCATTCATGCAAGCTCTCAGATTCCCATCTCCCTTGTCATCGTTATAAATGTTGATATCATCAATTGAAATTCCTTGTTTCAGCATTGATGGAATTAAATATTCAGTTACATACCATAAGCGTTTTGGATATGTGTGTATCAAGTAATGTGCCATTTATAAATATCCTCTGTGCTGTCAATGTCGCATGTATAATCATTTATTGCTACATAGTTTGTATAATCTATCTTGTTTAGCTTTGTGTGCTTTATCACTTGCCAAAGTTCCCATGCGATACAACGTTTTATTTTTCCGCCTCTATAAAGCATTTCTGTTTCTTTCACACATTGCAGAAAGTGTTTTATGTTTTGTGCTTTGAATGCAAATGGCTCTGCATGTCCTTTTGGATAACGCTTATCAAATGGCGGTGCGCTTGCAAAAAATTCTATATCATCTGTATCAGTTTCAACGATTGTCTTGATAGCATTTCTGGAAAATAAAACATCTCCAAAAATATAACAAGTCGGTTCATCTGACGGATAGAATGCACTTATCCAAGCATCTTTGCTCGTAGCTCTTCCACAAACATAATCGTTATCATGTCTCAGAATCGGAACATCAAGATAATCAAAGCAATTATGATTCGAGCTTATAGCGATATCCTTAACATTGTTTTCTCTTAACAAACGAATTGTTCTTTCCACAAGTGGTTCATCATTTACTTTTACGAGCCATCGAGGAGTTTTCCAATCGTTGTATGTTCCACCACACATTATTATGTATTTCATAACTCTATCTTTTCAACCTCTGCTCTAATTTCAAGACAATACAAATAATTTCTCATTGCGTATGTCTGACTTTTTAAAAGCTCTAATGAACAATCAGGAGTAAAATCAAGAGTTCCTGCCTCATACTTGATAATCATTGCGTGAAGCTTCTCGTAGCGAATTTTGGTCTGATAATACTCCGCTTTGAATCTCTCCTTATAATCATTACTTCCCATGAGTTCCACTGTGTTCATTAAATCCATAATTTTAATTTCCTTTTCTGTTTGCGTATTTTTGCAAAGCATATCTTACAGCATCAATGCTGTGATTGTTTTCGTCAGGATATGCGCTTATAAAGTTTCCTTCTCTGTCTTGCTCATATTCGTACTGCGTAAACTCTTTATATGTTTCCGGACATCTTCTTGCATCAATGTAAATATGATTGAGTCCTTGTAGCCATTTTATTCCATATCTTACACTATCCGGACCTTTATCTGCTCCACGAATGAATGCTCCATAAGCTTTGAAATCGGCTATTGATTTTTCTTCCGCACTATCTGCAATAACACACTCCTCACGACTGACCTTTTTTAATTCGTCATAGAGTATGTGAAACACTGTTTCGTTTCGTGTTTTAATCGTGTTATATTCGTCAAAGATATAAACATCAAGATGCTTTTTATCAAAGTATAAGCGAACATATCTGAACGGGTCTTTTGCAAACCCCCAGTCAATGCCGTTATATATCTCATCGAATGTTTTCCACATTGGAACAAGTCTGTCACCACCGATTGTTACCATTTGCTCCATATCTAAATCAGATGCATTCGGGAAAACATCTCCACCAGTTCCTACGGGTATGCCTAAATACTCATGCTCATAAGCTTTATAATCTTTTTCTTTTAGTTCTTCAGCTTCTTCGAGAAATTCATCTCCGAGCCAATTTTCTGAAACTTGTAAATAGGTGCTTCTTACAACGAGCGTGTTCTTTTTTGGATATAACTCAAAGTCCTCCACATATTCATTCGCCCAATTATTTTTTGATATCGGTGGGTTGAATGTTCGAAAGTCCCAAAAGAGTTGTCCACCACGCTTTGTTGACTGCGTTACTTTTCTTAATTCTGCTTCTCCTGCGTACTGGTCAAGCTCTTCGAACCAGTTTACTGCTATATATCCAAAAGGCACTTTGATTGATTTTACTTTTTGCGGGTCATCAAGTCCCATGAAATAGATTCTTTGTCCGGTCGGAATATATTCAATCGGAGTGCTATAACTTTTTGGAATTTTAAATAACTTTTCTAATCCAAGTTGATATATTCCCCATACTACTTGAGGGAATATACTTGTCTGTATTGTATTCGCTATCTTTCTAAAACATACAGCATGAATATTTGGATAGATTGTTAATAACATCGGTATTGCTATACCGCCAACGAACGAGGATTTTGTACTACCACGTCCACCCGGAAAAATATATCTGCTATGTCTATGTTCAAATATATCTTCCAATATTGGTTCGAAATCTTCAATTATACAGTCTTCTAAATTGATATCAATATCCATACATTATCCTCTATTAAATACACACACCGAGCGAGGTTTCGACAACGCTTCTCTTATAGGAGTTCCTCCTGCCATAATATATGGTGTGTTTTCGCTAAATAAACTATCGGTGTATGTAAATAGCAGGGGCAGGATTTGAACCTGCGACCTTCTGGGTATGAACCAGACGAGCTACCGAACTGCTCTACCCTGCGATAAATGCACACTTCTTTTTTGAAGAAAGAATCGGGCAATGGTCTAAACTCTGAGAAAGGGGAAGAACATGGGGAAAAAAGATATAGCGCAACGGTGATAGGATTCGAACCTATAAATAACGGAACCAAAATCCGTTGCCTTGACCATTTGGCGACACCGCTAAATTTTCTTTTTTGATGATTTATTTTTTGGAAAAAGTTTTGTCTTTTTATTATCTCCAAAAAGCTTTTTGATTTTCTTCTCTTTCTGTTCTTTAGTCTTCAGCTTATTAAGCTTGTCCATTTTTCCAAGCTCTTTTACTTTTTTAGCATTATCTGATATCTGTTTTTCTTTTGTATCGTTATCTTTTTCAATAGATTCAGATATTGGAAATTTTTTACCACTCTTTGTAGTAATCCATTTTACATCACTCATGACTTTCTCCAATGTACATTGATTGATACTTGATTATTAGAATCCGGAATTCCTTTTACTCTATTATCAATATCAACAGTACGCTTTGCCAGCTCGTTCATTGCTTTGATTCTATCATTTAACGATGCATCCAATCCAAATTGGTCTTTTACTTCTCCACGAGCTATTGCGCTATACAACTCCATAACTTCTTGTGCGCTCATAATGCTTGATTTCTCACGCTTTTCGCTCAATCTGGAAATTTCTTTTTGGATGTTGTGCCTTGTCAGCAACCGAGATGCCGTCTGTCTCGAACTTGCTTTAGCATATCCAGCTTTTATTGCTGACTGTTGACCATTTCCTTGTTTGACATATTCTCTACAAAATATCTTTTCTCTTTCGTTTAATGGTCTTGTTTGATTTACTGATTTCTTTTTTGTTTTTGATTTTGAATTTTTTATCTTAGTGGTTTTAGTATTTGATTTTTTATTACTACTTTCTGCCACTGTTTTATATCTCCTTTTTTAATACTTCTTTCCCGTTAATTTTTCCCAGGATTTTTTCATTGCATTTTTTCCCTGAGGAGTACCACAACTATCTATTACTTCTTTGATTTCATCATGTGACATTGAAGATATTATTGCTGTCATTTCTTTATCGCTCTTTTTCTGTAAATCAAATATTGTCATATTATTTTCTCCTTCCTGTTCCACCCGTTTTAATTTCACATCTTACCCATGCGGCGATTGTTCTTGAGTCATCTTCTCCATATAACTTTTCATACTTCAGAGCTACTTGATTTTGTTTCCAATCCCATATTGAAATTTGATTGTTTGCTTTTGCATACTCATAAGCTGTTTTTCTATCATTACAATGAAATGATATTTCTGGAGTTCCTCCAAACTTTCCTGCATAAGTCTGTTTATCTGAAGAGAATCTTAAACATTCATTTACTTTCTGTTGATATTCTGAATCTGAATAATCATCGCCTATCTGACAAAATGTTACTTGATATCCTTCTGAAAAACTTTTTGTTTTCTTTGTTTTGATATCATAAGTTCCATCATCATACTTTTTATCACTTAATTCCTCAATCGCTCTTTTATGCTGTGATTGTGTTGATGAATCTTTATTAAGTCTATCTGCTTCAGCTTTATTCTTTTCTATTTGTGCTTCATACTTTTTAGAATCATCAAGAACTTTTGAATCTTTAAAATTTGGTCCTTTTGTTTTATTTTCTTTTAGTCTGTTGATAGCATCTTTTTTGGAATCACCTTCAAAAAGTGGAATGTGTATTCCGTTGATTGTTATCCATTGCTTAACTTCTTTTTGCATGATTAGTTATTAACCTCTTCCAAAAATTCTTCAGCTACTGCATACACCTCATCCAAATCTGACATAACTCCGTAAGCATCAAGCTCTTCATCATAACCAAGAACTTCATAAATTTTTCCGTTTTCGTATGCGCCGTTTGTTTCGCCGATATACTTTACTTTGCTACCTTTTCTAATCATGTTTCTTCCTCCTTATTTGTGGTCTTTAAGATTGTTAGTAAATACTTTGATAAATGCTTCATGCATTTTACCATCTTTGCCTTGCACCCAATGAATTTCTCTTCTAAGAACTTTCTTTCCATTAGTTATTTGTGCTTGACCTGAGCAGTGTTGCCAATCTTCTATGTTACCACCTTGAGGATATCGTCTTGCATATTTCTGAGCATCTCTGAAAACTCTTGAAGTACCTTTACCAGCGAATGCGTGAACCTCTGTAATAGTTGTGCCTTCTTTAAATCTGTATCTTTGTTTTGTATGTAAATCCAAAATATCTGTTGTTCTATTAGCTTCATCAGCAGATAAATCTGACATGTATAAACGCTTTGGAAAATTTGATTCTTGATTGCGTTTTGTTCCTTCTGCTTGATAATATCTCATATTACGAGATTTATTTGGTTCTTTATCTTGAAAATTATATACCCAAGTTTTCTTTCCGTCTTTTGAATGTAGTGTTACATATTCGCTCATTATTTTTTACCAGATATTTTTTCTTCATACTTCTTTTTTGCTGTGTTCCATTCTTCATTGTCTGTTGGAATTTCCCAACCATTTAATTCATACCAATAATCTCTTAACCACAAAACAATTTGAACATCTGAAGCACTACTAAAAACCTCGATATTCATAAACTTTTGTTTCTCTGCGTTCCATACTGCCTTTTTAATGATTAATAGCTCCAAAGGTCTATCTGATTTTTCGGAATAATACTGAGTTTTGTTTATCAAAATCTTTGCATCATACTTTTCATTGATAGCCTTTTGGAGCTTTTTAATCTGTGGGCCAAATGCCTTTGCCATTATTTTCTGCGCCTTCTTACCGCTCTTCTTTTATACTTACGGACGGTCTGTCTTGCTCTCGCCATTGTAATCATCTCCTATAAACTGATGAATATCACTATTATCAATATCTTCAACTTCTTGAGTTATTTCTGAAATCTCTTCAACCGGTAATGTTATGTACCAAATAAATCCAACTATTGTAAAGACTTCAATTGCTGTCATAACCAAGAATGCAATAAACCATCTTTTTGCGCTTGCTTTTACTTCTCTAAGTAATTCTGTTGCCAATGATTCTTCATTCATAATTTATACACCTCTACACATATAGATTATACTATATTTTGCAAGATATGTAAACTAAAATAATTTACCTTTTTTGGTCACTTTTGATACATTAGAAATAATATTTAGTTTGTCAGAAATAACCTCTTGATTTATATCTGTCAGCTTTTCTGTTTCTTCTTTCAATCTCATGGCATGCTCAAAATCGCTCTTATTTTCGAATTTAAGACCCTTATTCTTATAGTCCCATATAAATGATAGTCCTGCATGATTTAAAGCGTTAAATAAGCGTGTATCAATGCATAAAAACTCTCCTCGTGTTTTAAGCTTCATCAGATTTTCCATTTTTATCTCCTGTTGCTTCACAAATAAATTCTCTTTCAGTCTGACCTTGTTCCAAAATTTTGAAGCCACTATAACATGAAATGCAAATATATTTTTGTGCAATCTTATTGAATCTTAAAGTACCATGACAATTTGGACATATTGAAACATTAGTTTGAATTATCACTCTCTTCTTCATCTTATTCTCCTTAAAATATTTGAGTAATTCCTTGGTCAAGAAAACAAGATTCTGCAAATGATTTATTTATCTTTTCAACAATCTCACTTCTTGAATCTTTCACGCCTTGCTCATAACCCTCATCATACGCTTTTTTAAGATATGGTTTTAAATCCAACATGCGACATCCTAAATTATCTAACGAAGAATAGTCTTTCAATATAACACCTCCTTGATTTTAATCAAAGCTATCTGCATGTCTTTAAGTGTAGATTCTCTGTTTAAAGAATTTATTATATCGTCAATTGAAGTTAGCATCTTTGCAGAGCCTGTACACCGTCTTTCTAACTCAAAAGATAAATAGTTGCTTGGGATAAATCGTATGATAAACATTTTTTCCTCATCTGACATTCCTTTGATTCTTTCTGCTAATGTTTCTTTTTCCATTTTAGTCATTTTTAATTTCCTCCTTTTCGTACATATCTGTCATAATCATCCATGAATGAATACATCCTGCTATTTTACAAGACTCTGCGGGTAGGCTACGATATTTGCAAGTACCACATCCTTCAAAATCTTCTTTTATTCCAGATAAGACTTGAATCTTAACTGTATCGGTTTCGTTATCTATCTCTATCATTTTATTTCTCCTCAAAATTCTCCTTTGTATCAACTTCTGATATAAGTGCGTATCCAAAATTTTCTTTTAGCCATACTTCAAGCTGGTCTATTTCATCTTTATTAAAAGATGATAAAGTTTGTGTTATTTGTATTGCATAACCGTTTATGTTATCAGCTTCTAATCTTTTCCATACAGTACAAGTTTTTAATTTACTATTCATTCGTTGCCCTCTATTTCTTTATGATTGTTGTAATATACCAAAAGATATTCAGCTATTTCCTTTAGTTCTTCGGGAGTAAATCTTTCTGCTTCTGCTTTCCATAAAACCTTTTCGCCAATTCTTGCTTCTTCTGGCACTCTGGCATCTATCAGTTTTTTAAATACGTCAATCGGTCTATCGCTATTTTCTATTTGTATCATTCCTCTCTCCTTTGTACCCATCTAATGACTATTTCGCATTCCTCAAACAAAGCATCTTCTATGTGCCCGCCGTTATAATGTCGATTGATATATTGGGTTATCTCTTCGGTTCCCTTCAATATCCTTTCGTTTAAGGGAACAATATTACAACTCTGAATAGCTAAATCTTTAAATTCCATTATTTACTCCTTTCTGCTATGTGTTTATCTATGATTTCAAGGCAAGTGTCAACTGCACCATCTGCACTTACAAAATTAATCATGTGAGAATTATGTAAGTCTTTAATCTCTGCCTTAATATCCTCGATTACTGACAGCATATCTGCTTTTGCATCTTGATATCCTCTCATATAATTTTGTAATTTAGTCATTTTATTGATTTCTGTTTCTTTTATTTCAGTCATTCCTCACCTCTCAAATCTGCCCCACAAGTAGGGCAAAAATTTGATTTTCTATTGACATGTACATCACAAAAGGGACACGACTTATGTGGATTTGCCACAGAAGGATGTTCTATCCATTCCCCTTTCGGTCTTATAGGCTGAACACTCGGTAAATCGTATAGAATAGCCACCGCTCCACACAATCCGTTTATAGTGTCTATATTCTTTAAGCCTTTTGCTTTATCTTCCATAGCCTTTATCGCTTCTTTTCTACTGATACAATCCTCACAAGGCTCTTGCTCTAATGCTTTGATTATTTCATTACACTTCTTTTCATTCCAAGTATTTTTTATAGCAGGTATTATCCATTTTAATATTGCTTCTTCTCTTGTCATTTCGTATCCTCACTTTAAAATGGTTATTACCTTGTATACAATGCAGAATATCAGGAAAATAAAACCAAGTGCTAATAATATTCCAAATGTAATTAGAAAAGGTCTAAGAATTTCTATTACTTCTTGTATCACAAATATTTTTATTAATTGTGTCATGCTCTCATTTCCTCAACTGTTCTCAATGCTTTTACCTGCGTTCCATCTCTGCGTATGATATGAATATCTCCACAATAGATTGAAGCATAAGTGATAAACTGTTTATATTTCCATCTATCAGGCTCCTCTGTTCCAAAAGCTGGCTGAAAATATGATTCAAATAATAGACCAGTTTTTGTACGACCAATACATCTTGTAGAAATCAATCTTGAACGATTAAGTGTTACAAATAATTTTTCCGGCAGCCTTACTTCTTCTCCAAGATAGATATCTGTTTTATAAGTTTGATTTGTCATTTGATTCTCCTTTCTCTTTCTGATTCTCATAGTCAATCACAATGCCTGCTCCAATTATCATTCCAAGAATTATTCCAAGTATTAGATTCATGCTACTTCCTCCATTGATGTGATTGCTGATTTAATTACCCAACCTTCCCACTCTACTTCTTCAAGTCTCTGAGTAATGCCTTCGATATCTTCAATATCAAGTCGAATCATTCCAAGTTTTGACATGCATTCAGGACCAATCCCATAATATCTGCTGACAGGATTTTTCAATTCTCTTCCACATCTTAAACATGTACAAGTTGCTTCAGCTTTTCCCTTTAACTTCATCTTGTACATACCTTTAGTTTCTTTCTCAATAGTTCCCACCATCGTTCTCAGCGGCATCGGATTATCATTGTTCCATTTCAGCATGAAATCAAAACCACCCTCTGACTGCTTAGTCATGTATGCTTTAACAGTGATTCTGTAAGTCTGTAAGTTTGCAGATTCATTAGAATCGTTTCTATGCTGTCTGGTTTGCTCACCATTGAATGAAAATGACTTCGGGTATAGTTTTATATGAATCGGTCCCGAAAATGTCTTGTTACTCGAAATAAGTGTTGTTACAGAATCAAAGCTCTCTTCATTCACTTCAACAGCGCCAGACCAATTCTTCAGCATTGATATCATCTTTCATCCTCCCATCTTTCATACTCAGCTTCTTCATCAAAATCCTCTTCCTCTTCTTCTTCGTACTCTTCAAACTCTCCCTCACAATAAGGGCAGACTGCCCAAGTCTCAAAAGCAGGCGTTCCCCAAAACTCTCCCATACACTCTTGAACATACTTAGGCTCTTCAAAAATCTCTCCACAGCATTCGCATTTATACATATCAGCTCTCCTTTCTGAGAGAAGAGGGACAAGGTCCCTCAACTCTTATCGTCTGCACCATCTGTCAGCATCATCAGCAACTTTTTTCATCTCTTCATCAGTAAGAGGAATAAGTCTTGCAACGGTCATGCAGTTGACATCAACTCTTTCACTCAGCTTGAACAGCTCAAGCAGAATCGCTTTATCTTCGTTATGCTCAACTATCTTAGCTATTGCAACAATGTCATTAGGTCTGATAATCGGAAGATTTGCATCAGCTACAAGCTCAAGCGCATCACTGAAACCAAATCTTGCTGACAAACAGCAACCAGCACTTCCGAAAGAAAACTCGCCATCTTCGTAATCAAGCGAACATGTTTTGTAATTCTCATGTCCTCTGTAATTCCAAGTGATTCGTGCAACATTATTTCCAAAATTACGATAATCAGAATTTTCATACTCAGTGGGCACTGAAAAATCAGCTTTAAGCACTGCGAACTTTGCGCTGTTACAGATGTATGCCCAACCCTGTCTACCACCGATGCTGTTTCCTGAAATCTTAATGTCGTTTTTCATCATAACTGTTTCCTCCTTGAGTTTTGCGATTGTTAATAGTTTGTACGCTATCTGGTCTTCAAATCAATCACAGGCGCTAAGCTCTGCAAGCGATTCTACTAACTGTCGTTCCGTACATGTGAAAGATACATCTCACATAAATATAATATAACACATTTAAGCAAATTGCAAGCACTTTTTTTCAGCAGAAAGCTACATTTTCAAGTTTCAGAATTTTTGTATCTCCGGCAGTGTCATAGACAATGAATTTTCCCTCATCATTTGTGAATGAATACATCGTGCTGTAAAAGTGACAGCTTCTTGCAACGACTTTCAAATCATGATTATATCCTTCAGTTGCTCTTGCTCTGCTCTCAATCTCTTTCCAAGAATTAATCTTCTTTGCAGAACATGTTCCGTATGCTTCATAGATTGAACCATAATTTACATGATTGAATGTCCATAAGATTTTGTCTGCCAGCTTTGTTCCAAGATTTACTTTTGTCATGATTTAATCCTCCTCCCAATCTTCAAATTCTGCATTCTTGTTAGCATTAGCGGCTTCATTTGCTTTGTCTATATACTCAAGACAAACACAAAGCAGATTGTCATAATCACCGCTCATTGCTCTATTCTGCATCTCAGAAACCAAATCTCTAAGTCCCTCATTCTTCAAAGCTCTTGCTGTATAACCCATTACTGCAAAAGCATTTCCATCAACTCCAACTAAATCATACTTCATATCAAATCCTCCTTTCATCAATCACCAATCGATTTCCACACGAAAGCATAAGACCCATCAGCAAGTTTCCAATACTGCTCATCTCCCCATTCCCTCATAACATACCCAAGCAACTCAGCTCCCTCAAGCTCTGAAAAGAATCCGTTAATCTCTTTAGCAGGAAGTGTTCTCAACTCTTCAGCACTCATCATAATACTTTTGTCTCCTTTCCATACTCACCATTTGCATAAATTCTACAATATTTGATTTCTTTGAAATCTTTGCGCTCAAGCATATCTTTAATGTTCAAATCTCTTTCTTCAGCATCCTTGCAGTTTATCGAATCTTCAAAGCCATCATTCCATGTGTAGTATACTGCATATTTAGCTTTCAGATTCTGAATCTTTGTAACTGCTCCTGTTTCTTCAACATGCTTTATCAAATACTCTCTCAAGTCTTTCTTGCTGTCTGCCTCAAACAACTTCTGATTTCCGTCTTCGTAGTAAACTCTGAAAAGATTTCTCATGCTATCTCCTCCTTATTGCTCTTCAATAACTTCCATCTCGTAAAGTTCCCAGATGAAAGAAAGCTCTTCTTCGCTGATTGTGCTGATGTCAACTGTGTATCCGAAGTAATTGTTTGCGTACTCTTTGAAGCTGATTCTCTTTGTCATGATTTATCTCCTTTTCATTTCAAAACAGTGTCAACTGTGCGCTTTAGAAAGAACAGAAACGAAAGAATCAAGAATGTGAAAGATACATCTCACATAAATATAATATAACACATTTAGACAAATTGCAAGCATTTTCGCCAAAAAATAATAGAGAGTCGTGAAACTCTCTATTTTACATGGTTTCCCTAATCTTCTTGTAGCTTAATTTCAACGAGTTTTTCCACTCTTTTCATCAAATCTTCGTCAGAATCAAGCAGTTCTTTCAGCTTTGCTTGTCCCTGAATCTTTTCTTTCAACACTTCTCCAGTATCTGTATCTGTAATCGTGAACCAAGCTCCATTCTTGTCGATTATCTCATAATAAACAGCCTGCTCAATCAAATCCGTAAGATAATCAATTCCCTCATCATAGTTGATTGTGTATTGTCCAACATGTCTGTTAGGCTTACAAAATTTTGTCTTCGCCATATTGACCATAACTTTCTGACTGTTAGGCTCTCCAGAACTTCTTGAAAGAACTTTTCCATTTTCATCAATGTAAGTTCCTTTTCTAAATTCCATTCGAGTCATGCAAAAGTGTTTTAATCCTCTTCCGCCGGGAGTAGTTGTTTGTCCAGGAATTGTAGAATTAATTTTATCTCTCAATTGATTGATAAAAATTCCCATGCAATCATTTTTTGCACATGGTCCAACAATCTCTCTACAAAATCTTGTAAGCGATCCGGATATACCACCAACTCTTGCATCATCTGTTAAATCTTTTCCTAAATCTTTTTCGGCAGTCAGACAAGGAATACTATCAATAACCCATAAACCAACTTCGCCAGATAATGTTGCTTCTTTCACAACTTGAAAAATATATTCCGCAGATTCTGTTTTTGGCTGATACAAATTAATCTTCTCTACATCAACTCCTATCTTTCGTGCCCAATCAATATCAAGCGTGTTCTCAGCATCAACATATAAAACTTCTCTGTCATATAATCGTTGAAAATTTGCTATAACATCAAGTGCAGTTGTTGTTTTTCCTCCGCCTTCTTCTCCATAAAATTCTGCAAGTTTTCCCATTGGCAATCCGCCGTAAGTGATGTAGTTCATCTTCGGACTTGTAAACGGAATTTTTTCATACTCGTAAATCGGCATTCCTTTTGTGAACGATTCTTCTTTTGTTTCTTTGTTCACTCTCTTCATGATTTCATCAAGTTTACTTCCCATTTTGTTCCTCCTTATTTGTAGCTAAAATAATGGTCTCCGTGCTGATATGCTTTTTTATGTCCTTCGTGAAATCCTGTGTTTGCAAAATAAAATATATCTGGGTCGAGTCTTTGTTTTAATTCCATACATACTGCTTCCAAATCCATTTCAGTATAGCCACTCATATATATCGTTGCATTAAATTGTCCTTCTGCAAATATAACGCCACTAATAGTATCTGGAAATGCGCTGTCATAATAACGATTTAAAACAACATCAGCTACAAGTCTTTTGCCTATAAAATCTTGATTACCGGCTTCAGCACATACGATTGATGCAAGTAGTTTAATATCTTCGAAAGTTAAAGCAGTTTCATCTTCTGGCTCTACATAAACAACGGTTTCAACTTCTGTTTCTACAATATGAACTTCCGGATATGGTACAAATTTTATTTCAGTAATTGTCTTTGCTTCCGATTCTTCTTTTTGCGGAAAACAAAGATTAAAAATTGTGTAACTTAATGAGAACAAAAACAATAATAATATTGTCGCTCTCATTATGTGAAGACTTATCTTTTTAAAATATTCGGTCATCATGCTCCCCCTATGCGTGTTAATTCTTCCTCCTGCATTCTATGCGAAAGAACTTTCTTACAGCTTGATAATAATTCTTGTGAATTTTCTATTTTTGCTTTCATGATTTTATAACTACGAGTATAAGCCGCTGATATAATAGCTTCTTCCTGACTTGCTAATTCCGCCAAACTATTTTTATCTGCAACAGTTCCTTTTGTTAATGCGTTTCTATGTTCGTTATACATCTCTTTATAAACTGCTTTTGCAATATCATCACGAATACCTAAATACTCGGTCATGCCACTTGCAAAGTAAATGTATGTTGAAAGATTCATACAAAAATCCTCAAGCTCTTGAGTAGTTGGAGGATTCTCTCCGTCTTTCAAACAATCTTTGATAAACAAAACATATTTATCCAAATCTTTGCAATATGGAGTAATTATGCTTTTAACAATTTCATCAAGCTGTTGTGAATTAGTTTCAACTTTACAATCAATCTCCATTAATTTATCATCATCAATTTCTTGTATCTGAAATTTCATTTAACAGCACCTCCATATCATAATCAAAAAATACTCTTTTCTTTTTACCCATAACCCAGGTCCACATATCGGGTAATTCTTCAATATCTTCAAGTGCAAACGATGCACAATAGTTTATGCTTTTATAATTTCGCTTTCTCAATTCCTCTAACAAACGAATATCAATAAACATCGTAGTATCTTTATCTACCCACCAACATATCACTCCGGCAATAACTCCAGATATTTTTGATTTCTCTAAAAGTCCTTCCCACTGAGTATCAGTTATATTACCATAAAAACCGTGCAACACTCCTTTCTTATCCGGTTTAGGTATGCTGTGAATACTTAATGTATTTCCATGAACTGATTTACATTCAAAATAATATTCGTAAGGCTTTCTATAAACAATGAAATCACAAATATTAGATGACCCTAAATATCCTGTTGTTTGGTCGTGTAGTCTATCTACACTTACACCTTCTACTTTTTCAAATGCTTCCTGAATATGTTGTTCAAACTGTTTACCTCTATTTTGTGCCATACACCTGCTCCTAATGATTAAAAAAGTTTATTCAATTTTGATTTAGAATTAAATTGAGGTAAGGTATAAATAAAAATCAATTTTTTATCTTCGCCCGTAGGAGTTATAAATTTATTCTCCAAATCAGCTAAATCCCACTTCATAGATACTGATTTATGAGGAGGCAACCCACTTGTTTCACCAATTAACTTCCAATTATCTGCTAAATAGACACTTCCGGTTTTATTGGAACCTACAAAAGTTATTAAATATTCTAAGTGGTCACCGTACTTAGTAAACCAATCTTCCTGACAACGACTTCTCAACTGTTTAAGAGACATCGTTCCTAAATTCTTAATATCGTGTCGACACAAACAGAATTTCCAATTATTTGCAAACGAATTGAACGCTTGCTTATACTGTGATTTACTTAAATTAGTATAATGTAATACATCTTTACAAGGTGGATAAGTAGCTGAACCAATACCAATCATTCCGCAGAGTATTTTATCCCAGTATATTAGATAATCAATATGTCTACCTACTGTATCAACCGTTGGAACATAAGAGTGATGATTAATTATGATATTGTTAGCCAGTGACCTGTCGTATTGAGTTTCAACTAATTTCAATCTACATTGGGAATCCATTATCCGTCCTTTCTGCACTGTGCTTTATAATCACAATATTCGCAAGTCTTACGAGCAACATCTGCGGGCTTCGGAGGTGCTATAAGTTTCTTAACATATTCATCGCACTCCTGTATCCTACCAACCAAATCCTGTTTCATTTCATCTGTCGGCGTAAACATAAATGATTTCATATCAAGTATATCGCGATTGATATAAACAAATAAAACATTATCAATTCCGAGTGATAACGAATAAGCTGTTCCTTGATTGTAATGTGATGCATCAACACCTTCTCTTGTCCAAAACTTATTTGTGTTTTCTGTTTTTAATTCAAGAATGTAATAAATATCTTTATACTTGATTATTCCATCACATAAAAATGACATATTCAAAGTCTTATGAAAAAGCTTTGTCTCATAATCATACTTTTTAAAATTTGGCTCTTTTACGATTTCAAGATAATCAAGATTTCTGCTTCTTACATAATCAGCAACATTTACATATTCGCAATCCATATCATTCTTTTTCATATCAAGAACTGCTTGCTGTATACGCTGATGAATATCTGTTCCTGCATTACAAATTCCAACACTTGTATAATTTTCTCCAAGATGTTCTGGTTCTTTTCCTGTAACAATATAAAACATCTGACGAATACAATTCATCGAACTTGGTTTATATGACTGACTGCCTTTTCTTTTTTCTTTATCTGCTGTAAGCTCAATACTGCGTTTTAAATCATTTAGAAAACTTTGCTCAACAGGTAAAATTTTCTTTGCTTCATCAATCAATCGTATTACATTCTTTAAACTATTTCGTGACATAAAACCTCCTATCAGATTTTTACTTGCTTTACATAGCCAAATCTAAACCATGATTCTGGAACTTTTCTTTCGTACTGAAACTTATTACAATAATCATCTTCAAACTTTGCGGCGATTCGAGAATCTTTTCTTCCAAAATCAGTTAATATCCATTTGTAACCTTCTTTAGCGTTCATCCATTTACATGCCATGATTTTTCTCCTTAAAATAATCTATACTTTTTTGATTGTTTCATTTTCTTTTCACAAATAATTCCATAACCCTTTTTTCGAGCTTCAGCATTTTTTAATTTACGACCACAGCGTAAACAAAATTCATGTTCTTTCTGTTTCAAATCATACCTCCTTATAAAATACTTGTTAAGATATAATCCATAACATATTCTTCATCAATAGTTCCTGTAACAATTCCTTGCTGACACTCCTGACATAATTTCATGATATTTATCAGTTCACGAATACTAAAAACATTTAGATGTTTTCTTGCTCCCATGATTTGATACTTTGTAAGTCCTGTTGATTTTTCCACATCACTGCTTTCACAACTTTGCACCTGTAAAACTGCTTTTGTATTGTTATATAAAACACTCAACATGACCATCGTTGCTTCATCGACTGCTAAACACTGATGATATAAATTATACGCAAGATTCACTTTTGCATCAAGTACAGAATCAACAAAATCAAATATAGCATCTTTTGGTGGAGTATATATTACTCCATCTTCTAATAAAAATTTGAATGTTGTATCAGAATTACTAAAATTAGTATTTCCTTCATAACATTTTATTTTATCAATTTCTAAAAGACATCTGCCATAATCATATTCGCAAACTTCCATTAACTTTTCACAATTCATATCTGACAGATTAATTTCCTGCTGTATGTATTTCTTCAAAATTTGCGATTTAAGCGATTCAAATTCAACGATTGAATCTTTATATGTCTTATAAAATTTAAGTCGCTTATCGAGCGTGGTAAGCAGTAATATGAGTATATTATTGCCGATAATTGAATTAAGATTCTTTTGCAAATTTTCATTTTGCATTAATTCTTTATCATCACGCACAACATAAGTATAATTTTTCTGAATGAAAGATTTATTTCCGGACTTTGTATATAAGTCTGATACATTGTCTATGTATCTCAATTCTTTCTGAGAAGTTTTAGCAATCATATCAATGTAAATCTTTTGTACTTTCCATTCAGTTCCCGAAAAAATATAAAATGAATTAAACTGTTTTGATTGAATATGATGTTTAATCTCATTTACTTCCATCTGCCCACTCCTGTCGTATATCGAGAATCCATCTATCGAATAACATTGATTTATTTACTGTTCGAGTTTTTAATTGTGACATGTATCGACTTGTGATAAGTATACCATACAGATATTTTTTATCCAAACACACATTACAAAAAGCTCTCCAAAATAATTTCAAATCGTACTTCTCAAACTCATCATCCTTAAATGCAATTGCTGAAGCAATCTTAAATGAATTACTTCCACTTGTCGTTGCAATATTATCAACAACTTTTTCAACATAGAAATAAAAATCTTTTGGATTATATTCATGTAAGATATCAATATCACCAGGAGTTTCACATAACTTTAAAATCACACTGCACATTTCATCAGAATAATTATATTCTGTTCTTGCATAATTCAAAAGCTCTGAGGAAGTATATGGTTTAAGTTTATAAACTGCTCCTCTACTCTTGATTGTTTGCAATGTATTATTTTCATCTTCCAGAGTCATGATAAAATAAGCTTTATTTGGTGCTTCTTCAGTTACTTTCAGCAAAGAATTTTTTGCTTGTACTGACATCATATCTGCATTGATAATATTATAAACTGTAAGTGTATGAATCTTATAAGATTCACTTATCATGTTTCTGATTGTATCAACTTTACAATCTTCAACACAAACATAATTTGCTTTTAACTTTCGAGCAACAAAATCTCCAATCTCGTTTTTTTCACTGCCTTTTTCTCCAATCATTATCGCAAATCTTGAAAATTTATCTTGTGCGATTTCGTTTTCAATTCTATCTAATAATTTCTTTTGACCTATCATGATTTTCTCCCATCACTGTTGAAAAAAATAATAAAAGTTTAAAAGTAAAGTTGCTTCTACATCAAGCTTTGCAGTTGCTGAATATTTGATATCAGAATTTAATTGAATGATAGTTTTAAAAAGTAATTCAAAATCCTGCGATTCATGTTTTTTCAACCAAGATTCATAAGCACCTAATTTTGGAATATTTATATAATTCCAATTACAACCTATCTGATACTTTTTAACATCCAAAAGAAAATGTACATACTGCTTTATAAACTGCTTTATATCTTTTCCTGCACTATGAATATTTTCGATTATTTTAATCATCTCTGATTCATTTTCATCAATGATAGAATCTGTCAAATCAATCATCGTTTGATAATCAACTGTTCCAAGTGCATCAACAACATTCTCAAGTGTAAGCTCTGAGGAATATGCTAAACACTTATCAAGCAGTGTGATGGCATCTCTCATTCCGCCGTCTGCTATTTTAGCAATATACTCTAATGCTTCAAGTCTTACCAAGCCATCTTCGCCGATTACTTCTCTGTCACAAATATATTGAAGTCGATTAACAATACCTTGCTGACTTATTCTCTGAAAATCATATCGCTGTACTCTTGAAAGAATTGTCTTTGGAATTTTCTGTGGGTCTGTTGTACAAAAAATAAAAATACTTTTTGCTGGTGGTTCTTCAATCAACTTGAGAATCGCATTCCAACCCTGAACTGTTATCATGTGACACTCATCAATAATAAATACTTTATATTCACTGTTCAAACTTTTTGTTTGTGCTTGTGCTATCAACTCTCTCATATCATCAACAGAGTTATTACTTGCCGCATCAAGTTCAATTGGATTTCCTTGTCCTTTATTTATCTCGTTTGCAAAAATTCTGGCAGTAGTTGTTTTACCTGTTCCTGCTCCACCAACAAAAAGATAACAATGTTGAATTGATTCTGATTCAAGTTGCTGTTTTAAAATTATTTTGATTGATGATTGCTCTACAACATCATCAAAAGTAGTTGGTCTATATTTAATCGCTAATGCTTGCATCTAAATTCTCCTTAAAATAATTCACCAATTTTTTAAAAGTCTTTTCATCAATGATATAATATCTTTTATCATCTCCAAAATCAAAACACAATGAGTTATAATCTTTTCCCATTGCAAAAGCTTCTTCTCGATTCTTCTTCAGCCATTCTTTTTTGATGCTGAAAGATGATTGTTCTTTTGTACATGTTTTGCATTCTATCAACCACTGCTCTGTGCTTACATCGCCTTTGTTAAAAGTAGTAGCACCGCTGTTAGCAGTCTGCTTACCACCAACAGCTTTTGCTACTTTCTTTTCCTGTTTACTGCTGTACCATCTTGTTGGTTTATTCATTGTGCGTATCTCTTATGTATAAATCGTAAAGAACATCACGATAACTTCCTGCATGTTCAAGAACATGATTATGTGGATTGTACTTTTTGAAGTCATCAAAATTATCAAGAAGATTACGAATTGAATGTTCAAAATCAATGTTCTCTTTCTGCTCTCTGAAGTAAAGTTCTTTAAGCAGATTCAATGAAGACTCATTATTAAGAATCTCATCTCTTTTCTCAAGAACTGCAATGATAACTTTCTCAGTGTAATTCTTTAACCAGTTTGCGAACCATTTTGAAAACTCAGATTTCTGGTCATACGAAAGCTCTTCCCAATTTTTCTTCTTCATAGTGTTTTCTCCTTTCGAGTGTTTCAAGATTCAAGATAGATAACTAAATCAACTGCATCTGAAAAGTTCTGTGCTTCAAGCTCTGTCATGAACGCCTCATACGATTCTGGATTATCTTTCTTTGCTATTTCAAACGCTTCAAGTATACTGCAATAAAAACCTTGTGACTTCGCTAAATTTCTGATAACAGCTAAAATCTCGTTTCTTTTCATAAGTGTTTCCTCCTTAGTTTTTCGAGTGATTATTCACAATCTGCTTCAGCGACATACTGACCAGCTCCGCTCTTTCCGACTACCCAGTAAACTGGCTCTCCGTATACCTGCCGTCTCCAATTCGAAGTGATAGCTTCCTGACCATCAAGGTCATCCATGATTGCTTCTGCTTCTGAAGTCACCTGACTTAAACGATTCTCTTTCTCAAGTCTTGCCATCATCAACTTCTTACTAAATTTCTTCATGCTGTTTCCTCCTTTTTTTCGAGTGTTTCAAGTTTTCAAGAAACTGAGGGCATATCACCCACATAAATATGATATCACACATTTATGATAAATGCAAGCAATTTTCAAAAATTGAAAAAAGAGCGCAAAATCAATGATTCCACGCTCTTTGAAAAATCATTATTCTGCATCATCTGAATACAGAGCAATAACCTGAGTAACATCTTCATCAACAATTTTTATGGAATTATCATTGCCATATTGAATCACAACTGAATCGGCTCTGTTTGCTTTTACCTGCAAAATTAACATTGAGATATCAAGTATGCATGAATAAGGTTTAAAGTTCTTACTGTCCATATATGTAATTGTTTCGATACCATTTGACTGTTTACTTGATACATCAATTCCTTTATCTGTGAATGTAAGAGTTACTGCCTTATTATCATATTCTCCAACAAACAAAGAAATTCTATCAAGCAATGCCAAAAAATCTGTCTTGCTTATCTTGCATGAACTCTCAAATTTTTCATCAATCAAACTTCCAATAATATCAATTGCAAAATCTTCGATACCATCCATTTTATATCCATACAAAATACAATCATCGGAGAAAAATTCGATTATATCATCTTCAGAATACACTTTGATTTTTTCATCTGTCATAACATCCAAAAGATTCATCATCTCTGAAGATATAAGAACTGGTTCATCAAAAACATTTACAGCCAGTCCACAAATCGTATCTCTATTTGTTGTTACAACTCTTTCTCCAACATAATATCCTGTATAAGCTGGCTCCTCATTTGTGATTGCAAGCGAAGCTTTATTTACTGCAAGAATAGTTTTGATTGTTGAAAGTTTCATCTCAACTGTTTCAGGCATTTCTTCTTGCTTATCTTCAGCAACAGGGTCAGGAAACTGTATCATCTCTCCATTTTCATCAAGCGGTAATTCAATCTTGTAACTACCATTTCCTTTGACTGTAAGAATTGCATCTTTAATTTCAAGAGAAAGATTTTCGCTTGTCATTTTTGAAATGAGTTTTGAAAACTGTTCGACCTGAACTACACAATAAAAATCTTCTCCTTCAACATCATGCATGATATAAAGCGTGTTTGATGCATCTGTTGTAATAAGTGTGAGCAGATTATCTTTTAACTGAATCGCCATTAAAGATGTGAGTGGCATCATCTTATCCTGACTTGCTCCTTTTATTGCTCTACTTACCATTTCTTGAAATACTACCGTTTTGATTGATAATTTCATAAAAGCCTCCTTAAAATAATTTTTTAACTTTTGATTTATTCCAATCACATTTTCCAATTACTGTATTTTCATCTCCGATATATTCATGAGAATAACATAGTCGTGTCATTCTACGAATAACGGCATTATAATTTGAATCTCGACCTTTTGGTCTAATTGCTCTTAAAACTTCTTCTTCGGTAATGTCATCAATGTTTTTAATCTTTTTTAGATTTGAACTTGTTGCTCTCCATTTATTACTTCTCTCCCGATATTCTCCAATAATAGGATTTGCAGTCTTTGAAAAATATCTGTACCCTTGAGAGATATAAAGTTCTGCCATATACTCAGATAATTTTTTACCAATTCCAATTCCTTGATAATCAGGTAATACAACAGTTCTATGTTCACTTACACATTTTCTGTTATCATTTGCATCAAGTGGATTCGGAAATCTACCAGGCATACATATTACTGCACCAAATGCAATCGGAAGCATGTTATATGATGCAAGATAACAATCAGCACTTGTGTTTAAATCATGTGTTAAGTAATGATAGGGGGCAAACATACTCCAAATTTTGTTGGAACACTGATTGACTTCAAGAACAATTTCCGGTCTTTTACTGGCACACCTCCCCACCGACAATTCTTTCTTGTCAGTGTTATATACCCAATCAGGCTGAAGATAATCTATAATATCATCATGACAACTTGCAAATACAATATTTTTCAAATTATTTCTCTTGATATATTTTGAAATACTTACACTACAACTTAAAGCACATTCACGATTTACAACAGATGTAAATTCATCAATAACAGAATTATCTTTTAACTTTCTTGCAACATCACATCTAAATTTTTCACCTGTTGATAAAACTTGATATGGCTTCAACCAAGTAATTATTGAATTAAATCCTACTGCTCCAAGTTTTTCACATGCTTCATCAAAATTATCAAAATGACTCACGACAGCTTTTGTATTATCCCAATAATTTGAATCATCATTTCCAAATAATTTCAACAAAGATGATTTACCACTACCACTTGAACCTACAATCAGACCGATATGAAAATCTTTAGGAAAATCTGGTATCTCAATCTTTGTATCTATTCGACCTGTAAATTTAAAATCAAATGAATTTGCAACTCTCTCAGTCAATTCATCCTGCTGAATTTCAGAATGTAATTCTATAACATGTTTGTTGCTACAATTTGACTTCTCTTTTGCTTCAAACAAACTCATTCTGTACCTCTTTTCTTTTTCTCTTTTGCTCGTGTTTTCTCAGCACTTGTACTCCAATTACCAGAAAAGTTTTTTATCGACTGTGATTCTTTCTCGTTTTTCTTTTCAGTAAGACTTTCTCCATACCATTCTTTTGTGATTTCAACATCACATTTGATTGGCATTTCAAGAATCTTTTCTGCCGCTTTTGACATCGTTTCTGAAAGAAGTTTTGAACATTCTTCCATGTTCTCTTCTGGACATTCTGCAATGACTTCATCATGAACGGGAATAAGTAATCTAAATCCTAATTCTTTTAATCGCTTATTATTATTCAAATCTATCATTGCAAGTTTTGTTAAATCAGCGGCACTGCCTTGAATACGAGCATTAACACACTGTCTTCTTGCATCTGAAATTTTAACACCATTATCAATTATCCAAATTCCTTCTTCGTTTGCTTCTTCAAATACTTTACGCTTTTCCCAATACTTAACCCTATGTAATTTCTTGATATAATAATCTTGAATATCTTCGGGAACTTCGCTCGTATCATATACAGGTTTATTCATTGCATCGAAGTTTAATAAATCATCATCAAGTGGTGCTCCATTTTTCCATTTAAACTCATATTCGGGTAATTGTAAATCGGGCAATCTTCTTTTTCTTCCACAAACAGTCGTAACATATCCAACATCTTCGCCCATCTCAAGACTTTTTTGCTCAAACTGTTTGATTGCAGGAAATCCTCTAAACACACTTTGTTTGATATCTCGTGCTTCATCAACAGAACATTTTAACTGCTCAGCAATACTTGCTTCTCCTCGACCATATAAAACACCCAATAGAATGCTCTTAGCTTGCGTTCTACGCTCTTTACCTTGCTTGTTAGTAGTTCCGTCTGCTCTAAACTCTTTACACTCTTCATAATCGACACCAAACGCTTTAGAAGCGATTTCAGAATACAAGTCTTTTCCTTGCATAAATGTATCATACATCTGAGAATCTCCGGCTTTCTTACAAAGAGCGGCAAGACATTTTGGCTCTTGCTGTGAAAAGTCACTTGACATCAACACATATCCCGGACTTGCTACAAACATCTTTCTGATATCATGATTCTTTGACGGGATATTTTGCAGATTCGGATCCTGTGATGCCATTCTTCCTGTATCTGCTCCGTATTGACTGAATGAACAATGTATTCGTCCATCTTTTTTCTCAGTACAATTTGGAAGTTTATCAATATAAGTTCCTATCAGCTTATCTATTGTTCGATAATCAAGAACTGCTTTAGCAATCTGATTATCCATTTTTGATAGAATCTCAACGCCTGTTCCTCTTGGATTCTTTTTATCGGGAGATTCAATCTTCAAAATATCATAAAACAAAATCGCTAACTGAGTTGGACTTGAAATGTTTATAGGGTCATCAAGTTTATCCGAATTATATCTCTTAATCATTGATTCATAATCTTTCAATGAATCATAAAATTTCTGAAGTGCTTCTTCTCTTTGCGCATGATATTTTACAGATAATTCTTTCGCATATTCATTATCAAATAAAATACCAGTATCTTCCATATCAGCTATAACTTCGATACACGGCATCTCAATATTTTTGAAAACCCAATACATGTCTTTTATGTCATCTCTGTCAGTTTTATCTGTAAGATATTTTCTCTGATAATCACAAAGCTCTGTTGTGATAACTGGGTCATGTGCCGCATAAAGATATCCAACATTATACGGAATATAAGTGAACGGAATTCCTTTAAACAAATCATCAAAACGAAAAGCATCTCCCTTTCCATCAAGACAGTATTTGTTATGAAGATGTTTTAAGTTCTTATGCTCTTCATTTTCATTCAAGATTCTTCCAGCAAGATATCCATCCCATGTACAATAAATATCATCAAGTCCAAATGCTCTAAGAAATCTGATATCAAACTTTGCATTAAACATATCAATCTCAGGTTTCTTTTCAAGCAGTCTCTTAAATTCTTTGCGAACAAAATCAGCATCGAGTTGTCCTGATGCTTTCATCATTGTGATATAGCTAATATGATTTATTGGAATATATGAACCTTTATTTCCATAAGTGTAAGGACAAATTCCAGCTAAAACATTTTGAAATGGATTCAATCCGTCAGTCTCTGTATCAATTGAGATATAACTATTTCCGATACAATCAGTTATAAAATCATGCAACACATCTTCTTGTTGAATAACTTGATATTCTTCTTTATACTGACCAAGATTCGTTTCAACTGTTGCCTTTATCTGATTGATTCTGCTGAGAATATCATTGCCACCTTTGATAGATATTTTTTGCAGTGTTTTAGTTTTAGATTTAGAGACTACTTTTTTATCACTTGCTTTATCTGCTCTTTTTGAAATTTCAAATAATGGCATAATTTACTCCTTAAAATTTATGGGCACGAATAACGCTTCGTGCCCTTTGCGTGTGTATTTTGACCATGCACAAGAGTCATATTTGATTAAAATGTATCTTCTTTTCTTCTGCTTGCAGGCGTTCTTCTTGTTTCTCTTTCTCTGCTCGAACTTCTTTCAGCAGTTCTTGATTCTCTTCTTCTCGGCTGTTCATCTTCAGCATCATCAGTGGGAGGGAACTGTCCTTCTTCAAGATAATACTCCATGTCTTCAGCAGATTTATCAAGAACAAGTCCTCCAAAAATCTTCGGACTCTCAGGTAAATCTTCAAGCTCTGTATCATCACAATCAATATTGTAAAACTCGTAGGTAGTCTTCATGTCCTTAGGCTTACCATTACGCTCAATCTCGAATACATTGTTAACCAAATTAGTATCTTTATTGGTGTAACGATTGCAAAGACTTGTGATTTTCTGAAACATTGTTTTTCCCTTATCCCAAATCTGCGCTGTATCTTCATCAATGTTGTAAATCGGAATGAACAATCTTGCCTGTGTCTTCAATCCTTCTCGACAAAACGGACAAGTATCAACAGGGTCGTTATACTCTCTAAGACAATTTACATATCTTTCTTTCTCACCAACTTTAACCTTGTGAACAGACATACCTTCAACATCATCAATCGTGTTATACATCAAACGAACCTGCTTGACTTCTTTGTCATTTGCGATACTGAAGAATCCGCCTCCTCCCTGTCCACCATAGTTGTTTACTTCTTCTGCTCTGAATCTTGCCATCTTATTTATCCTCCTTATTCTTTCTCACATACTTAATCTTGGGAAGAAGCTTTACAAGCTCACTCTTCATCTTTGAATACTCAATGTCTATCGCCCAATTGAAAGCGCAGTTTCTAACTCTGTCAGGAGTTAATCCTTTTGGTGCGCTTGCTTCTTTTATCAGAAGCGTACATCTCTTACTTCCGATGTAAAGATTTGCGACATTCTTGTTATCTGCATTCATAAGAATGATGTACTTTGCTGTCTGTTTCTCATAGAACTTGGTCGAGTAATTAATACTCTTACAAATCTCTGTTACTTCAGCTCTCTTCTCAGCAAAATCAATCTTCGATTTCTTCTCCTTTTTCTTCTCGACAGATTTCTTTGCAGATACTTTCTTCTCAGCTTTAGCTTTTTTTGCTTTCTCTTTCGCTTCTTTTGCAATCTCTTTGCCAATCTCTGCATAAGTGCGACCATCAGCACACTTATCTTCCGAAACCTCTTTCTTCAGCTCTGCAAGCTTCTCAGCTCCGGGCATGGGCACAAGATTGTCGGTCTTAGCATTCTTTGCATCTTCAGCGGCGATAATCTTCTTAATCGCCTTCTCCTTGGCACCCTTCTTGTCAATCTTGACACCAAGCTTCTCAGCAACAGATACCAGATTCACCATTGTCATGCTCCAAAGTTTCTCTTCTCTTGTCATTTTTCTTTCCTCCTGTTTGAAAGTGTTTTAATCGGCTTGTCATCGTCAGCAGACAAGTTGCCGTCTTGTCTGTACGCTCCCGAAGGAGCGTTTCGACTTTTTATTTACTTTGATAACTCCCAGTGAAGCTTACAGCTACCTGCGCTATCAAGAACATCAATCAGTCGATACTCAAGCTCTGAATGATTGTAGTAACGGTCATCAAGTCTCACACAAGCAGTATCTTTTTTCATCTCAATGATTGCTTCAGTAATCGCTTTAATGAACTTGTTGTAAACATCATCTGCAATCTCAAGCTCTTTCTCAAGTCGTGCGATTCGAAGTCTTAAATCAAGAACTCGACCTCTGATTTTGATAGCAACTTCATCAGGCGTTAGCAGATAAGTTTCTCTCGACCACTGATTAGCTTTTACTGCTTTGCTTTTTCTCTCGTCATCATCTGCAAGTGTGTCAGCATAAATGTAAGCGTAAAGTGAATACTCTTCCCATTTATTATTTGCAATATTGTGACCACGGACTAAAATTTCTGGATGATACAGACCTGCATAAGCAGGAGTGCTGTAAATTGCGTTTTTATAACTCTTTGAAACAACAGCAAAATCTGAACCATCTTTCTTCTTGCAAATCTCGACTTTCTCCCAAAGCTCTTTTTCAAACTTTGCAGAATTAAGTGACCTTGTCAAAGCATTTTTTACATCTTCAAGATTTCTAATCTCTGACATAGGATTTCCTCCTTTCTTCGAGTGCTTCAAGTTTTCAAGAAACTCGTGAGACATGCATCTCACATAAATATAATATAACACATTTAAGTAAATTGCAAGCACTTTTTTAAAAAATTTCTAAAAGATTCTCAAACTCAGTAAATTCAAGCTCGTTCAAGTCTTTCTTTCTCTCTGGCAACTGATATTCTGTGATGATTTTATTCTTTATATGCTCTTTAATGCGTTTTCGAGCTTTCTGTCCGGCATCATCATTATCAGTCGCAAGAATCAATTTTCTACATGACAACTCTCTTAGTTGCTTGAACTGCAATTCGTTACCAAGTCCATTTAATGCGACTGCATATTTTCCATATACCCAAGCTGTCAATGCATCAAGCATTGATTCACATACAATCACTTCTTTTGGAAATTGTTCAAGCTGATATAATTCATAAATTCCATAAAGTGGTTTTTCTACTCCTTGCGGATAGTTAAAATACTTTGTCTTAACACTCCTTCGAGCAATAAAAAGAGTGTTACCATTAATATCACGAATAGGGAAGGTAATACAATCAGTATTTTTATCGTACCCGATATCAAACAATTCAATAATTTCATCTGTCAATCTCCTTTTGTACATATATGGATGAAAATATCTGTAAGAATCAAGTTCTTCTTCGCTTATATAAGAAATGTCATTATGAGTAGTAACAACATCAGTATTACGGCGACAATCAATTTCAATCTCCTTTCGATATTCAACAGATACACTTGAAAAATTTTTATTTAGCCATTTCCATCCCCATCTTCCAAATGCATCTTCATGATGACCAAAACAATGTGAAATAACTTCTTGTAAAGAATGAACTTCATTACATGCAAAGCAATGAAATGTTCCATCTTTTTTACTTATGCCGGCACTCGGATTTGATTCTTGTCCATTACCATGATATGGACATTGAATCATGATATCTTTCGAAGTATCTCTTTTCTTTTGTAACAGTTGAATATGATTCAGTGCTAATTGAGATTGTAACTCTGTTATGATATCTTCCAAATCACAATTAAATTGAACATCATTTATCTTCATTCGTGAACACCTTTAATTCAGTTGATTTCATTTCTGCTATCAATAAACTTCTAAAACTCTCTAATAAATCATGTGATTTACAATCAAGCATGTTTGGAACTGTGTGTGCATTATTTTTCTTTAATTCTTCGAGTGTTTCATTTATGTCCAAGATAGTTATCATTGCATCATAAGCATTCATCAAAATACATCCTCCTTTGCAGTCTGCTTTCTTTCTTTTCTTTCTCTCTTCTGCTCTTTGCGTTCTTCTCTTTCTTCTTTGCTGAGAATAGGTGTATTAACAAATTCTCCGATATTTGCATTCCACTTATACGCAAGTTTTTTACCAACAATTCCATTTCTCTGCTTTTTAATCTGCAATAATAAATCTCCGTCTTTATTTTGTTTCAATGAAATAACTTTAGTAGCATTAAAACTTATTCCATCACTATCACGAATACTTTCAAGCTCTGGTAAATCATCAGTATCATTATCAACTACACCGCCTCTGTTTGCTTGTACAACGGTAAGAATAGGAATTTTCATTTCTATCGACAAGCTCATTAAATCTTCGCTGATATTTGTTAAGGAAGTGGTCTTATTATCACGCTTGTTTCCTCTTTCGTCTGAAAGATATGTGATACCATCAATCGCTATCGCATCAAGATTATACTGCTTAATCCAATTTCTCAATTTTGAAATTGTGATGCGCCTGTCAAAATCATTTGGTGTAGCAACGATAAATTTATTTTTTCGCTGTGATAATTCATCTATATATTTTTTATAATCGTCATTTGATACTTCTTCTTTTCCCCACATCAAAGCTTTATTATCAATGTGATTATGAAGAGTATCAAATCTATAACCGATACTACTTGCTCCCATCTCTGGAGATATATAACCAACATTGAAACCTATTTCCCAAATGTGAGTAAGAATTTTTTCAAGCACCCAAGATTTACCTTGATTTGTTCTTGCAAAAATTACAAAAAATTCCTCGACTCTTTGTATTCCATGAATCACATCATCAAGCTCTTCAAATCCTGTTGTGAAAAACCACTTGTCTTGCTGTTCTTTACGCTCAACAAATTCATTATATCTTTTTATTGCATCTGCAATGATATCAGTTCCGCCAAGATTATAATTTGGCTGAAGTTCTTTTGTCGCCTGAATCATATATTCTACGGCAGAGTTGGCATCAGTCTCAAGTAACTTGGCTATTTTCTGTACAATAGGAACTGATTTTGAAAACAGATATTCTTCTCGAATTGTTTCGATGAGATATCTATCACTCTCAGTAACTTCTACTAAATCAATATCGGGAAACTTCGAAAGAAATGTTGCATTATCTGGCGTATTTCCAAATTCTTTATAATGATTTACAATAAAATTTCTTTCTTCTTCATAACCGCTGAAATATTCTTCAGTAAGATTATTATCTTCGATGATATCTATATTCCCTGATGACAAACATTTACACAAAATTTGTAATGCAACTATCATCTCATGTCCGTTCCTTTCAATTCGATTATTTCACTGCTGTTAAATATTCTGCTTGCAAGCTTGTCTCCTACCTTCTCAGAAAGCTCTTCAAGCGTTGTTAAATTACTCGTGAATATATTTGATAGCTGTGATTGATTACGACTGTTTAAATAGACTGCAAGCTGTGTATAATCGTATTCGCTCAATGTTCCTGTTCCTATATCATCCCAAATGATTAGAGGAACTTCTTTAACAGATTCAATGTAATTCTTTGAAACTGGGTTATTAAAATTTTTCAAGCTTACAATAAATTCCGGAACATAAATGAAAAGTGCAAGTGGTTCTGTCCAATCACAACTATCCCAATTCATTGAAAAGAACTTATACATAATTTTCAATGCCCAACTTGTCTTTCCATTTCCTGTATGCTCACTGCAAAGATAAAGATTCTTTCCATCATTTACAAAATCATCAATATCATCTTTTATCTTGCTGAGTCTTACAAACTTATCATAATCTTCATCGCTTGGTGTAAGTTTTATGGGATGCTGTAATTTCTCAGCAACATTTGCATTCTGCATGAGCTTTTTTATTATATAATACTTTGAACATTTATTACAGTCATCATTGCAAATATTTTTATACCAACAATTTTCATTTATATCAGAAAACGACTTGTTTACCATTCTTTCTTAACTCCTCATGAAACTTCGCCATCTTTACTTTTTCTTCTTCAGTTATTGGAACACATTTTCCTTCATGCTCAAATCTTTTCTTTTTTCTTCCGCCATATTTTCCTTCAAGTATGTTTATAAACTTATCTTCTCTAAGTATGAAATCAAAATCAGCTTTCCAACCTCTATCATTATCACCAAGTAAAAATGAAGATTGATTTGCTATTCTAAAAGCTTCTTCAAAATCAGCAATACTATACTTTTTTAACATAGACTGTATAGCTTGTTTTCTCTTTGATGTAATTGCTCTAACTTTAGGAAGATTTGTACAAATAGTTGAATAACAATTAATAACTGTATCAACATCTGTATCAATCGTATCAATCTTTTCTTTTTTCATTTCAGAATGATTATGATTTAAAAATGGATTTTTCTTAGTATCTTCTTTAGAAGATACTTCTTTTTTTAACTTATTATCATTCTCTATTAGCTTATTATCTGAAGTTGAATTTTTTACACCTGCTAACTCATAGCACAGTGAATTTTTTACACTTGAACATTCGTTCACAGTGAATTTTTTACACTTGATATCTTCACTTGAATATCTTAGCTCTTCACATTCTTTTGTTATTCCATAATAAGCTTTAGTGCCTTTGTGTTTATCGTTTGCTATTATTGTAGATTTTATTAATTCTAAATCTGCAAGTTTTTTTAATCTTCTTTTCAACATATCTTCTTTGATATTTAATATTGGTAAATCTTCAAGTATCTTAGAATGATTTAACCACACATAAATAACCTCATCTTTTATAATATGTTGCATTGATTGTTGTGCTTGTGCTTGCCATATATAATCAAGCAGAAATAAATCTTCTAAATCTATCTTTTGTTTTTTATTAATAATTTTTTCTTGATTGAATCCCAACACTGAATACTTCATATCCCTTTTCTCCCTGAAGAAAAAAGAACTTGTATAAAAGGAAGGGCAGTTCCGATTATACAAGTTCATGATTAGCTTGAATCGTATGAGGTTCTATATCGCAGGAGTCCTGCCCGACTCAAGCTAACCTATTTTGTAAAGATAACTTTTTATCTGTTTACTTGTGTAGTATAACAAATGGAAATTTTTTTGTAAATTACTTTCTATAAATTCTTTTTATATCTTCTGCCTGTTTATCTACTTCTGCATTTACCACATCCCAGAGTATTTCCCTTTCCTTTTCTATATCAACTTCTTCAATATCAGGAATTAATCTTTCTTCAGAATACTCAAGAGTATAAAAAGTTTCATTTATCTTCAAGCTGATTCTACTTGTTGCAGTGATTTTATTAACGATTGCTTTTGATTCATAAGCTTTCTTTTTAGTAGCCATATTATCACTCCTTTTTCAAAGCTCTCAATTTTTTATCTTAGTGCATCTGAGAGTTTCTCTGATTTTTACTTCGTTACATTTATCCATTTCTGCAATCAATTTTGTTGAAAGTTTTCCAGAATAGATAAGTTTCTCAAGTAAATCTGCATCAACATATTCTTTTGTTCTTACAACATCAAGATTGTGTTTCTTTGCAAAATCAAGAAGTTTATCTTCATTCATCTCTTTCTTTTCTTCAACAGTAAGACTACACTTCCAACCTTCAATTTCAATATCTTTGTTTTCCTGTTTTGCTTTATGAATAGCTTCTTTGATTTTTGTATTCAAATCAGCAACAACTTTTTTTAATGCATTGCACTGAGTATTCTGTTCTCCATAAACTGGAATAAGTTCTTTAAGTGTCTCTGCTTTTTCAATTTTCTTTCTTGGCATTTTTTGTCCCCTTTCCTTTATACTTTCCCATTTTTCCGTTTCGTCCTGCATTTATAAGACTTCTAAATTCAATAAGTTTCCAAACATCTTCCTCAGTCCATGTTCTTACAAATCCACTTGTTGTTTTTACTTTCTTGTATGCAGGTAATGCTTTGCTGATAGTGTCTTTAGGATTCTCCTTTTTAAATTTGTACCAACGATTTAATGTCTGCACACTAACTCCGATTCTCATTGCAACTTCTTCAATCTTCATTTTCATTTCCTCCAAATCATATTTATCATCACCTCGTTTCTAAGTGCTTCAAGTGTTTAATCTTAAATGTAATATACTATATTTATTTTTTGTTTGTCAATATCAGCTAAGAAGAAAATCTAAAACTTCTTTTGCATTTTCTTTATTAAGCTTTCCATCGACAAGTGCATCAGCCATTGCACCCTTCTTTTCAACAAGTTCATGTATTCTCTGGTCGATTGAATTTTCACACATGAGTGTGTAAACAGTGATGTTATTTTTCTGTCCGATTCTGTGGCATCTGTCAACGCACTGCTCTTTCAAAGCCATGTTCCAAGGCTCGTCTAAGAAGATTTCAACAGTGCCCGCTGTAAGTGTAAGACCCGTTCCCATTGCACCTGATGTTCCGATTATTATCTGACAGTCATCGTTATTCTGAAAATATCCAACCATCTTCTGTCTGTCTTCATCTTTTGTTTCTCCAGTGATAACTGCTGGTGTGTACTTCTTGCATAATCTGTGAAATACTTCATCAGTTATCTGAGTCCAATTACTGAAGATAACAACTTTCTTTCCATTGCTTACTGCTTCTTCTACAAGCTCTTCCATTCTATCAAGTTTTGCAGATTCTTTGACAGTGCTTGAAAGTATTCCTGTATATCCCGTTGCCTGTCTCATTCTGATTAACTCAGCAAGCGGATTGTTCGCCATCTTTATCTGGTCAATATTCATCTTGATATCAGCAGTGACTTCATTGTAAATTTTCTTCTGTGAAGCTGACATCTCTACATACTCATCAACATAGGTTTTTTCTGGTAAATCAAGCACTTCTTCTTTTCTTCTGCGAAGCATGATTTCATCAAGTCGCTCCTGAAGTTCATCAAGATTCTTGTAACCGATGACTTCATATCCACCATATCCGCCGTAGTCTGCATAATGATGTTTGAATGCTCCGAATGCATGTTTCTCATATCCAAGCCACTTGAGTATGATGTATAAATCAAACGGATTATTCATGAGTGGCGTTCCGGTCATTGCAATCATCGTATCAGCAGAAAGCTTTAAAATTCCTTTTCCTTGCTGTGAAAGTGGATTCTTTGCTTTGTGACATTCATCGAAAGCAATTATTCCTATCTCTTTTGAATCACAAAGTTTCTTTAACTCAGTAACAATGCTTTCTTCTCTCAGCGTTTCAATATTTGTGATAATGAAGTAAGCAGGATTCGTTGAAAGTTTCTTGACATCTGTTAATTTATCAGCAGTGCTACCAATAACGATTCTATCTTTTACAATTCTCTGACCAAGAATGTAGGCAGATTCATCTGAGTGAATCTTAACTTCATTCTGCCAGTTCCATTTCAGACCATTTACTCCACAAATTATCAAGCAGTGCTTGTAATTTTTCTGAAGTTTTTTTGCTACTGCGATATCAATGACCTGTTTTGTTTTTCCAAGTCCCATTTCATCGCCGAGTAACCATCTGTCGTTATTTAATCCAAAATTGAAACCTACAATCTGATGTTCATACGGCTGTGTTTTAAACTTGAAATCAATTGGAGTAACAGCTTTGGGTTTTTCAAGTGTCAGATATTCATCTGCTGAAATATCAATCTCACACCAATCAACTTTTGAAACGAACTCTCCAAGTTTGTTGAACGGAAGCTCCCAAATTTTGTCATCTGCATTCCAATACTTGCTGGGAAACTCTCGTATTACATTCACTATTCGCATGTCAAAATCAAATGTGATGTACAGCGAATAGTCACCGTTACATTTCTTCGATTTTGCAATGTTGATTTTAATCATCTCAGTCTCCTTTACGCTACACACAATTTCTCATATTCAGACTTCTTAACGACTGCAAGCGAAGTCTTACAGCTAAGAACGATGTCCATGTACTTGATTGCTAAATACTTTCTTGCTTCTCTCTCATTCTCTGCATTGACGATTTCAAGAAGCTCGTTTCCTGATTTGCTGGTCTTAACTCCATAAAATTTTTTCATATCAAAGTCTCCTTTCAAGTTTTTTGAGTGTTTAGAAGTTTAAGATTGCGATAACCATCTCGCATAAATATAATATAACACATTTAGCAAGAAGTCAACAGATTTTAAGAAAAAAAATAAAAGAGTTTCACGACTCTTTTATTTACTGTATTTCTCATGCATTTGTTCTATCATTTTATTTATACAAATTCGTTCCTTGTTCATATCTGTGCCTGAATAAATAGTATCAATAAATTGCTGTATTTCTCTACAAACATTCTTAATTCCTAAAATCACTTCGCCTTCAGTAGTCTGATTTAGTTGATATCGTGTTTTTATCTCTCGATATTTTGTATAATAGGGTAGTATATCTTCTAATTCATCTTCTACACGCTCTATTTGACGATTTGAGAGATTTTGTAAGTTTGCTCTACAAATATATAAACTTGCTAATTCAGATACGTTCTCGAAGTTGGTATCACTGTTTTCCAGCGTTTCAATTGCTTCGTTAATTGCAATAATATCCATATCAATCTCCTTTACAAAAAGAGAGGGTATATTTCAACCCTCTCAGTTTTGAGAAATTACATCTGTTCAACTTTACGCTTCATCTGCTCAATCTGTCTCATCATCTGTTCTTTCTCTTCATGTCCGCTATAACCACCTTCACGGCTTGTATAACGACCCATAGCATCTCTACCTCTACGATAGCTTGAATTCTCACTGTAACGTCCATCTCCGTCACCATCACGTCCTCTACGAGCATTGCTCATTCCAGGCTCATCGTAATAGTAACCAGAATACATTCTGTTACTCTGTCCATCATAGGAATTATAAGAATTTCCTCTTGCGTTTGAGTAACCAGCATCTTCCATTGCTTCGATAGTTTTGATATCTTTAATAATATCAACTGCTCTATAAGCACGTTCAAGCTCTGCGGGAGAGATATCACCCTTTTTATTCAGCTCTTTAATCTCATCTTTGAGATTCTCGCATAAATCATACAACTCATTCATCATTTTGGTGTCCTCCTTTCTAAGCTATGCGTGTCACAGTTAAGTTAGCATTCTGCACCAATATTGCAGGTGCGGGTACAGTAGCAGGTGTAGCACTTTCAGAAGTGTTCTCAACACTAACATTAAAGCAACATCCTTTAGGTACAGAGATAATCGCTGTTGATGTTACGTTAAAGAAATTATTCTGAGTAGGTGGATTCTCTGCTGTCGCCGCCGGTGTTACGATTGCTCTGCTTGTAAGAATAGGTTCTCCATCAAGTGCAAGTGCTACTGATATCGGACCTACTGTTCCGCCGTCAGGAATTGCAATGTTTCCATTAAATGTTACCTGATAACGAGCAAAGCAATTATTTGTAATACCACGAAGAGTTACAATACCACTTCCATTTCTGTGATATACATAGCCTTTGTTACACCCGATAGATGTATTGAGTGTCACAGGCTGATTTGAAAGTACAGTTTGTACCTCATTCTTCGTAAACTCTGCCATAGCGATACCTCCTTACATTGCTCCACAAGCGCAACCGTTATTGTTGCAAGTGAAGATAGGAGTTCTTCCATAAATCGGTGTAGAAGGAACAGGGCAGTTAGAAAGTCTGTTGTAAAGCTGGTCTACTTCATCACTGAAGCCCTGCTGAATGAATGCATTCTGTGCTGTCTGTGATTCTCTAAGAGTAGCCATGTTAAGCTGACTTCTCAGATTATCGTTTTCACGCTTGTAGCCGTCAAGTTCGAGCTGGCAAAGTTTATCAAGAATTGCCTGAGTGTTTGCTGTGCTGTTCTGACGAGTAGCACAAGCCTCATTTGCAATCGTATACTTTACATCAGCAGTTGCGGCTCTGTTATCACAGCAACATTGAGCAAGCTGTGCCTGAAGCGCACTCATTCCCTGCGTAGATGCTGTCTGAGCGTTGAAGCTTCTTTCCATATCAGCAATCTGATTGGTATAAAGCTGTTGAGCGATAGCGTTTTGTGCTCCGTTTACGCTTGCTGTTACTCCTGCAAAACCTCCACAGAGCTGAGTGCTTATGTCAGAAAGACCGTCTCTAATAGAAGTGATGCCATCATTGAGCATAGCGTTCTGGAATCCATTGTTGGTGTTTGTATTAATTCCAGACTGTCCATTAAGAAGCCAAGGAAAATCATAACCAAGCATCATGTTTCCATAACCTCCTCCGAAGCCATTGCCCCATCCATTGCCCATA
>Ga0265298_10000434_pt1 | contig 62389 bp, 106 predicted proteins | sample AusTroGonzalo_MG_3_FD_193486 | JGI IMG/M metagenome (GOLD analysis project Ga0265298, IMG submission 193486) | Bovine rumen microbial communities from tropical cattle in Woodstock, Queensland, Australia - Gonzalo_01 | ecosystem: Host-associated > Mammals > Digestive system > Stomach > Rumen ... | reverse complement strand
CAACATCGGCAGGTGTAGCTCCTTCAGACGTATTTTCAACACTTACATTGAAACAGCATCCTTTTGGTACATTGATTATAGCAGTAGATGTAACATTAAAGAAATTTTCCTGTGTAGGCGGTTCAGCCGCTACTGCCGCTGGAGTCACAATCGCTCTGCTTGTTAAAATAGGTTCACCATCAAGTGCAAGTGCTATACTAATGGGTCCAGCAGTGCCTGTTGAAGGCACTGCAATATTCCCATTAAATGTCACTTGATATCTTGCAAAGCAATTATTTGTGATTCCACGCAAAGTTACAATACCACTACCGTTTCTGTGATATACATAGCCTTTCGGACATCCGATTGAAGTATTTAAAGTGACAGGCTGATTAGGTAACACTGTCTGAACTTCATTTTTAGTAAACTCTGCCATAGAATCACCTCCTATCAGAAACTACCGTTTCCGCATCCACAACCACATCCGGCATTCTGATTGCATGTGAATATAGGGGTCCTACCGTAAACAGGTGTTGTGGGTACCGGACAGGAGTTGAGTCTGTTATATAACTGGTCAACCTCATTAGCAAATCCATTCGCTATGAATGCGTTCTGAGCTGTCTGTGAAGCGGCTAAATCTTTCATAGCTACCTGCTGACGAAGGTTAGCGATTTCATCGTTCTTTGCATCAATCTTGTCCTGGCATAACTGGTCCTTGATAGACTGGATACCACCGTTGATGGTGTTAAGAATAGCCTGTGTATTCTGTGTATCATTTGTACGAGTAGCACAAGCTTCTCTTGCAATATCCGAGCCAAGATTAGCAACTGCAAGCCTGTTTTCACAGCAACATTCTGCCTGCTGTGACTGTATTCCATTAAATCCCTGGAGCATAGCGGTTTGCAATGCAAAGTTCTGATTCATATTAGCCATCTGTCTTGAATTAGCTCCCTGCTCAACACCGGCAAATCCATTAGCAAGAGCCATCTGAGTGCTGTTGAATCCGTTGCAAAGCTGAGTAGATATGTCGGCAATGTTGTCTCTGATACCATTTATGCCGTCATTGAGCATTGCATCACGGAAACCACTGTTGGTGTTAGCGTTGATGTTATTCTGTCCGTTGAGTAACCAAGGGAAGTCATACCCTAACTGTGCTCCTCCGAAGCCACCGAAGCCGCCGCCCCATCCACCGTTACAACAAAGTAGTAACAGTATGAGCCACCAGCCATCACCGCCGAATCCATTACCGAATCCGCCATTCATTCCCCCTGCATAAGCAGGAGCTACGGGCATGTAAAAACCATTGCCCATGCCATTTTCTGAAAGTGACATAATTTTTTCCTCCTATAAAATTTTGTAGGTTAGTGACTACTTCAAGATGTAGCCGTCTATAATTAAAGCCCCGTACGCTGACTTTGATTATCTAAATAAATTTCGGATATCAGGATTGTTTCTCATCTGCATTGCTCCATCAACCTGTTGCTGAGTAATCTGTCCAGTATTAAGAAGATGCTGAATAATATCCTGTGGATTGTTTATACTCTGAGGTATATTATATCTTGATGCAAGTACCTGCATGGGATTTTGGCTGAATCGAGGAATCATATTTTTCAATAAATTAACATTTATCATTTGTATCACCTCTCTCTTCTCTTTTTCGAGAATTGTCCTTTAATACAGCTATCTGCTCCTGTAAATCCATCACTTTATTTACAAGGTCTGCTAAATCATTCTTTAATGCGTATCTATCCGATATTGGGATTGAAGTTGATTCTGTTTCTTCTTTTACCAGTTTATATTTTTCAAATACTGGTCTGTCTAACTGTGAAAATCCCATTGTCTTTGTGTAAATATAAGGCTGGTTTTCATCTTTAAAAGTGATTGAATATCCAGGACCAACCGGATACATCCGGGCTTCATTTTCGTCATGAACACTTACAAGACTCCCTCCTTGTATTGATTGCTGAACCTGAGGTTGCATCTGTTGCTGATTTTGATAATACGAATTGTAGCTTGGTTGATAGTAATTCATTTATGCCTCCTTCTTCCAATAATAAATTGGAATTTCATTTCCACTATCCCATGTGTCAAAGTAGTTACCATCCTTTATAGCCACGACATGAGTTCCGGTAGCTAAAATATACTCGCCTTGCGGAAAATCCCGTGTAAAATCAATGGTAGAATAACAATCAGGGCAAGTATTTGGAATTACTCTTCTTACAAAACCATTTTTGCGTAAATAGGCACTCCAAACTTCATTGGAAGATGGCATATCATGCATCATAAATCCCTGAATCATTATATCAATGTATGTGGTTTCCCAGTCCTGATTCATCGCAAGGCTTATTGCCCTTATCACGCAGTCTCCCGTCAGTTTGTTTGATGGGTTTGGATTGACAAATATGTATGCCATCTTTCTCACCTACCTCTAATAAAAGAAAAGCACATAATGATGAACATTGCTTATCTCTCATTGTAGATGTTAAAATACTGCTAATATCCATCATAATGCACTTCCTCCTTTTTGTTGATTCAATTATAAAATAAAAAAGATACTCAAAACTATTGAGTATCTTTTTAAAAACTTTGGGAAAACTGTTATGAATCTTTATAGAACACTAAAGATTTTTCTTTTGACTTCTCTTGCTAAAGAATATACATTGGATTCAGAAACATTCATCTGCATTGCAATCTCTATATTCGATTTGTCTTTCGCTCGGAGATTGAAGTATTCTGTTTCTGTTGGAGTGAAATTACATAATCTTCTGAGTACCTCCAATTCTGGTTCTGTGAATCGGCATATCTTTAGCTGTTTCATACTATCCTTTCTTGTACCAAGTACAGTTGAATCCAAGTTTTTTAGCAGTGACTTCAAATACAACGCCATCGGCTGTAATGTTCTTGCTCTTCTGGAACTTCAAGACTGCTTCTCTCGTCATATCACCGAAGATGCCATCTACCGAGCCACAAGAGTAACCTTTTTCTGCAAGCAATACCTGGAGGAACTTTACATCAACTCCCTTATCACCTTTCTTCATAGTTCTTGTAAATACAGGCTTTGATTTCTTAAAGCTGGTGCTGTAGTCAATGAAATCAGGTCTGCCCCATTCAGTCCAGTTGTGATTATCAACCGACTCTGTAACACAGTTGTCCTTGCTTGATTTCATATGTATGCAAAGACCGTTTCCATAATATGTACCTGTATGATTTGCTACAAATACTTCAGTTTTTTCAATCGTACCGTCAGGCTTTTTCTCGGTCTTTGTTTCATAGTAGCCTCTGAAAAGTACAACAATATCATTTATCGGCAAAGTATCCATCTTGCCTGTTTCGGTACAATGATTATGATAGTAGCCATTAGCTGTAGTATCTGTTCCTGATATTGCATAATGCATTCCCGAACAATCACTGCCAGGTTTTCCCTTGCCTTCATTGAGCTTGTTTGCATAATAGGCTTTGTTATACTTTTCTGTACCGCAGTCCCTATATGCTTCTTCGATGCTTTCCTTTGTGATTTTTGTGGGATAATTCATACCCCATACATAAATCGTTCCACGCTTATCTACTCTTTTGTAATAGGCTTTTGCTCTATTCCTGCTTCTCTTTTTCGTTTTTGTCATCTTCTGTCTCCTTTTCATGTTTGCCAGCTTGTGTGCCGAAATAGAAAGAGATTATCATTATGAATACAGATAAGAACTGTTCTCCATTTACTACTCCGGTCACTGACAAATAAGCAAAAACCCCTGTAAGTACAAATGTTACGATTGATTTTACATCAATCAGTTTTGCTAATTTCTTGAGCATATAATCACTCCTTCCTTAAAATTTTGGTTTTATGGTGTTTTAGGTGTTGTCGCTTCACCTATTATCATGCGGTTGTTATCAGGAGATATTGTGTATCCATAAGCTGACATATTTCCAAACATTCCACATCACCTTCTTTCCTCCTAAAATGGTTTTATGGGGTTACTCTAAAGATAACAATCTTGTTACATCTTCTTCGGTATGTCCATCCCATTCTTTACCATGTTCTAATTCTTGGCATTTAAACATATCCCAATAACTCTTTTCGTAATGATATGTATAACTGCCTTCTGGTGTGTCTATTCCAACAATAAACCATTCGCCATTACTATCAAAACAGTATTTTCCATCTGAATGTTTAAAAGATTTCCAAGACTTATCTTTATTTTGATTTACAATAGTAGCAAATAGAACTGCTCTTTGATGATAGAGTTGATTAAATGTATGATAACCGTCACTTAAATCTCCAATATCTTTTATGTTTGCTATTTCGCAAATAGCGTTTATTTGTTTTGCTTCTGTGTCTGTCATCTTTCCTCTCCTTTGGTTATTTTATGGAGTTACGATTGATTTAACATCAATCAATTTTGCAAGTTTCTTTAACATGATTTATTCCTCCTTTTTAATGCATAAATTGATTAGTTGCTATTTATTATTTATGTGACCTCCTCTAAAACAGTCAATTTAATATCTTTGAAATACGTTGATTGCCAAGCGAATGCAATATAAATATAATTTACTTTGGAAACCTCTGTAAGGTATCTCTCAAAAGTGTGATAATTTGAATCTGTTATATCCCCACCGCTTTTCTTTCTTACCTCAATACTACCTTTACCAATAATAGAATTGCCATCGCAATATTGAGTACCCAGTGCACCATAATTTGTATCCCCAAATCTGTTATCTGGTTTTTTAATAGAGACTTTTATCTTTGTAACTATATACGTTTTCTTCAAAGGAAACGTATAATAACTATCATTAGAACCCATTGAATTTTGATATGCATATTCATAAGCATCCACTCTTGTTGGAATAAGACCGTTTTGCATTTGTTGCAATGATAAATTCCAATCAGTATTCCAATACTGCATCAAATTATTCCAACTTGCTGTCCAATTCGATGACCTATCTGCTTTATAGTGGCTTAAATCACTTGTTTTATACAGTTCTTCAAGTCTGTATTCTTTTTCAACAAGGTTCTTGCTACTTACATCAATTCTCCAATGTCTACTCCCTCTTGTCTGTATCAAATCCATAATACCACCTCAATCTTCCAAGCCCACGTGAAGTGCAAAAGCTCTTGTCTCACCATTAGCAATAGTGACAGGATTATCAAGCTTCAATCTCGCAAACATAACACAATCGGTATAAGCTGATGTGGTTGAACCTACACTCCCTGCAAACAAGCCTATTTCCTTAACTATTACCGAAGCACCGCTTGAATTGGTAAATACTGCTGATACTGCAAATATGTCCTCACTTGTCTTTGTCTCTGATGCTTGACTTTCGCAGGTCAATGTCCCTGCTGATGCGTTTGAACTCGCAAGAGCATATTGGTCGGATTCTTCATCAGCATCGCCAAACCCAACATCAAGCCACTTTGCTGATGTTGACTTATATGAATACGTTGTACCGTAAAGAACTGTTGACAGATTTGCTGATGCAGGTGTTACATCAGCGTTTGATATGCTTTTGCAAGTTTGGTTTGCAAGATACTTTGTAAACTGTTTTGTTACCAAGATTTATTCACCTCTCAATCATCCCAATAAGTTATTACAATATCTTTAATATCCTCTCGCCCACTATATGTTTGAAGTATGATATAATCACACCATGCTAATGAAATATCAAATTCTTCCGTTTTATAGGAACTCGACTCATTTATAGGTAAATCAGGCATAGGAAATGCTGTTATCGTTCCGCTGGAGTTTATAAATCCAAGCGACACATAAAACAAATTATAAGAGTCATTTGACTTATAATAATACTTATGCTTGTATGTAAGTTTTCTTGGATGTTTCAAACGCTTAATAGGTATGCAAGTTGTAGTTGCAATAGAACCTGGCTTGCTTCCTCGTCTTATAAGAACCCCACTTGATAAATAATACAAACAATCCGATGTACCTTCTTGCATATATGCACATAAAGTTTTGTTTGTTCCTATGTAAGAAGCAAGATTTGAATTTATGTCATTAACACTTGTAGAGCCATATGGTTTAGCCCATAATACTCTATTGCCACTTATATCAACTCCATCTTTTATAAGATTGGTATTATAAGTATTTCCTATTAAGAAACTTATGTTATTTACCAAGCCTGTATATAATTTCTCAAAGAACGCATAACTTGCCAACCCTGTCTTACAATCATCGGGGTCACTTGCAACTTCTGTAACTCCGTCACTTGCAAAGATTACAAAATAGTATCTGCTTTCGGGGTCAAGTCCTGTAAATTGAATACCTGTATCAGATGCCTGTAAATTTTTGACGATTCCATCTGTTTTTGAAGTAGGTATTGAACCTTTCTTAGCAACTATCTTGATATAGCTGTAAGAACCGCTCTCAAGTGTGGGAATTTCAAATGTCGCTATAACATTCACATCATATACCTGCAAGCCTGTTATCAGCGGTGACATCATGCTCACTGCTGTGTTAACTGATACAACTTTTGTCCAAGTGTAAACACCTATTGAATTGCTTGAATCATCTAACCCGATATAATAGGGCATAATGGCATAGTAATATTTCTTGTTCAATTCAATGGTATCATCAACATAAGCAGAAACTTCATATTGGTCTCTTGTGGTCGATTTGACTATCAGTGTCCCATCCCACCTGTTTAGTGGTGCTGAATCTTCTTTACGAATGACGCAGGTTCCAGCCCACTCACATTCATGTGGCTGTTGAGTGTTGATATTTGGAGGGTCTGTCCATTTGATAGCAACTTCAACATTTTGTCTGTCATAAACAACACTCACATTGGAAGGCTCATCAAGAAATCTGTCTCCTCTGTTTCGTAATAACTGCATGAGCCTTCTATCATGTTCACTATCAACATAGGATATTCCACCACTACCACTTCCGGATGTTGATTTATCACTATCTCCAGGATGCCACCTATCATTCTTAACTTTGTACTTCGGCTGTTTTCTATCACCCTTTGCTGTGATTAAATCACTAAATTCCTGAATGCCTGTGAACTGTCTTTGAAGCATATATGAGTAAAGATTTGTAATGATTGGAACTTCATCATCAACACCCTCTGTCTCTTCATCATAGTCCTCAAGCACTAAATCAATTCGGTCACCGACCTCATAACAAAGGTTGCCCTCGCATTCATTCTCAATGGGATAATACCACATATGAGTTATCATATCCCTGAGATTTTGTGCCGCCTGCTGTACTGTCTCTTTCCATCCAGCTCTGTTTGAATTATTTGAAAATACAAAACTATTCACTATGTTGTAAACGCTGGGATGCTTATACGCTGAAGAGCCTTCTTTTGCAAGACGAATGTTATTTCTATCATAAATTGCTACGTAGCCAATGCCCCAAACGTGATAGTTCTCATACTGAGTAGGTTCAAGACTTATGTCCTCTGTTATAGTCAGTTTTGCTGGTTTATCATAGCTTTCAAGAGCTACATAGTTATAAGTTCCATCTCTGCCAACATGACCAAATACTCCGTTTGCTTCAAGGATGCCTGACATGAAAAATCCAAAGGTTACAACATCACTTTCAATACCTTTCTCAAGCTCAAGGTCATCATTGACAAGAGTAGTCACTTGCTGTACTATCGTCAAATCAGGCTCTTCTTGAGCCAGCCAAGCAAAAAGGTCATCTCTCAAATGCTTTATATCCCAATATGCTGTAGTTTTGTAAATCTCATTGTACCAGTCAGTAATGTCATAATCTCTCAAAAAGAAATTGAGGTCATATGCTGTGATGTGTCTTGTACTTCTGTCATCCTCGTATTTGTCAGCATTGACAAGATAAATACCCACTTGAAAGAGTGAAGAGCTGTCCTCCTCAAAATACAGATAGACAGCTATCTCCACATCTTTCAAATTTTGGAGGTTTGGAGAGTTAAACACATCAAACTGAAGGCATGAAGCTTCCATTGAACCAAATTTTAAGTTTTTGCTTGAATTGAGGGATTCACTCAGCTCAAGTGATTCCTGGTCTAAATCATCTTCTGTGAGTATAAAATCCGCATCTTCTATCTCAGGCTCATCATTCGCCACGGGTGTGACTGTCGCAGTTGAATTGACAATCACAACGCTGACTACATTATGGTCTGCAAATAGTGTTGGAAAATCATACTGTACCATGTTTATCTCCTTTAGTAACCAATCAATTCCATTTCGACTAAATCATACTTCAGCGTTGTTGAATTTATCTGCTTTATTGCAGGTATCTCTGTATCAGGCACATAATAATAATCTTCAACATAATCATTAAGCTCACCGACCCAGATGCTTGCCTTGACTTTTCTCTGTCTTGTCTTGACATATCGAAGCTGTATCATATTAAAGATACTAAAAAACTCATCATTTGTCAACGGTCTCAGAGTGAACTTACAATGAGCAACCCTGTGTGGATAAGTCTTTCGCTTCAATCTACCTTTACCTGTACGCTTGCTATCGTCATCTAATACTGAATATGTGCCTTTATATGAATTGAACACAATAGCACTCATCGGAATTATATAGTCATAGGATGATTCAGGAGAACCTGCTTTTCCTATGATTTTTACAAAATAGCCTTGATATCCCATATCACACCTCGCTTATGCCTGACCACCAAATGGTGAATATCCATACTGGTTGTAAAATACTTCAGATTTATGCTGTACAACTTTAAAGATTCCATTCGGGTCGCCTTTTACATCAAATGTGTTCTTGATATTTATCGAAGATAGCACTTCTGCAACTGCCTGCTTGATAGTATCAAGAGGAGCTTCAATATTTGTTCCCTGCTTCTGGTCTCCGACCATTGCCAAGAACGGCTGATTAGGAGGAAGCACTGCTCCTTGAGCCAGCTTAGGAACTTCCCATCTCTCCAAATGCACTTCTTTGATGTCAAATCCAACATGAGAGCCTCCCAAAATAGGAACCCAATCTGGAACATCGAATGAAATAGCATTTAAACATTTGATAAAGAAATTGATAATTCCTTCAAGTACAGTAGCCACTCCATTAAATATACTAAGAAATGCATTTTTAACACCATTCCAAGCCTTTTCCCAATCTGCTGTAAACACACCTGTAATAAAATCAAGTATACCATTAAATGCTCCAGATAAGTCAGGTATTAAATTCTTGATAATTTGAAGAAGTCCTTCTACAGCACCCTGTACCAAGCTTATGACATTCAAAAATACATCTCTTAAAAACGAAGCTATGTTTTTAACAAGTGGCCACAACCAATCATCTAACTTCTTGAATATTGCATCACAGTTTTCATAGATAACATCAAGTATATCTCCAATACTTTCGCATATCTTGAGAAAAGCTTCTCCAACTTTTTCTCCAATCGGTTTAATGACATTATCCATAATCCATTGAAGCTTAGGTTTAAGCCAATCAATAATTCGTTTGATGACTTTCAGATATTTCTCAATCAAATTTCCTAACGTAGGTGCAAGCTTTTCAACAAACCATTTTCCCATAGGTAATAGATAGTTGATATATAAATCTTTAATCATATCAAGAATTGGAGCAAGTATTCCTGATATTTCTCCTAATATACCATCAATGCTTTCAAGAAGTGGATAAAAATCAAGATTTGCCGCCCATTCGGAAGTAGCCTGAGAACATTCTTCAATCGTTCCCCATATATTATTAAATATTCCAAACAGCTTTTCAGTTATTGATTTACCAACTTCATTCTTATTCCATGCTGTTTCCAAGCTACCTGCAAGATTATTGACCGTTCCAATCAAGCCTTCAAAAGCACCTTTAATATGTCCTATTGCTTCTTGTCCAGGACCACTATCCCATACACTCTTGAAAGTGCTACCAATAGTCTTTATGAGACTGAGCACTTTTTCAAGTGATTTGTAAAGCTTTGTAGATTTAAGATTTATAGGGTCAATATCAACTTTGTTATACTTGACTGTATCTTTATCTAAGGCAAGCGTATTTTTAGTGGTATCCTTTGAAATTACATTAAGCTTATCAAATGATGCTAAAGCTCCATTATTAGCTTTTTCAGCCGCTTCCACGCTCTTGGCATAATCATAATTAGCAACTGTAGCCTCATAGATGTAATTCTGTCCTGTAAGCGAAGCAAACAACCGAGCTATCTGATTCATCAGCTCTGCAAGTCTCTGTATGATTCTTGTGAGTATAGGCTCTATAACCTGTAACAACGGCTGAAATGCTGTACCAAAGGAAGCTTTGAGCTGTTTGAACGCTGTTCCTAATCTCGATATAGAATCGTTGACTTCAGGTATTTCCTGAGCCATTACTTTGAAAGCTTCCTGAACATACCCTCTGAGCTTTCTAAAGAGCATGAAAAGACCACGGATACCAAGTCCATATCTTAATATTAAGTTAAGCGACTTTTTCAAAGTCTTTCCAAAATTGATGTGCTGTGTATTATTCTCTTTGTTATGATGACCAAGTGATTTGAAAGCACTGCCCACTTTAGTGAGCATTGACGCTAAAAGTGAACCTTGCCTACGTGTTCTCGCCATTGTGTTAGAAGTCTTTGATAATTCACGATTAACTTCTGCGGTATCTCGTATAACTTCACCCTGATTTAAAAACGCAACACTCTGTATAGATGGTCCGGCTTTTAACCGAGGTCCACGAACTGGTTCTTTGCTTTGGCTACGCTTTTCGGATTTATCAAGTTCATCAACTGCCTGCTTTTCATGTTTTAATGCTTCAGTCTTTTTATTGATAGCATCAGTTTCCGTTTTTACATCTGAAGTAGCTGCCTCGCTGGCTTCATGTGTTTCCTGCCATCTGGTCATCAATATATAAGCATACTGATTTTGTGTATTTAATGCCGCTGTTTTATCTTTATAAGCTTGAGTATCTTTTCCGCTTATAAATGCCTGATTTTCTTCTTCAAGTAGTGCTTTATCTCGGGCATACTCACGTTCCATACGCCGAGCATTTTCAAGCTGAACATTAAGTTTTTCCTGTCTGCCTTCTGCAACTGTCATTGATTTAACAACCTTATCATATTCAGCATTTAATTCCTTTAAATGGTCCCTTGCTTCAGCCGATTTAATATTCAACATGTTGATTTCTTCAGAATATGCTGAATCAGCCTGCTTCGGACCATGTCGCTCTGAATCCAATTTTTCAATAAGAGCCTCTTGCTCTTTTATTGATTTCAGAAGTGCCTGTTTCCGTGTTTCAAGTATTTTCTTTGAATCTTTCAATTCAACTTCACGATTTTCCAACCGTGCTACAGCATTATATGCCTTTTCCAGCTCTCGGGTGATTTTTACATACTCATCTGTAGGTAATTTTGTGTCAGCTAATTTCTGAGCCTCTAACCGTAATTTTTCCATGCGGTTAAGTGCTGTATTCAAATTTTTAGCATATGTCAGCGTTTTAGAATCCGCTTTCGACATATCAATATTAGCTAATGTTCGCTTTACCTCTTTACCGAGCTTTTCAGCATCTTTAATTGCCGTATCGGTATTAAGTCCAACAGGTATTCTAATTTCTCCAGCCATTACTGACCTCCAGTATTCCAATGTGCCATAATATCATCCATGAAATCCTGTTCTGACTTGGAAAGTTTGTCTTGCTTCTTGAACAAATCAGGATTATCATTCACATATTCCTGCTCGTACTTCTCAAGCTTCTTTCCCTTGAACAGCTTTCTTCGGATATTGACAACTTGAGCTAAAGGACATTCACCGATGGCCATGTAATAACCCATGAAAGTCCACCAATGAACGTATTTCTCAGCTCGTATCTCTTTGCCAGCGACATTGTTTATCGCTGATATAATCATCAATGAATCATTGTACCAATCAATGACTTTTGTCTCTGCCCGTACCCCGTTGACTTCACTACCACAGTTAAAAAAAGAGAACATCTGCTTGACTGCTTCTTCTATGTCGCCAAGCTGCCGAATGGATTCAATTCCATCAAGCTCTTCATAGAATATCACTAAACAAGCCAATATTCTCTCATTTTCTTCAAGCTCTGCATCCTGTAAAACTCTGAAACAGTCCAGCACCATACGAAAGTCTCCGTCCTTCCGTATGGCATGGGCTGTAGAATTGAGTATCACAGAAGTTGGTAACTCATACTCAAACATGGTTAATGGCCTTTCTTGGCATAAGCAGGAAGCTTATTATCAATACGGGCACGGAGCTTATAAAACTCTTTATTAAGATTGCTCTCATAAAGTTTGGTAAGTGCATTTATAATATATTCAAAGCGTAGCATTCCATTGAATACATCGAACATATATCCACTTGGAACGCACACTGCCGATACCGGAGCATCAAAGATATAGTCCACAATGTTACGCATTTTCAAATCCGCTTTCTTCATCATTTCGATGAAGGCATCAACTACTTCATCATTCTCAGCATCATCCGGTTCCTCGTTCTCGGCTTTTGTACCCATATCATTCTTTAACTCTTCAAATGCTGAGTACAACTGCTTCATTCCGTCTCTCAGACGCTCATATATGCTGAAATCCGAAAGGTTTAAATCAAAGGCTAAACTTGCATCGCCATTGACATGAATCGTGGTTTTTTGAGTCTCTTTTAAATCGAGATTTATAACATTATTTTCCATAAGTTCAATCCTCCTGTGATATGATATTTAATTGTTTGTTAAAAAAGTACGGAGCCTTAAACAGCATCAAAGCTGAGATGATGTAGTTGTGGTAGCCGGTGTATCCGGTGTAAATGCAAAATCTTCGGTAAGCTTGTCAACTGTACCAAGTGTGATTTTGTTGCTGAAATATACCGTGATAGGCATATCAGTTTTTGTATCACCACCGATGCTATTGTAAACAATAGTACAGTCGGTGTGCTTCTCAGCTTCATATTCACCAGCACTACCTTTAAATGCCGTAATGACATATACAGTGAATACGTTAAGCTCTGAAAGAGCATTCCTACGCCTTTTGTCGTTAAGAAACTCGGCAAGTGCATCACCACCAGTGATGGTGTAAGGCTCAAAGCTCTGCTGAGGCTGTGACTTGTTGACATCTGTGTAATTCTCGCCCAGAATGTCTGTCTGTGTGGTGATGTCATGATTATACTCGATATTAGAACTCTCAATCCTGTGTCCTAATAACTGTCTCTTCTGACTACCGTCATTCCACTCAACAACTGTTAAAAGCAGTTTACGGTCGGCTCTCTGCTTATCTGTAAGATTAAAAGCCATCGTTTTTTCCTCCTTTAATGAATTAGCTTGCTATTGTCTATATAATCAATCTGTATGGCAAAACTGTATTTTGCCAATGCTGGTTTTGACTGAGTATCTGTTCCATTGAGTACGGGATTCTCAGTCAAAACCCGCATCTCTTCTATCTCGCATGTATCACCGAAATTTGGAAAGTTTCTTGCATCGTTCTGTTCATCGACCCAATCAATGATTGCCTGAATATCAATATAACTCTCCACATTCTCGTTATGATAACTCTCTGAATCCAACGGCGATGGATTTACTATCGCTTGATATACCACAGATTTAAAATCTATGATAGTAAAAGTATAACGCTTTGCCACACTTCCGTCAATATAAGGTTTCTGCATGAACTTTTCATTGCCCGATGTAACAATCTGCTTATTATCAGGTTTTGCATTGATAAAGTTAAAGAACAACGGATTGTCAGCTATCGCCGGGCATTCACGCAAAAATGCTATGATGGCTGATTCTTTGTTAACCATACAATTCCTTTGCCCTCCTTATCAATATATCTTCAACCTGCTTGGCAAATTCATCACCTTTTTCCTGCATCATGACTTTATCCCAAAACGCTGTAGCTTTCGGATGCATCTCGGTATTGTATTGCATCTTTCTGCCAGTAGGCTGTTTAGTCTCACCTGGCTTACTGAACCATCCGATTATCTCTCCGCTCTCATCTCGTATTGGAATATTGGGCCCATATATCTCGCCCATGTACATATAATGAGCATATGGAACGGCTTCATTTCCGTATTGCACATAATGTGGCGTAACTTGAGCAAATCCTGATTGAACCAGATTTCCTTCTGCCATAGGCACATAAGGTTCACACATTTTAGCAAGTAAGTTATGCACTTCTAACATTGATTTGTCATCAATTACATCAGACAATGCTTTTAAACACCAGTTAGTTATTTCTACTTCGACTGACACATTATCACTCTCCCTGAGCTTTGTAATGTGGCTGACCTCTACCGGGACCAACATTTATCGACACTGAATTTATCTCAAAACATCCTTGCAACTGCTTGTATTTATCTAATAAATCCGATGACCGATGTCCTCTCGTGTATTCATCAATCACATCATCCACATGTCCTTTAACAATGATATCGCCTTGACCCAGCGTAAAATAATTTGCTTTGGCATCACTGCTGAGATTTATCCATAAATGCTTTTCCATGAAAGCCTCATTTTCACGGATTCTGCATATAATCTGGTTAGTCTCAAGCACTGTCTCTCCAATTGTAAGCTTTTGTCTTACATCTTTCCAAAACGTATTATCCAAAGTATGCTTGTACCACAATACTATCTGAGTTTGGCTATCCGTATATTTGTTATAAATCGTTACGGGTGAATCCCACCACACTGGATATTTACTCATTTGGATAAACTCCTCTGTAAAGAACTTTCTGTCCAAGACTGTTTGTAACTGCCGAAAGATACTGTCGTATAATCTGTTCCATCTGAGCTTTGCCAGATTCTATGACATCTTTTGCACTCAGTATGTTATAACTAACTGAAACACCATCATTTGACTGACTTGCAATGCCTGACTTAACACCACTCTCTGACGCTTCAGAATCGCTGGAAATACCCGTTACTTGCTGTTGTGCTGTTATATACTGCAAGAGCTTATAAACGCATCTTTTTAACGCATTTGGAAACTCTGTCTCGTTGTGTAGCCTATTGAAAGTGTACCAATCAACTAATGATTCAGCTTCAAACTCTAAATCATTAAAGGTGGTTTCATCCAAAGTTCCACCCATATCAGTATATTCAGTATAAGTAAGATACATTAGATTTCACCACCTTTCCGTTATGCACTCTTCTTTGACTTCTTTCCCGAAGTTTTCGGTTTAGCTTCGACAACATCTTCCGTTTCAGCTTCAACTTTAACGGGTGCCTGTGATTTTGCTTCAAGCTGTGCCTCTAACTCACGGATTCTGTCTTTAAGCTGTGCTATCTCGGCAACCTGCTGGTCATAAGCATGTTTCAAAGAGTTAGGGTCGTTGGGAATGCTCTTTTCGATAACATTCCCAAACTTATCTACGACATCATAACCCTTTGCTTTATACTTTTCTACCAACTCAGGAGCTACATCAAGAAACACGTTCTTCCGTCTTATCGTTATGGTCTTATCTCCCATAAACGCCTCCTGTCATCAACCTCATTAGGTTGTCTCAGTGGTCTCTGTAGTCTCTGTAGTCTCAGTAGTCCCGGTTGTACCACTATCGGTGATATTAAACTGGATTGCATCGCTCTTCTTGTTCAGAATGAATGCATCCTCGAAGCTCTCTTCATAGTAAACATACTTGCCTTCTGACATAGCCGAAGGAGCATCAAGCTTGGAGAATGTATAGCTGTTAGGAGTGATGACTGCAAGCGGATGAACAAGGAACATGTTAATCTGCTTTGCCCCAATAGCCGGAGCCCAACCCTGAGTGAAGCTGTAAGCTGTTTTCATAAGTGTTGCGGGAACACCGATGATTTCAACTTCATCAAGTCTGTTCACTCTGCGGTCGATTGCGTTAGGTCCTGAGGTAACATCAAGTGAACGTGAAATCTTATCAGCATTGCCGATAAGTTTCTTAACCTCGTGGGTTACATACAGGATACGGCCATTAGCAGGAACCATTGCATTGTCCATCTTCAGCATTAAGTCATCAAATACATTGAGGACATTCTGAAGAGTAAGCACTGTAGTGTCCGGTGTGTGAGATTCCTGAGTACGGGGATTCTTTGTCTCAAGCCAGTCAGCATAAAGCTTCGAGATGAGGTAAGCATCCATTTCAGGGAACTTCTGCTCGGTATTGAATACGTTTGTGATGTTGGCAATAGTTGCCACCATGTTCGTCTGGTCAACGTCCATAGGATGTACAAGTGTTGACCACTTTCTCTGATGCTCAAGAGTTTTGCTCTCCCAAGCGTTGTCGTAATTTCTCTGTGCGAATGCAACAGTGTCCCTGTCTGCATCGACACGGCCGGAAGTTGAGATGCTGGGTATCTCGATTGTCTTGGAATTTACCCAACGATATCTTCCGTTGTTAGGTGTGCTGTAGAGCTTACCAAAGTTGAGGACGTAAGGCCACATCTGTGATAATGCTCTTGAATACTCGGTAGCATAATTGATGCCACCCTGTCCGGTAGTGCCATTGTTTGCGGGTGCTACATAAGGCATAATAATTTCCTCCTGTTAGTTTAATTTGGCATAGGCCTCAACGGTGTGAAGTGCATCGAATTTAAGAATCCGCCTGTAGGGTCTGTGTTGTTTGCATCTTCCATACCCGGTGTTGAGCCTACAAACTGCGGTTTATCATCATAAGACGGTGCAAACTCATTTAAATCAATCTCAGAGATAAACGCATCTCCATTTGTCTCTGTATATGATTTAAGAAAATCATCTGCACCAAGAATGGAGTCATTCTCCATCTTTAACTGCTTGGCAATCATAGACTGCACAAAATCTCTTTTTGCGGCGGCACTTGAGAAAGACTGACCGTCAGCAAATCTGTTTACGGCATACTTGTATGCCTGTTCCGCTAACTGCTTCTTGTAAGCTTTTGAATCTGCATCATACTTGGACTGCAATGTCTGGAACTGTGTAGTAAGCTCTGCAAGTTTTGTTGTATCTGCACCTGCACTTTCAAGCTGTTTCTTCAAAGTATCCAAATCTGTGTCTCTTGTCGAGATTGTACCTGTAAGAGTCTCAATCTCTTTTGCTTTTGCTTCAAGTTCGGCATCGTACTTATTCTTGGAGACATATGCTCCCTCGCTTAAATCAACAAACTTGGCATTGCCATTCTTTGCCAATTCAGCAAACTGGTCATAAGTGAGAACGCCATTTTCCGCCTGTTCAAAAAGTTCTTTGATGTTCATATACATCCTCCATTCTTTATATCTGTTTTGTTTAAATGAGCATTACAGTCTGCTCTGAATGCACGTTCTTTAAATGTCTTTACGCCGGACGTTTATATCAACGGGTATTATCCCTTTGATAACTGATTTTCAACGCTTTCAACTCGCCTTTCAAGATTCTTTACCTGTTCGACTAATACAGGCACCTGCTGAATGCCCTCACTGTGTCGCTGAACTTCTGCGGCGATGTTGTCAAGTTTGACATTCATGGTCGCCTGATTGATTTCCAACTTGTGTTCAATCTGCTTGTTGGACATAATATTCGTAAATATGATTCCAACCAAAGCTAACACTCCTGTAATTAGTGATGGCAAAATATTCTCCAACATAGGCAACCTCCTTGAGAACATATTTATTCTCACTTTGTAGTATATCATAGGTCTCCAAAAAATTCAAGTAGTTTTTTTATAATTTTACCTAAATTTTTTGATAACCTTCGACATTGATTTTCATTAGCTTTACAGACAAGCCAGAAGCTTTGGAAAACGCTCTGTATTCTTTAGTGTATTTATCAACCCTTGCTTGATATTTCATCGCTAATTCAGTATCTCCTGCGGTTTTGGCAGCAATCTGTCCGTCTTTAGCTCTCCGTATCTTTGTTTCCAACTGTCTCTGATATTGAGTGCATTGGTACATTGTGAGATGTCTGCCGTTCGGGAACGTATATCCTTTCTCGTTCTTCTCAAGAATATCCTTTAGCTCATCATCACTATAGTTAGGCTTGGCATACCCGATTTTTATTGAGATTGCAAAGTGCCGACAGTTCAAAGTTCCTACAGCTCTTTCAAATCCTTTATATTCTCTGCCCTGTATATCTTTGAAATTCTCTCCGCTCTGCATCTTGTCAAACTCAGCTTTGGTGTACTGGTGTCCCTGCATCTCTGCATGGTCGGGTGCTGGATTCATATGCACTGAGATTTCCACTCCGTCAGCCCCAAAATCTTCGCCAACAATGTCCTGCATCTTCTGATTCACAGCACGTATTCCGTCAAGTAAGTTTCTCCTAACTGCTGTGTCAAGTCTCTGTGTGAAATGCTTCTTTGTCTCTGTGTGATACTGTACGCTCTGAATCCCGCTATCTACAAGTTGTTGCAATGTATTCCTCATAGCTGTATTATAATCGACAGTACCACCCGATGCCGCCTGTACTGCTTCATCAACTATTGATTGATAAGCCTTGGCAATAGGTGTGGGTATAAGCTTCTTGGGATTCTTTGGGTCTCGTAACATAAACGCTTGAGCTTTTGAAAGATTCTTATACGTATCCGCGGTTTGTCTTGCCATTGCTTTGATACGCCTTTGTAAAATAGTATTATCATCAAACGGTATATAAGCAGTCTTTGTAAAATCATAAAATGGCTTTGCCGAGATATAAGCATCTTTTGCCACTGTCTTTACAAGTCTCTGAATCTCGGCAATCTGAATCTCAGCCATTTTTGCAAGCTCTTTTACAAGCTTTTTGGCATCTGCACCAGCATTTCTCAATGTTATGAGCATGTTCACATCTGATGGTGTCATGTTTCCAATCGTTTTTATATGTCTTGCTATCTGCTTTATCGCCCATGTATTGATGTTTTCCTGCCGGTCGATAATGGGCTGTATCAGTTTATTTAAAGCATCATCTGATAACATTTAGCTCTCCTCATTTGTGACCTCTGTAGTCTGGCTTGTTGTAATGTTCACTGACACTGTAAGCGTAGCAGGAGATATTGACATTCCCCAAGATTTTACTTCGCTTTCCTCAAGACTGTTATCAAGATTGGTATAGCCTGCCGCTTTCATCGTCACAATCTCATTTCCCGAAGTAAAATCTTTTAATACCAATGTTGCTGTTGTAGTCTGTAAAGGCTCTAAAAATTCTGCTAAAGTCATCTTATCATTCCTCCTTCATCGAATTGTTGTTAAATCTGTCCTCATTATTCTGGTTGAACATGTAGTCCTGCTCGGCATCTTTCATGCTCTCATCTGAAATCTGTCTCAGTGCTTCTTCTGCCTGTCTCTTTGTCTCTCCGAAGTACCACATTCTAACTTCTACCTTGCTTGCCAGCCCTGCATTCATAAGTGAAAGTCTCTTGTTAAGCTCAGTATCAACATCAACAAGGATTGAATCATCCCACTCAAAACTTGCGTCATAATCTCCGGATTTTGTGACTTTGTACAGCTCACAATATGCATCCATGATGTATATCACATCCCTCAAAGTATCTTCAAGTGAATCCTGGATATCCTTGTTTGCCTGGAATGCTCTCTGCTTCATAGCTTTGATTTCCGTCGCTGTCTTTGCTTCAACGCTTGCATCTGAAAGACTTCCACGTCCTAAAGCAACAACATCCTCAATTCTCATGAGTACAGTATTGATGCCTTGGATGTATGATGCATCACGTAATGCCGGAGCATATGGCTGGTAAGTGTCTGACTCACCTAAATCGACTTTTCGGAACAATCTCGCCTGTAAATGATTAGGAACTGTGTGCATCTCACCATCTGCACCTTCTCTGAAGCTCATGGCATCACGGTCGATGTCGATTGCCATCTCACCAGCTTCATATTCCCATAAAAGTCTTGAATACTGCATATCTGCATCTTTTATGAGTGATACAGCACGGCTATATCCGCTCACTCCTAAAGGACTTGATGTATCAATGGTATTAGCTTCGGGCATCTTGAAATAAGCAAATAACGGCTTCTGCATATTCTTGATAGTTGTCGTAGGCTGTAAATCTTTCCATGCTTCAACACTTGCCAGCGGTACTTCCTGTCCTAAATCAACTCCTGTCATATCGCCCTCTGTCTGACTGTTAGTTGACTTGAACGCTTTATTGATTATCGTAACTGTGTTATTCGCCCACTTATGATATTCCAAGCGTCTGAAGATGATGTCTTTTTCAATCTGTGTCTGAATGAACGCCGCTTCGGTTATCTGACCACTTGCATTGAACGCCAGAGGAAAGAAGCTGTCTGCCTGTATGAAATCAAATTCAATCTGATAATCTTTCTTCTTGCCCTCGACTTCATTTACCACAATATATGGCTTTATGACAAGTCCACCTTTTGCTATGCCATATTCAAGCTGTGTCCTGAGCTGTTTCTTGAGCTTTTTGTATTGCTCATTGAGATATTCTGCCCTATCAGTGTTTCCAATCGGCTTATCTTCTACAATAGTCTTAGGCTCTGCTGACGGAATTACATTGCCAAACTCATCCGGCTCAGGCTCTTTGTATTTCGGGTTAGGGCTTTCTACTTCTTCAGTTGGTGTAGTTATCTCACTTTCAAACTCAAGAAGTGCCGTTCTTGCTTTCTCGCTTGCTATCATTGACGGAAGTCCAAGACTTACAACTCTTGTAGGGTCCTGAAATGATGGCTCATGCAACCAAGGTGCCTGATTCTTGTACATATCAGACCACATCTGGATTGAATGTTCCATCTGTGACGAAATAATCGGTGCAATGTGTAAAGTCTGTTCGATTGTTCTTGCTCCTATCATCTTCTTCAATATCTCCTTTAACTTTGATACTATGTTTGACCAAAACGCCATTATTTTTCCCTCCAGCCTCTTGCTCTAATAGCCTTTCCCTGTCTTACTGCTTTTGCTCTTGATTTATAGACTTTTCCGGTCTTTCCCCATTTATATCCACCTTTGACTTTTCTAACTGGCATTCCAATTCCTCCACTAAATCATCATCTTCCCAATATTGTGACCTACATGAATCTTTACGTGTTCCACCGCTTCCGCCACCTAAAAGATAATCTACATGGTCAACAAGATTTGGCATGATATTGAGTGCCACACAGTCTTTTTGGAACTCTTTGAGATACTGTCTGAATGCCCAATCATCATTCACGCCTTTTTCCCAATATTGACGATAAACGGGATTTCCAATAATGTATTTCAATACCCAATCGGCACACCACCGTGCCCATTTATTCGGTATTCTGATACATGGAAATGAGAACCACATTCTGACTCTTGGAACCGCCCCTCTTTTCTCTTTTATGTCTCCGTCATATAATTTACTACTAAAACCACAAACAAGTCCGTTATCGTACATTTCCGTGCGTTTCCTGAAGTCTCTGCAAATGATGACATCATCCTGTAAATGCCATGTGCCTTCTAAATCGTCTGGACAACTCTTGAACGCATTCATGCAAGCTCTGAGATTACCTTCCTTGTCTTTATCATTATACACTGTTATATCAGCTTTTGCAATACCCTGTTCCAACATTGACGGAATTAAATATTCTTCGACATACCACAATCTTTTCGGGTATGTGTGTATCATGTATTTTGCCATTATTTTCTCCTGTCTATCTCTGTCTGGCAACCTTTGCGTAACCAATTATAGTAATACATCAAAGCATCAAATTCTACTATTCTCAAGCCCTTTGAGAACATCTGTCTGTGAAATTGAACATCACTAACTGAATGTTCATTGGAGAATCTTGAATTTCCAATGCTTTTACGCTTCCAAGCTTTGTTCCATGTTGCTATCCAATAGCAATTATCAGGTCTTTTTGGTCTTGCATACAGCCAGTCTTTGAATATAAAGCTGAAGCATAATATATCTGGCTCTTTTTCTTCTCTCAGCTTTCTGTGAAGCTCTGTCAATACGTATTCATGCATCCACCAGTCATCGTCATCCATGAAAAGTACATAATCGCCTTGAGCTTCTTCAATGCCTTTGTTCCTTGTGGGCCCATCACAATGATTTTCTACCGTAAATACTTTGTCTGTGTATTCTCTTGCTACTGCTTCAGTGTTGTCCGTGCAACTGTCACATACGATTATCAACTCGAAATCACGAAAAACCTGCTTTTTTACGCTTTCCAACGCTTTTCGGATGTGATTTTCAGAGTTAAAAGCAGGAATTATGATGCTGAATCTTGGCTGGTATATACGCTTTGCAAGTGCTTTTATACCCTCTTGAAATTGATGTCTTTCGTGTCTTATGGACTGTCGGTAACCGTCAAAATCTGTTTTACATGTCTCATAATGCTTCAGCACTTCCCGAATCTTCTCACATATTGCTGGCAAATTCTTGCTGTCTCTGTCAAACTTGTATTCCTCTGGTATGTTTACATCATCTTGATATTTGGCACTACCTTCTCTATCTGTGATTATACAACAACCTCTGGACGCTGATTCTCTTGGCATTCTATCTTTGCCGGGATGCTCGCCAAAGTCAATATACAACTTGCTACTGTCCATCAGCTTTATGACCTGCTCCTGTGTGAAACTGCATATTGGCACAAAACTCACATCATGCAAACGGGCCATTATCTGCTCCGTAAAAGATGCACCCTTTTTAGGGTTATACAGTACGATATCCGAACGCTCTGTGACGCTCATATTTGACAAATAAGCTGGGTTTATATAATCACCCGTATAAATTATCTGCTTTGCATCAATACCGCTCTTTATGAGAAAATCTGACGCATAAAATGACTGTGTAAGATGCAAAATCCTATTGTATTCTTTCGGAACTGCATCTCTGCCTGTCCATTTCTTGTAGTTATCTACACTTTCCCAGAAAATAATGCTTCGATTGTTCTTGAATCGCTCTATCTTCTTAGCCCAGATTTCTGGAAATATCAGAACCGCATCACTGTCTGGACTGTTTGTAACGATGTAATTCTGCCTGTATGCTTCAGTATATCGCTCTGGCTGTGGATTGTTCAACTGCTTTGCGATATACCACATTTTTGCACATATACTGGCTTGCTGATTCAATTCCCAGCATAGCTGATGTAAAAGCTCTATTCCACCCGTTTCGCAACGCTCTGGACATGCTACAAACACATTGACCATATATCAATTTCCCTTTCTGTTTGCGTATTTCTGTAAGGCGTATCTAACCGCATCTATTGAGTGGTTATTCTCGTCAGGATATGCACTTATGAACTCACCATTCCTGTCCTGCTCGTATTCATAAGTTGTAAATTCCTTGTAAGTCTCAGGACATCTTCTCGCATCAATGTAAATGTGACATAAACCCTGTAACCATTTGATGCCATAACGTACTGAGTCTGGCCCTTTGTCTGCTCCTCTTATGAATGCTCCATAGGCTTTAAAGTCTGCTATCGACTTTTCCTCGGCACTGTCGGCTATCACAAGTTCGTCTTTTCTAACTTTCTTCAGCTCGTTATACAACGTATCAAATACAACTGCATTCCTTGTCTTGACTGTGCTGTACTCATCGAAGATGTATAGGTCAAGATGCTTTTTATCAAAATACATTCTGACATATCGGAACGGGTCTCTTGCAAAACCCCAGTCTATGCCGTTATAGATTTCATCGAATGTCTGCCACATAGGTACTTTCTTATCTTCGATGCCCATGCCGTTATAATGAGGTACAAGCTTCTCCATATCAAGGTCGCAAGCGTTCGGAAATACATCTCCGCCAGTTCCTACAGGAACTCCCATGTATTCATGCTCATAAGCTCTTGGATTCTTCTCTTTCAGCTCGTTAGCCTCATCTAAAAACTCTTGTCCAAGCCAATGTTCGGGTACTTGTAAATAATTGCTCCGTATAACAAGCGTTGACTTTGTAGGTCTCAGCTCGTATCCTTCTACCAGCTCATTTGCCCAATTATTCTTCGATATAGGCGGATTGAATGAACGAAAATCCCAAAACAGCTCGCCGCCACGCTTTGTCGACTGTGTGACTTTTCTCAGCTCATTTTCACCAGCGAATTGGTCAAGCTCCTCAAACCAGTTGATTCCTATATATCCGAATTTAGGCTTGATTGATTTCACTTTATCAGGGTCATCCAAGCCCATGAAGTATATTTTCTGTCCTGTCGGCTTGTATTCAATCGGTGTGCTGTAATTCTTCGGTATTATGAACAAATCTTCAAGCCCTAATTGATATATGCCCCACACTACCTGTGGAAATATGCTTGTCTGTATTGTATTTGCTATCTTCCTAAAACATACTGCATGAATATTTGGGTAAATCGTTATCAGTAATGGTATTGCTATCCCACCGATAAAGCTTGATTTTGTACTTCCTCGACCTCCTGGAAAGATATATCTCGAATGACGGTGTTCGAGTATATCTTCCAAGACATCGAAAAAGTCTGGTATTATGCATTCTTTCAGCTTGATTTCAACTGTAGGCATGATTCCCAACTCCTGTCTCTATAACGCTAAAAAGCGGGTGTTTTATTCCCGCTCATGAATGATTCTTGAACCACTCTTTTTTGTTCTCTTCTCTGAATGTCCTGCCAGCTTCAGGATTCTTCTTAAATATCTGTCTTGTGATTGCTCCCGCTTCTCTTCTATAGCTGTCTATCTGCTTTGTGGACAGTGTAAATTCAGCTTTAGATTTCTTGAATCTCTCAAACGATGTGCTGTTGCTGATGCTGAGATTCTTGCCAAGCGATGACTCTCCCACCTTTGTGAGCTTTCTGCCTGCATTATCCCATAACTTGAATGAATCAAACTTACTCTGTAGCTGTTCAACTGCTCCATACGCCTTTTGATGGGCACCGATTACTTGGGATACCGGTACAAACCTTCCCGTTTTTGCGTATCTGTCAAGTGAATTTCGATGTACTGTTTTCCAATCGCTGTAAACGAAATTCATTTCCGATTTATAGCCATGCTTTCTTGCTTCATCAAGCAATCCATAAATGCCTTTTCCTGTCGCTGTGCCATCATAGAATGTGGGGAAGTTATGCTGTAATGATGTGGAATAAATCTGCTTTGCAAGTGCTGAGCTTTCCTCGTGGTAATATCCGGTAAGCTTGGCATCAAGCTTTCTTCCGTCTGCTTTTGCCAGCATCTTCTTTATCTCGTCAGGGTCTATCACAAGTGGATTCTTATCTTGTGAGTAATACTTCCCAATATCTTTGCTGAATGCACCTTTACCCGATGCACCGCCACCACCTGTGAACATTGCCACTTTTTCATCGCCAGGAGCATAAGGTTGATGCCCTTTGAAATAATCTTCGATTATCTGTCTATGTACTTCCATACGCTCTGGTGATAACTTGCCGTTAGCGTTGACATAATCAGCTAAAGAATCCTTGCCGGGTGTACCTCTTTCGGAGAGGTCTATGTCGTTTACTTTCTGTCCTTTGAATGTCATCTCGTCGTTATGTATCGAGACTGAATTGCCTTTGGCAAGGTTATCCCGGTATGCCTGCTCTTTATTGAGGTTATCCGCCTGTTTTGTGGTAATGCTTGTTTCACGCTCTTTTTTATCATATGCTTTTGAGCTTATAGAACGCTCATTTTCAGCTTTTTTAGTATTCGACATAGATTTACTTTGCTTTATGTCTGAATTGCTCTTCTGAGCTGTCTGAGAAGCTTTGGAAGTGGTTTTAGCATCACTCTTTCCTGATAATGCCCGATTTATCGCATCTTTCTTTGATTCGCCTTCATAAACAGGTATATGCTTTCCACCTTTCAAACTGTACCATGCAACTATCTTTCTTTTGTCAGCCATGATTATGTCTCCTTTACATTATGCCATCCTTGATGAGTCCTGCTGTCTCATAACATCCGAGTAAATAATACTTATACTCGGCATCATTCTTGAATGCACTCTTTTCCCGCTTCTTATCGCCAGCTATTACATCAGCTCTTGCCATATAGCTGATTTTGTCCATTCTGTCATTATCGACCTTATCGGCATCTTCTGCCGTAAATTCGATATTGTCACATCCGCTCATGTAATACTTGATGTCTGCATCGCTCAGCTTTTTCTCTTTCTGCATTATTCTTTCCTCCAATCTACCTTGATGTTCAAGGTATTATCTGGTACACCTTTAACTCGGTTGTCTATATCCACAGTTCTCTTGGCAAGCTCTTGTCCAGCTTTGATTCTGTCTGCCAATGTTGCATCGAGACCAAACTGGTCCTTGATTTCACCATTCATTACCTTGGTCAAAAAGGTCATGACATCGGTTGCCGTGGCAATCATGTGATTTTCCTTTTTTTGGTTCAATCTATCGATTTCCTTTTTCACTTTGTCAAGAGTTAGTAAACGGCTTGCTTGTACTCCCGCTGTTGTCTCTTTGTATCCTGCTCTTATGGCTGATTCCATTCCATTGGCTGTTTCTGCATAATAGATACAGAATAGTTTTTGAGCTTGATTAAGAACTTCTGGACAATTTCTCTTCTGTTTGTCTCCTTTATGTCTTGATGGCTTTCTTTCTTTTTTCTCTTTTGCTTTCTTCTGTGATTGTTTCTTTTCTTCTTCTGTTTGAAAGTTATCTTGTAGTATTTTTAACTGGCTTCGATGTGTTATTTTCTTTGAGCTTTTATCAGCTTCTTTTTCTTTGGATTTTTTCGCCGATTTTTTGATTTTCTTCTCAGTGTCTTTATCCATAGATGCTCAGCTCCTTTTTCAATACTTCTTGCCGGAAAGTCTTTCCCATTCTTTCTTTGCTCTTGATTTTCCCTGTGGTGTTCCCATGCTATCTATCAGCTCTTTTGCTTCTTCTCTTGACATCTTCGCCATTGCGGCATCGCTGTCTTTCTTGTTTGGATATCTCTTGATTAGTTCGTCTATCGTCATATCATTTTCTCCTTCCTGTTCCACCTGTCTTTATTTCTCCATATCGCCAGTCAGCGTTTCCGGCTTTCCAATCCCATATTGATATCTGGTTATTTGCTTTGGCGTATGCCATTGCCTGCTCCCTGTTTGCACAATGGAATGATATCTCTGGTGTACCTTCAAACTTCCCGGCATATGTCTTGCCGTTACTTGATAGCTTTAAGCACTCATTGACTTTGGCTTGATATTGGTCATTAGTGTAATTATCACCAATCTGACAAAATGTTACCTGATAACCATCTTCAAAACTTACAGGCTTTAATGTATCAAGGTCGTATGTATTATCGCCCTCATACTTATCAGATTCAAGCTCTTTTATCTTTGCTTTATGTACTTCCTGTATCGGCCTGTTTTCTTCAGCTTTTCGCTCTCTTGTGCTTCTTTCTGATTTCGTGCTATCTGCTGGTCTTTTTCATCTTCATTTTTGGTGATATTTTTCTGGTCATCTGTCTGCTTGTTTCCTGTATTCGCTGGTGATTGCTTTGTACCGCTCTTTGTCTTGTTCTGCTTACTAAGAAATCTCTTTACTGTCTCTTCCTTAGAATCGCCCTTAAATAGCGGTATATGCACCCCGTTGACGGTTATCCATTGCTCAACTTCTTTTGGCATCATGTCACCTCTTCTAAATCTTCTTCGCCTACTGCATAGATTTCATCTAAATCTGACATTACTCCCCATGCATCAAGCTCTTTGTCATAGCCTTTAACTTCATAAATCTTGCCTTTCTCAAATGCCCCATTTGTTTCACCGATGTACTTTGCCTTACTTCCTTTGTGTAACATACCCATTACCTCACTTTCCGTAGCTTAACTGATTCTCATGAATTTTGATAAATGCTTCACGCACATATCCATCCTTACCCTGTACCCAATGCACTTCACGATTTAATACTCTTGAGCCATCACCCTTTGTTATCTTTGCGAAGCCGGCACAATGTTGCCAATCTTCAGCTTTGCCTCCATATCGCTTTGCATATTTCTCGGCATCTCTGAATACTTTGGAACATCCCTTGCCTGCGAATACATAAACATTATTGATGCTGGTTCCTTCTTTGAATCGGAAACGCTCTTTCGTTTTTAGATGTAAAACATCTGAGAATTTATTGGCTTCTTTCGCCGGTATATCATTGAGATACAAGCGTTTTGGCGGCTCTGATGTGTTTCTCTTGTCCGCTTCTGCTTTATTCTTTGACATCTGATTATTTTTTCTTCTGTCATCTTCCATCATCTTTGTAAATCTTCCAACTGCATCGTCTTTAGATTCGCCCTCATATATCGGGACATGATGTCCATTCACTGTTATCCACTCTGTTATATTCTTCATGCTGTCATCCCTCTATCTTAAACAAGGTATAATCAATATGTTTCTTTGTTTTGATTGTCTCCCATTCTGCATTATCTGTCGGAAGCTCTTTGCCTTGCATTACATACCATATATCACGTAAAAAGAATACAATCTGTATCATGGATGTGGATTCAAATAATTTTTCTTTCTGATGACTTCCTAACGCTTGTGCTATCTTATACACTGTGATTGGTCTGTTTTGGTCCTCACTGAAAAACTGAGCTTTCTCGTATAAAATCTTTCCACCATTCTGATTGATTGCATTCTGTAATTTGTGTATCATTACTCGATTTGAGGCTGGCATTATGTTATCTCCTCTTTATCTTCTTGGTCTTTCGACCTCTCCATCTCTTTGTCACTTTGATTTTCGCCATTATTGATGTCTCCGTTCATATCATTGCCAATGTAATTGGCATTTCCATCTTGGTTCTCTATCTCAACACTCTCCTGTGGAACTAATAATAGTATCAAGATTAAAGCTGTTATCACGAATAATTCCACGATTGAAATTATAAACCATCTTCTTGCACTTGCTTTGACTTCTTGCAATAATTCTAAAGCTAAATGATTCTTATTATCCATATACTACCTCCTACAAATAATATACTACATTATTTGCAAAAAGTAAATAGTTTTTTTAAATGTTTTTGCTTTTTTATTTTTTCCCAGCAAATCTTACCATATCCTCGCTGTCTACATTCTATGTCCTTGAGCTTTCTGCCACATCTTTTACATACTTTGTATAATTCTTTCATTGTCTATTTCCTCTAAATCACAATAGCTATGGCATCTTCTATCTTATCATCTATCGAGGGTACAAAAGCAATATCCCTGAAGCCACATGATGTTTCTGAAAAGCTGTCATATACCACAATCTCTTTATTTCCCCATATTTCTTTTGCTTTCTGTAATAAGGTTATAAATTCGTCAATAGTATATTGACCCGAAGTATCTCCATAAATGGAAGGTTCGTCCTGGTCAAATACTTTGCAAGTATCATTCTCTATTTTCATCTTTGATTTCCTCTCTTGGTTCATACTGGCATTCATAGACTGCCTCACATACATACATATCCTGCCAAGCTCTTTTATGGTGCAATCTTACTTTATGCTTTTTATAGTTCTTACAAGCATAACAGTTAGGTAACTTCTCCATTTTTAATCTCCTCTGTACTTGTCGATAATATCCAAAACATCTAAAAGAGCCTCGTTACGCTCACGTTCACTATATCTAAAATCCATTTTTGGTCTTTTGATAATTTTGCTCTCTATTTCTGCACTTATTTTATCCAAAACATCTGCCTTGCCTTTGGCATATCCTCTGTCATATTCCCATTGTTTGAGTTCATCGGTCATTCGCTCACCTCTTTCAATGGACAGTTTTTATTTCTTTGTCTGTCCTCATCATCCCCGAACAAACAATCTGTAATAGCACAGCTATCAAACATTCCTTCTACTTTATGAAATCTACATTCCATACAATTTTCTGGCATTTCCATATCCAGTTCAATTTTTATCATTCACTCACTCCCCTTTCAACTGTTTCAGAATTTCGTCTAACACATCAATATGTTTACCTGTCTTATTCAAATCATCTTTATCTCTACTACCAGAAGAACCGTCTTCCCACATAACATAACAACATACTTCATTTGCACGTGTTACTATTCCTTTACCACCCCAATGACGTTCAATAACTTCGTCTCCTACTTTGATTTCTGCATACTGGCGCATTTCATATTCTTTGATTCTATCTATAACCTCAGTTATAGAATAGTTTTGCAATATTTCTGTTAAAAAACAAGAATATTCTCCAAACATTTCTTTAATTTCAGCAAGAGGGATTCCACCTTCAGTTTCTTTGAATGCTATCTTTTTCATATATTGCCAAGCATCTTCAAGTCCCTCTTTATAACCCTGTTCATGACTATCATTAGCCTGTCTTTTTGCATTTCTATTATTATCAATTATGCCCTGCTTATATCCGGCAGTATATCCCTTATCAAATATTGCTCTATGTAATTCCTGTGTTTTCGATGTAAGCTCATCTAATACGCTATAATCTTTACTCATTATTCTGCATCCTTATCTGTATAAAATTTATCTATCAATCTTTCACAGTATTTTCCCCAACTAGCATTTAATTCCTTGCATATTCCAGCCCATTTATCAATTTCTTCTAATATACTTCTTAAGCTTTCATCACTCCAGAAGTCATTTAGTTTTAAGATGATAATACACCATACTAAAGATGCTACTATGATTCCGATAATAATTCCTATTAACATCCTATTCCTCACTTTCTGCCTTATCTGCTTCTATGATTGTTATTCCCAATCTTTTCTTTAAGCAATCCAACAAATAATCTAATCCATAAGGATAACCACAATTTAATGCTTTCATATCACTTTTTAATCCCTTTAAATCAAAGGGTTGAGGGAGTGGTGTGCCTGCTTGAATTATGACATTCATATCTCCATAATCGTATTCATTAGATAATATTTTTCTATATGTTTTCTCTGGCAACCTAATTACAACTTCAACTGTTTCCATCCAGTACCTCCTTATCTTTCAGCCCAAAAAATACAGCACAAATACATTTTGATGATGGACAGATTTTTTGATAATGAAATTCAAGGTCGCAAGTATGTAAAGAATCTATTGATTTATTAGAATATGGGCAATTCTTTACAAATGCCTCTACCTCAACTGTTTCCATCTGATATCTCCAAATCTAAAGGCTCTATTACATTTGGTTTTGTTATCCCAATATAATCTCCATACAACCCTATAAAATCCCATAATTGAATTTTTGTTTTACCCTCTGAATCGACATCTGGCATGTGTGGTGTAATAGGATTGCCGCCTCGTTTTTTTATAAATTCGTTTACCCTGTCAAATCTGTGATAATAAATGTCTTTTCCTAAATCTGTTAGTTTTACTTTTACCCAGTCATTCAAATTTATTGTCATTCTACGCCCTCACTTTCCTGTGGCTTAATTATCCTTGCTCCACAATTAGCACAATACTCTACACCATCTCTTCTTATTATGTCAGGCTTTATCGCCATAATTGCATCCAATACCTGAAACAAAGGAACTACTTTCATTTTATCTATACTAAATAATGTGTATTGTTCAGCTTTTGGAACTAAACTCATAACGAGTGCAGGATAATCTTTATCTGTTGGTTTTACCTCATGCACGTTAATTACTTGCCTACTTACTGCATCCTCACTTTCCTTTTGCTCTTTGGTAGTAACATTTATATCCTTATCAACTCCTGGTAAATCTATTATGTCCCTAACCCTTACACATTCAACCATATTTCCATCTTCATCAAAAATCAGTTCGGCTTTAGATAAGACTTCTCGTCTTGAAATTAAATCATCCTTCATCTTCATATCAATCCCTCCGTATAAACATAAATCGTTTCTAACGCTATTGCCAAACCTACATTTATTTCTTCCTTCCTCATATGTTTCTTTAATGGTAAAAGCAGTTCGTCTGGAATCTAAATGTGCTTTAATCTTTCCCACGGCTTCTTTCAGCTTGCTATACTTCTCTGCTTTCTCGCACATTTCCTCATATGCTTCTTGATTGCTCATGTTCCCTCCTAATCTCTCCTCCCTTGTCTTGTATCTATGACACGGCTCACCTTCAATTATTCTTTCTGCATCATAGGTACATATTGCACAACCACCTTCGCCTATCTCGTAATTATGACAATCGTAATCACAACAAGGCGATTGCACTTCTTTCCATGGTCCCTGCATATTTGGTTTAACTTCTGCTTCAATGATTGTTGGAGCATCTTCAACCCTTGATATTTCTATCATGTTCATATCCTCCTATCCAAAATATAAATCTTATTATAACTGCTGTTACAATAATCATTGCAACGATTGACCACCCAAGCATGAATCCAAGTAAAATATCTATCATTCTTTCCTCGCTTTCTGTAAAGTATCAAGAACATGTTCCACGCATCTGTAACATAAAGCTAACTTATCTTTGCTGGTTGTCAACATATACTTTGCCGACTGCCCACATCTATCGCATTTCTTTTTATCTGCAATCTTTTTGACATCTATCAAAACAATGACCTCCTTTTTAACGCTGTATTTTGCGTAGTTTGCGTTTTAACAGCTTTTTTAATCTCGGGTGTATGTTTTATTGTCTCCTGCTCTAAATCGTGCTTAAAATTGATTCTGATGCTTTCCATAGCTTCTTCTGTGATTTCTATTCCGCCCAATTCAAAATTATAACTATATTCTATCTTGTTATGATTCAAAAAATTGTACAGACTGGCTGACATCGCCAGTCCTGTACCTCTTCTTTCAAGCTTGTATATCATGACCGCTTACTCCATAGCTGAAATACTTCACGCTCATCATACCTAAAATACATACGGCCCTTATCTTTACTCCACATCGGGTTATAAATCACAGTCTTTCCAAGATAAAATGCTATAGTTTCAAGACCCTTGTATATATGAACCTCATCAACCTCACTACAAAGCTCTATGCCAAAATCATCATAATGAGAATCTGAAAGTTGCTTCAATTTCTTCTTTGCCTGTATAACGCTGTCAAGCCAATTCTTGATGTTCCTTCTCTTAATCTCAAACTCTGCTATCATACTTCTTCCTCCTTTGTGATTGCGGACTTAATAATCCAACCTTCCCATGTAATGTTGACCAGCTCTTCTTTGATATTCTCTATATCGTCAATCTCTCTAGCTATTCCCAGCTTACTCAGACAGATAGGACCTATCCCGTAGTGTCTGGATACTGGATTTGTCAGCTCTTTACCACAGCAATAGCAAGTAATTGTAGGTCGTGCTAATCCGTGCAGTTTCATGTAAACCATGCCTCTTGTTTCTTTCTCGACAACTCCTTCCATAATTCTCATAGGCATCGGATTATCATTGTTCCATTTTGCCATGAAGTCAAAACCAATGCTTGATTTCTCTGTCATATACTTTTTAACAGTGATTCTGATTTCATCTGTTTTGCTGACTTCTGCTGTCTGACGCTGACCACTCTGTGACGCTTCAGAATCGATTTTAAGCGTTGTTTGTGATGCAGGATACAGCTTTATATTAACTGCACCTGAAACATGCTTAAAATCGAAATTTGCGATTGCTGACTGTATACTCTCGAATGACTCACCATTTACAGCAACTTTTCCCTGCCAGCTCTTTATCATGTTTATCATATCAGCTCCTCCTTTTTTAGAATCTTGATGCTACATAATAACCGATGCTCTTTATTGCTGACTCCCATTCCCAACCATGCTTGCTATCGAAAAACTCACTTGTTTCCTCGAACCAGTATTTTACCCAGATACAATTCCCGAAATACTCATCAATCTCTGTTGTTATCTCGATTTCACAATGATTATAATCAGCAACAACTATTTTGAAATGGTCTCCCTTGCCAATTCGCTTGATGCTGATATCTTTCTTTGTGAACCCGCATCCCTCATCCTCAAACTTTTCTGCCATAATGTTTTTGATTTTTGCTATTGTCATAATGTTTTCTCCTTTCAAGCGTCACTCTCATCTGACAAGAACATTATATAACACTATTTTTTATTTGTCAAGTGTTTTTTTAAAGCAATTCTAAACATTTTTTCTGAATCTGCATAACTGCATCAAAAAGCTTTTTCTTATCAAGTCTTTTTGCATCAATAAGCTGAAATAAAACCTCTGTTTCATCGTTAATATCATTTAATGCGGCCGTGTATTCGTCACATGAAGCCTCCATACTTTTATAGTCTGATTCAAAGTATAATTTGTCAAGATTTTCCTGCTCATCATAATACTTCATCTCACGTTCTACATAATCAGCTACATCATCTGACACATAACGTCTAATAACATCTACAACATCAACTTTTTCAAAAACTGTAATAACTCCATCAGGTGTTTTTAACACATCTGCCATACGCACACCTCCTCAAAGATTCATTACTGCATCATACCAATCAAGTGCTTCATCAGGGGTAATTTAAAAATTTTCCAAAAATTTTTCAATCTGCATATGTACAATAGCGATTAAACTCGATGTATCTATAAGCAACGGGAAACCATGTAACATTATCAGTCGAATACTCTAAATACTCTCTCCACATGCGAATCTCATAAGTTGAACACATTCCAAACTCCTTTGTTGTGTATACCTCTGACTTATCAATTCTGCATCTAAGATACTTCCAATATTCATTCTCCTGTATGTTGAAAACAATGTCTTTAAGTCTCAGATTATTGCTGTTTACGGGCTTGAAGCCTCTGTCCTTCATGATTTCTGTTGTAAGCTCGCTTCTCTTCATATCGCTGTCTCCTTTCAATCTGCATACTCAAGATTCTCGATTTCATCATAGCTCATTCCGAACTCATCATGAAGCACTTTCTCTTTGTCACTAATCCAGCTTGACAGCTTCATTATTTCTGCATCTGAATACCTGCTTGATGACGGCGCAAACATTAACTTGATGTATTTCTTGATTCCTGCTATCAGTTCATTCTTAACATGCTCATCGATATCTTTCTTGCTGTTGAAAACAACGTGGTCAATGTAGTAGCCTCTGTATTTTGTCATATCTCATCCCTCACTTTTCTGTCGCTGTCTCTCTCAATCACAAGAACATTATATAACACGTTTATTTATTTGTCAAGCATTTTTTTTAAAATTTTTGGAAAAATAAAAAAAGAGATTCCTACATCGCTGTAAGAATCTCTTTCTCGGAAAAAATGGGTAATAGGAGGTATCCGACACACCAAGTAAACACTTGTTGCATTGAATGTATTATAGCATACTGCCTACGGGTTGTCAACATCCATGGCATCATTTACTAAAACTTCAACACGCTCCATCAACTCCGTGTCTGAATCAAGCTTTTCATGTACATTTCCAAGCCCTTGTAACTTATCGCTGAGTATTTCGCCTGTCTCAGTATCAACAATCTTGTACCATGAACCGCTCTTCACGATGATTTCATAATACATTGCCTGCTCAATCAAGTCTGTGATATAGTCAATGCCGGTATCATAGTTTATCGTATATTGACCAACATGCCTGTTAGGTCTACAGAATTTAGTCTTGACCATGTTGACCATGATTTTCTGACTGTTTGGCTCTCCGGAGCTTCTTGAAAGATTCTTGCCGTTCTCATCAAGATAAGTTCCTTTCCTAAATTCTATTCGTGTAGTACAGAAGTGTTTTAAAGCTCTGCCTCCAGGTGTGTTTGTCTGTCCCGGTATAGTTGAATTGATTTTGTCCCTAATCTGATTTATGAATATGCCCATGCAATCATTCTTTGCACACGGTCCCACAATCTCTCGACAGAATCTTGTCAAGATGCCCGATATACCGCCAACTCTTGCATCATCTGTCAGCTCTTTGCCCAAGTCTTTCTCTGCTGTAAGACATGGAACGCTGTCAAGCACCCATAAACCCGTTTCTCCTGTGTTGGTCATCTCTTTGATTATCTGAAATATAAACTCGGCTGATTCAGTCTTTGGCTGATACAGTCTTATGTTGTCTACATCAACACCAATCTTTCTTGCCCACTCAATATCAAGCGTATTTTCTGCATCAACATAAAAGACTTCCTTATCAGGATGTATATTCTGAAAATTCGCTATCACATCAAGGGCAGTTGTTGTCTTGCCGCCACCCTCTTCTCCGTAAAACTCAACAAGTCTTCCAAGCGGTAAGCCACCATACGTGATGTAGTTCATTCGAGGGCTGGTAAATGGAACTTTGCTGTACTCATACACCGGCATACCCTTTGTTATAGCTTCTTCTTTCAGGTCTTTATTTACTCGCTTCATGATTTCATCAATCTTTGTTCCCATCAGTTTTCTCCTTCATTCACTTCTTCAACCCATCCCTTGTTTATCCACGATTCAGGAACTACATAGCTATACTCTCTGTGATAACCTTTGTTAGTTGGGTCAAACTTAACCGCTACTCTGCCTATCTGCTTTCCAATGTTTGTCAGCACAAACTTTTTTCCTTCTGCTGAGTGTCTTATTGCATTCATAAATCCACTCCTTCCATGTTTGCTCTTGCTTTCAATGTCTGAAGATAATCTTCCATGGCTTTCACCTGCCAGTTATATGTGCTTCTTGGACACGTAGGCGTAAAATCAAGTATATTTTTATCCCACTTCTCAAGCATGTCCCGAAGCTTTTCAAGTCTGATTTTCACCTGATAATACTCAGCTTTGAATCGCTCTTTATAGTCTGAGCTGGTCATCATTTCAACTGTTTGTGATAACTCAGTGATTCTCATACATCTCCCTCCTTTCGATGCAACGATTTTTCAGCTTCAAATCCATTTGGATATCTTGCCAGAAGCTTCTCAATGTTCATCTGCATTACATCCTCAAGTTCCCATGAATTTGCGGTGCATATTTCAGCAATCATCCACAAACAATCTCCAAGTTCTTTCGCTAAATGTTGCGGGTCTATATCATGTCCCTGATACTGCTTCTGAAATAATCCGGCAACTTCACCAGCTTCACTGCATAAGCCAAAAACGCCATGTCTTATCTGCTCATACTTGGACATGCTGTTTGACATTGTTCTTGAAGCCAGCTTTTGATACTCATTCCCTGTCACTTTTTCATCATCCTCCAATCTTTGTTAATTCAGCTTCGGTCATTCGCCGTGTTAAAACTTTTTTACAACTCTGTAAAAGCTCTTGAGCATTCTCGACTTTTGCTTTCATAGTTTTCCATGCTCTTGTATAGCATATACTTGTTAAAAGTTCCTGCTGACTGTTTAATTCTGCAAGACTGTCTTTATCAGCAACCGTGCCTTTATCAGCATTCTGTCTTGCTGTGTTGTAAGTCTCTTTATACACTGCCTTTGCGATATCATCTCTAATGCCAAGCTGTTCTACCATCCCGCCTGCAAAATAGATGTATGTTGAAAGATTCAAGCAAAAATCATCAAGCTCTGCATCTGTAGGCGGGTTTTGGCCGTCTGCTAAACATTCCTTGATAAAAAGCACATAGTCATCTAAATCCGCTGAATATGACTTGATTATGCTGTTTACAATGTCATTTACGGTTTTTGAGTTATCTTCGATATGTAGCTGAATGTTCTTGATTTTATCCAGCTTTATATCTTCGTAAAGATTCATTTTAGCCATTCGCCGACCTCCTCAAAAAATTGATTTATATCATAGTCAAAAAAGACTCTTTTCTTTTTGCCTTTCATCAAGATTCCGAACTCCTCATCAAATCGAATACTCTTTTTTGTCTCAAAGCATTCTCTGAGCGTTTCTAATACTTGAATCGGAATAAATCGTGTGATATCTTTGTCTACCCACCAGCACATCACTCCTGCAACTACTCCGGGAACTTTGCTCATCTCAGATAATTTTTCCCACTGAAAATCGCTTATATTTCCATAAAACCCATGTAGCTTTCCGTCTTTATCAGGCTTAGGATTGCTTGAGATACTAAGAGTGTTTCCATGTACGGACTTACACTCAATAGCTAAAAATACTGGCTTGTGATATATCAAAAAATCACATGGATTTTTACTGCCGGCATAACCATTCGTCTGGTCATGCAATCGTGCAACAACTGTATGCTCAACAGCTTCAAATGATTTTTGGATAATCTCCTCAAATTGTTTACCTCGATTAACTGACATTAGAATAACCTCTTTCTTTTAAGTGATGATTCAACTCCTTTACAATTTGCTACTGCCTGCTCATAATAACTTTCTTTCAACTCAATTCCAATTCCTCTTCTGTTCATTTTCAATGCCTGATATATTTCACTTCCAATACCTGCAAATGGACTAAACACTATATCATTTTCATTTGTCCACAACTCTACACAACGCTCAATCACGTCAAGCTGTAAGGGGCAAATATGCTTTTCATCTTTTTCAGCTCTTGCACTTTCTTTTTGTAGTGTATTTGACTGATTTATATCTATCCATACGGGACTTGCATATTCCTGCCATTTAGCAACAGGAAAACTCGTATCTGTATGACTTATTTTCTCAGGATTTTCACCTTGTTTTCTGAATGTGATAATGTAATCCGCTATTCCCTGACGACACATAGAACTATCTTTTTTAATTTGCTTATGTAATAATCCAAGTGCCTTTGTTCGTTGCATAGCAACAACTGGGTCTTTCCAAATTGTCACTCTTGAATGATAAATAAATCCAACATCAATCATCATCTGAATAAGTTGTCCTGGAAAATCTTGTAGACCGATAAACCCATCTCGTTGTTTCTGTGTGGGTAAATCCATACAATGAATTGATACAAGCCTGCCTGGAATAATTACTCTGTACAGTTCATTCAAAATATATTCAAACTGCTTATAAAATTCAGTTGTATCTCGGCAATTACCCAAATCTCTCACGCTGTTTGAATAAACATAAAGTTGTGCAAAAGGCGGAGAAAAAATAGAATAATGAATACTATTATCAGGAATAGCTTTCATTACTTCACAACTATCTCCGTTATATAATGCAAATCCATTTCCTTCATACTGATTCTTACATTTTACTTCCATTTTAATATCCTCCTTCTATACACCATTTGGGCATTTTAACTATTTGATTTGCCACATAATCTTCTGTTATTTTCATTGTAGAATGAATTTCGTTTTTAAGAATTTCAGAAGTCCTATCAATCATTTCCTGTGACAATTTCTCATGCTGTGATTGCTTCTTCTTTATATTATTCAATACAGACAATTCACGCTGAGAAATTATTACATACACGTTAACCTCCTTTTCTTGACCAAATCTATAACATCTTCTTATCGCCTGATAGAATTTTTCATAGCTATCAGAAATACCACAGAATATCATATTATGACATTTCTGAAAATTCATACCAAATCCACAAATTGAAGGTTTACTCACAAGAAACTTTATATCTCCATTCGCAAACCCTAACATCCTATCTTCTTTGACATAATCAGAATCCGAACCCGTAATTTCTGTAATTTCACAAACATTCTTGACAAGTGTACTTTCATCGTTATAATCTACCCACACAAGACAACTGTCCATATCTTTCATAATATGTTTAACCATAGCAACTCGTGCTGACATTGATTCTTTTCTTGCTTCTCTTCGCTCTGATAAATCTTTCGCAACAGAAGGTAGAAGATGTCCCCGTTTTGCTACACTGTCAACAATAACATGCTCTATGTTCAATTTAGGTAAATTGTAACGTGCGTCTGGATAACCTATATCTGACGGATTCTTTACAACCATAGCCCATGTAGCAAGCCATTCCCAAAATTTACCTTCTGCATGACGTTTCATTCGCCACTGGCCCTCTTTTGCATCATTGATAAAAAATGTAGCAAGCATTTCCGTTCTTGACATCACATTAAGAAAATCACAATGATTTCCAAATTCTGTATAGTCATTCGGGGATGGTGTGGCTGTACAAGCCAACTTATATTTCGTAAATCTGAATATCTCTATAATGTCATTCGACATTTTTCCAAGACTGGCTTTAAGGATTGAACTTTCGTCAAGCACAATACAACAAAATTCTTTTGGGTCAAAATGTTGCATCATTTCATAGTTAGTTATATTGATACCGTCTTTTACATCTTTTTGTGTCCGACAGATATTTACATCAATTCCAAATTTTTTGCCTTCCTGTTTTGTCTGTTTTGATACCGCTAAAGGAGCAAGAATAAGTGCTTTTCCGTTCTCGTGTCTACACACCTGATTAGCAAATTCAAGTTGACAAATTGTCTTTCCTAATCCAGTATCTAAAAATAACGCACATCTACCCTTCTTTAATGCCCACTTTACAATCTCTCTCTGAAAATCAAAAAGATTTGAATTTAATTCCGATATATCAACATCAAAACCAGTGTTCTCGTAATGATATTCTTTAGTTTTCAAAAATTCAATGTAGTTCATCATCCATCCTTTCTGCATTGTGTTTTATAATTGCAATACTCACAAGCTTTTTTACTGACTTCTAAAGGCTTTGGTGGTACTTTAAGCTTCTTCACATAGCTGTCACAGTTAGATATCAAGCCGATTAGATTCTGCTTCATATCATCAGTTGGTGTGAACATGAATGACTTCATGTCCAATGTGTCTCGATTGATATATACAAAAATCACATCTGCAATATCAAAGGCTATGCTGTAAGCTGTGCCTTGATTATAGTGGTCAGGATTCACATTCTCACGGCTGTAAAACTTATTAGCATTCTCCGTCTTTAGCTCAAGTATGCAATATTTGTTTTGATACTTGATTATGCCATCACAGAGGAAACTCATGTTCAAATCTTTGTGATACAGCTTTGTTTCATACTCTCCGACCTCAGGATTCGGTTCCTTTGTGATGCTAAGGTACTCAAGCTTTCTACTTCGCACAAAATCTGCCACATTCACATATTCACAGTTCATGCCATTATTCTTCATGTCAAGAACTGCCTGCTGTATTCTCTGATGAATGTCTGTCCCTGCATTACAAATTCCTATACTCATGTAGCTTGTGCCTGTATCATCCATGGGCTTTCCAAGCACTATGTAGGCCATCTGTCTGATACAATGCATTGAGCTTGGTTTATATGTCTTACTACCGGGTTTTCTATTCTTGCTTTCTGTAAGCTCGATGCTTCGCTTTAAGTCCTGCAAAAATGCTTGTTCCATCGGCATTTCAGTTGTATTTTGGTTTATAATCTTGATAAGATTCTTTAGATTTCTCGCCATAATTCCTCCTTAACCATAACAAAATATCTCCCCATTTTTCTGTTTCCAAATCTTGCCTTGCTGAAATGTCGCTTGATACAAGACATTTTTTGGTACATCATCTGTACCATTCAGTAAGATATTTCTCGCCATCTCATAGCATTCTTCCGGAAGCTCTTTCGTAAAGAATTTTCCCGTTACTGCATATTGCTTACAAGGCTTTGTCTGATATATGACCTCTTTGATTGTATTGGGAAATTCGGGTGAATCCACTCGATTCATGACAACCGCTCCTGTCCAATATGCTGTCTCTTTCTCTGCATCGGTGTACCAGTTTTCCCAATAGATAAGCTCCGCCAATAAATTCACATCTTCGACACTATAACCCTTTATAGCTAAAATCATATAGATTAGAGCTATGACCATACTTTTCATGTCTCTCCTCCTTTACAAGATATTCACAAGCAAGCATTGAACCGCTATTGATTCATCAATCGTTCCCGACTTAATACCAAGCTCTGCATCTCGTATCTTCAGCAATACATCTACCAACTCTCCTGTCTGATACTTCTTCAAATGCTTTTTGGCATTTGATATCTGCCAGCCAGTTAATCCTGTGCAATTTGAGACATCTCGACTCTTGCATGACTGAACTTGAAGCAGTGCTTTAAAGTTGGTATAAAGATTTGATATCATGATTAGTGTAGCTTCGCCACTGTCATAGCTTTCCTGCATGAGCTTAAATGATTTATAAGCATCACGGTCAAGCACTGCATCTACAAAATCAAAAATAACATCTTTAGGCGGTCGATAAATTGTACCAATTTTCAACAAATACGCAAATGCTCCATCTTCAAGCATACCATCAACTGAAATGTCAGCATTCATAAAGTGCCTGATTTTATCAATCTCTAACAAGCATCGGCCATAATCATTCTCACAAACTTCCATAAGCATCTGGCAATTCTTGTCTGATAAATTGATTTCTTTCTTGATATACTTCTTCAGAATCTCAGGTGATAACGGCTCAAATTCGACAATCAAATCCTTATACTGCTTGTAAAACTTGATACGCTTGTCCAATGCTGTGAATAGAATCAAGAGCATATTTTTTCCCAAGCTCATGTCGAATATCTTCCACGCTTTCTCGTTCTTCAATAGCTCTGCACTATCTGACAAGATAAAAAGTGTCTGTCGCTGAAACATAGATTTCTTTCTACCTGACTGCATTATGTCAGATAAGCTTTCTATCCATTTTACATCAAAATTACATACTTTTGCAAGCTGTTTTATATAAATGTCTCGTACTGCAATCTCTGTACCTGTGAATATGTATATGGACTTTAGCTTTTTAGATTGCATCTGAGCTTTTAATTCTGCAACGGTCATACGCTCACCTCAGCCAGTTTTTCCGTATCTCAAGCATCCATGCATCAATCAACATCTGCTTTGATACACCTCGGATTCCAAGCTGATTGATGTATTTACAAGTGATAGCAATCGCCATCGTATATCTTAACGGGTCGGTCTGAATACGATTCATGCAAATGGTCATGAATGCTCTGAGAAATAGCTTTACATCATAACCTTCTGCATCAGGTTTTAATGCCAGCTTGTCTGCTATCTTAAAAGCATTGGCTCCCTCAACTTCATGAATGTTATCAACGACCTTTGTCACATACTCGTAAAACTCTACAGGCTTGGATTCACATACTCGTATCACATCACCCGGTACATCACAGATTTCTCCAACTATCTGCTGTTCTTTATCCGTGAGATTGTATCCACGCTTCATAAATTGCTCAATTTCAGCTTTTTTGTATGAATCTAATAAATATATGCTTGCACGGCTCTTAACCGTTTCTAAAGTCATTTCCACGCTTTCCAGCGTCATTATGAAATAAGCATTGTTCGGTGGCTCTTCTGTCACTTTCAGAAGTGAATTTTTAGCGGCGACCGACATCGAATCTGCATCAGCTATGATGTATATAATCGGATTTGTTGCCTGATAGCTGGTATTTATCATCTCCCGTATTGTGTCGATTTTCACATCAGGCAACTTATAGCTTAATATCTGTGGATTTGATTCTCTGAACTTATTCACAATCCACTCAGCTAAAGTCTTTTTGCCGATGCCATTGCACCCGGTAAGAATGCAAAATCTCGGAAAATTGTGATTCTCAATCTGCAATGAAAATATATCTTTTAAACGCTCCTGTCCTATCATTCTGTTCCTCCCTCTATCCACAAAAGCATTTTAGCTTCAATCTCATACTTCGGTGTTGAACTGTATTTCAAATCGCTGTCTATCTTCACGATAGCATTCAAAAGTGCTGTAAAGATATCATTATCATCCAGCCATTTGTTCATACGTTTTTCGTACTCTTCAAGATGTGGAAGCGACAACTGTTTCCAATCACATCCTAATGCCAGCTTGTTTACATCAAGCAGAAATTGAATATACGTCTTGATAAAACGCTTTAAGTCTTTTCCCTGTGCGTGAATGTTGTCAATGATTGTCATCATCCTTTCACTATCCGGATATACAAATGCATCTGTTAGCTGGAACATCAAGTCATAGTTAGTTGTCCCTAAAGCTTTCACCACATTTTCAAGTGTAAGGTCCTTGTCGAAAGATAAAGCTTTATCCATCAATGTGATTGCATCTCTCATTCCACCATCAGCTATTTTAGCAAGATACTCAACAGCATCCCGGTCACATTCAGCATCCCAATCAGGATGTTCTTTCCACTCCTCATTGATAATATGTTCCAAGCGTTCAACAATCCCATCCTGACTGATTCTTGAAAAGTCGTATCTTTGCACTCTTGAAAGAATTGTCTTAGGTATCTTCTGAGGGTCTGTTGTACAAAAGATAAAGATTGATTTTGCCGGTGGCTCTTCAAGCATCTTTAAGAATGCTTGCCAACCCATAAGGCTTATAGCGTGACACTCATCTACGATGAATACCTTATACTCACTATCCAAGCTCTTGGACTTCGCCTGCTGAATGATGTTTCTTACATCTTCAACACCGCTATTTGATGCGGCATCCATCTCTATCGGATTGCCTTTTCCCTGATTTATCTCGTTTGCAAAGATTCTGGCACATGTAGTTTTACCCGTACCAGCTCCACCACAGAAAAGATAAGCGTGTTTTACTTCGTTACTATCCAACTGCTGTCGCAAAATCGTTTTAATGCTGTCTTGCTCGACAACATCATTAAAAGTTGATGGTCTGTATTTCACTGCTAAAGATATCATGACTCCTCCTTGTACTCAATAAAAATCAATGCTGTGCTACACATCAAGCATATAACTATGCCTGCAAGCCATAACTTTATCTGTGACCAAAAATCACTTGTCTCAGGTGCTTCTGAAAAGAAGCAGATTATACCAAGCACGAATCCTAAAACAAGAACTATCTTAGCAAGCGTTAAACTTACTTTTATAGCTTTTCTCATGTGTTATGCCTCCTATCTTATAAGCACATACTCACCATAATTGGTAACATGACCATACCGATTCAGCGTTGTGCGTCTGTTTGTTGTGATGTTCATCCCGTGATGATGTCTCAGCACATGTATTATAGCTGAAAGTCTTGTGATGCCTAAATCGAATGCTTCCATACTTGTCACTCTCTCGCCTGCTTCAAGCTTTTCCTTAATGATTGCTAACTGTGTTCCGTCCATTGTAATACCTCCTTAAAAGTCTTTTCATCTATGATGTAATAGCGATTGCCATTATCACCAAAATCAAAACACAAAGCATTGTATTTCTTGCTCATTGCTAATGCTTCTTCTTTGTTCTTCTTCAGCCATTCTCTCTTGATGCTGAAAGACTGCTTTTCTGTTGTCGCTGTCTTGCACTCTATAAGCCAGCTATCATTTGAAACATCACCCTTATTGAATGCTGTCGCTCCGCTATTGCTTGTCTGTTTTCCTTTGATGACTTTAGCAACCGCCTTTTCTTGACGGTTGCTAAAGAATCTTGTTGGTCGATTCATCGTATGCTACCTCTTACTGCCTCATAAGCTTTATTTTCAATCACTGACGAAATGTAATATTCAAGTGATGTCATGTTGTCGCCATCTCTGAAGCTGTCGCACTTTCCTTTTATCTTCTTGCCAATCTTTTTAAGTTCCTCAATACAGTCATCATAAATCTTCTTGCTAATCTTGACTTCTTTCTCAAGTGCTTTGATACTGTTGTCAAGCGACTGAATCCGATTGGTTATCATTTTCATAACTTCCTCGTTGCTGTAAACATAAGTATCTCTCACATACGGGGCTGCCTTGTGTGCTTTCTCTTTTCTGGGGTCATCCTTTTTCAGCTCGTCAGCGTAAATGTAACAGTAAAGCTGAAAGTTCTGATACCCAACTTTATCATCTCTTCCGCTGACTTTAAGTATCGGATGCCACTCATCTGAATAACTCTCATAGGTCCAATTTGCGTTCTCAAAACTCTTGCTACGCACTGCAAAATCCGAACCATCTTTCTTCTTCAGAAGCTTCACGCCTTCCCACAGCTTCTTCTCAAGCTTTGCCAGATTGATGTCTCTCTCAAGTGCATTCTTAATGTCCTCAAACTGTCTGATTTCTCTGCTCATAAGCTTTTCTCCTTTCGATACTCACGATTTTCTCAAGTTGTCTCTCTCACTGACAAGAACATTATACAACACGTTTATCCGTTTGTCAACTACTTTTTTAAAAATTTTTTAAACATATTGTGAATAACCCAGGATACTTGCTAAAAAGTTTCTCTTTTCGTTGACATACTCTGCAAAAGTCATATTTCGATATTCTCTGGTCTGCTTGTCTTTCTCAAAAGACTCTGACAGCATCTCTTTGATATCACAGACACCATCTCTCCCACCAAACATTTTTACTATCTGGTAAAGATTTATCGCCATCCCTCTGTTTGTCATATTGCGTTCCTCCCTTATGCTGCTATCATTTCAATTTCTTCATAACTCATTCCAAACTCATCATGTAAGCGTCTTTCTCTCATACTTATTTTAGCTGTCAATTCTATCATCTGACCTGCATCGTATCTGCCTGAAAACAGCATCTCTGTGAACTGCTTTATTTTCTCAATGATTGCATTCTTGACAAACTCATCAATATCTTTATTGTTCTTAAAAACAACGCCATCAATGTAGTAGCCTCTGTATTTTGTCATATCTCAATCCTCCCTCGATATATCACATATACACCATAGCTGTCTTTCATCTCTCGCCCATATTCTTTGTGCTTCTCAATAGCTTTCTGTCTGGCGTCTTTTGTTGATTCTGCTACAACCTGATAATTGAACTGTCCATTTATGTTTCCAATCTGCACATAAAACTTTCGCATAACTCACACCTCCTCGATTTTTACGATATCAGCAACACCATACTTGTCTGCTAAATCGTCTGCTATATGTCTAACCAATACTCCAATGTGCGGTGCTTCAAAAAGCTTTTGATTGCCGTCGCTGAAATATACTCTGTAAATCTTCATAATCAAGCCTCCTTTGCTGTCTCTTTGCTGATATTTCTGTCTGCATTTTCAAGAATCATCTTTACAAACTCAACCATCTTCCAAGCTTCCTGCTCTGTCAAATCTTTACCAGTTTTTTCTTTCCAAATCTTATTCAGCTCATTCATCATATCTCATCCCTCACTTTCTACTGTTATGTCGCCATTGTCAGTGCTAACCGAAAGACTCTTGTAAATCACACTTGCTGTAAGCTGAATGTTATCATAACAAGCTCTTGCGTCCTTCTCAAATCTGAAAATCTTTGAAGGAACATCCGTTCCGTTCTTGATGTCAACATCTACATACCAATATCTGTTCATATCTCGTACCTCGCTTTCTCATCTCTCTCACAGTAAACATTATATAACACGTTTATATATTTGTCAAGCACTTTTTGAAAAAATTTTTGGAAAAATAAAAAAGCACCCTATAAAGGGTGCCAAAGTGTTGATTTATCAAGCTTCTGCGGTATTTGGTGTATCTTCAAACAAGCTCATTATCTGCATGATATCGCTGTCTATGAGCTTTACCGCTGAATCATCTCCAAACTGAATCTCGACTGTATCTGTGGATTGGGTCTTGATGTGCTTCATGAAAGACTGCAAATCTACCATACATTCAAACGGCTTCTTGATTAGCGAAGTATAAGCAATCTCTTCCACGCCTGTGCTTGCTAACGACTGAATCTTTAATGATTTCCCGGTAAAGCTTAACTTGATGGCATTGTCATCATACGTTCCCACAAAAAGTGCTATTCGGTCAAGTGCCTGAAGCAATGCTGACTTTAATATCTTGCATGTAGCAGGCATTTTGACTTCATAAAAGCTCTTTAATGCTTCAACGGGATAATCCTCTATACCGGCAACTTCATGACTGTATATGACGATATCTGACGTTCTGAACACTACAATTCCATCGGCATGTCTCTCGATGCTGAACTTTGCATCGGTGGATAATGTCAACAGCTCAAATACTATCGGATAAGCAATCATGGGTGAATCTGTAAGCTTGCCACCGTATATGCTCATTTCATCCTCATTTGATGCCGCTGTGATGTCTCCAAGATAATAGCCGGTAAGATACTGCTCATCTGTACTTGCTGACAGTGATGATTTCAGCGAATTGACAATCTTGGAAGCGATAGCCAAGTCCACATTAGTAGTCTTGACTTTCTTACTATCTAACTCACTCAGCGGGTCAGGATACTGAATCGAGTCTCCCATCTCATCATACTGTAAAGCGATAGTATATTTACCATTTCCAGTAACTATCAGCTTATCAGCTTCTACTGTAATTGTGACTGTCTCGCAAGTAAGCTTTTCAATAAGCTTTGCAAACTGGTCTGCCATGACAGTTGCGTAAAACTCTCCAGCAACTCCTTCATGTGTTACATACAGATAATTTGTGCTTGATGCATCTGAAACAATCAAAGTAAGCTTGTTATCCTTTACCTGTATGCACATAAGCTGTGTTAAAGGTAAAAGCTTATTGTTTCCAACGCCTTTATAAGCTTTGCTTACTAAAGCTTTGAATGTTTCAGTTGCGATAGTCAGTGTGTTTGCCTGAACTTCTTTCTTTACTTCCTTTTTCTTTGATGCCATTGTGATATCCTCCTTATATCATGCTTGCGATTTCACGCCATTTATAACGAAAAGCGTGATGGTATATATGCTGTACTTCCATTACATGTCTCGCCACCGCTCTGTCAATCTTTCTGGTGTGAATCCTGCGAAACGGCTTTGCCTTGCTCCTCTTTGCTACTCTCTGATTCTCGCTCATAATTGCCTCCTTTAATGTTGTTTTGTCTTTCATATAAATATCCTCTTAAAATAATTTTTTACGATGTGAAATAGCTTTTTGCTTTGAAATACAGTAAAACTTCTCTTTGCCCTCTCCATTGCCACTCAAATAATCTTTGACTCTCTCACAGAAAAACTGCTCTTCACAGATTTTGAATAACGATTCACTCAAAGGATATTTACGGTCGCCCACATTCAAAATAAATACTCCATCATCAGTTAAGCGACTCATAGTGTTTTCAATCAGCGGGGTATAAAAACCATCTACCCATTTTTCAAAAGTATTGTATCTATTCAGTGAATTTGTAGGTTCATCCGAATAATGCTCGGTATTGTAATAGGGCGGTGATGTTAAAGCAACATCAAACTTCTCATCCGTCTTGAAATCTTCATAAGGTAGCTTATGCACATGATAGTTAAACGTAGGCTGTAAAGTCTTTAACCATTCACCCAACTTCAGCAATCCTTCATAAGTCTGTGTGGATGGCTCACATGCTGTATAAGTTGTGTTAGGAATACTTGCACATCCTATCATTCTTCCACCCCCAACCAGCACAAGGGTCAAGCACATTCAAAGCTTTCTTTTGTTTCCCGTACCGTAAATACACAGAACGTGCTACAAACGGGGGGAACTCATTGATATATTGTATATTCTGATATCCTCGCTGAATCGTACTATAAAAAGCATTATTTACTCCATGGTCAAGATTATACAAGTATAATCTTGCCATTCCACTGACTTTATCATCATATTGCAAACTTTCAAATACGCTGATATCGTCTTTCTCATTGTCAGTGGTAAGTCTGTGTGGATTAAACAAAAGCGAAATTGTATTACCACACTTCACATCATGACAAAGGCAATAAAATTCTTCAATCGCTTGTGCTTCATTGATAAATAGATGCACAAACTCTTCAAGGGTTAGCTTTGACAATGAAGATTTAATTGCCGATGCTAAAATCTCTCGGGTCATCTCTGTCCTCCTATTTGTTATTTGAAACCAGTTCATTTTCAAACTGTCTTGCAGTATTTGATTCTTTAATCTTTTTTACCTCTCCTGTAATAGGTTCACCATACCATTCTCTGGTTATCTCGACATCGCATTTTATCGGCATCTTCAAGATATCTTCAGCCGCCTGTGACATCGTTTGAGCTAAAAGCTCTGAACATTCTTTGATGTTCTCCTCTGGACACTCTGCTATAACCTCATCATGTACAGGTATCAAGAGTCTGAATCCAAGCTCTTTCAATCGCTTGTTATTATTCAGCTTTATCATCGCAAGCTTTGTTAAATCGGCGGCACTTCCCTGTATTCTTGAATTGACACACTGACGCTCCGCATCTGCTATCTTGGCTCCGTTGTCGATAATCCATATTCCTTCTTTGTTGGCTTCGTCAAATACAGCTCTTTTCTGCTTGCCCCAACAATTACTCAACTTCTTAAGATAATAGCGTTGTCTGTCTTTTGGAACGCTCAGGTCACGTTCTATAGGATTACCATCATCGTCAAATGGTAAACCACTGTCAAAATCGAGTACATCATCATCTACAGGTGCTCCATTTTTCCATTTGAACTCATATTCATTAAGCTGTAAATCGGGCAATCTTCTCTTGCGTCCACACACAGTTGTTACATAACCCAATTCATATGCCATATCAAGTGAATCCTGTTCAAACTTCTTGATTGCTGGAAATCCCTTGAACACACTATTTTTAATCGCTTTAGCTTTATCTGTCGAACAACCAAGCTGTTCTCCGATGCTTGCTTCGCCTCGTCCATAAAGAACACCTAACAAGATTGATTTTGCTTGTGTTCTTCGCTCTTTGCCTTCCTTATTCTTGCTTCCGTCAGCGTTGAACTCTCGACATTCTTCATAAGGCTTATTAAATGCCTTACTTGCTATCTCTGAGTATAAATCTTTGCCAGCCATGAATGTATCATACATCTGTGAATCTCCGTCTTTTTTACAAAGAGCGGCAAGACACTTGGGCTCCTGCTGACTGAAATCTGATGACATAAGCAAATATCCAGGACTTGCAACAAACATCTTTCTAATGTCTTTATTATGACTTGGTATATTCTGCAAGTTTGGTTCACTGCTCGACATTCTACCTGTTTTTGCTCCGTATTGATTGAAACTACAATGAATACGTCCATCGTTCGGATTGATGCATTCGGGCAGTTTGTCAATATAAGTGCTGACAAGCTTTGACAATGTTCGATACTCAAGAATTGCATCTGCAATCGGATTCTTCATTTTCTGCAAGATATCTTCACCAGTACCTCTTGGACTCTTGACATCCGGTGGTTCTATCTTCAGCACATCATAAAACAAGATTGCAAGCTGTTGTGGACTTCCCATATTTACTGGATTGTCAAGCTTTGCGCCAGAATTTCTTGCTTTACTAATCTTATCTTGATGTGGTTTCAATGTCTCATAAAATGCATCAATCTTTTCCTGAAGCATTTTGTTATAAGTCTCTGACAAACTATGTGCATAGTTGGTGTCAACTAAAATACCTGTATCTTCCATATCAGCCACAACAGATACACATTCCATCTCGATGTTCTTAAACACCCAATACATGTTTGATATATCTGCTCTATCTATATACTTGTCAAAAATGTCTCGCTGATACTCGCAAAGCTCTGAAGTGATGACCGGGTCATGTGCGGCATATAGATATCCGATGTTGTATGGTATCATCGTAAATGGAATACCTTTGAACAAATCATCAAATCTGAATGCATCACCCTTGCCGTCAAGACAATACTTATTATGAAGTGCTTTCAGATTTGCTTCTGGCTCGTTCTCATTCAGTATCCTTGACGCTAAATAGCCATCCCAAGTACAATATATATCTGACAATCCAAAGTGTCTTAAAACCCGAATATCAAACTTGGCATTGAACATGTCAATGTCTGGTTTTTTCTTCAGCAATCGTACAAACTCATCACGTATGAAATCTGAATCAAGCTGTCCTGAAAGTCTTTGTCTTGTGATATAGCTGATATGATTTATCGGAATATATATTCCCTTTTGATTGTGAGTGTAAATACATGGTCCGGCAATCGTATTCTGCAACGGGTCAAGACCGTCTGTCTCTGTATCTATTGCGATATAGCCATTACCTATGCACTCTGAGATATAATCATGTAAGACTTCTTTATCCGTTACAAACTCATATTCATCCTTATACTGACCAAGACTCCTATCGACCATCTGTTTTATCTGCTCGATTCTGTCAAGTATGCCAGTTCCGCCCTTTATTGACGGAACTGGCTGTCTTGTCTGCTTAACTGCTATCTTCTTATCGGATGCTTTTGTCGATTTAGTTGTAGGCAACTTAAATAACGGCATTAGTATCTATCTCCTCTTCTTGAAGGTGTGCGTCTTTCTGTGCGTGCTGAAGTGCGTCTTGATGATTTTTCTTCCGCTACTTCTTCATCGGAAAAAGGAAGCTCTTCTTCCGGGTCATCATTGTCATCCGGCTCACTGCGTCTGCTACTTCTACGTGTCTTTTCCGTCTCTTCATTTCGTCTGCTTGAACCACGTCTCCTCGGTGCTTCATCTTCAGCATCTTCAGGCGGGAACTCACCAGATTCAAGATAATATTCCATATCTTCTGCTGACTTCTCTAACACAAGTCCGCCAAGAATCTTCGGGATATCTTCAAAATCCTCAATCTGTGTATCATCGCTTTCCACCTCATAAATCTCATAAGTGGTCTGTGTATCTTTCGGCTTTCCGTGTCTCTCAACTTCAAAGACATGCTGTACAAGATTGTCCTTCTTCGCATATCTGGAACAGATAGATGACATCTTCTCGAACATCTTCTTTCCTCTATCCCATATCTGAATCTGGTCCTCATCAATGTTGTACACCGGAATGAAAAGCTTTGCCTGAAGCTTAATCTGTCCACGACAGAACGGACATGCATCAATCGGGTCCCTGTAAGTACGCAAGCAGTTGACATAACGCTCTTTGCCGTTCACTTCAACCTTATGAACACTGAAACCTTCAATGTCATCTTCGTTGTTGTAAAGGAATCTTACCTGCTTAACTCCTTTGTCCTCGGAAATTCCAAAGAATCCTCCACCACCCTGTCCGCCATAGTTTGCGGACTCATTCGCATTAAATCTTGCCATAATGTTTTTCTCCTTTTGATATTTTATAGTTTGGTGTTTTAAAATGGTTATCGCTTCCATCTGTTACACATCACTTAAACATCTTATTGAATGCTGTCTCGATGTTCGCAGTCTTTACAAACAGCGAAATTTTGAACACACGATAATTCCCAACACCCTGTCCCTCGTACAGCTCACTTGAACTCTTGATTTTTTCAAAAACTTCCGGTGCAACATAGAATCTAACTTTGTATTTACGCTTGTAAACAACAGCAACTTTTTCATCATCACGATAAATGACGATGTTGCTTCTTCCTGTCGTGTATCTGTACTCAGTATTCTTATCAAGCACACTTAAAACTTCTGCGAATGAATCTGCAACCGGCTCGGATGACTTTTCATCTTTCGGACGCTTCTCAGCTTTCTTCTTGGAAGCTTTCTTCGACTTCTCTTTTGCCTGTTCAGCAATCTCTTTTCCCACTTCTGCAAGCGGTGTTCCGTCGCCAGCGTTGACAATCTCGACTGACTCAATCTTGGGACACTCGATGCCCAGCTCTTTCTTCTGCTTCATGACCTCTTTGACTTCCTCTGCATCGGCTTTCTTTGCCTATGCTTCCATAATCTTTGCGACTGCTTTTGCCTTGGCACCTTTCTTGTCAATCTTGATGCCCAGCCCTTTGGCTATCTCTGCTAAACATGCCATGGTCATTGTTGTAAGCTTCTCTTCTCTTGTCATCATAATGTTTCCTCCTTGTGATGTTTGTGATTTTTTGATTTTGTCAACTCTCTCTCGCTGACAAGAACATTATATAACACTATTTTTTATTTGTCAAGCACTTTTTTAAAAATTTTTCAATTTTTTTCAAGTGCTGATTGGCTCGACCTGTGCTTGTGTAAAAAAGTTACTTTGCTTCATGAACATATTGGATTTCTCTTTCGGATTGCCATCATCGTCTACTTCGTCAAGCTGTTTTGTGGTGTGCTTCCATATTGCAAACTTTGCCACAGCTTTGCTTCCTTTCTTCACCTGAAATCCAAGCTTCTTCCAAGTCTGATAAGTGTGAATTGTCTCAGGAACATCAAGTTCTTTCTTTCCATCTGCAAGCTCGACCACGATTTTCTGACCTGTAGGTTTTAGTATTCCCTGCTTCATCAACTCTACGCTCTCAAGTAAGATTATCATCTTGTTTGTCATACTATCGCCTCCTTATCTGTTGACCCAACGCTGAACATCGTCTGCTATCTGCTTCATCTCTTCATCGCTCAGTGGAATCAGCTTTGCGACTGTTGAACAATGAATATCAATCTTGCCGACTTTGAAAAGCTGAACACAACCTGCTTTTGCTAAATCACTGAACTGAAATAAAGCCACGATGTCGCCTTCATTTACAACCGGAAGATTTGCGTTATTGGCAAGCTCCATTAAATCGTTGAAATCAAAGCTGTTACTCAGAAAAGCACCAGCACATGAAAGCTCCCAGACATCTGAACCATCATCATTGAAAATGTGATAGATACTGCAAGTCTTGTCGATGTCAAAACGTGATGTCTGCTTGTGTGCTTTAATGACATCTCGCCACTTCTTGCAATCTCTGTATTCCTGATACTGTCCCAAGTCAATCTTGACTGTCTTTATCTTTCCGCTGTTGAACGTGTAAGCATAACCCTGTCTGCCACCAATGAAATTTTTCTTAATCTGAACATCTGCTTTAAACATAAGCATTTCCTCCTTTAGTCTTGTTAGTTTTTCAAGTTTTTCAAGCGTCATCTCTCGATGACAAAAACATTATATAACATGTTTTTTCATTTGTCAATAGGTTTTTTAAAAATTTTTTAAAAAATTTCCTGAAGCTCTAAAAAGTATTGTTCCTCCATAGCATTTATATCTTTTGCTATAGATTTATCCCAAACATATTCAGTGATAATCTTGTTGGTAACATTCTCTCTGATTCTTGCTCTTGCACGTAAACCCGCTTTATCCATATCAGTCGCAAGTATAAGCTTTCTTGCATGTAAACCTCTCAACTGCTTGAACTGAAGCTCTGTTCCTACTCCGTTCAACGCTACAGCATACTTTCCATGCACCCAACAAGATAATGCATCGAACATACCCTCACAGATTATGATTTCTTCAGCCGGTTCACTCAATGTTGAAAGTTCATAAAGCCCATACAACGGCTTCTCGACTCCCTTTGGATACTCATACTGCTTGTATTTTACTTTTCGCCTTGCCACAAACAAACAATGTCCACTAATATCCCTAACAGGAAAAGTAATACTATCAGTGTTACTGTCATAACCGATGTCAAAAAGCTCAATAATCTCATCTGTCAAACCTCTCTCATACATGTATTTATGTGTGTATCTATAACTATCAAGTTCATTTTCGGTAATATAGTTTACTGTTTTCTTGATTGAACTTCTCGACATATCAAGCTTTAAAACCTCCCGCTGTTCAACTTCGAGATGCTGAAAATTTTTCTGAAGCCATTTATTTCCAAACTTGCCAAGTATATCATCATACTTGCCAAAACAAAATGAAATCACTTCAGGCAAACTGTGTACCTCATTGCAAGCAAAACAATGGAACTTGCCGTCTGACTTTCGTATTCCAGCGGAAGGCTTCTTCTCTTGCCCTCCGCCATGATATGGACACTGCACCATGATGTGTGTCTGTAAGTTGTTCCTTTTCTTGAGAAGCTGTATTCCGTTTGATTCAAGCTGATTTGCAAGCTCATCCAAAACATCATTCAGATTGCAATTATAGTAGTTCTCGCCAATCTTCATCAGAATACATCCTCCTTTGTTGTTGCTGGCTCTCTCTTTCTCGTTCTCTCTTTACGCTCTGTTGATTCTTCTTCACTGTCATCTGATATCGGAAGATATGTAAATGTACCTGTATCAATGTCCCAATTATAAGCTACCTTTCCACCAACTCTTCCGTATCTGTTCTTCTTGACTTCTATCTTTACAACGCCTTCTTTTGTCTGTCGCATTGATAAGACTTTTGTTGCATTCATGGCTATGCCATCGCTGTCTCTGATGCTCTCAAGCTCGGGAACATCATCTTTATTGCTCTTGTCAACAACTCCGTTTCGATTAGCTTGAACTACCACAAGTACCGGTATCTTCAGTTCAACACTCAATGCCATCAAATCTTCGCTAATATTGGTCAGCGATGTGGTCACACTGTCTCCTTTTCGATATCGCTCATCCGAAAGATATTTGATGCCATCAATAGCTATACAGTCAAGCTTAAACTTCTTAACCCAATTCCTTAACTTTGACACGGTTATCTGTCTGTTAAAATCTTTCTCTGGTGTGCCAACTATAAAGCTGTTATTCCGACTTTTAAGCTCATCAATGTACTTTTTATAGTCCTCATCATCAACCCCTGTTTTTGACCACATCAGCCCGGTATTAGAGAAGTTTCTGTATAACGTATCAAATCTGTATCCGATACTGTTTGCTGACATCTCGGGTGATATATAGCCCACATTAAACCCAAGCTCCCATATATGTGTGCATATCTTCTCCAAGATAAAGCTCTTGCCCATGTTAGTTCTTGCTACGATGACCAATAGCTCTTCAATACGCTGAATACAATGAATCAGTTCATCAAGCTCCTCAAATCCACATGTGAAAAACCAATCATCCTGATGATTCTTTCGATTCTGATACTGCTCATATCTTTCCTGAGCTTGCTTGATAATATCAGTTCCGCTCAAACCATAATCTGGCTGTAAATACTTTATCTCATTCAGCAAATACTCAGAAGCTTTGTTTGAATCGCTCTTCAAGATGTCTGCCGCCTTTGTTATGACGGGAACTACCTTGTAGTACAGATATTCTTCACGTATCTTATCAACAAGGTAATTATCGCTCTCAGATACTTCGACCAAATCGATATCCTGGAAAGTGCTTAAAAATGTCATTCGGTCGGGTACATTTCCATATTTCTCATAATGCTCAAAGATGAAATCTATCTCATCTTGATATTCCGGAAAATACTCTGCTGTGATATCATTGTCCAATAAGATATCAAGCTTTCCTGTATTTATGACTTTTGAAATCAACTGCAAATCAACCATTATCTCATGTCACCACCCTTCAATTCGATGATTTCACTTGAGCCGTATATCCTGCTGACTAATCGCTCACCAAACACATCCTCAAGCGTTTCCTTGTCGCTTATATTGGTAGTAAATATATTTGATTTACCCGCAAGCATCCGGTTGTTTATCAGCGTATAGAACTGTGAATAATCATACTTTGATAAATTTGTGATGCATATGTCATCCCATACAACCAAAGGAACTTCTTCGAGATTGTCTCTAAACTCTTTGGTGACTGGATTATCAAAGTCTTTCAGCTTTATGAGTAAATCAGCTACAGAAACGAACATACCCTGTAATTTTTCATAATTGCCTGATGCTTTGAAATGTAAGTAGGTCTGTAATATCTTTATCGCCCAGCTTGTTTTACCGTTTCCTGCTCTGCCACACAAGTAGAAATTATCTCCGTCCTTTACATGCTGTACTATGTCTTTTCTGATTGCTTTTAATCGCTCATAAGCTTTCTTGTCTACTCGATTTACATCGGACAAGTACATATCAATCGGTCTCTGCAATTTAGCCGGAAGTCCACTGTTATCCATCTGCCATTTCAATTCAAGATAAGTCTTGCACATGAAACAGTCATCCTGACAAACTTGAAAATACCAGCAATTAGAATTTCTCTGCTTTTCCACTCGCTATGTCCTCCCTAAACTTCTGTTTATCTATGTTTCTATCAAGCTTCAAATGACCTTCAGTTGATGCTGAATTTTTTGCTTTTCCACCATACTTATTTTCCATAATGCTGACGAACTTATCTTCTCGTAACAAGAAATCAATATCAGCTTTCCATCCTCTATCATTCTTTCCTGTTAAGAATGCGGATTCATTTGCTTTCCTAAATACATCTTCAATCTCCATCCAATCATACTGCTTTAACAGATTCTTGATTGCTTTGATTCTCTTATCTGTAAGCTTTAAGCACTTCGGTAAATTAGTGCATATCTTATTATATTTCTGTATGAATGTGGATTCAAGTGAATTTTCGGTTTTCCCTATATCTTTAATAGATTTATCTATTAAAGATTTTTTATTTGTATTATTGCTTATATTATTAGCTCGTAAATTTTGATACTCTGCCTCGTAAATTTTACTACTCTGCCTCGTAAAATCTAATACTCTGAGTTTTCTGTGTCTCCCGTCAAAATTCAAAATCTCTATGAGATTCAAGTCTTGTAAGTGTCTTATGGCTTTCGTGATTGAGCTTTCACTACAATTACAAAATTCAGCAAAATACTCATTGCCGGCTATACAATGATTCTCTGTATCTAAACTGCTTATTTCTGTTAGCAAAACTTTTTCAAGCATCGTCAAATCTTTATCTAACCATATTTCCTTTGGAATCCAAACACCTTTAAAATCACGATTCATACATCTACACTCCTTCTTTTATGAAAAATAAAAAGTACAAATTCAAGCAACTGCTCCCCAGCAGACAATATGCTCAAACTTGTACCTTTTAGGTCAAGTAGTTTTCTCCATATGAGGTCTCATATCTCAGCAGTGTTACTGGGGAGAAGCACTACTTGACCTGTTTGTATAATAATAGTATAACACTATAGCTGACGATTGTCAACTACTTTTTGAAAGTTTTTGAAACATCTTCAATCTGAGTATCACACTCAGCATTGACGGTATCCCATAAAAGCTGTCTTTCCTGCTCGATGTTCACGCCTTCGGTATCCGGGATAACCCGCTCTTCATGATATTCTACTGTAAAGTAGTTATCCTTTATCTTGACTGATGCCCTGCTTGTAGCCGCTATCGTTGTGATTTTTGCTTTCGATTCATAAGGCTTTGCCTTCTTGACTTTTATCTTTACACTTGTTTTTATCGGCATACTCATTTCTCCTTTTTCTTTGTAAGACGAATGCTTGTGACAACTGCTGTCTCTTTGCATGTTGCCATTTCGCTGACAAACTCAGCTCCGACAAGATTGTTATAGATTGCATTCTCAAGTGCATTCTCATCAATCTGCTCCACTGTCTTGATGACCTTCAGCTCTTTTAACTGCTTCTTTGTAAAGCGTTTCTTCAACAGCTCAAGCAGTTTCTCCTCGTTCATCTTCTCACGATTGGACTCAATGTAGTTCACCTGATATCCACCGGCTTCATACTTCGACAGCTTCGCCTGTGCCATAAGCTCTTTAATCGCAAGATTCTCCGTGTCGCAAAGCTTTTTTAACTGACCTTCCTGCTCTTTGTGTTCCGCAAACTGCGGAATCAATTCATCCAACTTCTGTGTACTCATGCTCATTCTCCTTTTTTAACATATTTCTGGGTAACCACACCCATAGCTCCGTTTCTGCCAACTTTGATTTTGGACTGAAAATCCCTTACCCGCCATATATCGCTGATTTTCCAAGTTCGTGTCCCTCTTGGATGCTCTTGCTGAAAGTTCGGTAGTAGCTTTGCAAGTTCATGGTCGGGCTCAGCTTGTTTAAACGCATACCAGTTGTTGATTGTTTTGACTGATACGCCAACAGCCAAAGCCAGCTCTTCAACTTTAATCATTCGCTCCTTCATACATCAATCCTCCTTTCTGTAAACATTACTCTTAAACATAAGATAACACATTCGGCGTATATTGTCAACAGCTTTTTTAGGAAAGAAGGAAATCAAGAATTTCCTCTTTGTTAGCTGTTATCTTTCCATCAACAAGCATATCTGCCATGGCGCCTTTCTTGTAAACAAGCTCGTTGATTCTCTCATCAATAGTTCCTTTTGCAAGTAAGGTGTAAATCGTTACGTTCTCTTTGGTTCCAACTCTGTGGCATCTATCTTCTGCCTGCTCTTTGTTAGCTCTGTTCCAAGGCTCATCAAGGAATATCTCGACTGTTCCCGCTGTAAGTGTCAAGCCAGTTCCCATAGCTCCTGTAGTACCAATGATAACTTTACATCTCTCATTGTTCTGAAAATCATTGACTGCTTTCTGTCTTGCTTCAGCGTTTATCTCGCCAGTGATGATTGCTGGATTGTATCTCGAAAGTCTTTCTGCAACCGGTGTTGTCATCTGTGTCCAATTACTGAAGATAACTACTTTCTTTCCGTTCTCGACTGCTTCATCTACAAGTTCTTCCATTCTGTCAAGCTTTGCACTTTCTTTGATACTGCTTGAAAGAATCCCGGTGTAGCCTGTCGCCTGTCTCATACGAATCAACTCGGCAAGCGGATTGCTTGCTTTCTTTATCTGGTCGATGTTCGCCTGAATGTCTGCTGTAACTTCTTTGTAAATCTGTAACTGCTTGGGTGTAAGCTCTACATATTCATTGATGTAAAGCTTATCGGGAAGGTCAAGCACGTCCTTCTTTAATCTTCTCAGCATGATTTCATCAAGTCTTGCTGTAAGTTCATCAAGATTCTTGTACCCGACTATCTCATATCCACCGTAGCCACCCATTTCACAATAATGCTTTCTGAAACTGTAAAAGGCGTGACTCTCATAGCCAAGCCACTTCAGTATCACATATAAGTCAAGTGGCTGATTCATGACGGGTGTTCCTGTCATCGCTATTCTACATTTTGACTGAAGCTGAAGCAATGCTTTACCCTGTTGACTCTGTGGATTCTTACATTTATGAATCTCATCGACTGCAATCACTCCGATATCCCCTGTAACGCACAGATTCTTGATTTTAGCGTTTATTTCTTCATCCCTGATACTTTCTATATTCGTTATCCAAAAGTACGAATTTGACGCATTTCCGTGCGTTAAATCAGCAAGCTTATCTTTGTTGCTTCCTATCTTGTTTCCGCGGGTCCCTAAAATGTATCCTGTCTCGTTGCTGTGTATCTTGATTTCATTCAGCCAGTTGTACTTCAATCCGTTAACTCCACAGATAATCAAGCAATGCTTAACTCCGTACTGAAGCTTCTTGGCAACACAGATATCAATGACCTGCTTCGTCTTGCCAAGTCCTTGCTCATCTGCAAGCAACCATCTGTCATGCTGAAGTCCGTAATTGAAGCCATCTATCTGATGCTCAAAGGGTTTTGTCTTGAAGCTGAATCCCTTAGGCATCTTTGCTTCTCTCTTCTCAAGCGATATATACTCTGAAGCGTTTATCTCAATCTCTTCTGTATTGACTTTGTTGACAAACTCACTAAGCTTGCTGAACGGAAGTTCCCACTCCTTGTTCTTTGCGTCCCAAAACTTCATGGGAAAACTTCTCACTGCATCAACAATCTTTGCGTTATACGGGAAAGAAATGAACAAGCTGTTGTCATCAGCACCAACATTTATTCTCTTTCTGATGTCAATCTTTATCATCTTGCTACCTCCTTGATGTTTTCGAGATTCTTGCAAGCTCAAACTCATCTTGCAAGAACATTATATAACACGTTTATTCATTTGTCAAGCATTTTTTTGAAAAATTTTTCAAATATTTTCATGCTCGTTCAAAACCATCTGTGACATCAGCTCATCGTAATAATCATCGGCTCTTGAATCTTCAAACAATCCGACTGGCTCATCTTCATCTGTCTCATCGAAGTCATCACTCTCACAATTCGGACAATAATACATTGTCTCACTGCAAGGAATACCCCAAAACTCTCCTCTGCTCTCTTCTACTGCTTTCGGCTGGCAAAACTCACATCCACAATCATTGCATCTATACATAACCTTATTCTCCTTTCAAGGCTTCACATAATAGTTCCCAACACACATCAGTCGGCAATCCCATATATCTTGAACATAACCCTCGGTGATACATGTGTGATGATTAGCAACCGTGACTAAAACTCCCTCTTGTAACTGCTTCTCTGTAAGAAGCTGATTCATCTCGCCAACACAATACTTTGTGCCGTCATCTTTACGTGGCTGTTTCATCTTGACATATCCGAACTCACTCAAGACTTTCTCCATGACCTGCTTGCTTGTTGCATCGTAATAAGTTTTTGATGCCCACTTGAACTGTCGCTGAAGTGCTTCGTCATAGCTGATTCCAAGTGTTCCCACTAAAGCTCTTGTACTGCAATCTCCTGTCTTTCGATTCTTCGGGTTTACATTGTAATAAATATACTCAAGCATCATATCACACCTCCCTGTCTGCATCAGAAACAATCTCATCGACTGTCCAAGCTAATCCATCAAGATAGATAGTGTCGCCAACATTAAGTATTCTGTTGGAATACAAATCATTGCGGTACTCATCGTTGCGTCTGTCTGCTCTTTCTGAAGTGATAATGTAATGTGCCCTGTACTTCATGTAGTTCATCATAAGCTTTTCTCCTTTCAAGTGCTATTAGTTTACCCATTTTTCAACGACGTACTTCAAACCACGATTAACTCTGTTCTTGCTCAATCTGATGTATCCTTTATTCATCATTCCATTGATTATCCGCCAGATGACTGCATCGCTATCATAACCAGCTTCTTTGATTGAACAATACAACGATGCATAATCAATACCCCACTTGCCATACGCTTTATAAATACGTCCTTTTTTCTTCATGTTCTTGTATATTTCTTGTTCTTTACTCATACTCACTGCCTCGCTTTCTGAACTCGCTCTCTCTCAATCACAAAAACATTATATAACACGTTTTTCTATTTGTCAAGCATTTTTTTTCAAATTTTGATAAAATTTTTTATTTTGTCCGAAAGTTCTTGTAAGTAACGACGCTCTTCAGGAGTGCTTGTACCTGAATATAAGGAAACAACAAACTCAAACACTTCTTGGCATAAATTCTTCAAGGAAATCTCTATTGCTTGCTCGCCAGCATTTCCAAGTTGATAGTTCCGTTTGGTGCAGACATACTTGTTATATGAAGGTAAAATGTCCATTAACTGCTTTTCTGTTTCGTCCTGTGTGCTGGGACGTAGATGGTCTTTTACTATGTATAAAGAAGCAAGCTTTTGACATGCTTCATATGAATTATCCTGTACTAACCTTGCTATCTCTTTATTTATATCATCAATATTCATATTTTTTCCTCCTTAAAAAAAAGGCACTCCATTTCTGAAGTGCCTATGGTTAATACGAAATACAATTATTTATTATCAATTTTCATGATACAGTCTTTAATTGCATTTCTTTCTTTTTCGCTCATTGTATCGTCCATGAGTGTTTCAAGTTTCTTTACCATTTTCTGTCTGGAC
>Ga0265298_10000433_pt1 | contig 62411 bp, 66 predicted proteins | sample AusTroGonzalo_MG_3_FD_193486 | JGI IMG/M metagenome (GOLD analysis project Ga0265298, IMG submission 193486) | Bovine rumen microbial communities from tropical cattle in Woodstock, Queensland, Australia - Gonzalo_01 | ecosystem: Host-associated > Mammals > Digestive system > Stomach > Rumen ... | reverse complement strand
GTGGACATGGCCTTCCCGTCCAGAATTTGTGCTCCCATCTTCCTGTTCCCCTATCTCTCGAAATTCATGGTGAATCCTGAATTCTGAATGATCTTTACCCCGATCAAAGCAACGCCCACCGCATTATCCCCGCTTCGTTCAGGTTTCCCGAACACCATCTCAGGACATCCGGCTGTCTTGCCTCGTCGTTCTTCCAGCAACTGACGCAGCAGCGTTGACGATGCCACTCCGCCGGTCATCATTGTCCTGGAAAACCCGGTTTTTTTCGCACCGGCCTTCAGAAGGCGAATGATCGTCCGGGCAAGAAAATCGAAAATCTCTCTGGCAATGTCTTCCGCGGGCAATTCTGCTTTCCGGATCCACTGCTGGACCTTTGTTTCCGCTCCGCTCAGGTGGCAGACCAGGTCATTGCTCTCCATGCTGCAACCCAACCGTCCTTCACTCCTACCCCGAAGTGCCAGCGCTTCCAGCGCTTCCCCGGAAGGAAACGGCAGCCCGATCGCCACACCTGCTCGGTCCACCAGCTGCCCCGCGTGCAGGTCCGCGCTGCCGCCGATCCTTTCGATGCGTTCCCTGTCCACCCTGAGCAGATCCGTTGTCCCTCCGGACAGGTGCAACGCCAGCATCTCCTCCGCGCTTTCCAGCGTAGTACCGTGAGCGGCTGCAGCCAGATGCCCACGCTGGTGTGTTGTTTCGAAAAACGGTACATTCATCGCCGCCGCCAGTATACTTCCGACCGTATGGCCCACCTGAAATACCGGCATATAGGAATCTTCTCCATCCCGCGGTTTCGTACTGGCCGCAACCGCGACGATTCGGATCCCTTCCGTCCGTGACCGGATCAGCGTTTCACTGTTCCTCAGCTGCCGGATATGCGCAAAAACGGCCTCACTCTGACGCAACCCCCGTTCCCCTTCGGAAACGGGCAGGAGTTCCCGCCAATCCGCGAGGATCTCCCCGTCCAGGGTGACAACCGCTGCAGAGGTTCTGTAGTTGCTTGTGTCAAAGCCGATCACAGCCGGCCTTAATCCTTGGCCGTTCACATCCGGGCCTCATGCTCCCGGAGTACCGTGCCGAGGATTCCGTTCACAAAACTTTTATCCTCCGGATCGGAAAACCGTTCTGTCAGTTCCATCGCCTCGGCAATGGAAACGCTTCCCGGCACATCATCCGCATACAGGATTTCCCATACCGCAAGCCGAAGGATTGTCAGATCGACCAGCGACATCCGCTCAAGAGACCAGCCTTTCGCTGTTTTTTCGATCATTTCGTCAATCTCTTCCCGATGCGCCAGAACACCTTCCAACGCTGCGGTGATGTACCCCCGGTCCTCATCGTCCGGCTCTTTCCTGCCAATCACGGTCACACCGGGAAGCCCATCCTCCCGCAGCTCGTCATAGACCATTTTCAGCGTCTCTTCTCCGCCCTGACCACCGGAAATCTTTTCAAAAATCATCTGCATTGCGGCGGCCCGCGCAGTTGTTCGCGACATTTGTCTTACTCCTTGTTCTCTTCCGTCCCGGTATTCTCTTCCGCGTTATACTGAATCTGTTCCTGTTCCTTTGCAAGCTCGGTCTTGAAATCAATAACCTTCGCTTCCTTATTCGGGATCAGCTTATTGGCGGTATTTTTGATGAAATCACTCTTGTTCTCAACCGTTCCGAGGAAGTACCCGATGGCAAACAGCGCCGCCAGGATCAGCGTTTTCCAGAAACCGATCAGCATCACAAGCGTGCCCAAAGCAACCAGGGCCAGACCGATTATTATACCGCATACCGGTGTTCCGCGTTTCAAATTCATCAGTCTTTAGCACCTCCCGCTTCGTTTGCTTCCGATCCTTCTTTCGCGGTGTTTTTCTGCTTTGCTTTCTTTCTGGAGGAGAAGAAACCCTTCCCTTTGCCCGTGTGTTCTGTTTCTGTTTTTCCGGTTTCCGCATTCCCGTTCACAGTCTTGATCTCTTCCGCCTTTGCTTTCTCAGGCTTTTCCGGCTCAGGCTTTGCCTCTTCGGTCTTCACATTTTCGGGCTTTGCTTCTTCAGCCTTCGTTTCTTCGGGTTTCTCCGCCTCGGGCTTCGCTTCTTCAGCTTTCATGTCTTTCGCTTTATTTGCTTCAGGCTTTATGTCTTCCGCTTTCACATTTTCAGCCTTCGTGTTCTCAGGTTTTGCTTCCTCAGGTTTTATTACCTCAGTCTTAGTCTCTTCGGTCTTTGTTTCTGCTGAAGGATTCGACTCTTCAAGATCCTTCGGCGGCATCGGCATCACACAGGGTTCCTCAACGGTAGAAAACAGACGCTGATGCATCGGCCGGTCATCTTCTTCCGCAGGCGCATGATCCATCACCAGTGCAGCAGCTGCCGCTGCAGCGGAGAGTTCATCCTCTGCCTGTATGCTCTCTGCTGCGGTCGTCTCGGGTTTCGCTGTCTCAACCTGCTCAGTCCCGGTGCTCTCCGCGTTTTCTCCGGTTTCAGGCACGGGTTCATCGGATGGCGGCATCTCGCCGGCCTCCTTCAGCAGTCCGATCGCAACAGGTGCTTCAATCGCAAAGGGCGCATCCTTTGCATCCGGCCCGGAGGATTCAACCTCAACCCGAATATCCTTAACCTCAACGCCGCTGCATGCTGTCACATATTGTTTAATCTGTTGCTGAAGCATGTCTATGGTCAGCGGGATGCTGATTCCGCCGGCGACGGTTCCGCGGATCCTGACTACCAGGCATCCTTTCTCGTTTTCAAGTTCCACAGCCTGCGCGCTCAGTTCCTGATGCTGGTCCAGGCACTTCTGAACCATGCTCTCCAGAGCGTTCAGGGAGATGGCCAGTTCGCCACTCTCCGTCCGCTGCATGATGTACTTCCCGTTCTTTCCTCTGTGCCGGAAAAGCATCATAACGCAGTATACTCCGATCGCTATGATCAGAATGCCCACAATAATGACAAAAACCCTTCTGTTCTCATCTGTCAGCCACTGAGCCAGCATGCCGGACACATTCTTTCCGAAAAACAGCTCCGCAGCCAGTGCTACTCCGCAGGCGACCATCAGCAGCCCGGCCAGTGCAACAAGAATCCTGTCCAGAATACGGATTTTCATTTTCTTTCCTCCTCTTCTTAAAAACGAAAGGGTTTAAATGTGCGATCGGATAGCCTCCCTATTTCATAAAAAGACAGAGGATCTCTCCCCTGTCAGGCATTATTAAGCTTCGGAAGCGTCTTTCCCGTCTTCCTTCTTGTTTTCGGGCTTTTTCACTGTTTTCTTGGCTTTCGGAGCAGAATCGGCTTCGGTTTTCTCTGTTTTAGGCTTTGCCGCCGGCTTTTCCTTGGCCGCTTTCGCCGGTTCAGCTTCCTTTTTCGGTTCAGCCTTCTTCACCGGCTCGGCTTTTTTCACCGGTTCCGCAGCTTTCACAGGTTCCGCTGCCTTTGCAGGTTCAGCTTGCTTCCCGGGTTCAGGCTTTTTCTTGGCTTCGGGTTTCTTCTCCGGCTTCTTTTCCTGTTCCGGCTCGATCTCCTCCCCAGCCACCAGCGCTGCGTTTTGCACACCCGCCTGCAGTGCTTTCTTTTCCTGTTCGAAGCTGACACTCTGCACATGTACATCAACACGCACGACATGCAGCCCCGTCATGGATTCGATCGCCTTACGGACGTTTTCCTGCGCGTCCGATGCAGCCCGCTTGATCGGGATGCCGTATTCCACAATCACATACAGATCAACCGCGACTTCTTCCGTGCCAACCTCAACCTTGACACCCTTGGTAATGGTGCGGTTCTTGCTCTTCAGGCCGCTGCTCACGGTGCACATGCCCGCGATGCCTTCCACTTCATTGGCGGCAAGGCCGGCAATAATGGCCACGACCTCGTTGTTATAGGTGATGTTGGAGGATGGAGTCAGATCGTCCGTATTCACAGGAAGAGGATTGCCCGGCTTTTTATCTGTTTTAGCTGCCATGTGTCACAGCCTCCTTATCGGCAAAGTAATCATTAGCCTGTTAATTATACCAAAATCTTCCGGTTTTTACAACTGTTCTTCCTCATCCTTCACCAAAGCGATATGCAGTTCGTCCAGCTGCTTCTGTTCCACCGGGCCGGGCGCGCCCATCATCACATCCTGAGCGTTCTTATTCATCGGGAAGGGAATTACCTCGCGGATAGACTCCTCGCCGGCCAGGAGCATCACCATCCGGTCCACGCCCGGCGCAATACCGGCATGCGGCGGTGCTCCGTAGCAAAACGCATTATACATAGCCGGGAACTTGGCTTTAACATCTTCTTCACCCAGCCGGACCATTTCAAAAGCCTTGATCATAATTTCCGGGTCATGGTTCCGTACTGCCCCTGAAGACAGTTCCACGCCGTTGCATACCAGATCATACTGGTACGCCGTAATTTCCAGGGGATCCACCTCCCCGGAAGCGGCTTTCCGCAGGATTTCCAGACCGCCGTTTGGCATGGAAAAAGGATTGTGGCAGAATTCAAGTTCTCCGCTTTCCTCACCGATCTCGTACATCGGGAAGTCCACAATCCAGCAGAACTCGTATTTTTCTGCGTCAAAATGATCCGGGCACAGCTCCGCAATCTTCCGGATCAGCACTCCGGCCGTCTTCTGTGCCGCGCTCTTCTTTCCGGCACTCAGGCCGACAAACGTATTCGGCTTCAGATCCAGCTCGGCGATCACCCGGTCTTTGATCTCCTGCAGGAACTTCGAGATGCCGCCTACCAGTTCGCCGTTCTCGTCCAGCCGGAACCAATAAGCCTTGTTTCCGCTCACAACCTCTGTGTCGGCACACAGCTTGTCTATCTGTTTGCGGGTAGCATTGAAATCCGTCACAGGAACGGCTTTGATCACATTTCCCTCAAAAGGCCCGAAGCCGCAGCTTCCCAGAAGCCCCGTCACATCCTTCACTGTCAGATCAATCCGAAGGTCCGGTTTATCGCTGCCGTAAGTTTCCATTGCCTCAAGGTAAGGAATCCGCCTGAAAGGCGCCGTGGACGCTGAGTGATACCGACCGTATTTCGCGAAAATCGGCGGCAGCACCTCTTCCAGCACTTCAAATACATCTTCCTGTGTGGCGAAAGCCATTTCCATATCCAGCTGGTAGAACTCGCCCGGACTTCTGTCTCCGCGGGCATCTTCATCCCGGAAACACGGGGCGATCTGGAAATAGCGGTCAAATCCGCTGGTCATCAGCAGTTGTTTGAACTGCTGCGGAGCCTGGGGAAGCGCATAGAACATGCCGGGATGCTTCCGGGCCGGCACCAGATAGTCACGCGCGCCTTCCGGAGAGGACGCTGTCAGGATCGGTGTGGTAATTTCAAGGAATCCCTGCTTTGTCATAGCCTGCCGCAATGCTGCAACCACATTGCACCGGAGGATGATATTCTTCTGTACCTCTTGATTCCGCAGGTCCAGATACCGGTATTTCAGGCGGATACTCTCATCCGCTTCACGGCTCCGGCTGATCTGGAACGGCAGCGCGTTGTAACGGCACTTGCCAAGCACTTCAACGCTTTCCGGGACCACTTCGATATCGCCAGTAGCCATCTTCGGATTCTTGTTGTCCCGCTCCCGTACAGTGCCGCTCACGGAAACAACACTTTCTTTGTTCAGGTTCAGGAATACCTGCAGAATCTTCTCGTCCTCAGCTACCAGCTGTGTGGACCCGTAAAAATCACGCAAAACAACAAACGCCAGATTACCGCTGACCTCGCGCACATTCTCCATCCAGCCGCTCAGCCGGACCTTCTTTCCTGCATCCTCCAGTCTCAGTTCATTACAGGTATGTGTTCTGTACTGCATTATCCTCTCTCCATTTCCTTTACTGTTTCACAGACTTCTGCCACAGCAATCGTTCTTTCTTCCCCGTCAGCCATTCTCTTCAGTTTAACGGTTCCGTCCACCGCTTCCTCATCGCCGATCACGGCGGTGATCGGCGCACCTGTCTTATTTGCGTATTTGAACTGGGCCTTCAGGCTTCGCCCGCAGTGATCCAGATCTGCCCGGATTCCTGCTTTGCGCAGCTGCTGGACCAGTGCGAAAGCCGCCAGTCTGTTCTGTCCCATATAGGTTACAAACACTTCGTACCATAACGGCTTCGGTATCTCAATCCCTTCACTGTTCAGCAGCATCAGCACACGTTCAAGGCCCATGCCGAAACCGACAGCCGGAATGCTCTGCTCACCGATCTGTTCTACCAGGTTGTCATACCTTCCGCCGCCACACACGGTCAGGTTGCCTTCTTCTGTTCTCGTAACCAGCTCAAAAACGGTCTTGGTGTAATAGTCCAGTCCACGGACAATCCGGGCGTTCACCCGGTACGGGATCCCCGCCTGATCCAAGCACGCTTTCAACTGGTCAAAATGCTCCCGGCATTCATCACACAGCAAATCCAGCATGCTCGGTGCATCTTTGGTCAACTCCTGGCATGTTTTTTCCTTGCAGTCCAGCACGCGAAGCGGATTCCGGTCAAACCGTTCCCGGCATGTGGCGCACAGTTTATCCATCCGGCCTGAGAGGAATTCCTTCAGACGCGTATGGTAAACCGGCCGGCATTTCGGACATCCGATGCTGTTGATTTCCACGCTCAGGTTCCCGATACCCAGATCCTGCAGCAGATGATAGGCCAGCAAAATCAGTTCCGCATCCGCAGTCGCCTCTTTGGCTCCGAAGCATTCCATGCCGAATTGGTGATGTTCCCGCAGGCGTCCGCTCTGGGGATTCTCATAGCGGAAAATCGGCGCGTTCAGGTAGTACATCTTGCAGGGCAGCGGTTCCGCGTACAGGTTATGCTCCAGAAAACAGCGAACCGCGCCGGCCGTTCCTTCCGGTTTCAGGGTAACAGACCTCTTTCCCTTGTCCTCAAAAGTGTACATTTCCTTCTGAACAATATCAGTCGTATCGCCAACGCCGCGAAGGAACAGTTCCGTATGCTCGAACACCGGTGTCCGAACCTCCCGGTAACCTGCCAGCGCGGCTGCGGCACGCATCTTGTTTTCAATAAACTGCCAGCGATAGCTGTCTGCGGGCAGCACATCCCGTGTCCCGCGTGGCGCCTGTGTCAGCATGGATCATCCTCCTGTCCTGTGCTCAAAAATACACAAAATAGAGTATATCATATTTGCTCCGCCCGGAAAAGCAAAAAAATATAGATAGTCCATTCAAAACAGGATACGGGTTTCCGTATCCTGCTGAAAGGGAATGAAAAATCTTTTTGGTTTACCAGGTGTGTTTCATGGCTTCTGCCACGCAGTTCTGGTGCATGGAATCCACTTTTTTGCTTCCGTGGGTCTTGCTCCCGTAAAAATGAATACAGAAATGCCCGTTGAAATTATTCCCCTTGATTGTCTGCGTCCCGTGGGGCATTCCATTCATCGAACCCGCATACACGTGTCCGTTGTATTTTACCAGCACAGCTCTTCTCCGCCAGCTCCAGTGACCGAATATCTTTTTCATTTTTTTCGTGTCAGCCGCCGTCTTCGGTTCCGCATCAATATGGTTTGCACCGCTCCAGCGCTTCACTGTAAAGACAATCCCCGTTTTGATATCCTTCACCTGGAATGTAGCGCCTTTCGGAATCTTGCTGCTTCCGCCATTGAACCAATTCAGCCGTTCTGTCGATCCGGCGCCTTTCGAGCTGTCACTTCCGGCCGCATCAGACGCTTTGGCTTTCTTGGCGCTGGAGGAATTCAGTTTTGACAGCGTCTTTTGGTTGACTGTTCCGGTTGCTTTCAACCCGTTTCGCTTCTGGAAATTTTTGACAGCCGTTTTCGTTCCGCCGCCGTAATCTCCGTCCGGAGTGCCCGTATAGTAACCAAGCTTCTTCAGCCGCTGTTGCACTTTCTTGACCGCACCGCCCGAATCGCCCGGTCCGCAGGTACCGTCTGAGCTGCCTGAAGATTTGGAGCTTTTCTTTCCCCCGGAAGACTTGCTTCCGGAAGACGAGGATCCACCGCCGGAAACATCGATATATTTCTTATAAACATAGCCGGTTTTGCCACCCTTGGAAACCTTGTACCAGCTTCCTTTGGAGTCTTTGATCGTAACCTTGTCGCCTTCCCGCAGCGTTCCGACAACCTTGCTGTCGGATGAGGCACTCTTTCGCATATTCAGAGAAGACGCTGTCACCCTGCCGGTTTTCGCCAGCGCGGTGCATAAGGGAAGCAGGCACAGCAAAAGCGTCAGCAGAAGCGCATATTTCAGCTTTTTCATCTGAACTGCCCCCTTTCGATAGCCTTTCAAATTTATATTATTACTAAATTGTTAAAAAGTCAATCAAAATATTAAAATATTATGTATTTTATTTACGCTTTTGTGTGATTTCTGTTTCTGTTTTATTCCTTTCAAATCATTGATAAATAAGGGTTTCCAGTCTCCCTACCATATCTTGCGGTGCCCTTCGGATTATGCTACAATTTTCATACTCCCGGTTGTGAGGATTTGTTTATGAAATACGATTTCCTTATTATCGGCGCCGGGTTATACGGCGCTGTCTTTGCCCGCGAGGCAATGGATCACGGCAAAAAAGTGCTGGTGATCGACAAACGGCCGCACATCGCCGGCAACATTCATACCGAAAAGATCGATGGAATCCTTGTTCACCGTTACGGCGCGCATATCTTCCATACCAACAGTCCGGCAATATGGAACTATGTAAACCGTTTCGCTTCTTTCAACCGTTTTACCAATGCGCCTGTTGCCAACTGCCGCGGTGAGCTCTTTTCCCTTCCCTTCAACATGTATACCTTTAATAAAATGTGGGGGGTGATTACCCCCGATGAAGCTGCTGCGAAGATTGATGAACAGCGAAAAGAAATCACCGGCGAACCTCAGAACCTTGAGGAACAGGCCATCTCCCTGGTCGGCAGGGATATCTATGAGAAGCTGATCAAAGGGTACACGGAGAAGCAATGGGGCCGTTCCTGCACCGAGCTTCCGCCTTTCATCATCCGAAGGCTTCCGGTTCGCTTCACGTTTGACACTAATTATTTCAATTCCCTGTATCAGGGGATCCCCATCCGCGGATATACCGACATGGTTGCCCGCATGCTTTCCGGTGCCGAGATCCGGCTGAATGAGGATTATCTGGCAGACCGATGCAGCTTTGACTCGCTGGCAGACCGTATCATCTATACCGGTCCTCTCGACGCTTTCTTTGATTATCGGCTGGGCCGGCTTGAATACCGTTCCGTCCGTTTTGAGGATGAACTTCTCACCGTCAGAAATTATCAGGGAAACGCCGTCGTCAATTACACGGACCGGGATATTCCCTTCACCCGCATCATCGAGCATAAATGGTTTGAATTCGGAAAAGATGAAAACGGTAATGACCTTTCCTCCACCATTATCAGCCGGGAATATCCGGCCGAATGGAAGCCCGGTGACGAACCTTATTACCCGATCAACGACCGAAAGAACAACAATCTCGCCGAGGCATACCGAAAGCTTGCTTTTCCGGAATCCCGCATAATCTTCGGCGGCCGGCTTGGGGACTATAAGTATTATGATATGGATGCTGTTATAGAACAGGCTCTCCGTAAATGTTCGGAGGTTTTATGATCAGACAGTTGTTTGAAAAACATCAGGATAAGATCCTGTATCTTGTTTTCGGTGCCCTGACCACCGCAGTCAACACAGGCATTTATTGGCTCTGCGCCCATCCGCTGAGTCTGCCGGTCGTTCCGGCTACGGTTATTGCCTGGTTTTTTGCCGTCCTCTTCGCTTATCTGACCAATCGGAAATGGGTCTTTCACAGTGAAGCTTCCACCCGGAAGGAGATCTTCCGTGAGTCCGTCTCCTTCTTTCTCTGCCGTCTGGGCACGGGCGTTCTGGACTGGGTGCTCATGTATCTGCTGGTCGACTGCCTGCACTGGCCGGATCTCTGGGTCAAGATCGGTGTCAATGTCATGGTCATTCTTCTTAATTACATTGCAAGCAAACTTCTTATTTTCAAACATAAACCTTGACACTTTTTTCCCGTCGTGATATTATATTCAGCGGTTTCTGAAGAAGCCTGTGCCGAAGACAGCCGGTATCGCAAGATTTAAAGGGATTTCCCGCCTGCCGAGGTGTAAGTGGATTGTGTTGTTTTCCCTTGCGCCTGCACGCAAGGGTTTCTTTATTCTGAGCCGGACAGGAGGTGCGAACAAAAAGATGAGCGCTAATCTGGAAGCAAAAAAGCAGGTCGTTGCCGACATCATTGAAAAGCTGAAAAATTCCGAGTGCATGATTATCTGTTCCTACAGCGGTCTGACCGTTGAACAGGTGACCGAACTGCGCAAGCAGTGCCGTGAAGGCGGAGTTCATTACTGCGTTCTGAAGAACCGCCTGGTGAACCGTGCCCTGCAGGAATTGAACATCGAAGGCCTGGATTCTCTTCTGGAAGGCCCCAACGCCTTCGTCTTCAGTGAGAAGGACGTGACCGCCGGTCCGAAGATCATTTCCAACTTTATCGAGAAGAACAAGCTGACCTCTCTGGAGATCCGCGGCGGCCTGATGGGCACCGATGTGATCGATGTCAACACCATCAAGGGCTTGGCTGCAACGCCCAGCCGCGAAGAGCTGTATGCCACCATGGTGGGCTGCCTGGTTTCCCCCGTGTCTGCGCTGGTTTCCGTTCTCGAGGAGATCGCCGAGAAGAAGGAATCCGCCGCCTAATGCCCCCTGCGGCATGAGTGCCGCATAACCGAAAAACATACGTAATAAAGATGGAGGAATATTTCAATGACTAATCAGGAAATTCTCGAAGCCATTGAGTCCATGACTCTGCTTCAGGTTAAAGAACTCGTTGACGAAATGAAAGAAAAGTTCGGCGTAACCGGCGCGATCGCCGTTGCCGGCGGTCCCGCTGCCGGCGGTGCTGCTGCCGAAGCCGCTGAAGAGAAGACCGAATTCGACGTCGTGCTGAAGGATGCCGGCTCCGAAAAGATCAAGGTCATCAAGGTTGTCCGTGAAGTCGTTTCCGGCCTGGGCCTGAAGGAAGCCAAGGATATGGTGGAATCTGCTCCCAAGACCATCAAGGAATCTGTCTCCAAGGAAGAAGCCGAGAAGATCGCCGAGCAGTTCAAGGCTGTCGGTGCTACCGTCGAAATCAAGTAATTCGCACGGTTCCCGGGGCGGGCGCAAATGCGTCCGCCTTGTTTTGTTTTCTTCCCCGATACCATCTGAGAAGAAGTGAGTATGATCTGAAAGTTCACGAACAGACTTTACGATCATGGTTACTTTTCTTTTTCTTTCTGCTATAATCGTATTACGGATAAAGAAGGGAGGCATCAGGATGAAAGCTAAATCAGTTCTGCTGATTTTTTTCATAGTTCTTCTTCCTTTCCGTTCCCTCGCGGAGGAAGAAACAATTCCTCCTGCTTACCCCGTTCCAGACTATGTTCAGCATCTCCTTCAGGTTGCCTCGGAAGAAATCGGGTATGTCGAAGATCACGGGCGTACCAAGTACGGCGCTTGGGCCGGTGATCCCGCCGCCCAGTGGTGTGCCGAGTTCCTGTGCTGGTGTGTGGATCAGGTCGATCAGCGCTGGGAAACTCAGCTTCTCCGCAACGTCTACCCCTTCTACACCTCCTCCAACACCGGCCGTGACTGGTTTATCAGGGCCGGACGTTATGTCGTCCGGAAAGGCCGGGTGGATGGCTGGGGCTATGAATGGCTGAAAGGTGAATCCTCCTTTCTGAAGTCCGGCGACTATGTCCCCCAGCCCGGCGACTGGGTATTTTTTTCTTCCGGCGGGCCTGACACCCAGCATGTTGCCATGGTGGAATACTGCACCCGGGATACCGTCACGGATGAGATTCTGATTCATGTAATTGAAGGAAACAACCCTTCCTCCGTTGCCCGTAATGCCTATGATCTGAACAGTCAGAACATTCTCGGTTACGGCACTGTCCATGACGTTGCGGATATTACCATGACTTTCGGCAACCAGGGGGAAAAAGTCCGTCAGCTTCAGGAGAAGCTGGCTTATCTCGGTTTTCTGGATCCTTCCCTTGTCTCCGGCAGGTATGGCGACAGTACCGTTGATGCGGTCCGGGATTATCAGACTTACGCCGGTCTCCGGCAGAACGGAATTGCCAATATCAGCACCCAGCTGAAGCTGAACGATGAATATGCCGTCCGCTATCAGAACGATCCCGCCGTCTGGACCGTCACCGACGAGGACTGATCCCCGTTGCGGTTGCTGATATAAATATGGTAGAATAAATATTGATTTTCGAAAGAATCTCATCCTTTCGTTTCTTCGATGATCACAGCCGGGGGCCCGAAAGGGTTAAGGAAACAATCAGTTCCCCTTAGAAAGGAATTCATGACTATGCTAAAACGCCTTATTTGCCTTTTTCTTATCCTCGTTCTCTGCTTTTCCTTCGCCTCAGCAGAAGAAGAAAAGCCTGCTTCGCAGCTGTATAATCTGGATCTGACCTTCTCCCTGAATCCGGATGCTCTCCCTGCCCGTTCCCGCAGCCGTACCCGCGGTTATGCCGAACTGCTGGATGCCCTGGAACTCCGCGGGGATATCACTGTCTGCGAAGCAACAGAGTCCTTTGATCTGAACGCTGTTCTGTTCTTCCGGGAATCGCCCGAAGTCTCCATTCCCTTCCGGTTTTACGGAACGCCGCATCTTCTTTTTCTGACTTCTCCCATTATTGCCGATGAAACGCTTCAGTTCAACATGATTGCCCTCGCCGAGTTCGCGATCAAGGTAAAAAAATCTCTGGATACTCCGCTTCCCGCGCTTGCTCTTCTTTATCCTGTTGTCTACGAACACAACCTGTGGTATGTCCGGGAAGCCTTCAATCAATACACCGGCCCGGCCGGTTCCAGCCGCAAGATCAGCGCAAAAAAAATCTCAAAACTTGCCGATGTCTGGACAGATTTGCTTGAAAGCGACACAAACCTTAACGTTTGGATGAATGCGCTTTATTCCGTTTCTTCTGCACCCGAGGCAGTGGAAGCGGAACTGAACGGCATCCCTTCTTATATAAGGGATTTTGTTACTGCAGGCAAACCGCTGACCGTTAAGATCGGCAAAGGAACCGAAACCTGGAAGAACGCAGCCGGACAGACGCTGTTCTCCCGTACGGAAACAGACAGCTCCCGGGCCTGGTCTCTGACCCTTCCGGCTGATGAGAACAGATATGTTCCCGCCCTTTCTTTTTCCCGGACGGACAGTGAAGACAGTTTCAGCTTTACCCTGGACGGATCCATGGTCCGGGACAAAGCTTCACTCCTGCCTCCGGGTCTCGAGGATCAGGGTTTCACTCCTCTTGAGGATGAAGAAGAATCGGAAAGCGAATATGAAGATGAAGAAAGTTCGCAATGGCCGGAAACCATGGTGAAGCTTTCCGCTTCCGGTTCTTCTCTGCCGCTTTCCTTCCCCTGCGACGCTTCGTTCTCTCTTGCCGCATCAATCGAAGGCGCGCTGTATCCGAACTTCAGCCTGACTGTACAGGGGAAAACTGAAAAAGGCGGATCCGTTTCCGTCTCCGTCTCAATCCCTCAGGAAAATGGTAATCCGGTAACACTCCTGACCTGCGAAGGGACCATCATTCCGGGCACAGCCGAATCCGTTCCTGATTTTAATTATACAAACGAGCAGCTGTACGGAACTTATAATTTCTTCTCCTTCAGTGAATACTACATGGCAAAATTCAAGAATGCCGTAACCAAATCGCTGGTCAAAGGCCTGCTTGATTTTGTCGCGGAAGCGCCGACCTCCGCCTGCCAGAGTCTGCTCGACGATCTGACAGATTCCGGCATCATGAACATGATGTTAATGGGTCAGTAATCCCCGTCAAACACAAACTCCGCCGGACCTTCCTGGAACACATGATTGGTTTCCGAATCCCATTCGACCGTCAGCGGTCCTCCGTTCAGCAGGAGGGTCGCTTTTCTTTCGCATAATCCGTTCAGGACAGCAGCCACAAGCGTTGCACAGGCACCGGTACCGCAGGCCATAGTCTCACCCGCCCCGCGTTCCCATACGCGCATTCTCAAATGTTCCCTGTCAGCAACCGTTACGAATTCCACATTTGTCTTTCTCGGAAACAGCGGGTAATTCTCAATCACCGGGCCGATTCCGTGTACGTCAAACCTGTCCGCATCTTCCACAAAGATGACCGCATGGGGATTGCCCATGCTCACACAGGTAGCGCTGAATGTTTCTCCCAATGCCTCCACCGGCGTATTGATAACCTGCAGCCCCGTCAGCGTTGTCGGGATCCGTTCCGCTTCCAGGATCGGTTCTCCCATATCCACCCGTACGCATTCGGTTTTTCCGTCCCGGATATTCAGCTGAAGAATCTTCAGTCCCGCTCCCGTCATCAGGCGGATTTCCTCTTTATCGCTCAAACCGCGGTCATGAATATATTTCCCGATGCATCTGGCGGCATTGCCGCACATTTCCGATTCGCTTCCGTCAGAATTAAACATCCGCATCCTAAAGTCCGCCTGATCATCCGGCAGAATCAGCACCAGTCCGTCCGACCCGACGCCAAAATGCCGGTCGCTGATTTTTCGTGCTGTTCCGGAAGGATCCGGAACAGATTCTTCCAGGCAGTTCACATAAATATAATCATTGCCGAGCCCCTGCATCTTTGTAAATCTCATCTGATCTCTCCTGTGACGGTCACAGTGCCTGTCACGGCGTTTTCCGTCACGCTTTCATTTTTTTCTTCCGTTTCCTCATGGCGGATAAAGCGGTTCAGATCCTGCAAACGTTTGATCCGCCCTTGAACACGATGCCCCGTCAGCGCTTTGCTGCGGTACCGGTCAAACAAAGCCCGCACGCCCATGGTTACGGGCACAGCCGCCCAGAATCCGGCCGCACCGGCAACAGCCGCCCCGACGCCCATCGCTGCCCCGGTTTTCACCATCCGGTATGCTCCGTCCTTCAGTCCGGCCTTTCCGGGCTTCCGGCCCAGCAGTACTTTGGTCCCTTCATGAACTGAAATGATCACAAAAGGAAGCACGCCCGTGACGCTCTCCGTCAGTTCGGTGAGGATCCCGGTTTCCTCCAGCAGACCGGTATCCACCGCAATCTCATCCATATAGGTCAGCCCTGTTGCGATCGTATCCACCACCGTATCATGCTGACGCTTTTTATAGTCCTTGACAATCTCTTCGTATGTCCTCATTCCGGCTCACCTCCCTGTCATTCCGGGCAAAGTCGTGGAATCTCCGGGCAGAATTTCCTAAAAGAATTTATTCAATATCGTCACAATAATCCATGCTCCGGCTGCGATCGCTACCAGCCACGTCGCATCCCGGATGATACCCCCCGTCTTCTTTTCCTTCGTTGCCTCCTTCGGCATCTTCTTCTCCAGCGATGCCAGTCTCGTCCGCAGCTCCGTCAGATCTTTGTCATGGGCTGTCCGTTCTTCGTCCAGCACAGTCTCCAGCTGGTCTATTTTCGTCTGCAATTTCTGGATCTGTTTGTCTTCCTCCGTAATCATGCTGTCCATTTCACGGCGAAGCTTGCTCTGATCTTCACACAGGCCTTCCGCAACCAGAGTCATTTCCGAAGTGAACTGTTCAATCAGTTGCGTCGTGTTTTCACCCTTCACGATTTTCAGGGCGCCGTCCCACAGTTTCTTCGGTTTCTCCTTCGTTTCAGCAAGGGTCTTTTCCTCAGACATCATGGTTGCCTCCCTTCCTGTTCGAATTTTATCACTTTTTGTCATACTGCTCAACAAAGTTGACAAAGCTTTCAGATTCTGAACACAAAACGATCACCCCGGATGAGCTGCAGGCTGTTATGCAGTGGTCTGCCGCGCTGGTCGAAAATCAGCTCATGCAGTTTCAGCAGTGGGGCGCCTTCCTCAATCCCCAGATATCCGGCCTGTTCTGCCGTAGCATAACACAGGGAAATATCATGCACAGCCTGAGTCGGTTCTGCACCGTATTCCCTCAGAACCGCATACAGACTCCCCTTCAGGTCTTCATCCTCCAGATAAGCAAAAGCCATTGAAAACCTGTTGCGTTCCAGCACCACCGGCTCACCGTCCGCTCTGCGAAGCCTCAGCGTTTCAACCACCCGGCTGCCCGGTTTCAGGTTCAGATCCTCCGCGTCCCGGGCATCCGCGGTGGTTTCGATAATATGGATTACGTCGGTTGAGGCAACCCTGCCGTTCTGCTGACAGGCATCATGGAAACTGTGCAGGCTTTTCAGATCCTGGCGGATCCTTGGCACGGACACAAAGGTACCTTTCCCCTGCTTTCTCTCCAGCAGGCCGATCTCCGTCAGTTCCGCAAGCGCCCTGCGTACCGTGACCCGGCTCAGCTGATACGTTTCTTCCAGTTCATGCTCCGGCGGAATCTTGCTTCCGACAGGATACTTCCCTTTTTCGATATCCACCCGGATTCGCTGCATCAGCTGATGATACAGCGGACTTGCGCTTTCCGACTGCAGTTTCTTCATTCCGGTCACCCTTTCATTGTATTGATACATTTCAATACAAGTATATTTTATCACCTCGTCCCTGATTACGCAAGCATATGAAAAACAGTTCCCGAAACACCATCCGGGAACTGAAAGTTCTGCTTGCTGTCATCAGGTATCCTCTGACGTGTCAGGCGCCGCTTCCTGCGCAGCCTGCACGTCCGGGAAAGCCGAATACATCGGTTTAACGTCAAGTTTTCTGAATGTGCGGTCGATATAATTCTTTGTAATCTTCGCCACAACACCTGACAGCGCAATCACACCGATCAGGTTCGGGATCATCATCAGTCCGTTGAAGGTATCGGCCAGGTCCCAGGCCAGGTTATCCCCCATCACCGCGCCGCCGAACACAGCCACCACAAACAGTATGCGGTAGATAATCGTCCATTTTTCGCCCAGCATATATTCGCAGGCTTTCGTTCCGTAATGGCTCCAGCCCAACACTGTGGAGAAAGCGAACAGCATGATAGATATGGCAATAAACCCGGAACCGATCACACCGAATTTCTGCTGGAAAACCGTCGCGACCAGGTCGTTTTTGGTCAGGTTGCCGAATGCATCCACAAGCTGACCGGTCTGCAGGTCGATCAGCCCGGACGACAGCACCGCAAAGGCTGTCAGCGTGCAGACGATAATCGTATCCGCGAACACTTCAAAGATGCCCCACATGCCTTGCTTCACAGGTTCCTTGACGTTGGAGTTGGAATGCACCATGACCGAGGAACCGAGGCCGGCTTCATTTGAAAACACGCCCCGTTTCATGCCCCACTCAATCGCCAGCTTGATCCCGTACCCCACAACGCCGCCCGCCGCAGCCTGCATACCGAAGGCGCCTTTGAAGATCGCCTTGAATACGGGGACAAACTGATCAATATGCAGGAAGAAGATCGTAATCGTCCCGATCATGTACAGAATAACCATGAAAGGCACAATCTTCTCCGTCACAGATGCAATCCGCTTCAGGCCGCCGACAACCACCAGGCCGACAAGAATCATGATCACCACGCCGGTCACCCAGGTCGGAACGCCGAACACGTTCATCATATTGCCAGAAATCGCGTTCACCTGCGTCATATTGCCGATGCCGAAGGAAGCGAACAGGCAGAAGAAGGCAAACAGTCCCGCCAGTACCTTGCCGATGCCTTTGCAGCCTTTCTTCGAACCGAGGCCGTCCCGCAGATAATACATCGCTCCGCCGGACCATTCGCCCGCGGAATTCTTCCGCCGGTAATAGATCCCCAGCACATTTTCGGAGTAGTTGGTCATCATGCCCAGAAAAGCCATGACCCACATCCAGAACACCGCGCCGGGGCCGCCCATGAGAATAGCGCCCGCCACGCCGACAATATTCCCTGTGCCGACGGTCGCCGCCAGCGCAGTACAGAGACTCTGAAACTGAGATATACTCTTATCGGAGGTATGAGTCGTAACGTGCTTGTCCTTAAATACCGCGCCAATTGTTTTTTTCATCCAGTGCCCGAAATGCGTCACCTGGAAAACCTTGGTCAATACGGTCATCAGCACCCCGACAAACGCGAGCAATGCCAGCGCAGGAACACCCCACACCACACCGTTCACAGCACCGTTTACATCAGCCACGCCTTTCAGAAAGCCATCCATTTGCTTCCCACCTCTCAGGATAATATGTTTTTACCGAAAAACGCCTCCGAGCGAAACGCTCGAAGACGCCTTTGCCTTCCGGGAAAGTTTACATGACCGGCTTTCCGGTGTCAATTGTTCTGTATACAATCTCAGTCAAAAAAACAAGAGGAATGCAACCGAAGAGATTTATGGTGCAATCGGAAAGACTTCTCTTTATTGCACGCCCTTTGCTTCATTCCCGAGGCTCAGTCGCATCTGCTTCCTGATTTCAGCATCGTGGAAAATTCTTTTCTCATCCTCTGTTTCCGGTACAAACGGCGGCACCGCCGCCGGTTTATCGTCATCATCCAGCGCAACGAACACCACATACGCGCGGTTGATCAGTTCTCTGCTCCCGTCCAGCCGCTCCACCATGCTGTCAACCCGGACCTCCAGTGAAGTCTTCCCGGTCCAGGTCACCATCGCTTCCTGAACGACCGTATCATTCTCGTAAGCCGGTTTCAGAAAGGTCAGGTTGTCAATACAGACCGTCGTTACCGATTTTCCGGTATACCGCCGTGCCGCTACCGCCCCGACCACGTCAATCCATGCCATGATCTGCCCGCCGAACAGCCTCGGTTTCTTATAGCCGTTGCAGTGCTGAGGCATCACGATCTGCACGGCCGTCGTCTTTTCCGTCATTGCCGTCTATCCTCCGCGCTCCGTTTACATCCGGATCAGTTCATATTCCCGCATTCCCAATCCGATCTTTTCCCCGTGAGCCAGCGTCTCCTGCCAGCTGATGTTCGGATTGCTGTCCTTGAAATGATCATGATGGTGATGCCACCCGGGCCGGGCCAGATTATCTGCCAGCTGGCTGTTGGGCAGCGGTTCTGCCGCCTGGCACAGATCCACACAGGCCTGATCCAGCGCAACCGGATCGAAGGAGGCAAGCATGCCGATGTCCGGCAGAATCGGCGCGTCGTTTTCCCCGTGACAGTCGCAGTTGGGAGACACATCCATGATCAGTGAAATATGGAAGCACGGCTTTCCGGCGCAGATAGCCGCGGTGTATTCCGCCATTTTCCGCCCGAGCATATCGGCAGCGGTGCCCGAGGTGGCATGGATGGCATCAAACGCGCAGGCGCCGATGCACCGGCCGCATCCCTTGCAGATTTCCTGGTGAATGTACGCTTTTCCACTCTCATAGGAGATCGCGTCGCTTCCGCACTCTCTGGCGCACAGCCGACAGCCGCGGCATACGTCCTGTTCAACCACCGGTTTGCCGTCATTATGCTGGTGCATCTTTCCGGCCCGGCTGCCGCCGCCCATCCCGATGTTTTTGATCGCGCCGCCGAAGCCGGTCATTTCATGACCCTTGAAGTGACTCACCGACACAATAATATCAGCGTCATAAAGCGCCCGCCCGATATAAGCCTCCTTGCAGTATTCGCCGTTCGGCACCGGAACCACGATATCATCGGTGCCCTTCAGTCCGTCTGCAATAATATTGTAACAGCCTGTGGTCATGTAGTTAAAGCCGTCCACATCGGCATTGTACAGATGATCGACAGCGTTCTTCCTGCTTCCGGGATACAGCGTGTTGCAGTCGGTCAGGAAGGGTTTCCCGCCCAATTCCTTGATCAGGTCAGCCACTGCCTTGATGTAGTTCGGGCGCAGATACGCAAAGTTTCCCAGTTCGCCGAAGTGCAGCTTGATGGCGGCAAACTTCCCCTCAAACTCAATCTGCCCGATTCCCGCTTTCCGGCAGAGTTTCTGCAGTTTCACACCCTGGCTCACATCCAGGCTCGTCCTGAAATCAGTAAAATATACTTTTGCCTTCTCGTTTGCCATGCTTTTTCTCCTTCTCTTTGATAAAATACATTATAGCAGAATTCAGCAGGATGAAACAAGAGGCAAAAACAAAGGAAACGGTCCTGCCGATTCTCCGGCAAGACCGTTCCGAAAAGCGCTGAATCCTTCATTCTGAACGCTGAAACAAATCACCTGGTCCCTTCCAGCGCCTCACCGTTTACATACAGTGTATATCCGTTTCCGTTCACATTGGCCGCGTTGCCTTCAAAACTCGTAACATACGTATCCGCCGTCAGCGTCCAGGTGCTTGTTTCATCCAGTGAAACCTCCACCGTCCCGATCTTCGTCGACACGGTTTCTCCCTTCGCGTTCTCGATTTCGCCGTTGATGTATCCCTCAAACACGGATCCGTTGGTGAGTGTCAGTTTCAGCGTCGAGTCCTCCCCGACCAAGATCGCGCCTTCCAGCTTCTGTCCGTCCGCGATCATTTCCGCGATGTTGTCCGCGCCGCTCCAACCGTCGTCGCATACGGACAGCAGGATGTCGCTTCCTTCGTTGATGAGGTTCACTCCGCTCAGGGTAATCACCGCGTGGGTATTGGTCACGTGAAACATATGTCCGCTTTGGCTGGTCAGGCTGCCGCCGGTCATCGTGAAGAAGGAGGTGCCGCTGTCCGCGTCACCGGACATCGACTGATAAATCATAATCGTGTCGTGGAAAGTCGCGTTGCTGTTGCACTGGGTGTTGTTCGCCGTCATGTCGCAGTTTTCCAGCGTGATGGAATTCATACCCTCAATGCATACACCTTCGGACAGGTTCGATACCAGCGTCGCGTTCATCACGGTGATGTCCGCCGTGGAATAGATTGCAGGGGATCCCAGACCGTTGGTGGTGTATGTCCCGCCGTCCACGACAACCGTGCCGCCCCCGCGGTCCGTGCGGATCGCCGCGGAAGACCTGCCGGAGGTCGTCACCGTCAGATTCGAAGCGTTGGTAATTCCGCCGCCGGTGGTCATGATTCCGCCGGACCCGTCGCCTGTCGTGGTAATAATGGTGTCGGAGATATTTACGGTCGTTCCGTTGCCTTCCGCACCGTTCCTGCCGCCGTTCCCGCCGTAGGAGAAAACGCCGTTCGCGCCGCTGGCTGATGTTTCAATGAGTCCTCCGCTGATCGTCGCAGTGCTTCCTCCCATGACCAGTACACCCGCGTTCAGGCCGTAGAAGTTGCAGTTATCCCCGCCGTCAGAGTCACCGGTCTTTGTAACAGTCGGATTCGTGATCGTCACCGCTTCCGCCGTATTGATAATCAGTGCGCTCTCGTCCGCGATTTCTGAAGCATAAGTCTGCTCCGCCTGTTCCGCCGCTTCGGTGATCTCCGTCGCCGCCGTGTAGGAAAAGTCAGCCGTCCCGCCTCCGGGAGGGGTTCCGCCGCCGGGGACACCATCCGGAGGATTGCCGCCCGGTGCGCCGTCCGGAGGATTACCGTCCGGCTTCTCAGGAGGCTGTCCGTTTCCGCCGTCCGGCGGCGCCATGTCTCCCGAAGGAGGTTCCGGAGGCTGTCCGTTGTCCTCCGCAAACGCGGACAGGCTGATGCTGAACAGCATCGCCAGGGTGATCAGGATCGCAATGGTTTTCTTAAGCATGTTCTTTGCCTTCTTTCATTCATCATTCAGGGTCAGCCGTTCCTTCCGGCTGGCCCTTATGATAACCGCAAACCTTAAAATAAACTTGAAAACTTACCACTTGTTTCTGACTTTCTCCGCGAACCCGATCAGTCTGCTTATCTGAATCTTTTTCCCGTCATCCAGCACCGCCGTCCCGGTAAACCGCCCGAATACCTGATGCTGATCCGAACAGATAATCCCCAGGTTGGTCTTTGAGCTTCTGTCCATGATCGGTTCAAACTTCATCATAAACCGCCCGTCATCGCTCGTAAACCTCCACCGTGCCATAAAGTTATCTTTACCGTCCTTTTGCGGAATTTCAAATCTGACCTGACTCAGTTTATGGATCTTCCCGTCGTAAAACAGGACATTTTCACTGGCCGCGGACGTATCACCGAAACCGTAACCGATGTTAAACCCGAAAGGAACGCCGTCCACGGCGCCGGAGGCAGATCCCCAGTACCAGGTGTTGTCGTACGTCCATACACCCCGACCCCAGTCCAGCACGGCAAAGGTTTCCGACGGATTACATATATATTCCTCGTTGCCCACGCGAATACAGCCGGCCACACGCATACAGTTGATCTTCTGATTGTAGTAAAACGCCTCCGGATGATCCCTGAAAGGCGTCACGATCACCATGCTCTCCTTTGGCGCATCGGTCAGATACAGGTCAAAGGAAATGGTCTTCCCGCTGCTGAAGGCGTTCATAAAACCGCTCAAATGCCGATCATGCCCGTCATTCTCAAATGAGAGCATATACTCCTTTCCCTTCACGCAGATATCACCTTTCGCACTCGTAGCCGGCAGATTCCGTTTCTTCGTGAACGGAAGGCCGATGATCGACTTCGTCATCTGCGTGTTTTTTTCAAAATCCAGCAGGGAAACACTGTCCATGGTCATGTAACCGTTGTGGTCAATCGTCAGCGCCAGGGCAAAGCGGTCGGTGCAGACTGCGTAGTAGTCCCACTCCTTGATCCGCGTCCCTTTTGCCGCCACGCGGCTGCGGTCATAGGTCCTGATCAGTTCCGTCGCGTATCCGGTTTCAATCAGTTTTCCCTGCTCGTCGTGCAGCGGTCCCGGCTCAACAATCCGTTTCTGCATTTTCCTGTTCCTCCTGATATCTGCATCATCCCGAACACGTTTGAAAGGTCTTGGTCGGTTTTCAGTTTGCATTTTTCTGTATCACAAAGCATTCCGGCGCCCCGGCGCCCGCATTCAGAAACTGCTGCCGCAGAACATTGTATTTCCGGTTGTTCAGCCCGCTCAGCAACCTGACCAGTTCCAGCCGTTCCCGGTCACCTTCAGCATGGCCCGGATAAGCGCAGATGACCAGCACCCCGCCGGGCTGCAGCAGTTCCAGCGCCGCCTGAACAGCGCGGGAAGTCGTCTCCCAATGTGTTGTAACGGAATGATCCCCGCCCGGCAGCCAGCCGAGATTAAATACAGCGGCCCGGACCGGTTCCTTTACATATTCACGCAACTGTTCATGCCCGCTGCGGATCAGCCTTGCCCGGTCCGACATTCCGTGCGCCTGCAGCAGTTTCCCGGTCTCCGTTACGGCTGCCTCCTGAATATCAAAGGCATACACCATTCCTTCAGGCCCGACCGCCTCGCACAGCATAAGGGTATCATGTCCGTTCCCCATCGTAGCGTCTATAACCGTATCCCCCGGCTGTACCGCCCTCTCCAACACGTCCCGCGCCAGATACCGCGCCGACTTCAGTTCATAACTCATATCCTTCATCTTCTTTCTGTAAGATAATATTTCGTGATTCTGTCTGCAAAAACCTCCAACAGTATCTTTAAGCCTCTTTACGATCTTATTTCAGTTTTTCCTCCACAGCATCTTCGGCAGCCTTTCACACAGATTTCAGACAGGCTCAGTCGTCTTCTCTTGTGCAAAACATATATGCCGTGATAGAATATTCTGCATTATTTTATTAAGGAATGAGTAACCGATGCTGACTTTAAAGGGAATTACAAAGCACTATGCCGCCGGCGAATCCAAAGTGGAGGCGCTCCGCGGAGTTGACCTCGAATTCGGTGAAAGCGAATTTGCCGCCATTCTCGGTCCTTCCGGCTGCGGAAAAACAACCCTGCTGAATATCATCGGCGGTCTTGATCACTATACCGAAGGCGACCTGATCATCCGCGGAAAATCCACAAAGGATTTCACAGAAAGCGACTGGGACACCTTCCGAAACCACTCTGTCGGATTTGTCTTTCAGAGCTATAACCTGATCCCGCACCAGAGCGTCCTGGCCAATGTTGAGCTGGCCCTCACCCTCAGCGGTGTCAGCCGCGAAGAGCGCCACCACAGGGCCGTAGAGGTCCTGACCCGCGTCGGCCTGAAGGATCAGTTGAAAAAGCGTCCGAACCAGCTTTCCGGCGGTCAGATGCAGCGCGTGGCCATCGCTCGTGCCCTGGTCAACAATCCGGATATCGTCCTGGCGGACGAGCCGACCGGCGCGCTGGACAGCGAAACCAGTATTCAGATCATGGAGATCCTCCGGGAGATCAGCCGGGACAAACTCGTCATCATGGTCACCCATAATCCCGAACTGGCCAATACCTACGCCACCCGGATCATCAATCTCTTCGACGGCAAAATTGTCAGCGATTCGCAGCCTGTCCGCAGTGAACACGAAGTCGCCGCTCAATCCCCGGAAAGTCATGCCAAAAAGTCTTTCATGAGCCTGCGTACCGCCATGAGCCTGTCCCTGAACAATTTGCTGACCAAGAAAGGCCGGACAATCCTCACCGCTTTCGCGGGTTCCATAGGCATCATCGGCATCGCCCTGATTCTGAGCCTTTCCAACGGTGTCAACCGCTATATCGAACGCGTCCAGCGGGACACGCTTTCCTCCTATCCCCTGGAGATCGACGAACGGACCATGGATATGTCAGGCACGCTCTCCGGCCTGATGGGTATCGATACGGAAGAGCGGCAGCATGAAGACGGCAAGGTTTATTCAGGCACCCGCATGACCCAGATGCTGTCCTCCTGGATGACCAGCATTACGGAAAACGATCTGGCCCCGTTCAAAAGATGGCTGGAGGATCCGGCCTCCGGGATCGAAGATCTGGTCTCAGGCATTCAGTATGAATACAATTCTTCCCTTTATCTATACCGCATGGACGGGGATACCCCCGTCCAGGTTAATCCTTCCACCACCATGGAAGCCACCGGCATGATGGATATGCTGAATACCGGCGCTTCCATGGCCGGCATCCAGCAGACCATGATGGATACCACCATGCGCCGGATGAATGTTTTTGAACCCATGCTGGACAATCCGGATCTGCTTGCCAGCCAGTATGATGTTCTGGCCGGCCGCATGCCGGAAAAGATGGATGAGATGGTCATCATCCTCAACAGCCGGAACGAACTGAGCGATTATACCCTTTATACCCTGGGCCTCAAGGATCAGAGTGAACTGAGGGACACCTTTGTCCGGCTCATGCAGGGTGAAACCATCGAAAGTACGGAAATGGAGTTTACCTATGACGAGCTGATGAACCTCACCTTCCGTATGCTTCTCCCCACTGACCGTTTTGTCAAGTCCGGTTCTTTCTGGAAAGACTGCGGAAATGATCCGGAATATATGAAGGAAGTCCTGTCAAACGCCATGGAAATCAAGGTTGTCGGCATTCTCCGGCCTGCTCAGGGTGCTGTCGCCACTTCGATGGGGGGCGGCGTCGGGTACCGCCGGGAGCTCACGGATTATCTTCTGAAGCAGATTGCCGACAGTGAAATCGTCAAAGAACAGACCGCGAATCCCGATATCGACGTCTTTACCGGCCAGCCCTTCAGTTCCGTCGCAATCGACGCCATGAGCCTGCTGGATAACATGGATGTACCGGAGTTCCTGACCCTCATGGAAGAAAAAGGGATCATCCCCGCCGGTATGATTCCCGATGCCTATAAACCGCTTCTGACCAAAGACCTGCTGACCCAGTTTGTCCAGAAGGGCACCATGATGATCAGCGGGAACACTTACGAGCAGAACCTCACAACGCTCGGCGTCAGCGATCCGGACCGTCCGGCCGTCATTTACATCTATCCGAAGAATTTTGAGGCAAAGCAGAAAATTCAGGACCTGATCGAAGAGTATAATAAAAACGCGGAGCCCGGCAAGGAGATCACCTACACGGATTATGTGGGTCTCCTTATGTCTTCCGTCGTTACGATTACAGATATCATCAGCTACGTGCTCATCGCCTTTGTCAGCATTTCGCTCGTGGTCTCGTCAATCATGATCGGGATTATCACCTATATCAGCGTGCTGGAGCGCACCAAGGAGATCGGCATTCTGCGGGCCATCGGCGCTTCCCGGCGGGATGTTTCCCGGGTCTTCAACGCGGAAACACTCATCGTGGGCTTTGCCGCCGGCGTCATCGGTATTCTCGTGACCCTGTTCCTGACCGTCATCGCGAATCTGATCCTCGGAAACCTGACCGGCATCCCGGATATCGCTTCCCTGCCCCCGCTCGCCGGGCTCATCCTCGTGGCAATCTCCATGTTCCTGACCCTGATTGCCGGCCTGATTCCCAGCGGTATCGCCGCCCGAAAGGATCCGGTTGTAGCCCTCCGTACGGAATAACCGGGGCAGTTTGTGATCCTCAGCCCCGATCCGTCGCCCGTCTGTTCTTTCTCTTTCCCTTATCGTCATACAGCGCCCGGTCAGCCTCCGCCAATACCTCATCCAGCGACAGCTGCCCGTTCACAACAGCCGAGCAGGCACCGAGGCTTGCCGAAATCTCATATTCCCGCTGCCCGCACTTTTCTCGAGCGGCTTTTTCGATACGTCCCCGGATCTCCTCAATTTCCGGCTGCAGCGACTTTTCTCCCAGAAAGGCGAAAGCAAACTCATCCCCGCCGTACCGCGCGCAGATTCCTTTTTCGCTGATTTCCTTTTCCAGCCCGTATGCAAGGCACTGGATCGCATGGTCTCCTTCCTGATGCCCGTAAATATCATTAATCCCCTTCAGCCGGTCCATATCCATCGAAAACAGGGTCAGCGTCTTCCCCTGCGTTTCCGGCAGTTTCAGCCTGCGTTCCAGTTCCCGCAGGAATCCTCTCCGGTTGTACAGCCCTGTCAGATAGTCATGCTCCGCCATTTTGAGGATCGCGTCGTTTGCCTCCGCCAGCCGCCGGTTACCGATCACCGCATTGAGGGCAGCCGAAAGAAACAGCGCTTCCTCCTCAAACCGTTCCTGCTCACGCAGGCTCAGGTTTTTCATTCCGGAAATCAGATATCCCATTGTTTCCTGCTCGTTCTGCAGCAGCTGTGCCATCACAATCCGGACGGAACGGTCCGCTCTGAGCATCTCCTCATCCGGCACGGGCGTGTCCCGCCAGCGGAAAACGGAATCCGTCAGAAACAGCCCGTGCCTGCTGTGCAGGATCGGATACGCGTTCACGCGGTCATGTTCATCCAGTACGGCCGCGAAATAATACGGGTTCGACCGCTGGGCAAAACTCTGCACCAGATGATTTTTCAGTTTGCCAAGGGCGTCCATGCTCAGGGTCGTGCGGATAAAATTCCCCATGGCGCGGATATGCCGTGTATACTCCAGATTGATTATTTTCAGTTCCCCGGCCTTCTGTGTGTTCAGAAAAGCGTTCCGCTTCTTACATCCGCAGGATTCCCTGGGAACGAATTCAAAGGGAATCGCCCAGGTTTCCGTCTTTCCCGTATCCTCTGTATTCCAGTTACCCGCCCGTTCCAGCATTTTCGCAAACATGAAATGGAAATCGGGCCTGGCGGTCGTCAGCGACGGTTCGTGATTCTCTCCGGGCAGAATACCGTCAAATCCGGCGACCAGCACTTCCTGCGGCACCCTCACATTTCTCTCGCTCAGATAGATGCATACGGTAATGGCCATGGCGTCGTTCGCGCACAGGAACGCTTCCGGCATCCTGCCTCCGCCTGTAAAATAGCCATCCAGCGCCCGCATGGTCGGCTCGTCCCAGTAGTCTCCGTAAATCACCTTCTCAGGCGGCAGGGAACTTCCGTTCTCCTCCAGGATCCGGCGGCACAGGTCGATCCGGTCTTCCGAAAAATGGTTCCCTTTGATCCCCGCCACCATCACAATATCCCGGCATCCATGATCCTCGATCATGTGCCTCGCGACCCTTTCAAAGCCCTCGTGGTATTGCAGATCCATATTGATGCAGCCTTCGTACTGTCTCTCCAGCATGAAGACGGGAATCTTCTTTTCCCTGGCAATCCGGATAATATGCTGATTGATCGTGTCAGAGCGGATCATTTCCCCGAAAAGCATGATACCGGCAAGTTCCGGGACTCTGAACATGTTCATGAATTCCCGGATACTCTCCTCCCCGCGGGATTCGATGCCGTTCCGGTCGAACGCAACGCACAGCGGGAGAAACCCATGCTCCTCCGCCGCTTCGATCAGCCGGTTCAGCACGAGATTCAGGTTTTCCACATCCTCCCAGGAAGTACAGACAGCGATCACCCTGCGATCTTCAGTATTCATGTCTTTCTCTCTCCTCTTTTCGAAGAAAACCGGATCGGAAAAGAATATGTTATTTCTCTTCGAAGTCAAAGCAGCTTCTGATTTTCGTGTACGGCCTGACTTTGCCGTTTGCCACCGCCTGGTGCAGCGGGTTTACGGAATATCCTTTCAGCGCGTCCGCATCCTCAAACAGGGAATCCAGCATCAGGTCTGCGTTGGCGCTCGGAAGCCCCTCTGTCAGGACCCGGATGCTGATCATTCCCGGGATTTTCCCCTGAAGCCCTTCCAGGCCGTCCCTGATTCCGCTTTTGATTGCTGTCTTCTCCGCATCGCTGTATTCATCCTTCAGTGTCCAGATAATCATGTGGCGAACCATATTTTCCCCTCCTGCCGTTTTCACTCCGGTTATGATACCGCTTTTGTGCTTTCTATTATCCCAGATAACGGGTATTCTGGCAAGAGCCGATCAACCTGTTCCCGGAGATATCTTTTGTAAAACATGTCCTTTTTGTCCGGAAAAGCCCCGAATATTCCCGCTTGTTTCCCGGCGGGAAAAGTGCTATAACCGCTCAGGCGGCTTATTCGCCGCGGAAAGAGGTTTCTTTTATGTCCCGGATGATGACGCGCGACCTGACAGAGGGCCGCCCGCTGAAACTGATCATTTCCTTTGCACTTCCGCTGATGTTCGGCGTTCTGTTCCAGCAGTTCTACAGCTTTGTGGATACAGCCATTGTCGGCCGGTTTCTCGGTGCGGAGCGCCTTGCTGCCGTCGGAGCCACCGGCGCCGTCAATTTCCTGGTCATCGGCCTGTGTCTCGGCCTTTGCTCCGGTTTTTCAATCCCGATCGCCCAAGCCTTCGGGGCAAAGGATGAAGCGGAGATGCGCCGCTGTGTCTGGCACGCGGTCGTGCTGAGCGGTATTCTGAGCGTTGTGTTCGCCGCGGTCTCAACGGTCCTGTGCAAGCCGCTCCTTCGCCTGATGAATACCCCGGAAGAGATTGTTGACGATTCCGCCCGCTATATCGGGATTATCTTTGCCGCAATACCCTGCTGTATTCTGTACAACATGGCCGGCGGCATTCTGCGTGCGCTGGGAGACAGCCGTACCCCCGTTTTCTTTCTGATTCTTGCCTCCCTGATCAACGTTGTCCTGGATCTTTTCCTGATCATCGTCTGTAACATGGACGTGGCCGGAGCGGCGGTAGCGACCGCCGTCAGTCAGCTGCTGGCCGGGATCGGCTGTGTGATCGTGATGATCCGCCGTTTCCCTGTTCTCCATCTGAACCCGGAGGACCGGCATTTAGATCCTGCTCTTGCAAAAAAAATGCTCGGAACAGGACTGCCCATGGGCCTGCAGTTCTCCATCACGGCAATCGGTTCCGTTCTGGTCCAGTGGTCTGTGAACGGACTGGGCGTGAATGCTGTTGCCGCCGTGAGCGGCGCTGTAAAACTCAGCGCTTTCTTTGCCTGCTTTTTTGACGCGTTGGCCACAACCATGGCAACCTACGCGGGCCAGAACATGGGAGCCCGGAAACTGGACCGGATCCATCAGGGACTGCGCTGCACAGCCGGCGTAGGCTTTATCTACTGTTTTCTGACCTTCGGAGTGGTAGTGCTGTTTGCCGGACCGCTGCTCGGTATGTTCATTGACGCAAATGCCGCGCCGGAAGTCACTGCCATGGGCATACAGTATCTGACCGTCAATGTCGCGTTCTATATTCCTCTGCTTTTTGTCAACATTCTGCGCCTGAGCATTCAGGGAATGGGATTTACGCGCGTTGCCATGCTGGCCGGATTATCCGAGATGATCGCCCGTTCCGCCATCGCACTGTTTGTGGTTCCCGCCGCCGGATTTACCGGAGCATGCTTCGCAAGCCCCGCCGCCTGGGTATTGGCAGATCTGTTCCTTTTTCCCTGCTATTTCCAGATCATGCGCACCCTTCGCCAGAGACTGCTGCCGGATACCGAAGAATTCAGAAAAGACAGCGGCATCATCCGTCTGCGCAGAGCGGCCTGAGTCAGACCTCATTCTGTTTTCCGGAAGCCCCCTCCTGCTTATCCCCGAAGGGGTGCTTACTGCAGTAGCGTAATACAGCTTTGATCTGTTCAACCGTTTCCACAGCAGTATAGCGGTAGTTTGCGCGCAGAAACTCAATGGGAGTTTTTTTTCCCCACCGCCAGAGCACACAAGCCGCCACATATCCGGTCCGCCCAAGCCCTCCGGCGCAGAATATCACAACGCGCTGACAGTTATCCATTCTCTCCAGGATCTTTTCAACCAGATTCTCCAACACATCATCCGGCAGGACACCCCCGTCCGTTATGGGACAGTACAGGATTTCTCCCCGGAAGCCGTAATTCCATATCTTCCCGGACAGCCGGTTGAGCGGCACGAGAACCTGCGGATTCATCCCGAGAAAATCCGGCAGGTCTTCCTCTCCGCCCAGGATCAGATTATGAATCACTTCAACCGCGCCTGTCATCCTTCTTCCGCCTCCTTCATCCGTGCAAAACCCTCTTCGTCACTCAGAATATAGCATTCCGGCCCGGTTTCCGCAAGCAAAACGGGATTCATCACTTTTTGGGGGCGGGTTTTTTCAGCAGACACAAATTCAACCCTGCTTGACTTGAATCTTATTCCATATATAATTTCTATCTGTAGATAAAAAATCTCAGGGGGAATACAAATGGATCGGCTGGAGCATTTTCTGACTTTTGCGGAACAGGCGCCCACCGCGTTCCACGCGGCGGCATGCTTCCGGGAACTGCTGATGAAAAGAGGATTCCGCGAACTGAAAGAAACAGATCCGTGGTTTGTAGATGCCGGCGGCAAGTACTTTGCGGTCCGCAACGATTCCGCAGTGATTGCTTTTGAGGTGCCGGAAACCGGCTTTTCCTCTTTCCGGATCGTCGCGGCGCACGGCGATTCCCCCTCCTTTAAACTAAAGGAAAGCTTTGAGGACCGCAGCGGAAGCTACGTGCGCCTGAATGTGGAAAAGTACGGCGGAATGATCATGTCCACCTGGCTGGACAGGCCGCTGTCCGTGGCCGGGCGCCTGGCTGTGCGGGAAGGTGAAGGAATCGGAGTCCGTCTGGTGAATGTTGACCGGGATGCCGTATTGATCCCGAACCTGCCGATCCATTTCAACCGGGACGTCAACAGCGGCTACAAATACGATCCCCAGACGGATCTGCTGCCCCTTTACGGTTGCGCGGAAACCTCCGGCAGTCTGATGGATGAGATTGCGGAAACCGCCGGCATAAAACGCGGGGACATCCTCGGTCATGATCTCTTTCTGTACAACCGGGAGCGGGCCGCTATCTGGGGGCGGGATGACGCCTTCTTCTCCTGCGGGCGCATCGATGATCTCGAATGTGCCTGGGCCGGCATGACCGCCCTGGCGGAAAGCGAAGCAAAAGACATGATCAATGTCTGCGCAGTGTTTGACAACGAAGAAGTCGGCTCCTCCACCCGCCAGGGCGCGGACTCCTCCTTCCTGCTTGATGTGCTGACAAGGGCAGGCTCCGCCATGGGCGCCTCCGACAGCGAAATTCGGGCCGCCGTCGCGGGAAGCTATATGGTCTCCGCGGACAACGCCCACGCGCTGCACCCCAATCACCCGGAGAAGTATGATGCCCAGAACCGCGTTTACATGAACAAAGGCATCGTGATCAAGCGCAACGCCGACCAGAAATATACCACCGACGCGGTCTCCTCCGCCCGTTTTACCCTGATATGTGAACGGGCAGGTGTTCCTGTACAGCATTTTGCCAACCGTTCTGACCAGCCCGGCGGTTCCACCCTTGGGAATATCTCCACCAGACACGTTTCCATCGAAACCGTGGATATCGGCCTGTCGCAGCTTGCCATGCACTCCGCATACGAAACAGCCGGCACAAAAGACCTGGACTATCTGATCCGTGCGCTCACCGTTTTGTTTCAACAGTAGCAGTAAAAAAAGTCCCGCGGAAGAAAATACCGCCGACATTCGTCTGTATGATCGAAACCGTGCTTCATGAATACTTCAAAAAAGGATGATCCGAATGTTTGTAAAAAATATGAAGAGACTTCTCCCGCTCATGCTGTCCCTTTGCCTGCTGTTTGCTTCCCTGCCCGCCGCTGCGGACGTAACAGCCGCTCCCGAGGCAACCCCGGCGCCGGAAGCAAAGCAGCTGATGGGCGTTGTCAAATACACTCCATACGGGCGTATCAACATGCGTGCCGAGCCAAAGGAAGACTCGGCCCGGATAGGCGTTCTCAGCGGCGGCACCCTGGTCAAAGTGTATGAACAGGGCACCGGCCGGTGGGTCCTCGTCGAAGGCGAAGGAAAAACAGGCTATATGAGCACCAATTTTCTTGAACTCTTCTATGAGGGGGAAACTCCCCCCATTCCCGTCAAGACGGAAGCACCTGCCGCCCAGGCAACCAGCGCACCCGCGTCTTCCGGCGCTTCATCATCCGCTTCATCCGAAACGGTCAGCGTCCTGAGCTGGCCCGTTACGGAAAGTACGGTGATGTACGTCGATACGGCAAACGGAAAAAACCTGAACCTGCGGGCCGGTCCCTCCACGAATTACACCGCAATCGGTTCCTATCGTGTCGGTACGACCGTGCTCGTCCTGGCCCGCCGGGGCGACTGGGCTTATGTATCTGTCGGCGACCGGCTGGGTTTCATGATGCTGACCTTCCTGTCCTATGGCATGCCGGGGCCGGTTCCTCCCGCTCCGGAACCGACACCTGTCGCCCTGAAAACCGTAAACCATCCATGGGGCAGTTTCGTATACCTGCGCTCCAGTACCACAACAGACACCAACAAGAACATCCTGGCGCAGATTCCCCACGGCACTCAGGTTGAACTGCTGGAATGGGGCGTCTGGTACAGCCTGATCCGCTACAACGGCATCACCGGTTATATCGTCACAAGATATCTGAAGTAAAAAACCTGAGATCTGTTCCGTCCCGGGTCTTCCTCCGCCGATCCGTGCCGTCAGGGATCCTCACGCAGCGGCGGCAGTTCATGAATATCGTAGGTTTCATAGTAAATATCGAAAGCGGTTTCCACATCTCCCGACAGTTCAATCAGCGCGCCTGCCTGGAACATCGGGGACAGCGTACCGGTCGGCGCATGCCAGGCAGCATTGCTGACGACCGCAATATCGCTGTCCCTCAGGATCGCTTCCGCGCCGAACAGCAGGGCTCCTGTGGCAATGTGATAATCACTGGAAATGATCGCGATCTGTTTCACCTGCGGAGAATGTTCAGCCAGGATATCATAGGTATTGACGGCATTCTGAGCAGTCGTCAGGGAGCGATCCTCGACCATCACCCTGGCGGAATCCACTCCCTGTGATTCCAGCCATTCGGCCATCCGGCCCGCCTCTGTTGCCTTCGGATCATCGGCGGCAGTCCCGCCGCCCGTGCATACAATCACAGCATTCGGATACTTTTCCGAGGCCGCCAGCATTACTTTCAGCCGCTCAATCAGTTCCTCCCGCATTGTACCGTCCGGGTTCAGCTGAAAACCGAGTCCGACAAGGCATAATGAATCATCTTCCGGAAGATCATCCGGAAGCGCTTCATTAACCACGACCGGCGTTTCCCAAAGCTTCATAATGCGCGCCCATTTGTCTCCCAGCGCCGGATCAAGAGACGCAAGCGCCAACAGTGCCAGATCATCCCTTGTTCCCGTAGCCGCATAGGAAACAACAGCCCGCTCAATCTGTGACTGAGCCGCGGCCGGTTCTTCGGCCGCAGCCGGAACCGTAGCTGCGGTGGCGATACACAGAATAAGAATGAACATGATCAGGCCGGATTTCATTCAGATTCTCTCCTCTTCATCGTCAAAAGACTCATTCGGACTTTTTGCTTCTGTCCTCTGTTACGGGTTCTTCCCGGTCTCACCGTGATTTCCTGCAACCAATGCCGTTATTTCGCCGGTTTGATTATTCCGGCTGAATAAAGTTCATCATAGAATTCCTGTTCCGTGCCATATGAATACTGATGAATTGCCTGCAGTCTGTGCAGACGCATCGCCATCCCCGGGGACATTTTTGTCTTTTCCAGATAGACCAGCAGACAATTCTGATCCAGTTCCTTCGCCATACTGATCTCATTTTTACAGGATTCACTGTCCATGTAACGGGGAGAGATCAGGGCAATCATGCAGCAGCAGCCTTTGATCTTTTCCGGGATTGCATGATCCCGCTTTCCGGTGTTCCCGCCGTTGTCATACCAGACCCTGTAACCCTTCGATTGCAAATTGTAGATCATCCGGTATGCCCGCGCCCGATCCTCATCAGCAAAGCTGACATACAGATAATCCTTTTCCCCGCCGTAAGGTTCACCCGGCTCCCCGTTTCCCGCGACCTCGGAACCATGGTCCCCTTTCGCGCTCATACGAATCCTGTCCATAATAAAGCCGGGCAGATCTTTCAGCGAAGATTCATCTTCCAGATCAAACACAGCCACACTGGAGGGCAGATTCACCATTGCCCATCCTCCGCACATCCGGTCCGTCGCGCATAATCTGACCGCGATAAAAACGGTGTTATTGTACAGGGCCATATCCGTTTCTCTTTTTTCATAGTGGGAATTCACTTCATCCGATGAATAGCAGAGATAAACATCCGCCTCTTTCAGCGCTTTATGAATATCCGCATCGGATGCCACATTTCTCCATTTCCAGTCTTCGCACTGAAAACCGTTTTCCCGCAGAATCGTTCTGACCTTCTGGTCCAGTTCCATATTCGGAACCCTGCTGATATATACCTTGTACATGCTGCTCCTCCTTGTTCTCCTCAGCCCGGCAGATTCTGACAGCTTTCTGCGAGAAGCGCAGATCCGCTTATTCCCAGATTTCGACCGCCCCGGTCTCATCCCCGCGGACCCACCATATCAGGTTCTGGTCCACCCGAACATAGCAGGCTTCCGTCCCGGCAGGCATCAGATCCGCAATTTCCTCCGGCGTAATGTTCCCGCCATAGGGAGACTGGATATAGATTTCGGGTTTCCTGGCCTTTTTCGTTGCCGGTTTCTTCGCAGCAGTTTTCTTTTCAGCCATCGGTTTGCACCTCCCGTATGAATGGTTTTCTTCTATATATACAAGTTATCATTTTTTCAGTCCCTGCGCAAGCAGAAAAATTCTCCGGATAAGAGGCGCTGCAGATCACGGCGGCATCATGGTGAAACAGCCTTCAAAAAAGCATTGTCTCAGTCCGATATCCGGTATAGAATACGTATATCGGAAATAAAGATCCTGCTGCAGCCGTCAGAATTCTCCCCGGCTGCAGCAGGATCATCGTTCAGGACGGTATCACCCGTTCCGATTACTGCTCAGATGCCCGCTCAAACGTCACTGTCTCGCCGTTTTCGGACATCTCCATATCATACCAGACCAGCTGGATATCATCGGCCGTTCCGGTGAACTCCACCTTCCCCCAGAGACCGACTGCCGCTTCTTTTTCCGCAGGTTTCCCGTCCGGCAGCAAATCATACCTGACTCCGTCCGCATAGACGAAACCGCCGTAATCGCAATCCTGGTACACAGTCGCCCGGATCAGCCACGCTCCGTGGGAAACCGGAGACATGATCTCCACGTCCCAGCCGTCCCCGTCCTTTTTCGTCACATTCAGCTCGGTGAACTGGGTATCCTTTTCCAGCCATTTCCCGGAGAAATACGGATCCACCACGTCATCCGGCGATGTTGCCAGATAAGATCCTCCCGTTTCCTCCTGCACCTTCCCGTCCCTGACCAGCAGGTCAAAGGTAAGGAGTTCATTACAGGTATTGTGCGCGTTGATATGCCGCAGGGTTACCGTAATCTGCCCGTCCCCCGTCGGCTCATACCTGGCGGTAAACACTCCGTTCTCCACGCCGGAAGCGGCCAGCTTCACCACCGAATCATCCTGCGCCATCTCATCCGCGCGCCATTCTCCCTGATCCTCCGGATCCACCTTCAGGGAAATCACGTAGGCTCCCCCGTCGATCTGACCGGTGATCTGCGAGACATCACTCTCCGTCCCGCCTTCCGCGAACGCCGCACAGATCGCAAACAGCAACAGCACAGACAACCCCAAGGCAATCCTTTTTTTCATCATGACATTCTCCTTTTCAGCAGTTTTCGGAAACAAAACCGTTTCCTTATTTATATACGCACCGGAAAGCACAGATGGCAGGTCGGTTCCCGATTTATCCGGAAATATTTTTTCTATCTTTTGGACAGTTTCCTCCGCAGTGTCGTCTAATAAGTGATGGAAGTGAGAGAGGAGTGAGGACTTTGGCACAGGATCCGCGCCGGGAATGGCTTGAAAACGCTGTTGCCCGGTGGGAAAAGCCGATCCTTCACCTCTGCTACGCTTATCTGGGCGACGTTGCCCTGGCGGAAGACGCAGTGCAGGAAACATTCTTTAAAGCCTGGAAACATTATGACCAATTCCGCGGCGAAGCAGAGGAAAAAACATGGCTGATGCGCATCGCCATCAATCACTGCAAGGATCAGCAGAAAAGCGCATGGTTCCGGAATACGGACCGGTCCGTAACCCCCGATACCCTGCCGGAAGGCTCCGAACCCTTCACCATGCGGGACGACACCGTTACGCGTGCGGTCATGTCCCTCCCGCCGAAACTGAAGGAAGTGACGCTGCTGCGCTGGTATCAGGGAATGACGCTGGAAGAAACAGCCAGGGTTCTCCACGCTCCACGGTCAACCGTCAATTTTCGGTTAAAGAAAGCGAAAACGATGCTGAAAGCAGAACTGGAGGAATGGTACGATGAAGAATAAGGAATCGCTCCAGACCGCAATGGACCGGCGGCTTTCCTTTCTGGATGAACTGCCGTCCTGCCATCCTGCCCTGATGCAGCGAATCGCTCAGGAGGAGGAACCTGTCATGAAAAAAAGATTATCCCTCGGGCTCGTCATTGCCCTGGTCATCGTTTCCCTGTCCGTGATCGCCGTAGCCGCCGGGCTGCTGTTATCCCCGCGGGTCACCGCTTCACAGCTTGCCGTCAGGGAACTGGAAAAAGCATATGGTGTCAGCGAAGAAATGCTGTCCTTTTTCCAGCGGGAAGAGGAAGAACTCGCGGACGGCACCTTCCGGGTTACTTTCCGAAGCGGCGGAGAACTGGGTTATGTGCTCGGCAGCTATACTGTGGACGTAAAAGACGGCAAGGCTTCGGCCTCCTGGACCCATGACGGCGAAAACACCGCGGGCGGTTTCGACGCGGAAGCCTGGGGGCCGGAACAGATGAAGCAGATGATGGCGGTCAGCTCCGACGCGTCGGGAATCAAAGCCTATACCAAACGCGCCGAAGCCATTGCGGCAAAGCACGGCTACAGTGAGGAGGAGCCGGCTTCAGACGACAACATCCGGGACTACGGACCTGACAAACGTGAAGCGGACAAAACCGCCGCCATGGAAGCAAGGAAACTGTCCGAGCAGCAAATGGTTGATATCGCCCGGGAATTCATCATCAGCAACTACAGCCTCACGGAAGAGCAGATCTCACGGCTCGATCTGTTCACGGAAATCAATGCCGAAGAGGGAAACGCCTGGTATGAAACAATCCAGGACAAGCCATGTTTCCTTGTGGAATATCTGCTGGATAAAGATGACTATACCGAATCACTCGGCGCCGACCCGAACTACGTACGCAATAACAGCTACTACAAGGTCTTTGTCAATGTGGAAACCGGTGTAATCGAGCAGTATGAATACTATGCGGGCGTCGGAGGAATAAGCTGATCCCACCCAAGAGGCGGCTGCGGCCGCCTCTTTTTTAACGGAAAAAACAGCCAGAAGGCCGCCCTTCCATGTCACTCCGTTTTCTTTGCAAACTCACAAAGGCACTGATCAATCACCTGATCGGTCTGCTCCCCGGGAATCCCGAACTGGCTGAGGGTCCCCGGCATCACGTTTCGGACAAGTTCCTTCACCGACCCGTCATTATCCCAGACTGTATCGCCATATTTTTTGAATTCTTCGTCCAGCACAGTCAGAAACAGGGGCATACGAAACAGCTGAACATACTGGATAATCACCTGATTTTCAGATACCGCGTCCAGGAATTTACTTCTTCCGCTCATATTGGCACCTCGCTTTCGGGTAAATCATACCACACAAACAAAAAACAGAAAAGAGCCGGCCGCACAATCTCCGGGCCGCGTCCTGCCAATGCAAAAGAAAAAATACATTCTGTTGTGGTTTTTGTTGACAAAACGCTCACTTTAATACATAATATTGTGGTCAGAAAAACCATACGGCATAGTTTTTCAGTTACCAATATCGGAGGCGGCACAGATGACTACCCGGCAGCAAGGATATCAGGTCATGACGACAGCATCCCGCAAAGATTACCGGCATCAGGTTGTCAATGTAAGAACGGAAAAGCTCAGAATTTTCTCCAGCGAGGGGATCCGCACAGATATCGTGATCCTTCTATTCGTCGCCGTTTTTGTCCTGTTTTTCGGTCTGCTGTCCTGGGATGTTACGCAACTCAGTTCCGCCGGCAGCGATATCCGAAAAGCCTCTTCCAGAATAGAAACCCTGAAAGTCCAGAACGAACAGTATCGGCTGGATGTCGCCCTGGCAGAGCAGCATCCCGTCCTGACCGCCGATCCCTATGACGAGGCGTTCCTGATCAGGATGACCGTTCCGGACGCGAATACAGGCTTTGCCGCTGTATCCACGCATCCCTGAACATCCGGATGGATCTGCCGGAGGCGCACAGTTCCCCCAAGTCCCGCTGGTTCTGGCTGTCAATAATACAGGACGGAAGAAAAGAGTCAGTCTTTTTTCTCCCCGTCCTTTTTTTTCGCGTCGTTGATCCGGCAGGCATAGCCGCAGGAAAAGCCGCTCATGGCGGAAATGGCCCAGTTCCAGAAATCCCTGAGCCCGGTTTCAAACGGAATGCCCCTGATCAGATAACGCCCTCCGCAGAGAATCACCATGGTCAGCGCAAGGCCGCCTATTCCGATCAGAATATATTTCAGTGTTTTATTCACGGTTCCGTCACCATCGTCCCATCTTTCATGATTTCCTGATCACCATCATGCCCGTCAGGGATTTGCCCCGGTCCGGACAATAAAATCCGCAATATCCTGAAGAACCTGCGCGTCCGTTTTGTCAGAGCGGGCATAAACCGCGGCTCCCTCTGTTTTCAGCCCGGGGGTAAAGGCATGGGTCAATCCCGGGTAGGAAATCATCTGCCAGTTTTCCTTTCCGCCGAGCGCGTCTTTCCAGATCCCGAAGTCTTCCATGGTCGCCTGATAGTCTTCTTCGCCCTGCAGAAGCAAAACAGGTTCGGTGATCTCTTCCGCGGCCTGCAGAATATCGTAGTCTGCCAGCCACTTCCAGTAAGCGGAATAAACGCCGAGCACCGAATCATCCTCGCCCAGTGCGTCCGGATCCTGCAATTTATCCAGTTCCGCAAAAACCGCGTCCTTTTCAGCCTGCTGTTCGGCAGTTATTTCCGGTTTCAGGGAATAAAGGAAGTCGTACTGTTCACGCATCAGCACATCCAGCGGCCTGGGTGAGGCCGCCATCATGATGAACCCCGCGGCCTTGACCGGTGCTTTTTCCAGTTCCCGCGCAACAGCCGGAATCGCGTTTCCGCCCAGGCTGTGCCCCAGCACATAGATGCGGTCCGGATCAATCCTGTCCTGCCGGGCAAGCAGCTGCACCGCATTCACGGCATCCTCAAGATATTCGTCAACCAGTGTAATCTGCCTGTTTGCAGCCAGCTCCGCCCCGTACACATAGGAGCGCTTATCAAAGCGGTATACCGCAATCTCTTTTTCCGCCAGGCCTTCCGCGATATCCCGGAAAGGCTTCAGATTTCCGACCGATTCATCCTTATCGCTGGCGCCTGATCCCTGCAAGAGAATCACCACCGGGAACGGGCCGTCCCCTTTGGGAACCGTCAGAACGCCGGGCAGTTCCCCCAGCGACGGCACCGGCAGGGCCAGGTCAATTCTGTCATACAGATCGGATTCGCTTTTCTCCTCTTCCCTGCCGCCGCTGAAGGCACCGGTCTGCAGGCCAGCGATCACTCCGTCCTGAACAATAAGGATCAGATCTGCCTTCATGGCAGAAAAAGCGCAGGGAATATAGAACGCCTTCAATCCTCTCATTTCGCCTTCATAGGCCGGCAAAACGGTTTCAGCCGTGCCCAGCGCGGAAAGCTGCTTTGCCAGCCCCGCAATTCCGCCCATCTGCGTGATCGCGGCTTCCATCTGGGCGGAAAACGCCCATTTGCCTTCCAGCTCTTCCGGGTGTTCCCCCAGAAATGCCGTGATGAATTCATCCGCGTCCGCGGCTGTTTCCATTTTCCTGTCTTCGGATTCCGCCGCCGGGAACCCGAAGGCCATCAGCATCATCATGGCCAGCATGACCGAAATCATCTTCCTGTAAGCAGACATTGTTGCTCCTTTCTTTCTCCGGAGAAGCTCTGCAACCCTTTTCAGAGCCCTATATTCCCCGGTCAGGCACGCCGTCGGTTTACCCATTCTGCAAACCGGCAGCTGTCATATCTGAATATTCGCCGAAAACAAAAAAAGCCCTGCTTCCGGTTTATATCATTCTTTCTGTCGACAAAACCCGGCAAAACCGGTAAAATGACATTTGCTGGCAGGCCCCCACCGGACTGTCAGGTTTCATCAAAGCAAGGAGATTGCTGCTGTGGTTGCTTATATCTGGCCGATAGCGCTGGTGGTGCTTTCCAACACGCTCTATCAGATCTGCGCAAAATCAGTTCCGGAAGGAATGAATCCGCTGGCTTCTTTGACGATAACGTATCTGATCGGAGCAGCGGTATCCTGTGCGTTGTACTATATTCTGAACCGGGACGCGAATCTTTTCCGGGAAATCCGGCAGACAAACTGGGCTCCGATCGTTCTGGGAATCGTGGTCGTCGGTCTGGAAGTCGGATTCATCTATGCCTTCCGCGCCGGATGGCAGATCAGCATGGCGCAGATCGTTTCGTCAGCCGTTCTGGCCGTGATCCTGATCTTTGTCGGATATCTGCTCTACCATGAGGCAATCACCTGGAACAAGATCGTCGGGATCATCGTCTGCCTGGCCGGTCTGGTACTGATCAATTATCGGTAAAACCGTAAACTATCTTTACCTGCCTTTGGTCTTTCCGCAAACAGCATACCCCACGGCGGATCAGCCCCATCTGCCTCTGGCAGGCGTCGTCAGGGCCTCTTCCAGCTCCCAGCCGTCATTGAGCCTGTTGGTCAGCGTTGTCGCACTCAACCCGTATGCCTTGGCGAGGTCCTGCTTCCGCGGATACTCATTTCCTTTATGATCCACATACACCGCCGGCCTTTTCACGGCGGGAGTGGTCAGGATCCTTTCCGTATCCCAGCCGGCCGTCTGGCGCCTGCGGAATACCTCATACGGAATCTGATAGGCCTCGCTCATCGCCGTCAGGGACGGATATTCGTTTCCCAGATGATCCCTGCACCGAACCATTTTCGCGTTCGGTTCCTTCTCCGCGGGCGTTGTCAGAGCCCGCTCCAGATCCCATCCGTACCGGTTGAGCCGTCTTGATACCATAGCGCTGGAAAGCCCGTAAGCCTTGGCCATGGCGGCAAAGGAATGATGCTCCTTCCCCAGGTGATCCGTGCAGGCCACCACCATGCCGTTACCGCTGCGGGGCATCGTCAGCGCCTCTTCCAGCGTTCTGCCGGCATAAAGCCTTTGAATCAACTGCTGACGCGTAAGCCCGTAAGCCTCCGCCATTTCCCTGTAATTGGCATATTCCTTCCCCAGATGGTCCCGGCAAGGTTCGTTATAATTCATCCGTTCTTTCAAGGCGCACCTCCGTAAGCAGCCTGATCGTCAGGCCCAGTCGTTTCCCCATATCCGGACCGCTCCGGTCTCCCCGTCTTTGCGGACCCACCAGATCAGATTCTGGTCAACCCGGACATAGCAGGTCTCCGTCCCCTCCGGCATCAGCTCCCAAACCTCCTCCGGCGTGATTTCCCCGCCGTAGGGGGACTGAATATAGATCACCGGCTTCGGGATCTTCTTCGCAGCCGGTTTTGAAGTCCCTTTTGAATCATTGGACGGCATAGGCTATCACTCCCGTGCAGATATTGTTTTTTCCGATATGCTCTGGAAAACCTTCTTCATCGTTAACCCCTGCACCACTGTTGTAAAGAAAACGATCGCATAGGTGCATCCGAGAATAATCACATATGTTTCCTCCGGAATGATGGATGCCGTACTGACCGCCAGAGCCAAGGAGAGTCCGCCCCGGAGTCCGCCCCATGTAAAGAGAGCGACAAATCCGCTTCTGCGGTATCCGTCAGGGATGGGACCAATAAGCCAGCTTCCCGTCCACAGGCTCGCCGCCCGGGCCGCCAGATTGCAGACGACTGCAGCCAGCGCGAGCCCCAGCACATGCGGCATCTGCAGGATCCGCACAAAGGAAAGCCCCAGAATCACATACAGCGCGGAATTGAGCAGCACATCCAGCGTTTCCCAGAAGGTGTCGAGTTCTCCCAGTTCCCAGTTCCGTCCCTTCTGTTCCTCCTTCTCGCGCAGCGTGGAGAACACAACCCCGCATACAACGCAGGCAATGGCACCGGAGCAATGCAGCATTTCGCAGATCGAGAAGGACGCGGAAACCGCAAACAGGGTGATGATAATCCGTCTGTACTTGTCCCCGGTGTTCTTGAAGAGCTGAAAACTGAGCCAGGTCACAGCGACCCCAACAAGAACAGCCCCCAGGATTTCCCGGAGCATGATCTCAAGGAAACCGCCGCTTTTCTGCGCTGTGACAATTCCCGAAAACACGGCAAACAGAGCGACTCCCACGCCGTCGTTCAGCAAGGATTCTCCTTCCATCAGAAAGCCGGTTTGCTTCGGCAGGCCGAACTTTTTCAGGATACTGGTTGCCGCGATCGGATCCGTCGGGGCAATGATGCTTCCGAACATCAGGCAGACAGGCAACGTAAAGGGAAGATGGAGGAGAGAAGCGACCGCAAAAAACAGCAGACCGTAAAACACTGCGCCCAGTAAAGTGCAGACAAATGCAAGCACGCCGATCGGCCGGGCATTTTTCCGGAACTGGGAGATCGTCAGATGGCAGGAGCCTGCAAAAAGCATAAAGCAGAGCACTCCCTTCATCAGGAATGCCTCCAGGTCATATACCTGTACCTTCTGCAGCAGCTCGTTTACGGATTCTTTCCGAATGATCGAAACAGACACAGTAAGAAAAACACCGATCAGCACGGAAAAAAGCATCAGTGAAATCTCATAGTTCAGGTGAAAAAACTTTTCATTTAAAAACCCGATCAGCACAATGATACCAAGCGTAACAGCTGACAAAAGAAGCAGATTTTCCATCTTCCCGATCGACCCTCTTCTCTGCGAAACGCAGTTTTTTGATTAAGCCCGGCCTGCTGCCTTTCTTTTCTCAATCATGCCGGCCAGCCCGCTCCCGGCCGCGGCGCTCAAAAAGCCCCAGAGCAGGAATTGCGGCGGAAAACATAACAGCAGCAGAACCGTCACCGCCAGCGGCTTCTTCAGCTGCGCACCCAGCGCCGCGGCGGTGATGATCCCCGCCGCGAACGCGGCATGTCCCGCGTTCCCGGCAAAAAAGAATGTCCCCAGCGCAAAGCCCATACAGGTGCAGGCAAAGATCAGCGGAAAGAAATGGCCGCCCTTCAGGCCGAACTTCAGGCAGAACGAAGTCATCACCAGTTTCAGCAGGCAGATCCCGGCAAGGAACAGCACACCGTAACCTCCGTTGTTCGCGATCAGCTCCGCCATCTGTTCTTCTCCCGAGAACAGCACCATGGGGCACACCAGAGCGACCAGGCCGATGACCAGGCCGCAGAGCGTTTCCTTCAGGACAGGAGGTACGATCTTCGCGGCCTTCCCCATCACTGCTTCGCAGCCTTCATAAAACAGGAACAGCAGGCATCCCACAGGAATGTACACCAGAGCAAGAAAACCGTCCGCGGTACTGACCGGCACCTCTGAAAAGCTGGGAAAACCGGCCATTGCCTTGCCGAACAAAGAGTTCAGGAGCCAGATCACCCCGAAGCTGGCAGCCGTGGACAGCGCGTAGAGCACCAGCCTCCAGGCCCTCGGCATACGTTCCGGTACCAGCTGCCCCTCTTCCTCCTCAACGGCAAGAATCCCGAAAAGCGGAGAGTGGAACAGCTGCCCCAGCGTGACGGCCTCTCCGACACGGGAATACAGATCCACGTTCTGTTTGGCGAAGGTCACGTTGTCGCCCACCCAGTAACAAAGCGCGGCGATGATTCCCGCAAGCCCTGCTTCCGGGCCGACACTCGCGCCGAGCACCAGCGGAAGGAACGCGCACAGGAGCATGACCAGCATGGGGTGGTAGGAATAGTGATGATCTTTTTTGATCTTCCCCATCACGGTATTTAGCGTTTCCGGATAATCCCCGTATTTTTTTCGCAGCATCCCTGCCGCGAGCGCTCCCACCACGCACGCCGGGACGATTATCCACCTTGCTCCGGTAAGGGCGGGAGCTTTCTCCCAGATCAGGCCGGTGCACAGGGCGACAAGCTTCAAAAAGGTCCAGATCACCAGCCCGGCAAACATGCCGAGCAGGAGCGTCAGCAGGAGCATGGACAGACGGTTGCGGATACCCGAATCCTTCTTTGCAGCGTTTTGCATGTTCATCACCATCTTTCCTTTTTAATGCCTCAATCACTGAACATCATTATAACAACAGAACCGAAATTCTGCAACGAACATGGCTGTTTCGGCCGTTCATCCTGAAACCATCCCCTTCAGCCGTTCGGCCAGCAGAGTGTTCCGCTTGTCCACCGTCACGTTCCGCACGCAGTATCCGACAGCCTTCTTCTGCCCCACCAGGACGAGCGTCTTCTTCGCCCGGGTGACCCCGGTATAGAGCAGGTTCCGCTGGAGCATCATGAAATGGGTCATCATGACCGGCATCACCACGATGGGATATTCCGCGCCCTGGGCCTTGTGCACCGTGGTCGCGTAGGCCAGAACCATCTCGTCCAGCTCCGTCGCGTCGTATTCGATGGCGCGGTCGTCGAAGCGCACCGTCAGGGTCCGGTCCTCCGGATCGATCTTCTCAATCGTCCCGATGTCCCCGTTGAAAACTTCCTTGTCATAGTTGTTTTTGATTTGCATGACCTTGTCCCCGGCGCGGAAGGTATAGCCGCCCCGGTGCAGTTCCGGCCCCGGGTTGCCCTTGTAGTCCTTCGCCGGCGGATTGACCGCCGCCTGCAGAAGCTGGTTCAGGTTCGCCGCCCCGACCACGCCGCGCTGCATGGGCGTGAGCACCTGGATCGCCTGCGGTGGCACATGGCAGAACTTCGGCAGCCTGTTTTTCACAAGGTCCACAATAATCTCCGCCGCCTTCTCGGGCTCCTCCGCCTTCTGGAAGAAGAAATCCGTCCCGGCGCCGTTGGACAGGTCCGGAAAATCCCCGCTGTTAATCCGGTGGGCATTGAGGATGATTCGGCTGGCCGCCGCCTGGCGGAAGATCTTCGTCAGCCGTACCACCGGAACCGCTCCGCTGTCGATGATATCCCGCAGGACGTTGCCCGCTCCGACGGAGGGCAGCTGGTCCACATCCCCGACAAGAATGACCCGCATGCTGTCAGGCACCGCCCGCAGGAGAGAGTACATCAGCATCTCATCCACCATGGAGCATTCGTCCACGATGAGCACATCCCCCTCGAGGGGATTGTCTTCGTTCCTTTTATATCCTTCCGGGGGCTTGAACTCCAGGAGGCGGTGGATCGTCTTCGCTTCCCGGCCTGTAACCTCCGACAGGCGCTTGGCCGCCCGGCCTGTCGGCGCGGCCAGCAGGATCCTCATACCGCCGAAGGCCCGTATGATGCCCAGGGTCGTCGTGCTCTTGCCTGTGCCCGGTCCGCCGGTCAGGACCATGATTTTACTCTTCAGCGCGGTGCGGATCGCTTCCAACTGGACTTCGTCATACTCAATATCCTCCCGCATGGAGACCTGCGCCGACCGGGGAGCAACCGCCTCCCCGGCCGCGATGCTCCGTATGCGGTTCTGCACGCCGACCTCAGCGTAGAAAAACGGCGGCAGGTAAATTGCCACATCCTCCGATTCCGGCACCGGGGCGGTGATCACATCCCTGTCGGCAATCATCTGATCCAGCACCGGGGAAAGCAGGCTTTCCTCCGCCTCCAGCAGCTTCGCCCCCGTCTCCGTAAGCTGCTGCCGGAGGGCATAGCAATGCCCGTCCTCCGCCAGGCGGTTCAGGGTATACATAAGGCCGCCCCGGAGCCGGGCATACGCGGTCTTCTCAAAACCCAGCTTCGCAGCGATGGTGTCCGCCGTTTTGAACCCGATGCCCCAGATATCATCCGCAAGGCGGTACGGATTCTCCCGGACGACGTCGACGCTCTCCGCGCCGTAATGTTTATAGATCCGGGTGGCATGGGCGGTGGAAACGTCATGCCCCTGCAGAAAGAGCATGATGTTCTTGATCTCCTTCTGGTCCGTCCATCCCTGCCGGATGCGCTCCACCCGCTTTTCCCCGATGCCCGGAACCTCCAGAAGACGCTCCGGTTCTGTCTCAATGACCTCCAGCGTGTCCGCCCCGAAGGTGTTCACGATCAGCTTCGCGTACTTCGGCCCGATGCCCTTGATGAGCCCGGAACCCAGATATTTCTCAATGCCGTAGACCGTCGCCGGCAGCGTCTCCTCAAAAGTCACCACCTGGAACTGCCAGCCGTATTTGCTGTCGATCTTCCACCGGCCGCCCAGGGTCAGCACGGACCCCACATGCGCGTCCGGCATCATGCCGACCACCGTCACCAGATCCGAATACCCCTTGGCGGAGCATTTCAGGACGCTGTACCCGTCCGACTGGAACGTGATCCGTTCTACCACGCAGCGAAGGCGCTCCAACGGTTTCTGATTCTCCACGGAACGCCCTCCCTTCATTGGTTTTCAACCGTGCCGTTCATAAGCTGACCAGCGTCACAAGCACATCCACCATCTTTTCCATGGCGGGCACCGGGATCAGTTCCTTGCGCCCATGGAAATTATACCCTCCTGTGGACAGATTGGGACACGGGAGGCCTTTGAAGGAAAGCAGCGCGCCGTCCGTTCCGCCGCGAATGGGCCGGATGATCGGCTCTACACCGTTCGTGCTGAAAGCCGCCTTTGCCCTTTCCAGGATCTCCGGATACTGCTCCACAACTTCTTTCATATTCCGATAGGTATCCTTCAGTTCCACGATAACTGTTCCAGCGCCATAACGCCTGTTCAGCACTTCGCATGCGGTGTTCATCATCGCTTTTCTGGCTTCCAGCCTGCTTCTGTCGTGATCCCTGAGGATGTAGCGCAGTACCGCACTCTCCTCATCTCCCCTCATATCTCTGAGATGATAAAAGCCTTCATATCCTTCCGTATGCTCCGGACGTTCCCACGGCGGAAGCATCCCGGCAAACTCCATCGCCACCAGAGACGCATTGATCATCTGATTCTTCGCGTCCCCGGGATGAATGCTGATTCCGGTGATCCTGACATCACAGGAAGCGGCATTGAAGCATTCATATTCCAATTCGCCCAGGTCACCGCCGTCCACCGTATAGGCAAAGTTCGCTCCGAAACCCCTGATGTCAAAACGGTCAGCCCCGCGCCCGATCTCCTCGTCCGGCGTAAAGGCAACGCAAATCCTGCCGTGCTCCGGCGCGTCCGGCGCCAACATCCTTTCGCACAGGGTCATAATCTCCGCCACTCCGGCCTTGTCATCGGCTCCGAGCACCGAATCTCCGGACGTCACGATCAGCTCTTGTCCTTTCAGCCCGGGCAGGAAATCAAAACCGCTAATCTCCGTGCCGTTCTGCAGACGGATCACCCCGCCGTCATACGACGGGATCACCTGCGGCCTGGTCGCCCCGGGAACAGCGTCCGACGTATCCATATGCGCTATCAGCCCGATCGCCGGTGCATCCGGCGCGCCTTTGGCAGGTATCGAGCCGTAAACATACCCGTTTTCGTCCATACGGGCATCCTGAACACCCATTTCCCGCATTTCCTTCACCAGCAAGTCCCCCAGGACCTTCTGCCCGGGCGTGGAAGGACAGCATTCATTCGCCTCACATGACGTGGTTTCCACCTGGACATACCTCAGAAAACGATCCCTGACACTGCTCATTGCTCATTCTCCATTCTGTTTTTTTGCCCGCCGGAGCAATCACATTTTAACCATCCAGAAACATGGCGGCACCTGATAGTCCAGGCTGAATCCGGGTCTTGTTTCACGTATTCTGAATCCTTTTTTCTGAAAAAAGGAATTCGCTTCCGTATTATTCGATAAAACAAACAGCTGATAGGGCCCCTGCTCCGCCTCCATAAACGTCTGCATCAGCATACTGCCGATATGATTCCCCTGCAGCTGCTTTTTGACACTGATCCGGACGATTGTATTCATGTTCGGCGGAGCTTCCTCAAACAAACTGAAGTATTCCATCACAACCCTGTCAATATGCGCCGACCTGCCCCCGCATTTTTCGTAAATCTTTTTATTCCACTGCAAGGGCCCACGCATCCAGAAAAGAACTCCGGCGATCTTCGTTCCATCCATCGCAGCAAAAATGTTGTCGCGCCTGAACATCTGATCCCCGGCGCGAATCATCTTCGGAATAATGGTTTCAGCCTGCTGTCTGGAGTCAAACATGGCAGGATAAATATACAGGTCGCTATCATAGATCAAACCCGCGATTTCTTTCAGCTGCGCGTCAGACAAAGGTTTGTCAGCTCTTCGGCATATGATGTTATTCAAACTGTTCCGCTCTGCCATTTGTCCCATCCTTCTCTTCCGGACTTTCATGCCTGCCCTCCGCCGCGTCAGCGCCGGCTTCAGCATAAAATACGTCATGTTCAGTATACCATATCCTGTCATCCCTGTCACAGAGGTTATCAGATTCTTTTCAGTATACTTTATCATGAATCTGATATATAATGTTCTGCGAATTTCAAACAGTCGATCCATGAGGGAGGAAAGACGATGGATACAAAAGAACTGCAGGCGGTTGTGAATCCGATCTATACAACAGCGAAGGGAACCGTATTGATGCTCAAAGGCGGAGGCGATCCGGATGCGGGAAAGCTTGCCCCTTATCTTGATCTGTCTGTGATTCAGAAAGATAATCGTTTAACCCCGCCGCCGGAAATCAAGAAATGCTACAGGGTTTCGCAGGAAGCCAGGTACGGAATCAATAATGAAGCAGCCCTGAAAAGCGGAAAACCCGTTATTGTTGATCTGCCCTGCGGTTACTCGCCCCGGGGTTTTCGCGTTACGGATGCTGGAAAACGGTACTTCGGTTTTGACCTGCCCATCGTCATTGACGAGATGAAGGAAGCCTCAAAGAAAGCCATGTCGGAACAGCAATGGGCCGCGTCAACGTTCGCCGCTGTGGACGCCACCAACTACGAATCCCTGCGCAATGCGCTGGGTGATGTAAAAGGCGAGCTGTGCATTGTTACGGAAGGCCTGCTGGGATACTTCAACGAAGCGGAACTCGTAAGTATGTGCCGGGCAATCCGCCGGCTTCTTGATGAATTTGGCGGCTGCTGGATCACCGCGGATTCCGGGATTCTGGAGATTTACTCGCTGACGTTCGGAACGCTGTTTAAAGGTGACCAGGAAGCCTTCCTCGCCATGATGAAAGGTCATGCCACCCGGATGGCGGATGTGAATTTCTATCAGAACAGCTTATTCCTCAACGGGTCGGACGGAGCAAAGTCTTTTCTGAAAAGCCAGGGCTTTGATGTGAAAGCGGAAACGGTCAGCACCTATCTGCCCGAATTGCGTACTGTTTCCGCGGAAGAATTGCAGCAGCTGAAAGAAGCCTACCGGAAGATGGAGATCTGGACAATGACAGCAAACCAAGCCGCCGGAAAGTCTGAAAAGCCTCTCGATCCCAATCTCCCGTTTGAAGTCAGAAGCGAAATAACGGACGGACTATTCAGCGTATCCGTTCAGGGACGCATGGATACGATTACCGCGCCGGAACTTCTGAAGCAGTTTCAGGAAGCGGGGGAAGGGATCGAGGCGATCCGCGTCGATGTCAGTCAGATGCCTTATGTGTCCTCTGCCGGTTTGCGTGTTCTGCTGATGATGTATAAGTCCCTGGCCGATAAGGACAAGTTCGAAATGACAGGTGTCAGCGACGATGTCCGGGAGATCCTGGAGACGACAGGATTTGATCAGTTTTTGCTGTAAGCAGCGTCAGCAGGTCCAGGTAGAACGGCCGAATGTCATGCCTGTGCATCAGGCCGCCCTGCAGCCACATATGATCTCCGTTCAGCACCGGAAAAACATTCCACATACCAGGTTCGATCCGTTCCCGGTCCAGCGGCTTAGAGGGTGCGCCATCCGGCACCATGGCTGAAATCGTATTAACGAGTCCGTCGTTATCCCGCCAGCGCTCATCGAGCTCGATCCCGCCGGCGGATTTTCCGGTGTATGCGCCGATCTGACAGCTCCGCGCATAAAACAGCGGTTCCATCCCCCGACCGGGCCGGCAGGTTCCGTCCGGTTCTTTTTCCGTCGCCCGGCATGGCACTGAGAAATAATACACCCCCGGCAGGGTACTGATCTGTTCATTCATTTCCCTTGCCCGGTCCACATGCATATCATAGGCAGCATAGTCCCGGATGTCACGCCCGTCTTCCCGGGATCTTGCGCCCCTGGACATCACACGCGCCCAGTATTTACTCCACTGCGGCACTTTCACACCGGCCGGATCAAAGCCCGGATCCTCGTGAAGATCATAGGCGGTAGCGCCGTTCATCGGGGAAGCCAGCGTCACAATGCTATGGACACGTTGTTCCATTCCTCCGGCAAAAAGCGGAGAAAGATCATCCGGACCGGTTGACCTGCGTTCTTCTTCATCCCCATGGGCCAGCAAATCAGAAAACACCCGAACTGTTGCTCCGCCAAAGGAATGCCCCAGCAACACCAGACGGGTTTCATCATTCCATTCGGGAATCAGCGGGCAGGAGGAAAAGTCACGGCCAAACCGGTCATGCCGGTAGATGCCGCTGTGAGCTTTCCCGTAATCCGTCCGTTTGCCGGCCAGCTGGGCATACAGTTCACAGGCACGATCCCAGGCGCTTCCGGTCGGGGTAACGGAGGCCGCATAACAATCAAACCCTTTTTCCCTGAGAAAGCCCATCAGATCCCCGCCGCGCATACCCCAATAGGGCAGCCGGCGGTACTTAAGATCATAACTGCCCCATCCGGACAGGCCGTGGACAAAAACAAACTTTAAACTGCTCATACCGTTATGGTTCATCTGGTCAATGTATTCCCTTTCTTCTTCCGTTGTGTGTCATTTCCTTTCACCCAAATCTGATTATTCGCCAACAAAGAAAAAAAGCCCTGCTTCCAAAGAAACATGGCAGAAGTAATATCCATTTGCTCACCTGTATGATATAATCTTTTATGGCTTTGGTTTTTTCCTCATTACCGATTATTGGGTGATAAAGTATGAATCTGATCTTCAGAAAAGCAACAATCGATGACCTTGACTTTCTGACAGAAACAAGAATCGAAGTTCTCCGCGCCGCCAATAAGTTATCTGACAAAACCGACATGACAAAGGTCGAGCATCAGTCATATGAGTATTATCAAAAAGCTCTTCTTGACGGAACGCATTCCGCATATCTGGTCTTTGATGATGGCCGGTTTGCAGGAGCAGGAGGGATAAGCTATTATCAGGTCATGCCGACATTCCATAATCCGAGCGGAAATAAAGCTTACATCATGAATATGTATACCAGACCGGAATACAGAAGGCAAGGAATTGCCCGAAAACTGCTTACCATCCTGATCAACGATGCTAAAGCAAGAGGGGTAAGCTTTATCACTCTGGAAGCAACTAAGATGGGCAGACCGTTGTATGAAAATGCCGGGTTTGTACCAATGAAGGACGAGATGATCCTGCCGTAATGTCCATATTGAAGAAGTCAGACAAAGTAACAGGCTCACCATCCGCCGGGATTGTGAGTATTCGGTTTTTCTGACTTTTCATTGACAGGAATCAACCTCCGTTTCATAATAACAGTCACCGGCTACTATTTATATATCATTCCGGAGGAAAAACATGGGACTGACAATCAGCGACATCCTTGCCGCAAAAGAACGGATCACCGGCCATACCGTCCGTACGCCACTGCTCCGGCTTACCAATCTGGACAAGTATTTGGGCTGCGAAGTATATGCCAAAGCTGAATGCATGCAGACCACCGGCTCCTTCAAACTGCGGGGAGCCATGAACAAGATCCTTTCGCTGACAGAAGAAGAACTGAAGCGCGGCATCGTTGCCGCATCCTCTGGCAATCACGGAAAAGCAGTCGCGTACGCAGCGAAGAAAATGGGCATCAGCGCGACCATTATTCTTCCGTATACTGTCGCCAAAATCAAGGAAGACACCATCCGGAACTATGGCGCGGAGATTGTCAAATGCGACGTGAATGAGCGCTTTGAAGTGGCTGAAAAGCTATGCCGTGAACGCAATGCCACCCTAGTTCCGCCCTTTAACGATGAAACGGTCATGGCCGGACAGGGAACGGCCGGACTGGAAATCATGGAACAGTGCCCTGATCTGGACGCCGTGATTATCCCCGTCAGCGGAGGCGGACTGATCGGCGGCGTAGCTTCAGCGATCAAGGCCGTCTCACCGCAGACAAAAGTCTTCGGTGCAGAGCCGGCCTGCCTCCCCCGCTATTCCACAAGTCTGCAGGCGGGAAAGCCGGTAACGGTAGAAAGAAAAGCAACCATCGCGGACGCCCTGGTCACCAATATTCCCGGAACCCTTTGCTTTCCGTACGTCGCATCTAACACAGACGATTTTGCCGATGTGGATGAAGAATACATCCTCAAAGGGATGAAACTTCTGCTTCTTGAAGGCAAACTGCTGTGCGAGCCCTCTTCCGGCATCAGTCTCGGCGCAGTTCTTCAGGGATTAATTCCCCTTAAGGCAACCGACAAAGTCTGCTTCTTCATTTCCGGTGGCAGCGTCGCTTTTGATCAGCTGAAAATGCTGGACACTGTCACGATATGACAAAAGCATCCCCGAATATCACGGTCCACCTCCGAATGGCACAAAAAAAAGTCTTCGCCGTCAGTTGATCCATTCCGTAACCCATACGCTTACTCCGTCCGCGAATCAATCGCGTCGATCATGTCATTCAGCACGTTGATCCGGTCCTGCCATTCGTAATACGCGTCCTCGTCCTTGTCCGGATCCGGCTCCCAGGTCATCATCTGGTCCAGGGTATCCTGGAGATCATCCCGGAAATCCGCCAGTTCCTCCTGATCCATTGTTTCCAGCAGGGATTCGTCCAGATCGTCTATTTCTTCGGGCTCGAAAGGCATTGACATAATGTATCCTCCCATCATTCAATCAGCAAAATGATCTGCTTCATCTGTCACGCTCCACCCGGCGCTCTGCAATAACCGGATATTAAAAGCTTTTCCCAACGGCGTTTGTTATATCCATGTGAATCACGTCTATGATAAATCGACCGTTATAAATCATATTGAGCCTGAATATCCGGTAAAAATCCATCCACAATTTTGTAGTCGATCCCCGCTTTACGAGCCTGCGATATCTGGAAGCGGCGAGGTATTCGGTGCATTCTGCCGTCTTTTATAAAATATGCTCCTGTCTGATGGAACTGAAAAGGAACGCCTTTGTTCATACACTGACGGCGAACGTCCAGTACCCATTTATAATCAAGCGGCCGCACATTTATGCCCGATTCTCCTGAGCAAGCCACCTCGCAGATACTGCCGTCAAGATACTTCTCAAGATCGACCGGACCAAGCATTGGACCGAGAATAACCGTTTTGTGCCTGATCGGAAGCTCCGCGAAGATCGGCAGCCGGAAATCCGCCCGGTCCTGGTTTTCACAGGTGCAGCCTACGATAACATTATCATAGCCATCTCCCCAGTCAGCCGGCACACATTCCCGAAAGCGTTCGATGCGTTTCGTGAAAAAGTAAAACAAACAATCATTGCGGCATTTTATCATTTCCCAGCATTCATCACGCCATTGATCCGCGTCCTTCAGTAAAAAATCCGAAGTGAAGCAGGTCATAACGATAGAACCGGGTGCAATCTTCAGGGTTCCGTCACGCTTCTTTTTAATCGGCAGATTGAAATTCTGCGTTCTGCGGCATTGTTCTGATGAAACCGAACTGCCGTATGCTTCATCCTGCCGATAAACATAGCAGTAACGGCATCCTTCGGAATACTTTGTACAACCATGCCAGGGATTCCAGGTGGCGTATTTCTGTTCACTCATTTATTCATTCCGACACTTATAATCCTGAAATTTCCGATTTGTTTGTCGTTCATTTAATTCCGGCTTTCCGGGGCATCAGAATATCTTTTTCATTAATCTGCATTATCTGCGTCTTCTGCTGCAGAGAACAGATCTTCCATAACAGCCGTTGCGCCGCTCAAATGTTCAAACGGAACATAGAACCTGCTTCTCTCAAGCATTGGTCCGACTTTGATTGCCATTCCGGCCCCCATGACATCTTTCTTCAGATAAGGAATATTGTTCTGTTTCAGCATATCCTCAAGGATTCCTGAAGAAATATAATCCTGTTCCGTAAGATAGCATGGATCATTTGCCTTTGGTTCCCTGATTCTCCTGCTTTTGCAGACGGGACAGGGATCAGCCTCAATGATGCGATTACATTTTTCACAAAACATTCCTTTCACCATCCTGATCTCGCTGTCATCTTTCTGATTCCCGGAATCAGTTATTGAGGACTCTTCCTGCAGCAATATTCCCGAATCACAAATAATCATGCCCCGAAATATCCTGGTGTATTCTGTTCCCGTATCAGCAATCAGGTATACATAAACCGTATCGTCTGTCTGTTTGTAGAAGGAGACATTTCTGCGGTCGCTAACCACCATTCTGCAGCCAAGGCTGTTAAGCCACGGATCAGGCGTCAGCGATCCCAAATCCGGAAAAGACTGAAGTCGCTCCAATGAATCGAGGATTGTGTTTGTAACCTTTTCCGCTGTTTTCTTATCAAACGCTTCCGTAACATGATGTTTGATTTTCAGCAATCCTTCCCAGGCAAAAGGAAGCAACTCAACCGATCGGATCATCTGTTTTTCAGTTCCTCCCGGGCTTCCTGAATACTGATGGTTTTTGCTTCATAAATTCGCTGTTCTTCAGCCAGAAGGATTTGCGCTCTGAGTTTAAGCAGTTCCTCTCGCTTTTCATAAGCTTCCAGACTCATAAATACTCCGTCGCCCTCACCGTTCACCGTGATGAATACGGGCTCCTGTGTCTTCTTTGCGTAGGCGGAAATGGCATTGTAGTTATTTCTGAGAGAGGATGACGACCTGATTTCCATTGAACATTCTCCCTTCGCCACACTTTTGTTATGCAAATGTTATCAGAATATTGATATAAAGTCAATAATACTTTTCCATTATCGACGCTTCATGTTACGCTTTTGCAACGTCTTGTCCGTTACAATATCCACCCGACTCAGTCCCAGGCTTGCCGCCAGTGCCTCCAGTTGAGCACCCTCCGCAGGACCCGGACTAAAAGCCTGATTGCTCTCCCCCACCATTGCCTTCAGCTCCGTCACCTGACGAAGCATTTCCGTGGCAAGCACCATAAAGCGCTGTTTCTCCCCGGGTGCTTCCGGGAAAAAGAGTAAGATTATTTTCGGGAGTCAGGGTAGCCTCCTGTATTTCAAAAAAGTATTTTGACAGCTCAATGAAGCCTACGCTAAAATAGAAAAAAAAGAGAGGAGTTCCACTATGAAGAAAATATGTGCTTTGATCCTGGCCCTGATGCTCATCTTTACGGCTACGGCCGCCTTAGCCGATCTCAACTGGAGTGACAATGAAAAGAACGCCGCGCAGATTGAGGGAGAATATCACACATATGATGAACCCGGGCTGAAATGCTGGATTCCCACTGTACTGCGGCAGGTGGAACTGACCGAAGATGATCAAAAAAACGGATTTATCGATTATTTCGCCACTGCGGATAATTCTTCTGCCGTTGCCGTTCAGTATGTGAGCGCCGGCATTAACACAACGGAAGATTATTGCACAATGTTGAATACAATCTCCGAAGTAAACGATATTGAGACCATAACCATCAACGGCCTGCCCGCCGTCATCTACACCATGGAAGCGACAGATATCTCCTGTGTCTCCATCCCCAAGGGCGACGGCTATATTTATGAGATGACATTCTTCCCCATGTCTGATGATGGGTTCTCCGCTACCGCGGTACTCATTGCCAGCTCAATCCAGGAAAAATAACGCTCAGTCACGGAACGTAATTGTCAATCCCGAAGATCGACCGATTTATGTGTAGACATATGCCAAAATACTGATTCATCGTTCGTCTGTGCTGTTCAGCGCTTCTTCTTTCATGCCTCCGAGTTTGTGGGCTGCTTCCAGTTCTTCAAACATGTTGTATGTCATGGTGCACGCTGTCATGTAGTTGATGGTAAAGACCCTGTAGATGATAAAGATACCGACCAGGTCTGTCGAGATTCCGAGGATTCCGAACAGGGTAGTCATGGCGTTGATGACGCCCGGGGAGGCCATGGACAGTTCAAAGGTCACGATCACCAGAATGAGAATAAAGGACGGAGTAATGCTCACGCCGCACATTTCTGCGGCCAGCATTGCGGATGTAATCAGCGTAATCGTCGTTTTCAGGCTCATCATTGCGGAATTCATGGAGACCCATAAAGAAGAGAATTCAGGCTTGATATTCAGTTCCTCTGATGATACCTCGCAGGCCGCCTGCACAGGGGCCGAATCCGAACCTGTCGAGAACGCGATCCTGATGACCGGTTTTATCCGTTTCAGGAAATCGGGAATCCTGACGCCTGTCACGGCGGAAGTTTTCACCGCTTTGATCACCACGCAGAGGGTGCTCACGATGTAGGATGCGGCGATAAACTTCCATCCGTTCAGGAGCGTGGAGAAATTGCCGCTTCCAATGGCTGAAACAAGGCTCAGAAACGGGACCACCGGTGTCGCCTTCAGGATAATCTTCATTGCCCGGAAAATCCACTGATGCACCTGGGTAATGATTTTTTTCAGTTCCGAGACCTTTTCCCCCAGCAAAAGCAGTGCGGAGCCCATCAGGAAACCGAGCACCACAATCTGAGCCGTATTGTTTTCGGTAAACGGCGTGATCGGGTTCGTAGGGATGATATTCAGCACAATATTCACGATCTGTTCCGGTGCGATGTTCAGGCTTTCGGTTCCGATAAAGTTGATAAAAAGAGCGGAAACCGCCATGGATAAAACGATCACAAACAGGATGATGACCGCAAAACGCCTCACGATCCTGAAGCCGAGATGTGTGAGATCGTCAATGCTGCCCATCGCGACAATGGAGGTTGTAATGGATATAAAAATCACCGGTCCCATAATCCCTGAGACCGCACCCAGGATTTTCGACCGGAGCGGCGATACAACGTTGTCAATGATAAAACTGTTTGCGGACTCCGGCAGATGCAGGCAGATCAATCCCACAACCACGCCGAACACAACCGCCAGGAACATAGGATCCTTGTAAAGCTTTTTCTTCTTTCTGTCCAGCGGAACGCTGATGAAAATAACATTGGCTCCGGATTGATATTTGTATGAGACGTCCGGCAGTTCCGTATTGAGATTGATGTGTGTAAGGGCCTCAATCATCCGTTTCTGCGCTTCGCTGCCGCTGGTGAATGGATCGAACTGTGCTCCCGGAATCTGGATCCTGAGTTCGATCTTCGTAAACTTTTTGATCAGGCGGTACTGAACCTCGGTTTTTTCCCCAATCAGCTCCGCATAATCATTCAGAATGCCGACAAGACTACCGGTAAAATGCCAGATATAGCTGTCGGCGAAGCCGGCGCCTTTCAGCCTGGAAACACTGTCTGTAACGATAATGTTCTCAGAATTGTCCTTCTGCAGAGAACTTCTGTTGTTCATACGCTTTATCAGATCTCCTGTTAATCATACCATTTTCTCTGTTTGTTCCGGTGTTGATCCCTGATCATCTGATCGCGTCGATTCTATCACAGAACATCAAGAATGAGAAGGAAAAGTTACCATGCATTGCCTTCTTTCGCAGTTTTCTGCGTTCAATCTGATTTTGCATGTTTTTCATCGTGTGTAAAACATACTTGACATTACGAAAAATAAGTTATACACTATGTCTGAACCCGGGAAATCGGATCGGCCGCCGGTTTCCTGCGGAAACTTATTACACAACACAGAATCGAGGTATGAATATGAACAGCGGAAGCGTAATGGTCCTTGGAATCATGGTCGGCATAATGATTGCCGCCTTTATTCTGACTCGCAAAAGCCGGAAAAAAGAATATGAATACGATGAGATGCAATTGAAAATCCGGGCAAAAGGATATCAGATCGGTTTCTTTACTGCGCTGATCCTGATCCTGTTGCTTGTCTTTGCGTTTGAAATGAACCTTCTCACCTTTGTTACTCCCGGGTTTGCCGCCTATGCCATCCTGATCATTTCCGTCACTGTATTTGCGATCTACTGTATCCTGCATGATGCTTTCCTGTCGATCAGCGGAAACGCAAAGAACTATCTGGGTATCTTCGGCATGGTGGTACTGATTGAAGGGTTTGTCACTGTTCGGTATGCAATAAAAGGTGAATTGCTTGAAAACGGACAGCTGACATTTGGCGGCGGCGCACCTGCTTTAATGTTTGTTTGCTTCCTGGCCATCCTGATCACGCTGATTGTGAAAACAATCCGAAACGGAAAAGAGGCGGAAGAATGAAAAACCTGAAGCTTAAGGCTGCCCGCGCCGCAAAGGATCTGTCCCAGGAACAGCTGGCGCAGATTTGCCACGTGTCCCGCCAGACGATCAACGCCATTGAAAAGGGAGATTACAATCCGACAATCAATCTGTGCATCGCGATCTGCAAGGCACTGGATCGGACATTGGATGAACTTTTCTGGGATGATTGACAGCGATACCGCTTAGATTTCGCCGGATTAGCCGTCTTTGGCTGATAATAATAGTTTGCGGGATTTATTTTGAAGTTATCCGGGCAATACTCTGAATTTGAGAGGACGATTGTCATGCTGAATTACAGAAAAATAGAACCGTCTGATGATGCAAGAATTGCAGAAATCATTCGGGCAAATTTGGAGAAAGCTCATCTGAACATTCCAGGAACCGCTTATTTTGATCCTGAATTGAATCATTTAAGCATATACTATAACAGCAACCCGTCCAAGAGAGTATATTTTATCGCGCTCGGAGAACAGGATGATGTGATCGGTGGGGTCGGGATAGCCGAATTTGACGGAATTGAAGATTGCGCGGAACTTCAAAAACTTTACCTGGATGATTCCGCCAAAGGCAAAGGTTGGGGAAAGGAATTAATGAAGCTCGCCATCAATTGGGCTGTATCGTCTGGTTATAAGAATATTTACCTGGAAACCCACACAAACCTGTCTGTTGCTCTGAAACTCTATGAAAAAATGGGATTTCGGCAAATAGAAAAACCTTGTTCGACGACACATAATACAATGAATCGCTTCTATTTGAAAATGCTTTCAGATGAATGAATTCCAAATTGACAAAAAAAACGATGTCCCGGAAACCCGAAAGTTATTTCCCGGTAATCTCCCAGTCAAAATCATTGCAAAGCTGTCCGGTATCGGCCAAGTCCACCGGCGGGGTTCCTTGTTATTTATGTTTGTTTTACAGCAAACTCTGTGATATAGTAATGGCAGAAGAAAAAAGCCGAATAATCACCCCGGTGATTACTTTGACAAATATACTCCAAAGTCTTTTGGCAATGTTTTTTGTAACAAATTGTTCACCTTTTAGCAATAAGCGTTGGCCCTGGGGTTTCAAGTCTGGTAACACGTTCCTATTCGCAGAGTTTTTCTTGATCTCATCATTTTATTACTTTTCCTGCTTTTACACACTTGCCTCGCATGACTACAGCTTCAGGCACTATGTCGTGTATCTTGTATGGATCAATACTGAACAAATCTTCGTTTAACACCATAAAATCAGCTGATTTGCCGGCTTCCACAGATCCAATCTGATCATCCAGCCTTAATGCTCTTGCACCGTTTATCGTATATCCTTTGATCAAATCTTCAATTGAAAGGCATTCTGACAACGGAGGAAATACGGCAGCGTTTCTTCCGCCTTTTGTCAGTTCCCGGCGTGTATGGCCTGTTTCAATTCCAAGGAAAGGATTCCATCTGTCCAACAGCTGGAGGGTAACTTCATCAGAAGAAAAAGTAACATTTGCTCCGGAATCCATCATCGATCTGGCCCTGAATAAATGCTCTGCACGCCTTGTGCCCAATAGTCTGGCGTTCTGTTCAGCAGTCCCGTAATCAATACCGCCGTGCCAGTGCGGAGTGAAGTTCGCAGTAATACCGAGTTTTCTGAATCTCGGAATGTCTTCATCCCGCTGGGTTTCCAGATGCGCCAAAGTCACACGAATTTTCAATTCTCCCTGTTCCTGGATAATGCGTTCTGCACAGTCAAGAATCATTTTCGATGCGCCTTCGCCTACTGTATGTGCATGAAAATCAATGCCTTCTCTGTTCAGTTCGCTCATGAGCCCGTAAAGCCGTTCTTCAGAGATCATTGTCCCGCCGGTTCCACCTGTATCATGATACGGTTCCACCAGTTTTGCCGTGTGCGCCCTATGCGTTCCGTCAAACATGATCTTTATGGTTTTAAATTTTATATTGTCTGTTTCATACAGGGATTTATATCGTTTGAATTCCTTTATGGCAATCTCTGCTTTTTCCGGTGTATTGATAATATACGTTGCTTCGTATCGGATCGGAAGTTCTCCCAAACGATCCATTTTCGCCAGAAGTTTATAGATCTTTTCCTCTTCAAAATAACAACCGGCATCGTAGACGGTCGTAACCCCTCTTGCCAGAAGGTAGCCTGCGATTTTCAATATGCCTGTTTTTAATTTTTTAGCCGAAATCCTGCCGTTCAGCCCAAGGAGAGGCAGCATGGTCATTTCTGTTATTTTCCCTGTAAGGTTTCCGGAAGCATCTCTTTCATAGTAACTGTATCCCGGAGCCATATCTTTGACACCTTCCCTGATTTTCAGCACCCTCATGGCTTTACTGTTAAGCCAGGCAGTATGACATTCCTTTTCCAGCAGAACCACAGGTCTGTACTTTACGATTTGATCAAGATCTGCTTTCGTCAGTTTTTCATCGATGAGCGCTTCTACTTGTCCGAAAAAAGCAACATAGTACAATCTGAATGGATGCTTTTTCACATGTTCCGTCAGTTTATGCAGAATTTCAGTTTTAGACCTGCAATCCCATATTGGAAAACTATTCTCGTCTCCATCCATCATTACGCTCAGCGCCATATGCGTATGCGAGTCTATGAATCCGGGAAGTACAAGTCTGCCTCCGAGGTCGACAGAATAAAAACAATCTGCTTCAGCCGGCAGATCCTTTTCATTTCCCACATAGGTGAATTTGCCGCCTTCTATCACCGCAGTATCAGCCCAGGGGGCTTCTTCATTGGAAGTGTAAATCCGCGCGTTCTTAATGATCGTATTCTCTTTCAAACACGATTTCCCCTTTAAATATTGTAGTCATAACCTTCGTTTCACAAAGATCTTCTACAGGAGTATGAAAGAGATCTCTGTCAAGGATTGCGAAGTCTGCTGACTTTCCGATTTCAATCGATCCCGCGTATTCTTCCGCGAAACTCTGATATGCACCACATATCGTTCTGCTTTTAATGACATTCGTCAGTTTCACCAGATCCTGCATCGGATTTTTCTTTGGCGCCAGCATAAAGTCTTTTGAATTCGCATAGTCCTTAAAGCGTCTACATGGCTTTCTTGTCATCGCATGCTGCATATCGATGAACGGATCAGGAGGAGGCATTACAGGGAAGTCAGTACCGGCTGAAACCAGAACCCCTGCCTTCAGGAACCTACCATATGGATAGAGCTGTTCTGACCGTTTTTTGCCCAATCCGAGTCTGATTGTCGCATATTCACCCTTTGTCATAGCAGTCCATGTGGGCTGAACACATGCAATAATGTCATTTTCCGCCATACGCGTAAAATCATCAGGCTGAACCAGCATTACATGCGCAATCACGTTTCTTGTTTTGTTTCCGGTAACATTTTGTGCATTGATATATCCATCAAGTGTGTGTTTAACAGAACCGTCACCCATCGCATGTGTATGCAGCTGAAAACCCGCAGCTACCAGTTTCGGCATAATTTCCTGCAGTTCAGCAGCCGTCCAGTGAGGGAAACCCTTGTGGCCAAAAGGGCGTTTCATAACGATAAGTGCAAGCGGGTTATACGGCTTAGTCAAATACATATCCGGTGTTCCTGATTCCATGAAAAACTTCACAGTTGTCCGCTGATAC
>Ga0265298_10000431_pt1 | contig 62469 bp, 45 predicted proteins | sample AusTroGonzalo_MG_3_FD_193486 | JGI IMG/M metagenome (GOLD analysis project Ga0265298, IMG submission 193486) | Bovine rumen microbial communities from tropical cattle in Woodstock, Queensland, Australia - Gonzalo_01 | ecosystem: Host-associated > Mammals > Digestive system > Stomach > Rumen ... | reverse complement strand
AACTCATCCTTATCTTTAAGCTGGTCCATGTACTTGGCCAGGTCGGCCATCGTCATACTGACCTTAATCAGTCCCGCTGCACTAGCATCATACCATAAAGTATCATGGGTAGACTGAGTAAACATCGTGGCACTCGGCTTGTTACGAATAGTTATTCCAGTATCTTTCTGGAACTTATCGGCATAATCAACATTCTCATTGTACGCTTTTACTGCACGGACGATTTCGTCCCGTTCAAAAAGTTGCTTGGCGGATAGCGGTTCCGGCGGAAGAGAAAACAGGGTATACGAACCAAACGGACATAATTTGTCCGATACAGTCATCCTAACATTTTCATCGCCATAACTAAAATATACCGAGCCCTCATAAGCATTCAGTCCATACGGTTCTAGCATTTTGTTGAGCTCTGGAAGCTCATCAATGTATGCTCTACGCACTTTGTAGTAATCATATTCCTGTTTCATATGTTATCCCTTGTTGAGATAATGTTTAATTCATCGTTTCGGAAGCAAAGTAATTTTATGATAACGACGGTTCATCGCAGGATTCCGAGGCCGAATCATCCTGTTCAGATTTTTCCCGAAGCCTTGCACTCATCCAATCATAATCGTCGTTCAATGCGCTGTTGGAAATTTCATTGAGGAGTCGCATTGGTTGCTCAAGTCCATCCGGCGGATTGTAGTCATCTCCTTTGTCAGTATCCGGTGAAACCGGGATAATTTCGGGTCCATATGCGCATGTAGCTACGGGGACGCCGGTCTTGCTTATTCCATAGCGGAAATAAAGCCACTGAGCATCGCGCGTGGTGGTGCGCCAATCCCCATAGAATACACTTTTTGCATACTCATCATGCAACTTATCGGATTTCTCGACCTTGTCGGGAAATTCTTTCTGGAACATGGCGCGTACTTTTTCATAGATATCATCACGCACCTTCACCTTGCCATGAACTATATTAGAATCATGAGAGTCAGCATCACCTATCTTGATGCCGAATTGGCATGTTGACCAATCAAATAGCATGAATTCATTGCCGATGATGTCAAAAATGTCACGGTGGATAAACGTCTTGAAACGTGTTTTATGGCGCCAATCATCGCTTTCAAGTAACATCGGGGCATAAACGCTTAGTGAAGCCAAGTCTGGGAGTACCGGGATACAACTTGTGCGGCTTGAACATGTACGGATTATGTTATCAAGAATGGGAATAATCTTGTTGAACTTAGCAAGGAATTTTTCCTTCTTCTTCCGGATGATGTCCCCTATATGTGTATGTTTATTGACAATGTCATCAACGAGCGCATTGACAACATCCAGGTTGCTTGCAGTCTCGGGAAGGCCGAGAATTTTCTTAGCATCGTCAATATTTTTCCAGTCAGCCTTGTAACTTTTAATATTTCCGTCGCTATCAAAGTCGTACCCGACCTTCACTATAATATAGCCATCCCTATTGAAACCGATGAGTTCATTCACATGGGCCTTGGCCTTTTCGGGCAGCATCTTGATGTTATGGATACCAACCGCACCGTCAATCGTATTGCGAACAATTTCGAACCATGGTTGCTGCATGCACTCAATCTTCAACCGGAGGAAGTCAAAGTATGTTGCGAGTGCAGACTCTTCGGGGTTGATTACATTTGTACACTTCTCGATGATTTCCGGGGTGATTTCCTGGCCAGTATAGGTAATTGGACCCATCTTCCACCCATTCGAGCTTAGGTACTTCTTGGCATCCGCAATGGCGGTTTCAATGGTTTCATCCTCGGAAAACCCGGCCATGCCGGAACCGTCGCACCAATGTATCGCATACCCGAAACGGGAAAGCTGGATGTGGTCACCGCTACAATGTTTTCCTTCACGGTTGAAAATTTCCGCCTGGGCCTCCACCAGCTTGGATGGCATGTATGCGGCAAATAATGAAAAACGTCTCATGGTCGCTCCTTATAGTCCAATTACCGGCTTATGGTACTTTTTCTAGCCGGTATTCGATGGATTCCTTTACCTCAATGGAGGTTCTATCAACAATAATCCTAGTTTCCGGGCAAGTTTCCGGATAAAAGATGTCTTTGATTGTGGCTTCTCTTCCAATGCCTGTAGCGAATATATTTCAATCTCGTCACTCTTTTCATACAGAAACTGCTGGTTCTGTATGTTGACGGCTTCCAGTATCACGCCATTGATTTGCGTAACTTCGATATTGCCTCCCGAAAGGTGTCCACGACCACACAGACGGAAGGCGTTTATGGATTTCCAGTCGTCCTTTCGGCACAGGCATTCATTTTCCATGTCGCGGTTGGTCATCTTCACCTGCATCCCAATAAGGCGTCCGGTGTCATCAATTTCGAATGACTTGACAATTCCGACCGTTGTCCCCTTTCCCGGTACCGCGACACCATATCCAAGCCACACATTGTGGGTAGCCGTCTCGTTTGCCATGAACCTGTCAATTACTGACTTGGGAATGATGATGGGTTTTGTTCCGCTGAGATGAATAAAGTCGACGATACAACCTTCATATACGGGAAGAGAAATCTGCGTACCACCAACTCCGCAAGGCTTCCAGCCATCACTCTCTGCTGAGTGGTATAACTTGTTTCCGTGGGCATGGATGACTGACGAAATCTTTATGCCTGGGGCAGTGAGGTAAGTCTTGATTCGCCACTCAAGCTCATCTATCTGGATATACTCGTCTTGAGACCAGGTAATTCCATGATAAAATACATTCAGCTTGATGTGCTCCCCGTCATACTGAATGGATACCCAATCAAACTCCCCGTAATGCTTCATCGAGGGCGGAGCCTGGATGGAAACCGTCAAAAACACGCTATCCGCATCTTCCACATTCGGAAGTGCGAAATCGTTGCAATATTTCCTGATAACCCCTTCGACGATAGCAAACTTCGCCAAAACCGGCGCGATTTTAGATACCATAATCACCCTCCTTGCCAAAAGCTTTTACTGCCACATCCAATATGAACATGGGCACCACACGGGTCTCTACAATCTGCCCGCCAGCCCCGGGATGGCCACCGCCACCCATGTTGTACGAGGCAAGTACCTTACCCAGGTCAACGTCGGTCCGCCTCGTGCGGAACGACAGTTTGGTCATCCCCTTGCGAATCTCGTTCGGGTTACGCAGAACAATCCAATCGTACTTGTCCCGAAGACGCAATACGATGTCGCTATTGTACTTGCTGCACTCCACATAATATCCGTTGAACGGAAGAGGTCCCTGAACGCACTTTTCAAGATAGCGGTCAACCTCGATATCGTAGTTTGCCATGCGGGCGATGTCGTTCTTCTTGAGGGAATATCCCGGCATACCGTCCGCATACTTTCGCATGAATTCCTTGAAACCAAGGAGATGCATGAGAGAATTCAGCCGGTCAGAAACTGGAATCATGCGGCGCAACCACATGTCATGGTCGTTGGTCACTTCGCACAGGGTTTTCAAGGCATCCAGATTTGCCATCCCGGAAAAATAATCCATGCAGTTAAGCGCCCCGCACTGCCGGGTGTCTATCACAAACGTCCCGTTGGGCACATCAGGATGCTCGAGCGCCTTGGGATGATGGTCTATCACCAGGAACGGCTTGTTTACTTTTTTAAGAGCTTCGTATACCTCAACGTCATCCTTGAACGGACAGTAGTCGGCGAAAATGATTGCATCGCAAAAGCTCCCGAATGAACGAATTTTGTGGACCATCTCGGAATAAAGAGGGGAGGGGCGATAATTCGCGCGGAAAATCTTTGTCCGTCGGTTTTGATAGACTGTTTTCAGTACGATTCCACTAACTGCCCCATCGAGGTCGTCATGTACAAAGGCCAGTATCCTTGCGCGGGAATTGGCGAAGACGCCATCCGGAGATGCGTTCAACACAGGTATTCTTGGTCCGGGATTCAAGTTATTTTCGATGTCCATGCCTATCCTGGTATTATGTTGATATTGATTGTATGCCAAATATAGCAAAAATCACACCAGACTCACCATGTAACCGACATTCGACCTCGGGTCGGGCTCGCGTCCCGGCAAGAACGCGAAGCCTATGCGACGGTAGAAGCCAAATGCTGCTCGGACGGCCACCAGTTTCAGGTCATCGTAGTCTTCGAGTATACGACGGATAATAAGCGAGCCAATCCCCTTGCGACGGTGCGTCTCGGCCACCTCGATGCACCATAGCTTCGCATAGAGGGGATACCCGTCCGGGTCTACTGCCGCTGCAGCTACGATGGTTCCGGCGTCCCGGACAATATACAGGGGAAGGCCGACCATCGGATTTTTAGTCAGAATCGCCTTAATAAGGCCCAAATCGGCGAGGCCCGGTATTTCATCCATGTTCCCGGGAACTACGGTTTTCTCTAATGTTGCCATTTGAAGTGGCTCGGGAACGAATCGACAACGCCTTTCAATTTCAACTTGGTAGGAAACAGCTCCCAGTTCTCGATTTTGTTCGAGTTAACCGGCTTCCCTCCTGGCGGAATGGCAACGGTCACGTGGGGGATGGCATTGGCTGTAACGAGTGAACCCGATACGCCAACGGCAATGGCATCATCGGACGTACCCAGCGTGACTACGTCGATTTCGACCGTCTTGCCGAGATTCCATACGATATATTCGAACAGCGGCTTGTTCTCGGAAGGGTCACCAAAGGAAAGCGTGCAGTGGTGGCATAGCGTCTTCCATCCTTCAGGAACGATTCCAGCCACAGCCTCCTTGAGCCGGTCGGCCGATTCCCGGTCCAGGAAAATGGCGAAATATACCGGACGGCGCCCGTCACCGAGGTCCATGAGGTTTTCCATGTAGAACCCGACCCTCCATCCCTCGCCGTACTTTTTCGGCCATTCTACGAGGAATTTCTCGCCGAGGTCACGACCCGCCTTTTCGGATTCTATCCACTTGCTCCGGAGCATGTCCTCGCGCTGCTTGACGGCCATAGCCTTCATATCCATACGTGTGCATCCTCCTTATTGCAAATATAGCAAAACCGTCGGCGCGGCTAACCGGCGAACCTGGTCCACTTGTATATGATTTCGTTCATCTGTTCATCGAAATCGGCAAATATGTTCTTTATGCCCTCGCCGAAGTGTTCGTTCTCATTCAAGATGTCCTGCATCTTTTTTCGAATTTCCTTGATGTGTTTGAGGACTGCAGCCGGGTCGTCATCCGTGCTCGAGAGTGGCGGGAGCTTCTTGACGATGATTTTCCGGTCGACTATCCCCTCGTAGGTCTCTGCCAGGCTGTCGCTCGTGCTATGGAACAACGTGTAGAGCTGGTCGCACAGTTCGTGACGTAAATTCCGGTCGACGTTCCAGTGGACGATGGTAAATGCAGAACTTTCTACCAATAGCCACAGCGCAGTGGTCTTGAGAACCTCATAAGAACCACCGCCCGTGTCGGCGGAAGCCTCCATCAGGGTGCGGGCCTCCTCGGCGCCGCTGGCGCTCTTCGCTACAGACTCGCATATGGCAAGGATGAGGTCGACCTTTTCTTCGTCGTGAACCACATCCATTATACCTTCTCGCAACACTTCCTTGAAATTCACCGACATGCCTATCGTCTCCGGGCTTCAGTTACGGGAAGTTTATGGCCCGCTATAAACATCGGGAAAGGAGGATACCGCATATGCACCCGTCCACAATAGCAAAAAAGGAAAAACAGTTCGCCGAAACGCTCACTGCACAAGGCAACAGGTACAAGGAAACCGCCCACAAGGATATTCCCGGAGGATTCTACATCCGTTCGATAAGGCCTACGGCCGAGACTTACTTCTACCAGACAAAGACGGAAAAGAAGTCCATCTGCCTGCACTTCACGGTCGGAAACATAATGTCCGACATAGCCACGCTCACCAAGGCGGACACCCACGTGTCGGTATCGTACGTGGTGGACAGGAGCGGCAACATCTACGAACTCTTCCCGGACTCGTACTGGAGCTACCACCTCGGGTCCGGCGCGGTCGGTGGGAACGCGGCGGTATCCAAGCAGAGTATCGGCATAGAGATATCCAACTACGGCCCGCTCGACATGAAGGACGGCAAGCTCGTGGACGCATACGGGAACGTCTACTGTCTCGAGAGCGAGACCGGGCTGTACCACAAGCACGACTACCGCGGAAAGAAATACTTCGCGTCGATGAGTGACGTCCAGATAGCGGCCACCGCGTCGCTGGTACGGTACCTGTGCGACGTCCACGGCATACCCGCGGTCACGTCTTCCGGTGACGGCACCTTCGACACCCCGGCCACCTCCCTGGGATTCTCCGGGATTTTCATGCACAGCAACGTTCGTAAGGACAAGTTCGACTGGCCGATGCACGAAGGGGTGAAGAAACTCCTCTCGCTATGCACGGCAGTCCCGGAAAAGGAACCGGAGCCAGCCGAGGAACCCCCGGCCGTATGTCCCGACCCGGCACGCTCCATGGCCCCGGCGATACAGAAAGCCGCACCGGCAACGAATGCCGGCACGGCTGGAATATTCGAAACAGTCATTGCCCTGCTCGGGAAGGTGCTAGGCGGAATCCTTCGCGGGTGATGCCTTCCGGCTCCGGGTCCTGCGGCGCCCGCCGGTTCTCGGCGATGGATTCGTCGGTATGACCGGAGTGGCCTGGTACGGCAGACCCGGTATAGGCTGGCTAGGGGGAGCCGTTATCAGCATCTCGCCCTCGGCGGTAGAAATGCCGTTTACGGGAGGTATCGGCGGCGAATCCGTCGTCTTGGACATCAGCGCGTTGATGTCCTTTCGAGCCATCAGCTTCTCGTAAAATTCCGGGTCGCTGGACTTGATTTTTTCCAGCAGGTCGGCCTGCCACTTTCCGTAATTCTCCATCAACTCTGCCAAGATGGCATCGTTCGTCGCGCTACGGGCCTGTTCCTTCTTCTGCGCCTCGGTTATCTCCACCCGACGCGCGATTCTTTCCGCGGCAGACACGGCGGGTTTCCCGTTCGTCTCGGCTGGCGGAATAGCCGGCGCCTGCGATTTCGACGCCTGGACGGTCTCGAGCTGCTGGCGAATGCGGTCGGAAGCGCTCGCCGCGGATGGTGAGGGTGCCGGGGGCGGAGCAGGGGCCGGTTTCGAGGCCGATGCAATCTTCATCTGGAGAGCCATGCGCTCCTGTATTGTCATGCTCATCTTATCATCTCCTTGGGTGTTATACCCGGTTTCTCTGTGCACGCAACGCGGCCATCATCTGCCGCTGCATGTCCGTAATTTCCATCGCGCCCTCCTGGTGCGGACTCGAGGGCGCGGTCTGGGGCCGCAAGTCAATCTTTATTCCTTCGACGTGAGCGGCGGTCGAGTCCGACGGGGTCTCGACGATTCTTTCCTGCAGCTCGGCGGTCGTATCGCGCTTTAGCATGGAATATCCCGGACCTTCCAGCGAATCCATGCCGATTTCCCTGAAAGTCGGCGCATGACGGTCGGTCTGCCTTGCCGGCCCGAGAACGTATTCCCTCGGCTGTTCGGCAATCATCACCCGCCGGACATCCCGAATGGACCGAATCCGGTCAGGGTCAATCTTGCTCTTTTCCGCGGGGATATCGTCGTATACCCGGTCTTCAAGGAACCGGCGAACCACCTCTTCCTCGCTAATCTTCGCCACCGTAGGGGACGTGCCCCGGGGTGGACAATCGCGAGGCGGGGCCTTCTTCGATGCCGCATCGGCATCGGCCCGTACCCTTTCCAGCTGAAACGCTATTCGCTCGGCGGCATTCATGTTCCCTATTCCTCCTTGTAGGTTTCCAAGGCAATCATCGTGTCGCGCAGGTTTGTCTTCACGCCGAACACGCCGTTGTCGCCTCCGTCATACAGGACGAAGTAGAACGAGTAGATAGCCTTGTTGTCAAACTCGAACGGCTTGGTGCGGTAGGTCATGAATTTCGAGGACGTCTTGTAGGTGAAGTAAAGGCAGGAATCCATGATTCCCCAGTCGAACCATACCTCGCCCGCCTCGATTACCGTGCCGTCGGAGAGGGTCACGTCGTCCGGATTGTAAAGGTACTGGAACACCGTGTCGCCCGGCACCGCCTCCTTGAACTGGAGCGTTGCCTTGAACGTGAACGGGCTGGTAATCTTGCCCTCGGCGTTGTCGCCGAACCATTCGAGTATCCGGCTCCACTGGCGGACACCTCCTGGATTGGCCGGGTCACTTTCCAGGCCGGTGGACTCGTATCCCTCGGGAGCGTCGCTTCCGTTTCCGGGAGGAATCTCCGGGACGAACCGCCTGTTCTCGTCGTTGATTGCTATGAAGTCACGACCCAGTCCGCTGAAATCCTTTGCGATTGGGCTGTCGTCATCGAACGTGAGGTGCAGTAGGTCAAACGACGGGACCTCCTCCGGCCGCTCGACATCATCAACCACTACCTGTTCCCAGCTGTACGCGGGGACAGTCTTTGTAAGCAGCTCGCCATTCTCGTCGCGGGCATACGTGCCGTCCGGATTAATCACGTATTCCTCGACGGTCGCTCCGTTCCCGTTGTCATAGACAACCGGGTTGAACCCTGTCGGGTCGCCGTCGATGTCCTTGCCGGTTATCTCGTTGTACGTAAGCATCGCGTACCGGAGAGTCTCGTCACTCCAATACTCCTCGCCGTCGACCGTGGCGCGGCGCACCAGTGTCTTGGCAAGAGTCTTCAGCAGAGAGAACCCGTCCCGCTTGGACGGGGCGACCGTCTCCCATAGCTGCCGTTTCTGCCTGGCTATCTCGTCCGGATATACGAGTATCTGTTCGCTGTCGATTACCTGGTTGCTCACGTTGAAGTCCAGCTGCGCGTAACGGATTTCCACCGGTGTTACGTATGGGCAATGCATTCTTCCGTGGGCCTCGATTTGGTAAGTGGTCTGGTACAGCTGCGACTGGTTGGCGTTCATGTCGGTAAGGTCGCGAATGTCATCGTTCCACGATGTTATGCAGACGGGAACCTCGTTCTCGATATCCGGACAGAAGTCGAACTCCTTCAGACGGAGAGTTCGGTATGTCTGAAAATACGGCTCGATGTTTTCCTTGAGCTGCCACATGTCGGTAGTGTTTCCGGAGAGTAGAGTAAGCTCGAAACGGAACACGTACGCTCGAGGTTGGATATCCCGAATCCAGAAGTCCTGGTCCTGGCAGTATATTTCTCGGGCATAGGTCGGCTGGGTCATGTTCGAATCGTCACGAGCATTGCCCGTGTACCTCAGGCCGGCAATCGGCAACACCGGAAGAATCTGCTTCGACGTAGTGGAGCTTAGGTAATTGGCGAAATCCTTGGAATAGTGCGTGACAAGCGGAACCTGCAAGGTCTTCTCGACGACCTTGCGCCTCGGGTCGGCATACTTGTTCACCCTCAGGTTGTCGAACATGTCATACAACCCTATTAGAATCTTCTCTATCTCGCGAACATAGTAGTGTTCCTGCATAACAGGTAGTTTATTGACGCGCGAGTTATAAACTACGGGTAAACCGGCGTCCACGGAGAGCATAATGACGAAGTACCAGAAACTCCTCACAGAATTGAATAAGTTGCGCACAGATGACAACAAGCAGACCCTCGACATCCTGGTGGAAGGTATCGGGCTCATCGAGAAAGAATACCGGCGCCGTTCGGCCCTCGAGAAAAAGGCACAGCTCGAATCCGCTGGATATCACCAGCTGGAAAACTTCAGGAAATCGTCACGGCTCTGCAAGAAGGCATTCGTCGAGAGTGTCGGCAAGCGTGTCATAGATTCCGATTACCCGCAGGAAATGAAGACCAAGATGCTGGAAGCCCTATCCGGCTACGTCAATTTCTGCAACCAGCCCGGCATGCAGCTCAGCCCCGACGAAATGTCGGCGCTCCGCACGGTGAAGAATATCTTCGTCAACCGTCGAACCGAGCTGACTAGCGGGATTCTGACCGAAAGCGCGGGTGCCGAGAAGTACAAGCATGCGCTCGAGGCCATCGACGCGGTCACGGCCGCCGGCGAGCACGGCTAACTCCATTCGAAACTAAGAAAAAACCCGGCCACCGGCCGGGTTTTTTGTTTGCTCATGTTCTCCTCTATTCGATAGAAAGCTTTTTCACCTCCGACGTTTCCTTGATGTGGAACGTCAGGATTCCGTCCACGTACGACGGCTTCAGCGCGTCCGCATCTATGCCGCCGCGGTCCGGGGTAAGTTCAAGACGGTAACTGTCCTTCTTCCCGGCGATTTCCCGGGTCGCATGGATGACAATCTTGCCCGAACCGGCGTCAACCGTCGCGGAGATGTCCTCCTTCTTGCATCCGGGGAGCTCGACGAACAGCTCCGTCCCTTCCGCATTCGCGTAATACCTGGGCCTTCCCGGACCGCACTCGGACAAGTTGCCGGCGCGTCCCCGGTCGATGATACTCTTCACGCGGTCGAAAAATCCGAAGAACGGGTCACCATCGAAGAGGCTGTCGAAATCGATGGGCAAGTGAATCTCTTTGTTTGCCATATATGGCTCCTTTTGTTTCATTGTTTCTCGCTGTTCGTATGAGCAAAATCCATGCCAACACATTGAAGGCGGCATTCCGCCCTATTCTGTTTCAGCATGAAACAAAAAAACGGGACCTCGCGGTCCCGTCCTTGAAATCCATTCCGTCCTATCGCAGCTTAATCTGGTTGGCGTAGTCCTTCTGCGTAATCGGCGTGCTCTTCACGGCAGACGCCGTCGTGCACATCGCGTAGACGTGCTGCTTCATCAGCTCGAGCACCTTCTCCGCCGGGAGAACCTTGCGCTCCTCGGCCAGTTCCCTGTCCTCGGCGGCACCCTTCCCGTTCGGATTCTTCTGGATGTCATACTCCATCCTGCGGAAGTTGCGCTGACCGCGGCCCGGAGTATTGTTAATCATGTCGTCTTCCAGGAACTTGTCCTGCAGCTCGGCGAGCTTGTCCTCGGTATGCCACCACTGCTGCTCGTAGGCCCGATTAAGGAAATCGCTGGCCTTGCCGCTTCGGATATCGCCGATACCCCGGACGGCGTTCTGCACCTGGTAGAACATGTCGTGCCGCCAATCCGGGTGGGTGTCAAAGTTGTTCCCGTTACCGATAAGTCCCACCGCCCCAAGTTCGATGCCCATAGCATTCACTCCGTTTTCAACACGTCAAGTTTATATACGGGTGTCGGTCACCGTGACGAGGGAATCCGCTATTCCTGGACTTCCTCCGCCCGTTCCTCCACTTCCTCGGGAACAGTCTTTTCCGCCTCGGATAGCGAGATGACCGCCTGGGAAATATCCGGGAGAACCTCCTTGGCCTCGGCCTGGGCCTTCTTCATGATGCGCTTCATGTTCAGCTCGGCTGCCCAGTCCTCCTCCAGGTGAATGCCGGCGGCCTCGTCGATTTCCTTCATCATCTCGACAGCGTCGTCCACCGGGGCGGTAGTCCCGTTGACAACGTCGGCCCTCTTCTTGTCCGCCTTGCGCTTCTCCTCCTTCTCGAGAACGCCAGCATACTGGTCCATCGAAATGACCGAATGGTAGATGCCTTCGACGAGCGGGATGTACTTGATGCGCTGGGCCTGCCTGTTGAGCGTGTTCCATACCTGGTTACACGCGTTCCATGCAATCATGCCCGCATAGAAGAACGGGTCGGACTTGACCTTCTTCGGGTCGAACCGGTGTATGTATCGGAGAATCAGCATCAGTGCATGGGCGTACATCTCCTCCTTCCACGGAGGGCTGTAATCCCTCCACCTGGGAATGCCGAGCGTCTTCTTGATTACGATGTCGATACATATCCCAAGGTGGTCGCTCATCTGGGGAGGCACCATCTTCGCCGCCGCGTCGGGGTCGGTCTTGGCCACCTCATTCCTCTCGAGTACAAACGGGTCCATCACGGCCTTGTACTCCATCAACAACCGGGTAAGGTAAGCAGGGTCAATCCTGCCGTACATCATGGATTTACGTGTCTGGTGCCCGTTCTTGTCAAATTCAGGCGCCATGGCCGGGACGCGCTTCGGTCTCGGCCCGCGATATTTCTTTTCCTTTGCACTGCTAGCCATCTACAATCCACTAGGTGTTCTTGTACACAAAACTAAACCATTCTTGGCTAAGTAGTGCGCACTGTCACCCGGGCATCGCAAGTCACTTCCCGGTCGCTGTCATCCGCGTCACGCTCCCATTCAACTCCGGTGTCGATTACGAACGGAACGCCGCCCGAGCAGTAGAAGGAAACGGGACAATGGAACACCGACAAGTGCGTGGTCGTGTCAAGCACGAACGGGAATGCGTAGCGCGTATCCGGCGTGCCGTCCGGAAGGTACGTGCGCACGACAAACGAGCAGTTGTATTCCCACACGCTGTGGGAATATCTCTTGACGGTAAAGGTAAGGATTGCGTCGACATTCACCCACCTGGCGTTCCCCGGCACCACCATCTTGCCCGGCTCGAGAGGATTTCCCGTATTCACCGGGTACTTGTCGGGAGACACCAGCATGTCCTTCCTGGAACATTCCCCGTCGCCGTCGGCAAATTCGAACATGCTGAACCCGTCGACCAGCCGGACGGACTTCGGAACAAAAATCACCCCGGCGCTTGACGGAGTCTTCGCCATTATGGTCCCGTCACCGAGGATTTCCATCGTCCCGGGGTCGACCTTGACGTTCAGGATTCCATTCCCGGACTGTTCGAGACCCTTCCCGGCGACCGGCATCGCGACCCTTACCGTCGTCCGTTTCCCGTCGCCATCCCGCACGGAAGCAGGAACCCATGCCGCACCTTCGTCCGGGTTACCTTCCGGAACCCAGTCGACGGACTCGCCGTCCACTTCCGGCTTCTTCGGGGAAAGCTCGATTATCTTGGTCTGTAGGATGTTGGATAGCGCGTCCGAGTTGTTCATCGATAACCAGGGGTTGAACCTTCCCTAGTTTATCCGCGCCCGTCCGTCACGATTAGCGCGTCGCCGTCGGTGGTGATGAAGGAACCGGATGTATCGCCGGATTCTCCCGTATATCCCTGGTCCGTCGCCAGGGCAGTCACTGTATCCTGGCATACGCATCCGCCGTTGGCCGAGTTGTATATGCTGCAGAACCTCGCCGCGGTCAGCGGAGTGTCGTAGAACCTGAACCCGTAGACGCCGCTCATCCCGACCGGGATTTCCGGGCTTCCTCCGGGAAGTCTTCCCGCCAGCATCTTCGTGGCGGCCTCCGGATTGCCCGAACCAGCACCGTGAATCGCCCAGCGCATTCCAAGCGTGGCCGCCGAGAGGTCGTGGGTGGTTTCGGTCACCTGGACCCCGTTTTCGTCGTATACTGGATTTCCTTCGGCATCCAGCACGGGCACCACGAAATTCCACGCCCGGTCGAACAGGCCGAACCCGCGAGCCAGGACGCCCCCGTGGTTGACGAACCACGCGTCGCAGGTACGCCGGGAAGTGGGGAGCCCGTTCTCGTCAGCGAGGAACACGTCGGTATTCTCGTCGACCATATTCTCGGTCGCTATACCGCAGACTTTCAGGTGGTACACGTAGTATGCCGGACGCATGCCGGGGTCCTTCTTCTGTACGTAAGCGTACAGGTGCCACCCTCCATCTCCCAACTGCCAGAACACGATGCTGAACCCGCGGTCCAGTCGGTTGGCATCGAGAGTGCCCGGGATTGTGTAGTAGCGTCGGCAGTCGCATATCTTCGTACAGTCGGGGGCCACCAGGTAATTGCTGGACTCGCCGCAGCCGCGCTCGGTCTCGGCTATCCGGATGCCGCTTTCAAGCTCGAAATCGTCCCTCGGGCGGACGCAGTCCTCCACCGTCCCGTCACCCGCGGTCCTCCTGGTGTCGACCACCAGAGAGCTGTCCGCGCCGGCCGTGATTGAATAGTCGGTGATGACCACGTTGTTGTTTGGCACTATCCCGCCGGAAAGGGAGCACAACAGCTTGACCTTCCTGCCGGACTTCGCCAGGTAACACCCGCCGTTCAGGTAATAATATTCGATGTTGAATACGGGATTCCTTCTCCCGTCCCTGCAAGCACAGAAATCAATATCGTTCTGATACATCAGGAAGCTGGACGCGTCAAACGACTCGGTGCCACCGTCATCGACAGGCCCGCGGTACAGCCACTCGCCGCACCGGACTTCCCATATCCCGTCCATGCCGTCGGACTGGTTCGCCAGCAACACAATGTCACCCGGCGAAGCGACATGCCCGCACAGCTCCACGGAGCCGTACTTGTACTGGACATCATCCGCGCATCGATATTTCACGGAATCACCGACCCTCGCACCCAGGTCGACAAACACCTTTTCGTCAACCTTCAACGGAGACCTCTTCGGGTCGACACATGGATTCCCGGAGAATTCCTCCCCGTAATCTCCAAGCCCGTCCCATTCACCGGTCCGGACTACCCAGAGCCCATCGGTGCCGTCAAGCTGGGCGGCCAACCATACGATGTCGCCGTCCGTGAGGCGCACGCCGTCGAGGACCATCTCGCCGCGGCGATAATCCAGCCGCTTGTTGTACTTCAATTTCACGGTGACGAAACGGACCTTCTCGCAGTCCACTCCGTCAGATACCGACCAGTAGATGTTCTTCCCGTACTTCCCGGCGGCACCGCCGGCCTGCACCGGATTCCCCGAAGAATCGGTCGAGTCATACACCATGTCGATGTCCGAGGTGTAGAAGCACGGGACGTTGGTGGTCTTCATTGTACCGGCCGAGGCCTTTCGTTCCTCGTCCAAGATACCGGCATCATACTTGTACCTTATCAGGCCGACGTTGTTTTCCAGCGCGGTCTTGGCATCTCCAGTTCCCGCCAGCCCGATGAACGAGCCTGCAGTCCCGTACCCCACGTTGAGGGAATATGCGGCGCACTGCTCGATACCGGATGACGACTGCATTGCGTCCTCCGGGGTCATGACAAAACTTATCTTGTCCCACCGGCCTTCCTGTCCCACAAGAACCTGGTCCTCGGAAAACACCCGTTCCCACTCGCCCCCGAACGCTATGCGCACCGACATCCCGGCCTTGAACCCGGTGCCGAGTATGTCCACCTGCTCGGTCGTCCCGACCTTAGACGCCAGGTTACGGACATACTTCACCGACGCTTCCGAATCGAGGACAGTAGAGAGCCCGTGAACATGGAACACCAGGCGGGTCTCGGTACCGGCACCATCGACAGTTCCCGTATATTTCAGGTAGACCGGGACATCGTACGACACGAACCCGCTTTCACTCCCGTCCATGCGGGCATACAGGTTGTACGCGTGGTCCTCCTTGACGAACTCGAAACGGCAAACGCCGGACGGGCACTCGCTGTCGTACCGGACAGATTCAATCGACGCCACGGCCAGCGGGTTGCCGGTTACCGTGCCGACGTATATCCTCGACGCCGAACCGGGAGAAAACCTGAACACACTTGTAGTGAGGGAGAAATCCGGGGCCGCTCCCTTCGCCGGGTACTGTACCGGGAGCGCATACTCCTGATAGACTGTCTCCCCCGAATCCAGCAAAACTGCAGCCTTGAAATACAGCATGTCAGGAATTTGCCCGGATACCGAGTACAAGTCCCATTCGGTATCGTCCGTCCCGCCCGACTTCACGAAGAACAGGTCCTGCGTGGAACCCTTCGGGTCCGGTTCGTCCGGAACGTATCCTTCCGGGATTTCCGGTTCGTCCCTGTCTTCCGGGAGAGGATAGAGCCACAGTATCGGATACGGGAAAGGCCCGGACACGGAGAACGTGCCCACGTACTGCGCGGCGTCCAGCTCGGGAACCTTGTCGGCCTCCGTATCGGAGAACGCCCACCCGTAAAGGTGTGGGCATCCGTCTTCCGAATCCGGGTTCGACCACCTGACAAGGGAAACCCTCGCCGTCTTCGCCCCGGGAGATACTGCGTTAGTTTCCTTGTACAGTCGGTATGTCAGGCTGAACGGGTTCATTGGCTAAGCCGGTTTAAGTTGAGCGACAGCGTTTCCGAATATCTTGAGCTGCTTCGCGACTATACCTCCCTTGGTCGTGAACGCGTCAAGACGTGCCGGAGTGGTGTTGGTCGGAAGCCAGTTACGGGGATTTTCAAGAAGTCCGGTAAGCATGTTGATTGCGGTAAGCACCTGGTCGATGTTTCCGCTGTTGGACACGCTAAGGTCGACGGCGCCCTGCATCTGCTCGATGAAGTTGTCCATCTGGCCAACTTTAATCTTGGCCTCCTCATCGGACATATGGTCACGGATGTCGCCGAGCTTGATGTCGTTCCAGTTCTCGCCGTTATAGTTATAGTTCGGCATGGTGTCGCCGGCGTTGTACGGGCCACTGTTCATGTTCGACGCGTTCCGCATCATCTGCTGTGCGTTCTGCATCATCTGCTGTGCCCGAATACGCGGGTCGACCCCGAAATTCCCGTTGCCCGGCGCCATGCCCGGGTTCATTCCGGGGTTCATGCCGGGATTCATCATGCCTGGATTCATCATGCCCGGGTTCATGCCCGGGTTCATGCCGGGATTCATTCCCGGATTCACCATGCCGGGATTCATCATTCCCGGATTCATCATGCCCTGGTTCATACCGGGGTTCATCATCCGCGGCTGCGCCCCCATACCATTATTCATCATCCCTTGGTTCATCCCTGGGTTCATGCCCTGGCCGGGCATAGGCATGCGCCTGAAGTTCTGTTGCCGCATGTTGAAATCCTGTTGCTTAATCATCGGGAATGTCTCCGTCTTTGGACAGTTTATCTAGGGTGAAACTACATCAAAAACGGCGCGGCATCACCTGCCGCGCCGCACGGGACCCAAGGAGACGAAAGTCCCGTATTCCTACTGGAATCTCCCGAATCCGAGTTCTGTAAAGGCCTCGATTTGTGCCATGGCCGCCCTGACGTCCGGGGCCACCGGCGCTTCTGGGGTGGAAGCCATGGCACTCCCCGTGGCCGGAATCCTGACCCTTTCCGGGCGGAACGGCCTGCGGATACTCTCGCCAAGCGGCTTGCGCCTCCCTGCAGGACGCTGGCCTTCCTCGTTGTCCATCGCAAGGAATCCGGGCATCTCCATCTCGCCGTTGTCCTTAATCTCGCTGAGTGCGAGCTCGACCTTGTCGATAAGCCCTTCAGACGCCCGGCCTCCTTCCGGAACCGGCTTGATGTCCACGTCGACGGAGGTGGTTAGGCCGTCACCGGCGCCATTCCCGTCGATGAAGTCGGCGATAGCATTCTTGTCGATTTCCCTGATGTCCTTGTTCTTGAACTCCTCGATTACCGCGTTGACGGTATCCGGAGTGCAACCCTTGGTAAGTTCGTAAATGCGGTTGAGCTTAGCCTGGTAATTGAGCTGCTTCTTGAGGTCCTGACGCTCGGCATATATGTTCTGCAGCTGCGCGTCGACCTGGTCCAGCCGCTGAGACAACTTCTTGCTTTCCTCGGTCGCCGGGATGCCGATGCCCTCGACTATCGAGGTAATCTGGGCGACCGCCTCGTAGAGCTTGCTGTTGATGGCGTCGGTCTTCATCTTGTCCATGCCCTGGCTGACCGCCTGGCGAACCTTCTCGTCCACCGCCTTGCCGACAGTCTGCATCAGGGACTCGAAACGGGCATTGTTCCTGTCGCTCTCCTCCCGCTTAGCCCTGTCGATATCGGCCCGGCAAGCCGACTCTAGCTTCGTCAGGATGTCCGGACTGATTCCCGAGCGCTCTTCCTCGGTCAATATCTTGCTCAATTCCAACATTACCTTACCTGCTCACGTGCAAATTGTATGAATGCCGCCGGGTCGAACTGCCGATAGCCAAGGTCACGCAGCATGCGGTTATGCTCGACCTCTCGCCCGAGAGTACGGATAGACTCGGTTATCGCCTTCAGCTGTGCCGGCTTGTCCGTGGCGGACTCGACACGAGACGAGACGATTGCGGCCTTCCCGAAGCTCGGATTACCAACCACGTCGATGGTAATGAGCGTGTAGTTGTCGGCGACGACCTCGTGGTCGCCCATCTGGGCCGTGTCACCCGCACCACGGATAGAATATCCTGGACGGTACCCGGCCTTGATTGCGCCTGCCAGATTGTGACCGGCATCCGTATCTTCGGCGACAACCATTCGGCAATATACCTTGTCCCCTTCCATGCGGAGTTCCTCGACCACGGCGCAAAGCTTGGAGAGGTCCATCTCGCAAATGGGGTAATCGCGGGAATTCCCGTCCGGGTCGAGACGCGGATGGTTGAGCTCCGCCGCAAGACGTCCGAACGGCACCGCCTCCCTGTTTAGACGGTCAACCTCGCGTGCTATAATCCGCCTCGGGTACTCGCGCCCGTTGATGCCGGCTATGTCGCACACGATGGCATAGCCCTCGATGATGAGGCGATTGACGGGCTTCCCGTCCAAGCCGACCCTTTCCTCAATCCTGAACCTGGATTCGGCGGCCCTCGGATTCATCTCTTCGACCAGTATCATTTTGCTACCCCGTTAACCAAACACCGGCCGCTTGCCTGACGCTATAGACTCCATGACGGCTTTCGTCGCCGGGCCCAACTGCGCGTTGAACTCCATCTCGAGCAAGGCGTCGACGATGCGAGAAACTTCGGCATCGTCTCCGTTCAGTACCCCAGTAACTAGAGCTTTCGCAGTCTTTTTGTCAACCATCGGAATCCCCGGTAAATCACGTCATGCAGTTTATATCGTGCGTTGCGTTATCAAACTAGATTACATGCGAAAAAACCGGACCTCAATATGAGGTCCGGCTTGTCAGTACCGCCAAACTGCCAATGTTACCGGCTACGCCGCCATTCGTACTTGTACTGTCCGCAGTCGTATATCCGATACAGCCCGCGTTCCATGGTAATCTCGTGCTCGCTCTTCCCTACGTCATCCGTGCCGGCTATGAGGTGGCGCTGGTATCTCATGCGGTTTCGGCGAACGTCTCCGTCCACTATGAAGTATCCCGGCGCACTCACCGCCACAAGGTCGAACCCGAGCCTCGGGTAGAACGCACCGTCGTCGCTCCACCTGGCGTCAGCGTAAGAAACTACGCGGGAAATTCCGGGATTGCTATCGACAAACGCGGCGAACAGGCGTCCCGCCCCACCGACCACTGCGGTATCCAGCTCGCAACAGAAGCGAAGGAGCTCAACCGTATCCCGCTCGAACCTTCCCGGCCCGAACGTCATGAGGGCGACGAGCCTATCGCCATCATATAAGCCGTACCGCCACTTCGACCGTACCGCGCCCTGTATGTGATTCCGCTCAAGGAACTCCTTCTCGGCCTTGCTCGTGACATCTCCAAGCCGGCACTTCCTCGCGTAGACGCGGCTCCCGTTACCGGAACCGAGAATATGGCGGAGACGACTTTTTACGATATCGCCACGGTACACCCACTCGTCAGAGAAAACATGGACTAGCCGATAGCCCATCTCACGAGCAATAATCGTCTTCCTGGCATGATACCTGCTGTCCCGGTAAAGTTCAGAATGCCAATGGAGGCCGTCATACTCGACTATCAGCTTGGCCGACTCTACCACGATGTCCGCGCCATATGGGCCAATGAAGTCCCTGTCGTAGTGCGTAACGTCGAATCCGAGCGAGCGGATGAAATCGCCGAGGGCAGTCTCCTCCACCGAGACGTTCGACACCTTCGGATAACAGGCCGTACACGGCGTGATTCCGTGAACGTCCCTCCACACGATGAGCTGCCCCTGCTCGGAGCACTCGCCACCGCATCTATTGCATCGATACTTTACGCATTCCTTGCTGTCCATGTCCAGTAGACGGCAGTTCCATTTCTCGAGAATCCCGGAATACCTGGCCATCGCCGGCTGCCTGGCGGCGAAACTCTGCATATAGTGCCTGGCGCCCCATTTCTTGAGGGATGTCGCCTCGACCTGCTCCTTCCACATACGAGTCTGCGAGTAGTTGTCCACGTCGTACTTTCTGTTCAGGGTTGCAGTCGCCTTATCGCGGAATTCCCCGCTCTGAAAGAATTCGGGAACGCCTCGAGTTTCCATCATCAGTTCCCTGTATCTCCGCCTGCCCTCATCGGAGGCACTGTACCAGGTTCCGAACTTGGCGTGCTGCGTTTTGCGACTCATCGTCTTGAACTTATCGGTCTGCACGAACATCAGCCCGTCGTTCTCCCGGCGCTCCGCCTCGATGCGACGCGATACGACTTCGGGCATCCGCATTGAATTGTCGACGCCATGCGCGGCGAGCATCCCCGCCTTGGCGGCCTCCCTGCCTTCCTTGCCAGCAAAGAAATTCTTCCGTCCATGCCGTTCCAACATGGAAGCCTCAACAATCGCGGCACCCTCGACGCTATGCACATACGTTGTCGCATCGTAACGCTCGCTGCATGTCTCCTTCGAACGCGCGACCACTGACGGGTCCTGCATCACCCAGGGAACACCCCGCTTCTCGATGTTCGTCCGAGTGGCCTTCTCAATAGATGATTTCGCGCCTCCGGCATTCCTTACGCCATACTTTTCCAGGGAGGTCGCCTCTCTTCGCTCCTGCCGAATACGTTCTTTTTCGGGATTGGATTTCATGTCCTTGGAAAAGCACGCATGAGAGCAGCACTTCCGATATCCTTCGGACAACCCGCGGAACTGCGTAGAACTTCCGCATACCGGGCACACACCCTCGCCAGGTTCCTTCAGGTAAATGTCGTAATATTCCTTAATTTTCTTCCGGTGCGCCTTCACTATGTGTGTAGACAGCGCCCGGGCGCCGTCGAACGTTTCCGGGCACATAGCGCAGGGAAACTTTCCATCATTGTCCGGTCTCAGCATGCGATAACCACCACATGCCAAATATAGTAAAACAAAGAAGGCCGGCTTGCGCCGACCTCCTTAGTGTCTTGTCCTCTTGCAAGGAGTGGGATGATTACCACTTCCTCGGTTCGAAGCTCATGCCGCCAGCGGCGTTGACCATTTCGTCGTTCTGGTCGACAACGTACGTGAGCCCCGGTTCCAGGCTGTCGCCAGTGAAGGAACCGTTGGACTGCCAAGGCACATTTTCTGCACCAAGGTCGATGCCCGTGATGAGGTTGTTGACGTTGAGGAACTGAACGAGACGGTAGAACTGCCCAGCGCCGAGGAGGTTAGCCACGATGGCATAACGAGACTTGACGATGAGACGAGGAGAACCGTCTTCCTGACCCGCAGTCTTCGTGAAGATGTACGGGATGTACGGCATGAAGATGATTCCGGATTCACCCTGGCGACCACCCTTGAAGCCAACGAGGGCGTAGGAGGCGTTCGAGTAAATATCCTGGTAGAGCTTAATCTGGCCGTTGAGAAGCGTACCAGCGTCAGCCACACCACCAGCCGGCTGGAAGTCGACGTTAGTGCCGAGGTAGCCGCCCGGATTGTAGATACCGGTGTTGAGAGTAGCGATAGCAGCAGCCACGTCCGGAGAGACGATAGCGAAGTTACCGCAGCCCATACGAGTCGTCAGAGAAATCTTACGGCTCACAGCGATGAGGGTGTTCACGATGCCGGAAGCGATGCTTTCAGCAGACCAACGACCCTTAGCCGGACCGACTTCAGTCTTGGAAAGGTCAACAGTGATGACCTTTTCGCCACCGAGGCGTTCGTTCTGAGCGACCATGACCATGGCCATGAGGATTTCACGGTCGATTTCCTGTTGGATTTCAAACTGCAAGCCTTCGAGAAGCAGAGCTTCGACGTCCTGTCCGTGGGCAGCAGCCATATCCTGCTGGAGTTCGAGAGTGTAATGGCTCTTGATAGCACGAGTACCGACGCGGATTGCACCAGAAATGACCTTGATGGAGGCCTTCTTGATGTTGTAGGCGTAGGTGCCGAGCTCGTCGGAACCATCCATGGTGTCACCACCGAAGTTGTTGTAGAGCTGTCCGTAGCTGGAGCCATACGGGTAGGCAAGACCAGTGCGTTCCTGAGTACCTTCGGAGAAGTTGCTCAGCATTTCACCCGCGGCGGTGCGCCATGGGTTGAACGTGGTGGCGAAGCCGGTATGGTCGGCGACGAGGTCATACCCAATTTCCTGTTTCTGGCCGAACCTGAACTGGCTCGTCTTCAGCGGTTCGTTATCGTAGAGGTAACGAAGGGCAAAATAGATGCCGTGCGGGGTCGTGGTCGGGATGACTGCGACAGTGTTCATCGCCAAGAGTTCAGGGAACTGACGGCGAATGAGAGGAAGGGCGTACTGCTGGTACTGAGCCACGTCAGAAGAGACGTTCGCAGATTCCATGAGCTGCCCGTGGTTGAGCTTGTTCTGCGTCTCCATCAAGGTGGCGAGAACAGAAGCTTCGGTACGCGTGGTGATTTTACGGCCGAGGTCACTGTTGAGCACGGCGTTCCACTTACGCGTATACGATGTGGGCTGTGTGTTTACCATTTTGAGTTGTCCTTTTATAGGGTTTACCGTCTGACCTAGACGGTAACCCTACCGCCAGGGGAAGATTTGAACTTCCATAGACTTCTGTTGGACTGTTTATAAATGCTCAAAATGGCATGTTTAAAAATGTCAAAAAACCTGCATTGAAATTTTTTGACCCTCCCGTAGACCCCCTGGAATACAAAAATGCCCGGCGCATTGCCGGGCATTTTAGTGGAGGTGATGGGAGTCGAACCCATGTCCAGAATCGCTTCCGCGTCCGCTCATACAGGCTTTCCCGCCGAATTTAATGTCTCGCCTCAGCAACGCCCATGACGGTCGGCGCCGCGTTCAGCCAGTCCAGTGAATCTCGGTAAGGGCCCCGGACATGCCCTTTCCCTATCCCGCATTGCGACCGGCCTTGCATCCCAGCGGGAGAGGGATACGGACCAGCGCAGCCCTAATTAGGCCGCGAGTGCGAATGATGGTTCAGCACTTATTCTTTTTCAGACTTTTTAACGAGTGCCCCCGTCTGAGACCTCGGCCTGCAACTAACACATCGGTAACCCTGTCGATACCAGGCACCCCCGTGTTCCAGGCGTCCGTCGTACCGGTTTTCCTTCCGGCGGGCGCCTGAGTTGTCGGAATGCCGTCCGCGAGCTGTGATGCAGGAGGACGGCATTCACAAATATAGCAATTTTCCGCTAGAACATCGGAAGACCGCCACCGGAAGACGCCGGTTCTGCCACGGCGTTCTCCTCATCCGCATTGCCCTGGCCCATCGCCTCCCGGGTTTCCCTGGCAAGGCACTCCTTGTTCTCCAAGTAGTCGGCATCGTTCAGGCCGAGACCGCGACGGAGCGCGAACTCCTTGGCAATCGGACCGTCCGGGTTCTCCTTCGAGCGGGTATGCTGCATCATCTGGTTGAAAATGCCGAGACGAGTGTTCCATACCTCCGCGCCGATGAAGTCGTTGAATCCGTTGGCCTTCTTGAACTTGATTCGGAAGTTCATGGGGACCTTGTACCGGTCGGCTATCTTCCGGTCAGTATCCAGCACCATCAGGAAAAGCTTCAGGAGTACCGAGCGCATCGGGCGCTGATACTTCTGTATGAGCCTGGCGAAGGAAATCTCAGCCACAGTGACTTCGCCGATTTTTCCCTGGGTGTAGTTCTGGCTATCCCCGGCGAGACACGTTATTCTTCCCGGAGGAACCATGAGGGAGTTGACCAAGTTCCTCTTGAAGAACTTGAGGTCATCTATGTTCCCGAGCTGCTCGCCACCGGCCATCCTCTCGATTGAGGAGCCGGTACGACCCTGCGACAGGCCGATGATGAAGTGTTCGGATAGGCCGATGACCTTGCCGAAGTTGGTCACCTCGCCCGTGAGAGAGTTATAGTCAATCCTCCGGGAGAAGATTTTGGCCTGGTCCTTCATGAATTTCTCGGCCTTGTCCTTCGGCATACCGGAAGTATCGACCTTGAGGACGAGCTTTTCTGAACCCCATAGGATTCTATACATCACGACGCTATCTTCTATGGTATTTAATTGGTTATACGGCTTGATTGCCGGCTCGAGGATTGACCTAGGGTCGTTAAGTCCGCCGGGACCGTTCATGCCGAGGGATGCGTAGATAATCTGGTTCGGGGAGTAATCGATATAGTTCTTGCCACCGGTCTTCATGGAAATCGCACCGGTGAGCATCTGCCTGTACCCGATGATTAAGTTGTCCTGGACAACAATAATCATATTCTCTTCCGGTAGCATCTGGACGCCCTTGATTGCGCCGCTGTTCTCGTCGTAGGAAACTTCGAAGAAGAGACGCCCGTGGACGCACAGGTAATGCATGTACTTGTCGCCGTCGTCATAGAAGTTCAGGAACTCGGTGAGAACGGTACGACGGAAAATCCGGTGCATCCTGGTCTGGGTGCCCTCGCCGATGCCAGAGTCCTTGGAAATCTGCAGTACGCAAATTTCGTCGTTCTCATCCTCGTAGACCGCCTCGTTGCATATCTGCATGAGCGACTCGTTGACCTCGGAACGCCCCGCGACCGTGTTGTACTTCATGGCCCGCTCGACGTTCTTCTTCCAGTAGAGGTTCGCCTGGTTTTCGGCAATCGCGTTGTGTACGGCATCCGGGTCGTAGTTCTTGTCGGAAATCCCAATCAGCGGGGTGAACGAGCTGTACCCGTCCGGGGAAATCCCGTTCGGGAACATCATCTGGTTCACACCCTGCCCAACCAAGTTCTTTGACAGGTTTACCTGCCGCTCGGTCTCCTGGCGGTTGAACAGCCTGTCGAAGTAGGGTCCCTTGGGGTTCGCCATCCCGTATTTTCTCGGGTGGGTCAGTATCCTCCCGCCTACAGTATCAGGACGGTTGTTGTTTCTCCACAGCATCTATCTAGTTCCTCCCGCCATACAAAACTATTACGTCATTGTAGGCCACGCCGAAGCAAGGCTTCCTCGTATTGACAAAATATTCCCTAAGGTTATCGTCCTTGATGTTTCGGGACAGCAATCTCCGCTTCCCGGTCACGGCCTCGGTGACCGTCGTGAAGTCTTCCAGTCCCACTTCGTATAGCGGATGTCCGTTGTACTCACGCACGCGACACCTCCACCCAGGATTCCGCCTGGTTGTTCATCCCTCCCGGACGCTTCGGGTCGACCAGGTTCTTGGAGACCACTTCCTTGGATATCCGAGACAGCAACCGGATACCCTCATTGGTCACGTCCCTTCCGTTCGAAAGCCCGGAACTGCGGATAAACCCGAGAATTTCCCTGGCCGAACCTATCGAGCGCACGACGAAGGTAGCCTCTACCGTATTCAGCACCTCGTCCGTAAATTCGGACTCGGTGACCAACCTGTCCTTAATCAGGCTGCACAGCAGTGTCGTGGCGACCGTCAGCGCAAAGGACACCCTCTGCTCCGGTGTCATCCCGGAATCCACCGTCTCCTGCGGGGTTCCACCCTGTCCGCGGTGCTCGTCCGGGAGATAGGCAGTCTCCTCGACCAGGTTGACTATCCCCGCATACTTGGCGAGGAATTCCTTCGTTGTCGCCGGAGCATCCATCAGGCCCAGCGCATCAGAACCCGCGAACGAACCCGGAACCACCTTGCTGAGCGCGTCACCCAGCGCGGCCCTGATGTCGAGCACCAGCTTGTCGAGCTTAGTGTACGACCAGTCCTCGTTATCGTCTATCTCGTTGCCGTGCTCGTCGATGTGGCCGACACCGTAGGCGTCGGTGGATTCGTACGGCTCGGTCAGACGCTTCACTATGTAGCCGTAGACCACGGCGTCAAACTTTTCCTTGCGTTCCCTGTATACCTGTCCCATATCAAACCCCCTTGTTCCGGTCGACGTTGTCCTTCACGAATACCGCGTCGAGAGCGGGAATGCTCCCGAAGTTCGGGTTCGCCATGAGCGCCACCTGGTCCGCGTCAGTTGGCGACATTGCCGCCGGGTCGGCCTTCGCCAGCGGTATGCTAATCTCCGAGCCTTCCCCGGAAACCCACACCTCTATGTGAAACGCCGGTTCGCCTGTCTTGGAGCCCGGTGCCCCCAACCCATCCGGCGCTATGTAATTTTTCAGAATCCCGTCATCCTTCAGCTTGCGGAATACCTGCCCGAGCCGAATCACGTCATCCTCGGAGTAATGGAATTCCATCATAAGCTGCCTGTGCGATATGTCTATCGCCTGAATCTTCGTATAGTCGCAACAGTGCCTGGACACCACCTCCCCGGCATTGCACAGCTGCTTGCACTTGGCCACCATGGCAGACTTCGTATACGTCGCGAATCGCTCGTCGGATACGTATCCCGGCTTCGAACCGGGATTCTTCATGGCGTCCGCATCATACACGTCCGTCACCTGCGTCCCGGCGACCCCGTAACGGATACGGTTGCCGGCGTGATAGTTCGCGGCCATTGTCTGCCCCTGCTTTTCCGGGGAGCGATAGAGCGATGAAATTGGCATCACCCGGATACCCGCAAGGGCGCCGGCATAGCGCAACACGTCCTTGGACCTCTCCTGAAGTATGGTGCCGTCCGGGTCAATCTTGTCGTTCTGGAACACAATCTTCACGTCCCCGCCCGCCACGAGATTGGATACCCTGTTGTTGAACGCATACAGCGTGGAAGTCATGAGTGCCACGAGGCCCCTACGGGATACGGCCTTACCAAGCAGGTCCTGCGAATACTTTCCGGTCGGGGCACCGTACTCGATGGTGGGAAATCCTACATAGGAATATATAAGGTTAGCCTCCGCGACCCTGCGACGACGGAGCTGCGAGTCGTGCTCGGAAGAACCCTTCGTAAGATGAGCAAGTATGTCGGCGAGAAGCGTGAAATGCAGCGCGGCCAATCGTTCGTCCCGCTTGACGCCCGGATACTGTTCGGCAGTCCCCTCAAGGCAATCCATCTCTATGCCGTGCGTCCAGTCGTAAGCCCTTACCTTCTGGCCGGGCAACCCCACCAGGGTCACCGGAGTATCCCTTCCTATCCGGTAGGCCATGCCGGCATTCAGGCAATGGCATATCGCAAAGGCCTCCGGATTTACCGAGGGGTCGATGGCGAGGCCTTCGGTACGCAGGTAGCTGCACACGGCCGTGCGTACCGGTTCCGGGCACGAGTTGTTCGCCAGGACTCCCCAGTGCATGTAGCCCCAGTTGTTCTGGTTACTCAGCGGTCCCCACAGGATAAAATGTATGTAGCGATAGAACGACGCCCGCATCTGCTTGTCGTTCAGCCGGAAATTCTTCACCTCGTCATCGGCAAGCGCGTCGAATGCCGGACGGTCCATTGCCCGCTGGATTACCCCGAACTGCTCGAGGGTGAGACCGCCCTCGATATCACCTTCGGGTTGGCAGTTCCGGTCAACATTGGGCACGCCGAATATGGTGCGCAGTACCAAAAGCTTGGCATTTCCGCCGAGCGATACGGGAATGCCTGGCCCGACGTAAAGTTCATCCCCTACCGCGTAGAATCCGGAATGCTTATCCGGTTCCCAGTCGTATATGAACTGGTAGTTGGGAGCCAGCATTCCGGGCTTGTAGCAGTTGGAAATCGAGAAGGGAAGCCCGCTCAATCCCAAAGAAATCGGGGGAATCACATCCGGGTCGAACTTGTTGCCGCCCATCGCGGCAGCGACCGCCGCAGAAATTCCTTGCCTCGCTCCCTCACTGGTGCCGTTTGTCAGTCCACCCAGCACACCGCCCACCGTATCCATCTCGCTTGCCGTCATGGACGCGCGTAGGTCGAGCTTGGTTATAATCCGTTCAAGCGCGACGGTCAGGATACCATACTCGTCGTTGGCGAGGATGTCCATGAACATATCGGCAATCGCCTCGGACAACGCGGTAAACCGGTGCTGGTTGTACTCCGGTACAGAGGCCCGTTGCCAGTCTTTCAGGAAATTATCGGGGTCGGCCACGTCGTAAAAACCATGAGACTTAAGGCACTCATAGAATGCCTTATTTTTGGCCTTATCTACCGCTTTGCGGACGGCCTCCTTCAATCTGCCTTCAAAATGTCCCATGGAAACCCGCTTATTTCGGAGTTTATATGGCGTTTTCCCCTCAAAAACTATATTCAACAGAAAAAGGAAGGCCGAAGCCTTCCTTTTTGAAAAGTATCCAGATGTGCAGTTACTTGACGCGCCGGAGGAGTTCGTCAAGCTGCTCGTTGAGAGTCTTTTCCTTCGGAGCAGCAGCGGATTCCACTATCGGTGCGGATTCCGCAACCGGAGCGGCCGGGGCGGCAGCAGGTGTAGCAGATGCAGCTTCGACTTGAGCCTTCTGGGCCTTCTGGTCCTTGGCCGCAGCCTTCTGTTTTGCCATCACCGCATGATAGTTCTTGGAAATCGATTCCAGCTGGGCCTTGAGAGACGGGCTTATCGATTCCTGTTTTGCCGGAGCGGGCTTTGCCGCAGCCTTGGCGAACGCGGCGGTAGCACTTTCAAGGATATGCATCGCGCCAGCATTCTTGGAGGCTTCAACCACGCCAGCCACCTTGTGTCCGAGGTCACTCCTCATCTCGGCGGCCTTGGCCTCGAGCTGGGCGTTCTTCTTAAACTCGGCAGTCTGGGATTCCAGCTGAACCTTCTTCTTGGTCTGCGTGTTTTTGAGGAAAGATTCGACCAACGTATGCACCTTGGCACGAGAGTTCTCCTCGACGAACTTGTCGTGGATGCTTTCGAGGATAGCCTGGTTTTCCGCCATCTGGGCCTCGAACTCGGCATCGGTCATACCGTCATCATCGTCGCCGTCATCGCCGTCGGAGCCGGATTCCATGCCATCATCGCTAAGGGAATCAAGATTGGAACCCTTACCGAGCACGTCGTCGGAACCACCTTCATCGCCACCTTCTGCAGGAGCAGGGGCTCCACCTTCCGGAGCGGCACCATCACCTTCCGGAGCAGCACCATCACCTTCCGGAGCGGCACCGTCATCAGTGATTGCACCGAGGCCAAGGTCATCGTCCGGAGCAGCACCGCCGTCCGGAGAAGCACCGTCATCCGTGATGCCGTCCAGGCCGAGGTCACCTTCCGGGGCCGCACCGTCGTCGCTGATTGCACCGAGGCCAAGGTCGTCTTCCGGGGCAGGAGCAGCGCCAAAGTCATCAAGCCCGTCATCGGTGATTGCGCCGAGACCAAGGTCATCGGCCGGAGCACCAGCGGGGTCGCCAACATTGGCGTCGAGAGAAGGTTCAGGGGCAATGCCGCCAGGAGCCGGTTCCATCGGAGGAGTGCCCATCCCGTTAGGGTCGACCGCCGGTGCCGGTGCATTCTCTGCATTGTCGGCAGCAGCGATTGGTTCTTCCGGAGAAGCTCCGGTGGGCTGAGCCTCGGAAACATTCTGCGAACTGAGACGCTGGGTAGCAGAGTTCATGATTTCAGTCAGGAACTGATTGACGTTCATGTTCTTGCTGACCTGTGTCTGGATAATCGGGGAAAGGGAATCGATGGCATCCTTGTCGACCACGGTCTTGTGGCTCTTGCTCATCTCCTCGGCGAACCGGTCGATTACAAACTGCTGTTCCTCTTTAGTGGGTTCCTGGATGGGGTCGATTGACTGACCGCCGAACGTATCCGGGCTCCCGGGAATAACAGTAAGCATGTCGTCCACGCCGTATTCTTTGTTCGGGTCCTCAAATCCGGCTGTCTGGTCGTCGTTGAGGCCGCCAACGGTTTCGAAAAGGCTCAAGGAATTCTCGAGGGCGAAAATATCGGCCGACATTCCCGTATGTTTGGTTTCTTGTGACATCGTAAATTTCCTTTATATTCCCGCCATCGGGTTGGTTTGTCCGCAAGTTTATACCGGCGCTACAAAATTTCGCTAGCACCATCAGCTCTCGTCATACCCGAACTCTATCGCCGGAACCCCGAGGCCCGGGTCGCACTTGCCGCTGACCTGCAGCTGGAGGTAGACGAAGTCGGTCTCGCCGGCAAGCAACGGGTTGTATATCCCGCCACCGACACGGCACAGGTTGTAGTTACCGCACATGTCCAACGGTACCGAGTAGACGGCATTTCCCATATCCTCCCGGCACAGACTCTGGTAAGACCCTATACGGGCGCCGGCCTTCAATACCATCTCCGGATTGACGAAAATTTCCTCCTTGTTGGTATTCCCATGGAGGACCACTATCCCGGAAGTCACCACGTCGTCCACGTTTGTGGCCAGGTGCGCGTATGGATTACCGACGAAGCGCATCGGATACTGGGACCCGGTAGTGTTGATGAAATGGTACGTCTTGTTAATGTCGAATGTAAGAACGGGCCGGCGGCTGCCGTTGATGTAGAACACAGGACGCCCGCTCTCGTCGCACCTGGCCTCTACCTCGTAGTAGACAACCTGCTTGTCGAATGGCCTCTGGGCGGGAACCTCGGTCGTCTTCGCGTCAGTCGCATCGTATATGCTCCGGAACCACCGGTTCGAGACATAGCTGACGTCGGTCTCCATCGTGTTGTCGCATACCGGTGCCCACCCGGCCTTCTGCCCGTAAAGGTTCATCCAGTAAATCATGTACCCGCTGCGTTCGTAGTCGCACTCGGAATCGGCCTGTATCTTGTATATCAGGCCAGCCGGGAAGATGTCGGGCAAGTTCCAAGATTCCTCTCCATCACCGCCGGTCTTCTTGACCAGGAGGTCCAGTGCGCCACCGTCCCCGTGAGGGTCTTCCTGGCGTATCACCCGGTAATACTTGGGGTCAATCCGGTTTCCCGTACGAGGGTCGATAAAGTCAAGGAGCCTACGGGATGTATCGGCGGTAGTCGCCATGAACGTCCTGTTTTTGAAACGGATTGTCACGTCGCGGGCATCCGTACGGACGGCGACCGGGACAGCCGGTTGCCTCTCCCCATCCAGGAATACCACATTCCCGTATCCGCAGTCGCGATATTCCACGGAATACTCGGTCTTCCCGGCGGCAGGCTCGACCACCTGGCCGTAGGTGCCGGAAACTGTAAGGTAGAACGGGTTTTCCTTGCTGTAGTCCCAGATATCGTAAATCGCCTTGTGGCTCTTTGCCGATGTCGGCTTGCTGTACGATATGGAATTTCCGACCATAAGCCGTGGAGCCTTCTCCCGGTCCTCGGGCGGCTTGCCGACCGGATACAGGCAAAGGTTGCTGAGCTGGATGTCGGGCGCTTTTACAAGGTGAACCTTGAACACGCATTCCATCGAGTAATTCCAGCAGTCCGGTTCGTCCGGACGGTATATCGAGTAGAACCTCGCGTCGCTGGCATCGTCGGAAGGTATCACCTTTCCCCCAAGACGGTTGGAACTGTAAGTCGACGGGACAGCCTGGTCGACCCTCTTAATCCCCAGGTTCCTGACAACCGTCCCGAACTCCGAGTCGAGACCGGTATACTTCTTAAAGATGACCTGGGCAGGCATCGGCTATCCTCCGAAAATCGTTTTCAGCAGTTTATATGGGGGCCCGGCTATATCAAGTCGTTCGCCATGTAGCCCTTGCCCTTCAACATTATGTCGTATAGCGTCTTTCCGTCGGCATTGGAGGGAAGGTCCTTTACATGAATATGCTCCCGCGTGAGGGACGCGCGGCGTATCCCGGCAAGCTGGGCATTGTTGACCACCTTCTCGTATATGGAGCCGTCCTCCACGACACGGGCGCCCGGGCCAGTTGCAGCCACGCCGAACAGGTTCTCCTCCAACTCGTCGAAAGAGAGCAGGTCCTGCGCCTTGATTAGCCCGAACTCGTTTTCCAGCATGTCGGCCATCCCGGAATTCGGGCTGTCGGCGAACCGGTCGTACATCAGCGACCCGCCAAATGACTCGAACATCTTCCGTATCTCGTCGAATCGGGAATGTATTCGGGAAGCGAGGGCCTGATGCAAGTACAATGCCTCGCCACCGACAACGACCGTCACCTTCCCCGTAGCTCCCGTGGAAGAATCAGTCTCCTCCACCGTGCGATACCCGGAAAGTACGGGGGATTCCGAGTCTATGTACGGGACCGGACGCTCGGATTCCGGATAGAACACGCCGTCGCTCCACGTTCCCCAGACCATGTGCTCCCCGTCCACCTTCTGCTGCTTGTGCATGTCGAACCGGGTCGGCTCATTCTTCGGATACGTCTCGAGCGCCTTGACATGGAGTATCCCGTCGTGGAGAGATATGTAGGACGACTCCCCGTCACGGGTCACCGATATCCTCACCTCCTCGTAGTGAGGACCGAGCATCCCCTTGACATAATCCACCGGGGATGTGTTGTAGAACTGCTCCTCGATAGGAAGATACCGTTCGACATAATCCCCCGCGATGAGCGCCTTGGCCGCTGATATACTGCCAATCATGGCATAGTAGCGGATGAGCTGTTCGCATGAGTGCGGGTTCAGCGCCTTCCACTCGTACAGGCTCCCGGATTCGGGCTTTCCCGTACCGTTCGCGTTCATCTTCAGCTGTACAAGGTCGACGAACTCCCTGGCATCATAGAGAACGATATCGTCTGCAGAGGGATAGTTCCTTATGTATTCCGGGCGGAGATACTTGTGTCCCCCGTAGACCCTGGCGCATTCCAGTGCCGGCGAGGTCGACAGCACGTACGGGCGGCCGTCATCGGGAGGACGGCTGACCACGTAATCGTTCGCGGTAACATCGACCAACGAGTATTCATGCACCGGGTCGGTCTGGTCCAAGGTCGCATCACGGAACGAGGGCGCGTCCTTGTGGCCGACACCCACCGGGAGGAATTCCCAGTCGAACAGCGACGGCCCCGCGGCAAGACGTGCACACCATACAAGGTTGCAGGGGACACCGACTTGGCCAGAAGCGCAGCAGTCGGTAAACGCCCGTGCGATTTCCGTCAAAGCCTTCACGTCTTCCTCGTCGCCGGACTCGATGGGGGTACGGCCGTCAGGCCTCAGAATCAGAATCTTGGCGGCTAGCCCGTAATTGTGCCACGACAGGAACGCGCTTTCCGGACCTCCGGAGCACATCCTTTCCTGGTCGTACATCGAACGGTACGTCTCCACGAGCTGCACGCGCGAATCGCCGAACTTCCCTTTCAGGATTGACAGCAGCATGGCCAGCTTGTCATGTATCCCCAGGCCCTCGCGCACATCCTCTATCCGGTCGGACGACTGGTGGAACACTATCCATCCGGGATGGGATACGTCGCCTCCCGCCGCGTTCCTCACCTGTTCGAATCCCGACGCCTGACTAAGAGAACCGTAGTCAACGAACGCCTTCCGACGAATTTCGGCGTCATACGGGATGTCGGGGAGCTTGTAATTTATAGTCACGGGCTCGCGGGAACCGTCGTCCTGCGAAGGGGCCAGCGGAACCTTGAACGAGCGAAGCGACCCTGCGCCCGCGGATAGTTCCCCGGACAGGGAGATGACGACATCACTGAGCACGGAGAATTCCACGCGCTGCCCCCCAGAGAACACCGCCACTCCCTTTCCGGCGTCAAGGACCTTTCCGGGAAGGGGAGGCTCCAGCAGGAGCAATACGTTATCCCCGCTGCGGTTGGCCTCGTATGTCCCGGAATACTGCACCGTCTCGCCAGCCGCCTCGCGAACGACGGGGTATTCCCCGTAGACGGAAGAATCGGTGAACACGACCTCGGCCCAGCGCACGCCGATTGACCTCTTGACCATCTTGTGACGGGTACGGCCGAAACGGCGATACTTTACCCGTACCTTCTTGTACATCTTCACCGGGAACATCAGATGCGCCGGGAATGACGAAAGCATCGTGTCGCTTCCGGTATCCTCTATCATCGACTTGTTTGTGAACGGGGACTCCTCGGTCATCCGCTGGTACCAAGTCAGCTTGTTGCAGATGTCGTAAAGTTCGTCCAGGTCGTCCGATATGTCGTCAAGCGCCAGAATGGCCCTGGCGGAGAGAAGAGGCCCCATCACCAGGACCTGCGCGGTGGTGGCCCGGCACATCTGCTTGTAGGCGTCGCGCATCACGGAAACCGCCTCGATTGCGTTGCCGAAAGATTCGGTCGGCTTCTTCGAAATGTCCACCCACTCGTCACGGAACTCAGGAGCGAACAAGTCGGTTTCCTTGTACGACGAGGCATCGTGGTCGACACCCTCCTCCCAGGCCATTATGTCGTAACTACCGCCGGGGAATACATCGGAGAGTTCCAGCGGCCCGCCGGCAACGGTCAGTTTCCACACGTCGAACGGTGCGGTGTCCAGGTTGTTTGCCTTCCATGTATCACATGCGCGGTACACGTTTATCCCGTTCCCAGGATTGCCCGGGTCCTTGGCGAACTTCCTGAACAGGTTCATGAAACCGCACACGTTGGCGAACCATCCCCAGAACGTAAGATGGGTCACAATCAGCTGGTGCAGCTTGCTGCCGGAATCCCCGAACGCGGCCGCCGGGTCGTCAATCGACTCCGTGACCACGTCCTTTACAATACTCGCGTCCACGGGAATACCGGGTTCCTTTCCGGCCTCCACCGCTCCGTTGTAGTAGTCGACAAGCATGTCGACCAGCATGTCCCAGTCGACTGTCGTATACGCCTTGTCGAACCAGTTGGCCGCGGCATCCGACGCACCCTCGTACGTGCAGTACACGTCGCCCTGGTCCGCCTCCCACGCAAACACCCTGGTTTCAGAAATACCCGACTGCGTAATTTCTCGCGGCCCGACAATCCACGACTTCCCGGATATGGAGCCTACCTGCACGGCACGAGGCAGCCCCCTGTACCAGAACGAATGCCCGGTGCCATTCTTCGGATTAAGCAGGGCCGCATGGAGAGCGTCCATGTCAAACGCCATCCTCTCGGAACCTGCGGGCCTGTAAGTGTATGACGCCTTGACCCGGCTCAATGCACGCTTGGTGCTCTTCGAAACGAACTTCCAGGCAAACGGTACGCGAGATATGGCATCGAGGACCTGCTTGAACAGGCCGGAAAAATCGCTCTCCAGCTCATCCGCCGGATAGAAATATGACTGTATGATTGTCTTGACCGGGGGAATCAGGGCGGTAACGTTCCCTGATGTCCCGTCGACCCTGTCGAGGAATCCCTCGGATAGTCCCTTGGAGATGAACTGCGGAAGGTATGTCCCGTATGCCTCGTCGAACGTGGCGTTAGAACTCATGTCAGTCCGGGTAACGTCCGCCTGCTCCAGTGCCGAACGGTAACGGACATGCTTCAACCTGGCGCGGGCCCGGTCAGCCTTGTAGTCCTCGGCGGTCGCGTCCTCCTCCGACACTTCCTTGGCGTATGACTGGTCATAGTATGTCACGCTGAACCCGACATCGTTCTCCTGACATATGTCAGCCAGCGCGTCCATCCTGCGTTTGAACGTGTCGTAACCCATCACAGCGCGGTCTCCGGTACCGGTCTTTCCATCCCAGACCCGGGAAAGCCAGCGAAGCCCCTTCCATCTTCCGCCATAGATTCCGAGACCGCCATAGAGCAGCTTCATCACTTGGGCGTCAATGATTGGATTCTGGTCAATCAAAGAACCCACGGTGCCTGTTTTTTGCGAAACCGCCCGGTTCACCTCGGTCTCGTGCCGTGGGTATACGGTGGCACGGAAGGAATATACGGGAGTGACCGAGCCGTTGCTGTCGTCTATCAGACTGTACTGGAAAGACCCATCATCGAAATGTTCGCCAAAGAAATACTGTTCCCGGTCGCCATGCGGTTCCCATGTCGGCGACATTCCGCTATCGGCGGCTTCACCCAGTCGGTGCCATCTACGCAAGAAATAGTACGTAGTCCGCATGATATCCGACGGGTCGTTCGGGTCCGGTTCGGCAATGCACAACCTGACGCCATCAGGAACACCGGCGTAATCTAAGTCGGTTTCGGACGACTTGACCGATATTTCCGAGACGTAGTAGACCACATTGTTGGTCACTATTTCGGAATCTTCGGTCGGGTTCTGCAAATTAACACCGCTTCGGTCAATCGCCGCTTCGGTCTTAACCGTATCATTAGTGTAATATTCGTCAAATTCGAACCCGTCTGCCATGGAAACCTCGCAAATCGATAGTTTATCGGCTCCTGTGGTTAAAATTACTGTATTACTACACAAAACGACCGGTGCGTCTCCGCACCGGCCGCCGTTCCATAGTCCAAACAGTCGAATGTCTAGTCTACATTGTATACTTGCAAATCTGCGGTAGGGAAATATACCGCTTTGCCACTTCGAGTACCCGTTCGAATGTCATGGTATCGAGGTCGTCATCATTAAGCGCGTAGCCGAGCTCACGGGTGACGATATCGTCGAAGTTTTCGTAACGGAGCACCTGATGAAGTTCCCTGGCTACCTTAGCCTCGTTCATCACAAGGTCGTACCGTTCCTTGGTAAGGTACTTGTCCAGGTTACCAAACACCTCATCATATATGTCGATTACCTTCCCGGTAGTTTCCTTGGCGGTGCCTGCGCTAAAGAATGGTACAACACCAGTACCGAAGCGAATCACATAGCTATAGCTATAATACGAGAGCCCACTCTTTTCTCGCAATTCCTGATACAATGGAGAGTTAAGACCGGAACCTAGCATGTCGCATGCTACCTCAAAAGCCTTTGAATCCTCCCGAGTGCACACAGACTTACTGAAACAGCTGATTAGGCTACGGTCAATATCCGGCTTCTTTTCCAGAACGATATCCCGGCTTTCGGAATATACCGGCATAGAAATAGGAGACGCCGGAGTCGTATTGAATTCGACCTGGGCAAAATTCATCCCTGTCGGCCCGACATAGATGATAAGGCTCGGCTTACGATACTTTTCCTCGTATGTCTGCTTGAAATCATCATACGTGAAATTCTCGATGCAGCTGCGTTCTCCGATTGGGCCATAGGCGCCATACACCTTGCGCAAGCCGTTATACATTGCCGACCTAATCGGGTTAGCGAACGCGTCGCCATATTCCTGAAGAACGATTTTCTTCTCGTTCTCGAACATTTCCTCAGTCACCACATCGACGCCACCGCAGAGCTTTGCTACGATTTCCTTCGCCAACGGCTCAAGCCTGGAAGTCAAGCCAGTGAAATGGACCACGACAAGTTCATTACTGGTATACGCATTGTGATTGATTGAGTTGGCCTGGAACGTATCTCGAAGGTCATCAAACGTATGGCAGATTAGATGTTCCATCAGGTGGGAGGTACCATACTTACCCGGCCCATCATAGATTGCACCGGCCTGACCGTATATGATATACAGGCCAGACATCGGAAGCGTGTTAAGTTCATTTATGACGCTCATAGTTTTTCTAGTTCTCCTAATGTTGAATAGTTTCCGTCATTCTCTACCGCAATCCGGTAATCAAACTTGTCCGCCACGACCATGCCGCGATGCGTGATTACCAGTGCGCATCCAATCTCTTCAGTCATTCCTCGCACAATATCAAGCATGTCGCGCATGCCGGTGTCGTCCGTGGACACGTCTAGCACCTCGTCCATTGAGAGGAAGTTAATCTTGAAGTTCCCGACAAGGGATACGAAGTCCCTGAACGCCATGGATATCGCGAAGCCGAGCTTACGGCGCTGACCCTGTGAAAGCATGGTAAGCGATGGCGCCTGACCTGGACTCGAGTGGAACACCGCGTCCATCTCGTCATTGAACGAAACACTGAACGGGAGGCCCAGACGGAGCAAGTTCTTCTCGACACTCTTGTTGAATGCCGGAACGAAGTGACTGAATATCAGCTTCTTCACGCCGGAATCGGAACACAATGTCTGGCTGATGTAGTTGTAGGCAAGAATGTTGTCGCTTGCCGTGTGGAACCGGTTCTGGGCATCGGACAATTCTTTGTTAGCATCAGCAAGCTGTTTCTCAGCTATCGACAGAGAATCCGTAGCCGCTTTCTCCTTAGCAGTCCGTATTTCGTTTTCAAGACGCGAAATGTTCTGGCAGATGGCGACATATTCCTGCTGTGACGTTCCCAATGACTGGCTGAGGGTCTGTATCTCGCCATGGAGAGTATTCCACTGCTGGCGAAGGGCAGGAAATTTCTGCTTTTCAGCCGATAATGCGGAGAGTTCGGATGCAAACTTTGAAGGGTCAAGTCCGGCGAACTGTATCGTCCTTTCCGAAGCAGCAATCGACGCATTCAGGTTGTCTACCGCCGTACGCGAACCAAGCACCCGTTCGTTATAAAACCGGGTGACTTCCGCTATTTGAGTGGCAATTCCACCTCGGCGCGTCTCGATTTCAATGCGCTCAGCGTCGATGGCTACGATACGTGAATCATATTCAGGTAAATAAGCCCTCATACGTTCAATTTCAGCCTTCTTTTCAGTAATGGCGTTCCTCACGGCAGTCCACTTACGACGCAAATCTTCTTTGGCCTTCTCTATTTCGGCATTCTTCCGCGCGATTTCCGCGTTCTGTTCCTTTATATCGTCTTCGGTAGTCAGCTTTCCGCATACTGGACACGGCTGTCCCGCCTTCACTAACGGCAGGGGCTGCAAACTGGTTCCCTGTGCGACAATCGTCTGCAGCTGTCCTTCAAGGGATGACAATTCGAGTTCCGCCGTATGAATACTATTCACCATACCGGAAGACTCGCGCCGAATTCCATCTATGGCACTGTTCTTAGCGTCGATTTCCGTGGACAGTCTATTGTAATCGGCCTCCAGGGCTTCCTTTCCAAGCTTTCCGTAGGCAGCCAGGGTATCCTCATACTGCTTCGTAGCAGTAACGAGCTCCTCCCGGTACCTCGCGAGCATACCGATTTCGGTGCTGGCCGCCTGTATCCTAGCGATGGCGGCATCCACCTCGGCTTCGCGGTTTAACTGCACTACCAAAGCGTCTATTTCCACCTTCTTCGCCGAGCAGCTTGCCTGCAGCGCTTTCACGCGCTCTTCCGCCGGGGCCCTAGTACCCACAATTTGGGCCAGCTGGGCTTCAAGCAGTTCAACGTTTTCCTTCTTTTCGTTACGGAGCTTCTCGCATAGCGCGGTAAGGTTCGCAATTTCGTTGCCGATTCTGTTGATATCGTTCTTCGCGATATCGAAGTCTGACGTATTGGTAGACAGACGACGAGCCGTCTCCTTCTTCCACGGCTCCCAGCTCACCATGATAATCGATTCGAGGAGGTCACGACGCTGCTTGGCCGTCATTTCCAAGAACGGTATGGTCTCCTGGGTGTTCATCGCTATCGTGTTTTTGAACAGAATCTCGTTGAACCCGAGAATACTCTCCTCGAAATCCTTCTGTGACAGGCCGGCACGCCGGCTCATCGGTACCCAGTGGTCACCCTCGAACAAGTCAACCTCGAACTTGGTCGTTCCTTTGGGGGTGATACTGCGAGTGACACGGTATGACTTGCAGTCTCCGTTTCCACGGTCGCAATCAAATTCCAGCATGACCCTGGTAACACCGTCGGTGTTCCTTGTGTTGCGCAGTTCGGCCTTGTTTCCGCCGCGGTATGAAGTACCAAACAGAGAGAAGTTAATGGCCTCGACAAGGGTGGACTTGCCACACCCGTTATCTGCCCTCATCCACACGAGTCCGTTAGGAAACGTGAATTCGTTCACCGTGTTGCCGTATGACATGAAATTGTTGAATACGCAACTCTTTAGCGTTAGGCAGTTCATATATCCAAAATATAGTACAATTCAATGCAAAGTAAAATGGCCCGGAACTGTTCCGGGCCATCAAAACGAACAAACCCTACTGGTTGACGATATCCTGTGGTACAGTCTGCCTGCTGCCAACAATATCGTCCATGTTGATATCCATATCCCCCAAGGAATCATCGGATATACTGTCCAGCGCAGTTTCCAGTGCCGATTCCTGTTCAGGAGACACCTGTGGCGGCTGGGCTGGGGCGATATCCACCAATGGTACCGGTTTTGCGGCGACAGGCTTGGCGGAGCCAGCGACAACGGTCACCTTGGTAACCTTGTGCCCGGATTTTTTGGACGTCTTCGCCTTCTTAGACTTACCCTTTTTCTTCGCCTTGGCATCCATTGTGGCGAGTGCCTCGTCACGTGCAGCCTGCTCTTCCGGAGTGAGCGTGGATGCATCCTGGTATGCCTCGAAGTCCTCGACCAGGCCTTCCGGGAGGTCCGGGACCTGTTCGGTGGTCGGCGCGAGCGGAGCAGCCTGAACGCCAGGAGCGGCCTGCTCGGCCGGAGCAACCACATTGACCTTGATTCGGGTCTTGGTAGGTGCCGGCTCTTCGTCCTTTGGCGCGTACTGGGTCACGATGTCGAGTACAGGAAGCGCGAGCTTCATCTTGGCAAGGGTAACAGTAGGCATTACGAGAGCGACTCGAATCTCCTCATCGGTCTTGCCCTGGTCGAGCAGTTCCTGGAGTTCCGTATATAACGGGGAGCTTGCGACAATGTTGGCGCGTTCCTCCTCGAACAGTCGCGCAAGAACCGCCCGGTCATAATTCGGGTCCTTCGATTCGACATACTTGGCGATGTCTTCGAGGTACTGGCCCTTGAAAATCAACTTGTCGATACGGGCGCGGGTAATGGGGAAGTTCCTTTCGGCGAGCTCGTCGGGGTCCGGTGCAGGTGCTTCGGGCTGCGGGGGAGTCTCGGGCGGTTCGCGCTTGGCAAACAAGGTCTCGGTCTCGGCGTTCACCGGTACGTGCATGAAGCGCTCGCGGGCCTGCTGCATGCTCAGGTCAAGCACGGTAAACCCGTTCGGAACCATGGCGTCCTCAAAATTCATTTCGACGCCGGAACGGATACCATAACGGTAGCATCTTATCGGGTAGGCCATCGGCGAGAACCTCTGGGATGCCGTTTCGTTCGCAAGACGTTTCGGTGTCATCTGGCGGAACTCGCAGTCCACCCACTTGTTTGTGTAGAGCGGGGTAACCGGGTCTCGCAGAGGCATGTTGTGGTCAACCACGCGGAACATCGTCACGCCCGTATTCGGCAATGCCTTGTACGAGGGATAGAACCCTTCCGGCTCCCTGCGGGTGTGTGTAAAGCAGTCGAGCTGAGTGCCGACGCGGTAGCGCATCGGGTCCTTCGACGACATGTGCTTGACGTAGAAGGTAACCGCGGCAACGCTTGGCGGAATCAGTTCCGTATATTCGATGATGCTCCGGGCCCTTGCCGGAGAAATCCAAAGGAAATCATGCTCATCGAGGCAAATGCACCATTCTTCAATTTCCCGGCGGGATACGTAGTCGGCTATGATGTCACTCTTGTATTTCCACCTTTCGTCACGAGGAGCCATCACCACACGGGTGGGCCGTTTCTTGCAAACTTCATCGAGCCATGCGTGGTTTCCCGTATCGAACACGTAAATCGTGTCGAACCCGAGCGCGATATGGTAATTGAGCCATTCCTCGAAATCGAGCTTATTGTCTCCCTTGACCTGGACGATGCAGTTTACTGCCAACCTTTGCTGTTTCATATAGCTTCCTCTCTTGGTGATGGACACGAAAGGCGTGTCATCCATGTTTGTTCAGGAAACTATATCAGAATGGCACGTCTATGTCGGAGTACACGTCGTCCAGCCCAATATTGTCGGCCGTCACTACGCTGTCGTCTATGTCAATCTTTGGCCGTTCGGCCTCCGCTGTCGCCCTTGCAAACATGGCAGAATCGAACTGCCTCCCGGAATTCACCGAATTTACCGCATAGAACCCGGCAGTCTGCAACCGCAGGTAGTTTCCTATCACCATGTCGGTAACACCCCAAAACCGCAGCCGTTCGAACCCGGCGGCATCCTTAGGCTCCGGGACGAGGTCAATGGCCTCCTGGATTTCCTTCTGTACGTCGGCCGGTACGCGGGAGAGGTCGATAAGCGTACGGTTTCGGTTGTACTGGTCGACCCACCCCTCGGCCTTCGCCTTTTCATACACATTTGGGCACTTCTCCAGCAGCGTGGCGGCACCCTTATCGGACAGACGCGTATTCTTTTCCGGTTTAAAGTTTCCGGTATTCTGGTCGACAAAGGCCATTCCGGGAATATTGTCCGCCGTGTCCCCATACAAGACCTTCTCGTCGAGGAACTTCTCGGGGTTCTGCATGCTGGTGAAAGTATTCGTCTGGTGATTGAAAATCCTCACGTTCCGGTTCGAAATCTGGGACATGTCGGAATCGCGCGTTATGATGATGACATCGTCACACTCGCCGGCGTACTGCTTCATAGTGGAGTAAATGATGTCGTCGCCTTCCGCCCGAAGACACTGTATGGGCCTGGCCCTGAACAGCGGCGCAAGTTCCACCGCGAACTGTTCCCTATACTTCGCCCACACCTTCTTGTCTGTCTTGAACGTCCACGGCTTACTCTTGCGTTGCCCTTTGTATGACGGAACTATCGGGTCACCTCCCGGAGTGTAAAGGGACCAGAACATGGACCTCTGCTTCTCCGGCATCTCCCCGAGCGGCTTGTGCTTCAGGTCGGCTAGCTTCTTCGCATCCTTGATATTCAGCTTGGTCAACATGTAGCCGCCATCGGTACCTTTCTGCACCAGGTACAGGATGTTGTCGGCCTTGACGTAATATTCGTTCTTGTTCCAGTAGACCTCGGCGTGCTTGTTGTAGTAATCCTCGACGAATGCCTTGCGCCAGGCGGCCTTCCCTTCAAGGGCGAATACCACGTGCCTTGGGTTAAATAGCGCGATGTAGTCCATGACCCGAGTAATCATCTTCACGCGCCACACGTTTATCTCCTGCTCGGCGTCGGGGAGGTCGTACTTCGCGCTCGAATGAAACAGATGATAGGCCAAGGAGGCCCAGTCGAAGATGACGAGACGGTTGTTTACATATGTATAACGTGTTACGGGCGGCTCCGCGAATAGTTTCACGGGCGCAGATTTCTTCCTAGCCATATGCCAAATTTAGCAAATGTTGCACATGGGCACTAGTTCTTGGCACTCCTTTTGGGTCGTTTTGTCCGAGCCGCGCGTTTTAACAGGAATTCCTCGGCATCATCCTTGGCGGAGGTCAGCACTTCAGCCGCATCGGCGATTTCTGGCGCCGCCATGCACTTTATCTTCGACCTGGGATGTTCCGGGTCATCACATGCCATGCGATTCTCTTTGGTGAAGTTGGCAAGCCGCTCCACGATACCGGTAGTGAAGAGGCGAATTATGGCATCCGAGACGAAACCCTTGTTGTAGTTCATGGCCAGCATCGAGGCCAAGGAACCTATCAGTGTCGCTTCATCCCCGGCATTCTCGTCAACCGCCCACATGTGGTTGCCATCCCCAAGGTGTTCATACACTTTATCGGTGCAATACCTGAATGCCGCCTCGACCAAATCCGGGAGAATATCCATCTTCATTGTCGGACGGAACCTGTCCAAAACCGACCGAGCGGTCTTGTAGCTGTTCACGTTGACAGCTCCCCGGTCAGGTCGACGTTCCATGAATCGGCGATACGCATCGGCGGAAATCATTCGCATAAGGTAGAGATGTCCGAACAATGACTGCCCGGGCACCATGTCCCCGGTAACTATGTGGTTAGAGATTATCCTGCCCAGCGCGGAACGTTTCGGAAGCGTCGTCCTTGAATGTGCCAAGTTTTCCAATACCGCAACCAGGTGGGTGGACCGGCCGCGCGAATCCGCATCAAGCAGTTTCCGGTAAATAAATTCCCCGATTGCAGTGTCCTCGATGAAAACGTCCGTGGGTGCCACGCAAAGATAGGCCCGGATGAATAGGTAGTCGTATTTGTCATACATGGCTTCCCATTCGGGCTCATCAATCTTGAAAAGAATCCACGCGCCGGGCATGTTCACTATGTCGTGCTCGAGCGACAAGCATCCCATATCGCGATATATCTTGCCGACCGAATCGGACATCATTCCATATGCAGACAGCACCTTCAGCAATACATCACCGAGACCCAGATAGCAATATCTAATGCGCGATGTACCCCATTCACTGACCGCAGCTTCCGGGTTTTTGTCCACGCAACTTAAAATTATCCTGACTGCCTCACGTATGCCATCGGCATGTGACATCTCTTTCATATCCGACTGCATAAACGAATCGAATAGCTTTGCAAGTCGGGCATAGGTATCGGAGCTATTCCACTTGAGCGCGAGAAGTGCACGAGGAAACGCGCTTAACGCGTCAACTATCATCCTGGCTAATTTTGAGGCATACGAAATCATACTATCGAAATGCTCGCCTTCAATGCCAAACACTTTGAGAATTATGGGTAAAATATCATTTACCGTGAACAGCCCGGGCACTGTCGCTATACCCGCCATCCGCATCTCCTCGTCATCGTCGTCGTCGCCGGGTGGAATATTATCGTGAATAAGTCTACCTACGGCATCCCCCCACACATCGTACATTGCTAGATACAGCCTGCGGATGTCATCATAATCCATTGTCTCATGTTTCGGGGATAGGACTATACTGTTAAGAAGACTAGGAGTATAGTTGTCCACTAGCGGCTTGTTACGCGGCGCCCCGATATCCTGCATACCCTTTATTAGCGTATAATGTGTACTGTGGTCCATGCCCGCCTCACGCGCATCACCGCCAGTCAAATAATTGAGCATGACAGCGTGCGCACTCGTCAAACCCGGGGGCAATTTCATTTCATCGAATTTACCGACAATGGAGCATATGCGATTGTATATTGTTGCCCGGCTAGTCCAACGGATTTTTCCCTTCATAGCCTTCATGGCCACCGGAATAGTGTTCCCGGAAAATACCTCGGAAACCATCTTCTCGACCTTGCTGGGCGGGTTCGCATCGTCTATCATGCTCAACAACTGCACAACCTTATCTACGTTTTCGCCGGAAAGCCTCGGGGTTGCCGGCACCAGCTGCCTCCACAAATCCGGGGCCACCTTGAACGAAGCCACCTGGTTGGAAATATGCGCGAGCACATTTAAATTGGACGGTTTAGCATTCACGAACCGTTTCTGCATGTCGTCGTCCAACAAATGGATGTCATAGTTAGCGAACTCTTCAAGCGACAGTTTTCCGGACTTGGCCATATACTCGATTTCATCCGGGGTGAACGGGTTACCTGAACATACTGCACATATGACCGTGAAGGGATTTGCTCCGAATGCTGAGTCTCGATGGGTTGTCGAATCATCTCTGAGCGTGAACCGAGCTGATTCCTTGTATTCCTCAAATCCCGGATTATGCTGGGCAATCCAGCTCAACCCATGTGACTCACGGAACGCCTCCTTCAGCGAATCAAGGGTGACCACACCAGCCTTCAGGGCATCCTGCCAGAACAAAATGCGGGATTCGGTATTTCCAATGAGGTCTGGCTTGTTTTCCACAACGTAGTCGACGAATTCGGGGTCGTCACCTATGAAATCCTTCACGCCGAAGTTGCAGTGGGTTGCATATCCATAGTCGTATCGGTAGCCGACCCCAGTGACCTTTCGGTCTTTCAGAAACCACTTGACGTAAGGGAGCAACTGGAGCCTGTACCGGCTCGGCTGGTTTCCCCATGACTTAGATTCCTCTATGGCGCCCTCCCCGTTGAGTATGACGGTAAGATATTCCTTCCCGTCGGGACCGCGAAGTCCCCAATACTGGTTACCGGCCCGCTTCGACGGCTCGTTGCCGCAGTGGTGCATCGTCTTGTACGTTATCCTGGAGGGGATGTACCCGGCGATGCTGCCATCCGCATTGACCGCATATACCCACTTGAACCCGTCGGGAAACTCGTGATACACCTTCACCCGGTTCCATATATCCTCCTCCGCCTTGGTAAGTCCGGGATACGCCTTAGTCGCCTGGACAGCACCCTCGAGAGCAGCGGAAAGGAGTTCGTCGGCCTTCGCAGGAGTAGTGTCCGAATTGACCTTAGAAAGGAACCTCTGCTCCAGGGAACGGTGAACGGCAAGGTCGTGGAACTTGTAAATCCTGTCGGCGCTAAGCCATCCGGGCGACCGGATGTCCATCAGGTACAGAAAATTCAGGAGTTTTGCCTCTATCTTCGGCTGGACCATCCCGGACATCCCCGCATCATTCCATTCGGTGAGCACGCGTCGCTTTGCAGCCCAGAAGGCATCGCTCGAGCCCGCCTGGTTCTCCAGGTACTCCTTGTTGATGTTTACCGCCTCGAACATCGGAAGCGACTCGTAAATCGCCCGGGCCATTTCCTCGTCCAGGTGACTCTCCAGCAAAAATGTCCGCAAACTATCCATGTTACGGAGTTTATACGACGAGGGCGGGCCTCTCGGCCCGCCCCGGAAGGTAATGGCGGCTAATTGGTGCCGGTCGAGCCGAACCCTCCCCGGTCAGCGTCGGTCATTGAACCTTCCACGAACTCGAGCTCCGGCTGACGCTTGATAATCCTGAACTGGCAGACTCGCTTCCCAGCCTCGATGGTGACGTCCTCTGTCGCATAGACGGACATCTTCCACCAGTCATTCGGCCCGGAATAGGAATTGTCGATTACGCCGACGGAATTGGTCTGCAGGATTTTCCAATTCTTGAACGTGGATGACCTCGGCGCGAGATGGGCCTCGTAACCCTCCGGGAGCTTCATGGCCACGCCGAGATGGATATAGCCGTGCTCGCCCTTCTTCAATGTAAGAGGAGCGGCCGAGTACAGGTCCACCCAGTCGCCCTTCTTGCCTTCGGTCATCTTGAGGCGGGGTACGGTATCGTTCAAGTATTGTACGGTAATCTTCTCTGTCATTTTTCCTCCATATGGATTATACTGGATTGTCGATGTCGATGAATTCGGCTGTCGTCGCCCGGTTCTGGCGGTTGAGCAGGTCGGCCAAGTTCCGAACGCCGAATACCTCAGAACGGTGATGCCCGGCGGCAACTACGACCATTCCGGTCTCCTCGGCGAATATCGGGGTGGATTCCCGGACTTCCCCCGTAATGAACATGTCGCAGCCAAGTTCCAGCGCCTCGCTGAGGCCAGAGGACCCGCTCCCGGAACATATGGCTATTCTCTTGTAGTCCTTCCCGTCAACGAACGGGCCGTAAATGGCTACACCGTGCGGGAATACAGCATTCAGCTTTTTCCGTGTAATGATGGTGCTCTTGTCCAGGATACGCCCGACACCGTCCATGAAAGAACGGTAACAAACGTCCCGATTGCCGTTCAGGGCATGAAATATGCTCATGTTGTTGCCGTACACATCAAGCGCGTCCAGCGGGAGATGGTAGGCTAACAGAGCTATCTTGGAATTGACAAGCTGCCTGAGATATGCGTTGGTCCTCCCAACCAGTCGCTTGTCGCTCTCGGACTTCCACCATCCGTTCGGGTGATGGACGATGATTGCGTCGGCATTGGCTTCGTTCGCCCTCTCGATGAGCTCCTTGCGGAGGCTGACGCCGGTCACCACGTGGCGCACCGGGGCGTTTCCGCACTCGGGCACCATGTCCACGAGCAGACCGTTTGGACAGTAGTCGTCGAACAGCTTCGGTGTCAGCAGGCCGTCGAGATAGTCAGTCAGTTGTTCCAGCGTGAAAAAATCAGCCATGTATACCTCCGCATCAAATATAGCAAACCGTCAGGGTCCCGTCACCTGCGGAATCCAGACCTCGGGTAGTACATTGCGGGGACAGTTCCGTTCTTGGCACGCTTCGCCTGCCGTTCGGCGGCCTCCTTGGCCACCTTCTCCCGGCGCTTCTTGACATCGTCCGGGGTCACGGACGCCTCGTAAATGCCGTCGAGATGTATCTCCTCTATCGGGAGGTCCTCTTCCGCGTAATACTTGAGCCGCTCGTAGTAGTGGCGCATCATGTAGTTGTACTTCTTGTTGCCCTTACCGCCACCCGGCGGCGTAGTGACGTAGGAACAGTCGTCTACGAGGTCGTATACGACAGCCACCTTCTTCTCCGCGTGCCTCCTGACCATGCGGCCCAGGGACTGGATGACGGTATACGGAGACTTCGTCGGCTCAGCGAATATCAGGTTGTTGAGCCGGTTGATGCTGACGCCCTGCCTCAGGCAGCCGTACGTCGCTATGAGGACGTGGCCCCCGCCCCGTTCCATCTCGATGCTGATGTCGTCGCGCTCGTCGATTCCGACCTCGCCCTCGACAACGTGGTACGTGTATTCTGGAAACTTCTCCTTCATCATGTCGCAGAACTCGTGAAGGTGCCCGGTGAAGGTAAAGAGGATAACCGTGTTCTGTTCCGTCGTTATACGTCCGCCGGAGAAGAGCATGCCGATGACATCCTTCCGGGAGCTGTTGTCAGTCACTATCGCCTGTTCGTCCTTGTACTTGATTGCCCGCGAACATATCGACGGGCGCACCGACATGGCGTACGGTATGAACAGTGCCTTTATGTCGAGCGGCGTGAGGATTCCCGCTGCGATGAGCTCCTTCAGGTGTATCACGTCGAGCTTCGGGCCAAGGCCGCCCTCGATGTAGCCGGCGTCGATGTGGTTCTCGACGTTCTCGTCTTCCAGGCACGCATCGGGCAGCGTCCCGGAGAACCCGACCTTGAAGTTGTTCGCGGAACTGCACTTGTCGAGTATGTTCCTGAGCTCCTTCCCCCTGGCCGTGTGCGCCTCGTCGACGAGCACGGCGTCGAACACCTTGAAGAAATCGTCGCTCTTGGTCCGGATGGACTGCCATGTCGAGATGACCAGCGGCTTGAGGGTCACCTCCTCGCCCAGCGAGAGCCTCTTCAGCTCCTCGCGCTGCTTCTTGGTGAGCTTGTCCTCCGAGTCGCCGTAGATTCGGGTGCACTTGTCCTTCACTTCCTCCCACCCGTAGTCGTCATGGAAGTTGCGGTACATCTGCTTGACGAGGGCCGCGTTTGGCACGATAATCAGGACCTTCCGGTTCTCGCGCTCCATAAGGTAGCGCGTAATCACCATCATCGACATCGACTTTCCCGAACCGGTGCAGGCGAGTATGGACACCCGGCGCCTGTTCAGCGCCTCGAGCACTATCCTTTCCTGGTGCTCGAACAGTTTCAGAGTGAAATCCGACGGGGTAACCTGCTTGCCATCCGCTATCGCCTGCTCGTACTTCCCCTTGTTCCACATGCAGAGGGTCTTCTCGTAGGCGCGGATTGTCTCGATTGATATCGGCCCGAAAGGCGGGGTGAACATCTCCCGTATGGCCCGGGTAATCTGAATCTTGACCCTATCCTTGAAAGCCGAGCGGAGATACCGGGTCAGCCTCGGTATCAACCCTATCGGGAGGGTATGCCTCCGCCCGTCGAAAAACTTCACATGGCAGTCGTCGTACCCGTACCGCCCCTCCCACGTGTTTTTCTTCTTTCGGTCGTAGTAGGTCAGGGTACTGAGCGTATACTTGAGTACCGCCCTCCCCCCTTCGGGGTCGGGGCAGGCGACATACATCTTGGCTTCCTTGCCGTCGAAGTTGTCGAACGTCACCGTCACATTCGAAGTGCTACCCGTCACGGCCAACCACCAGCTCGGATGCGCCTGGATACACCTCGTCCGGCCGGACCTTTCCCGGACCGGCGATACCCGTCGGCATGAAGTGGAACCGGTAGCCGGTACCGTCGTCGGAGACCCACAGGGTCACCCTGTACCGATGGGACGGAAGCAGGCGCTTCCCGGTCCCCGAAAGGAAATTGTCCTGCTTCTGCAGGTAGGCCAGCCTTCCGCAGCGTTCAGCATACCCGTCCACGGCACGGTCGAGGGCGTTCACGAACTTCCCGCCGTCGACGTCGTCCCCAAGCTCGGCGCTCAGGCAGTCGCGCCGGGCCCTGAGGTTCCGTCCGTCCGAGACATAGAGCACGTACTCGGCGGCTCCGCCGAGAACCCCGGCAGACACTTCCCTGGCCGGGCATATCACGAGCCGGGCTATGCAGCCCAGCCTCATCAGTTCCACAGATTCCATATTCCCAATATAACACCTTGGGAGGCCATTGTCAACCCCCCGCTCCTCCTCCCCACAAGAAACTATATAAAACCGTAAACATATCTATAGGATTTGCACATACTTTACACCTCGAGGTCCCGGGGCATGGCCTAACCGTCAACATATCTACAGGTCTTGTGGACTATCTGGGCCTCTTTTTGTGGGATAAACTCTTGACAGGAACCTCCCGATTGTATAGTTTTGGTTGCATGACTCCCACATTCGAGTACAGGATGCGCATCCCAGAGGTGCTGTTGGCTCCCCTTTCCCGGAAATTGTCCGAATTTCCGGGGCGGGCCAGGCGCAGGGAGAAGTACCTGTACGTCCTGCACCTGGTGGCGCGGCAGCTCCGCATGGTGAGGCATGACGTAATCATGTCGGGAGGCAAGGTTCACGTGAGCACATGGCACTGCAATCTGCAGGCCACCATTCTCCGAGCGGCTATAGGAAATGACTATCGCAGTGTGGTCGAGGACCTCGTCGACTGGGGATTGATAGGGAGGAGTTTCTCCTACATGCCCGGGACCGCAAAGGCCCGCGGATATTCCAAGGCCTACTGGTTCATGGGGGACTACGCGAGATACTGGGAACGGTACTGCTATACCAGGGACCGCGTGCGGTCCGACATAACGGGGGAAGCCCGCAAGTTCGGCCGTCTCCGGACAATCCAGGTGAAGTCCAGGCCGTTCCTGCGGAGACTGGAACGGTGTGCCGAGGAGGTGAAGGAGAAGCAGCTGCTCGACCCGCGCGTGGGCGGGTGTCACGACAGCCTGTCGCACTTCTCCATCGACCGGAAACGGGCTTCCGGCGTCTTGGACGACATGGTCTCGCGCGGCGAGGTCACCGAATCATGCGCCAGGCGCGAACTCCGGAAGGTCGACAGGTTCAACATGGCCGGGCGCAGCCGTACCGCGCTGTTCGTCAAGAAGGACCGGTTCGGGAGAATCCACACCAACATCACCCAGCTGAAGAAGGAGGTCAGGTCCCGGTGCCTGTACTGCGACGGGAAACCAACCGCCGGCGTGGACATCAAGAGTTCGCAGGGCGCTTTTCTCGGCGCCATCCTGAGGTCTCTCGCGGACCCGCTCGGAGTGCTTGACCTCAATTCGTCCGCCACCCTGGCGGAACTACGGCGTAACGCCGACGTTGTGGGGAGGCCTGGATACCTGGATGAATGCGACCGGTACGATGCCCTGCTCAGGGAGGGGCGCCTGTACGAATTCTTCTCCGAGGAGCTTTCCGCCGACTTCGACCTGGGCCGTACCGTAGGACGCGAGGAGGCGAAGCACATGTTCTTCGTCATGCTCTTCGGCCCTCTTTTCACCGAGGGCGAGGATGACGGCGACCGTGCCGCGGTCAGACGTGTCTGGGCCGAGCATTTCCCTTCCCTGTTGCTAGCGATAGAACGCATGAAGTCCGGGAATTACGCGGCTCTCGCACGGGAAATGCAGAGAATAGAGAGCAATTTCGTTTTCGACCGTGTAGTCCCGCGGGTCGTGGAGGAACTCGGGTGCCCGTACTGTACCGTTCACGACTCCATAATCGTCGAGGCGTCACTTGCCGATTCGGTCCGGGCGATTGTCGAAGACGAGCTCGGGAAGGTGGGCGTACCTACCATGACCTCCGAGGAATTCGGCATGGCCTGGAAGACCGAGGACGAGGTGATGTTCGAACGGGACGTCGAGGCCGAGATGCTCGGCACGTACGCCGCTGCTTCCATCGCGTGACGTGGCCATCGTATAAACTTGGGCTAAAAACGTACCATAAGGGGTATTTTTATGTCCAACTCATCTAAGCGCACGCTCGGACCCGCCGCTTTCGAGTCGTACATGGGGTTCGCCGACAGTCTTAAGGACGGCACCAACAACGACGCAATCGACATCTTCAAGTACAACATGGCCGTCCAGCAGGGATATATCCGTCCCAAGAAGGCCCGTCTCGAATCAGCCGAGGCCCTTACCGCCGAGAAGGTGAAGGACGCAATCGGCAACATGTTCGGCGCGTTCATGCCGCTTTTTGACGAGCAGGAGCAGAAAATCGCTGGCGACGTTCTCGGCATGTTCAGCAACGCCTTCGCGGAGAGGTGCCCGGGCGGCGAATGCGGGGAGGACGAGAACGATGGCGACGAGTGCGACGCGACCCCCGCGGGTACTCCGGCAAATGACTCGGACGACGAGGCTCCCGAGGAGGGTGCTCCGGAAGATGACGGAAAGGACGGCAAGTGCGACGGCGACGAATGCCCGGCACAGACCGAATGCGGCGACGCCAATTCGGCGACCCCGCAGGAAGAGGCAGTCAATGCCACCGACCCTTCCACCGAACCGGACGACCCCAAGTTCTGGATGGCCATCGGCCAGTTCGTCCGTGACCGCCGCGAGATTACGCAGGACGAGCTCGACCGTATCTGCACCCGGTTTAAGCCGTGCGGCAGCATCGAGGAATACCGGAAGCTCATCGATTCCCTCTGCTGCGATGACGTCGAGAAGAAAAAGGGCGATGCCGGAAAGTGCGACGCCGGGCAGTGCGACACCGGAAAGGATTCCCCCAAGCTCGAGGGCGTTGGCGAGACCGTTCCCGGATTCGGCGACGACGATTCCGAGTTCGGCCTGGGAGACATCGACGAACGCCCGCTGGATGAACGTTTCGACGACATCGCCTACTCGTTCGGTGACGAATCCGGCACCAGCATGGCCAGCGACGTCTCCGCCAGATACGGCGACGAGGACGACGGGGTGGACTATGACGCCCTTGCCGACTCCCTGCTCCGCGAGCACGGGTTCGACAGCCTTACCACGGACAAGTTCAACAATTCCGGTATCCGCTAGTCGGGACGGAGTTTCCAAAATTATGGCATCCGGTTTCCCCGGATGCCGTTTTTTGTTCTAGTTTTTGTCAAGTGAAGAAAGGCACGAAGTCTACAAAGGAGACACCAGATGGCTAACGAAATCGACGAGAATACTGCCGACGAGGCATACCGCGCGTTCACCTCTACCGACGACGCGAACGTTTCCGCCGACGAGGGGAACGTTTCCGCCGACGAGGGGAACACTTCCCCTGACGAGGGGGGCACGACCACCGAAGACGATAACCTTGACGAATGGCTTGCGGCAGTGAAGGATTCCGGAAAGGATGCCGCCACGAAGGATTCCGCGGCGACCGAGCTGGAATCCGCGTCGGATGCCTCGGAGGAAGACGAGAAGCGGGTCGAACCTGAACCGGAAGTCCCGCCCGAAGAACCGGCACCTGAAGGTGCCTCGCTGAAGACTTCCGTTACCGATGCCGTGAAGCTGATTAACAAGCACATGGACCGCGAGACCGCGAAGAAGCTGACACTCCCGGAGTACGACGACTTCGACGACGTGGTGAAGGACGGCGGGGTAAACCCGGCACGGCTGGCGGAGTACACTTCCGTCATACCGTTCTGGTACATGTCCTTCAAGGACAAGAAGGAGAAGATTGGGTACATCCCGAAATATCCGGGATTTCTCCGCATATTCGGCGTCACCCGCGCGAACGACATAAGCGTTGCCGACGTACTGAAGAAGTTCGCGCCGGATGATTTCGAGCGCGTTATGGGTGCTGAACGCGACAGCGAGTTGCTGGCCAAGGCAGCCGCCATCATCGTCGCCCGGAGGGGTCTCGACTTCTCCCGTAAACTTGACGATGAGGACTACGGGGTGCTCGAGTCGGTCGGCGTGAAGAATCCGAGACGGTTCAGGACCGTTTCCGAGATTAGCGGGCTCGGCCCGGAAGTCCTTGACTACGACACGGACAGCAACGTGGTATACAACCCCGACTACGCGGCAGCGGCCAATTCAGCGTTCGGCGGGGAGGCTCCCGTCGCCGGTGACGACGATGTCGTCTCGATGGATGACATCATGGGCGGCCTCGACAAGAACGTGTTCCGCTCGGTATTCAAGAGGCCAATCGACGATGTCCATTCCGTTGCCGAAGATTCCGGGAAGGATACCGGGGAAACTGAGGGAGAGGGGGAAGAATCCGCGCCGATGTTCGTCCCGTTCCACATGCCGGGTTCGGACGCGATGAAGGACATAGACAGCAGGCGGAAGGGCAAGGTAGCGGGCCTGTTCGGCAACGCTTCCGAACCGGATGCGGAAGGAAAATCCGGGAAAGACCGCTGGTAGTCCTGGACACGGAAATTGAAACCCGCCGTAGCGATACGGCGGGTTTTGATTAGAGGAAGTCCTCGAAATCGGCCTCGGTACCCGAGGTTTTACCGTTCACGTAATGGAGCGTTCTCGGCAGCTTCCCGGGGTTCTTATCCAGCATGCTCAGTGAGACTGGGGCGGATACAATGAATCCCAGGGTGCCCGCGTCGTACCAGTCAATCGTGCCGACTATGGGTTCCCCCCGGACCGCATTGGCTGGTTCGAAGTTACCCTGTACCGTGAGACCGATTTCCCCCTCGTGCTCCCCCAGGAGAGAACAGCACGTAACACTATCAAGACCGACAGCATCGGTGTATATTCCTATACGGTCGCTGTTATCGACATATCCGCTGTACCGGTTGGCGTTGGCGTTGTTCAGTCTGGCCGGGTTACCCATGAGGTTTCCCAGGGTGAACTTGCCGTCCACTGCATTCCCGGGCCTCTCGAGGAGCGCGTTGGTCGTTCCGGGGAACACATTCACTACTTTCAACGGTTCCTTTATTCTCCCGTTCCGTACGTACGATACATGGAGCGACCCGCTAATCGACAGGATGTTGATGTCTCCATTTTCCGTCTGGACATAGGTGGCACGTTCCGACTTTAGCAGGGCGTCGAAGTCTGCGCCGTCGCGCATTGGTATATCCCCGACCCTTTTCGGGGTATTGTCGGTTTCGGGACCGGAAATCCAGAGTACCGGGGCATCCCTGCTTATGCCCACGCGTCTTGTCTTGCCACGGCTATCCTTGAACGGCGGGAATATCTTTATCTCGTTCGTCCCCGCATCGGTCGTTACGGGAAGGCTCTCTTCCTCCGGCGCCTTTGGCGGCACCAATGGACTGTTTATTTTTTCGGCTATCTTCTTGAATAGCTTCGCCAGGTTGAGTCCCTGCAGCTCGGATTGCGGAACCGGGCGCGAGTATAACGGGATGTACGGTCGTTTCTTCCCCTCGAACGGCTGAATGAACAGCAAGGCGGGGATTCCATCTAGCTTGCTGGAATATTCCTCTGGCTGAAGCTCATCCTTTTCCCCGAGTAGTCTTGACTCCGCGTCGGCGTTTATAAGCAATACGTAATTGCTCCCAACCGTTGTCGGGTGCCATGGTACACCATCGATTTCGAGTACATAGTCGGTGATGGAGTCATACTCGCTTTCCGCCAGACGGCCGATGATGAGACCGGCTTCGGAGAAGTCGGGAACCTTGAACATCTTCGTGACCTCTGTACTTACCCCTGTGCGGTTGGACCCTGCGGGGAACCACCGATTTGTTAGTGCGACCAGCCGGTCGTAATGTAGGTGTCCCTTGGAATCGCATACCTCGATGCTGGGGTCCCATTTTCCGATGAGGGCCAACGCGAAAATAGTGTTGTTTATGCATCGGGCATGGTTACGCCAGAGGTCAGTATGCTCGTTACTTCTTATGGTTATCAATCCGGGGATGTTTCCCCCATTCGGTACGAGCTCCGAATCGTAAATGACGGCACGGTTTTCCCCGGGCTGAAACCCACTGTACGTTGCATCGTTGCGTCCTTCAATGCAGAACGGTTTTATTAGCCCGGGTATTTCATCGTCGTCCTTCGTGTAATTGTCGCCGGCCACTATGATACCGAATGCCGAGGAATCGTATGATTTTCCCCTTCCGTTCTCTTTATTGAGTCCGTGATAGTCCGGCCGAGTCTCGAGTACCTGTGGTTCGAGAGCTTTGCTGTGTATCAGGAAGTAGCAGCAGTCGCCGCGCGAAAAATTACGGTAATTGTTCATCATGCCGCCGGTGAGACACCAACGCCCAACACCGAGGTCCCATGCACCACCGATTGTTTCCCCGCCGCGAAAATAGAAACGTTTCGTCGATGATTCATCGAATGAAATGAAACCTTTCTGCGCGAGTGATTCATCGGTGTAGGGGTCGTTGTCGTCACTGCTCTTGTCAATCTTAGCAACATACCATGACCCGAATTTCTGGGCAGGATATTCCCGGGTATCGGTGGTATGGGTTTTGGGGTTTAGCCCGGCGGCATGGGGAAGTTGAGCGCCTTCATCGTGCTCCTTTGCAGGGGGGATATATACGTTCTCCTCGCCCTCCGCATTATGGAGTGCGTTATGCTCGAGCTTTTCAATGTCAACGTCTGGAATGTCAACGACTCGTTTCAATGAAGCGTAGTTGAGCGGGGTGGAAGCTTTACTGCCACGGAGTTCCAGGTTGTTGTCTACCTGGATGTCTATCGGGTCGAGCATATCCTGCAACAGTTCAAGGTTCTCTGTCGATAGATAGTCGGCATTCTGACGGATGATACTTTTGTTGCAATTCGGTGTCTGAGAAATCGGCGCAATCATTGTACGGAGAACTAGCCTCGGTATGATATTGTGCGCCAGGTGGTACATCTTGCTGCGATTCCATACCGGCGGATTATTATCATCGAGCTTCGCTTCTCCTTTCGCCGGGCTTTTTGGCGATATTATACGGGCGAGAGCCTGCCTGGCTACTGGACAGTTATGGATGATGTAAGACTTCAACCCGAACTCTTCGAAGCAAATGCGTATCATTCCCCGAAGGTATGCCTTTGAGAGGAGTGCGATGTAGTTCTTCAGGTCGTAAGGTAGCTGCTCCGGGTCCTTCGTCATCTCGATGGATATTTTGGATAGTTCACCGGGATGCGCTGGAGGCAGGAGCCATGCTCCCGCCGGATTATCCGGGTCTTTCGGTCTTGGTTTTTGACCGCTGGCCGATATCAAGTTCATGCGGTGGCGTGCCGTTTGCGAGTTTCCAATGCCCATCCCGCCGTTTTCTCTCGGGTATATGAGGAGGCCGGTGGCGAAGATACGGATATATTCGGCAAGCGGAACCTCTCCCGTAGTATCCATGTTTTCGTCATCTTCGTCCACGTCCACTCGTTGGCGCTGTCCGGCCTTTACCGGAACGGTACCTAGGGTCGCGTCACCGGTTTCCTCCCTCGCCTGGTCCAGGGTGACTTCTCGGTACACTTCTTCCACTGCGCGGTTGCCTAGCTGGACCCGCACCTTTATGTCATGGTCGATGCCGAAAATTCGGCAGATATCATCCTCGATTTTCCTGAACATGTCCTTGTCGACAAGACCGGCGTCTGCCTCGAGCAAGGTGTCCATGGATTCGAACAGTAAGTTTAATTGCCTCTCGTTCATTGGCGTACCGTAAAAATGTTATCGGTTCATCCCGTTACCACCGAATCCGCGACCTCCCATCGGGGGCATCCCACCCATAGGAGGCATTCCTCTCGGAGGCATCCCGCCCATCGGGGGCATTCCTCTGGGTGGCATTCCGTCCATCGGGGGCATTCCGCCCATTCCGGCCCTGGCTCGGCGGACGTATTCCGGTTCCTCCGTTTCGACCGGGGGGAATGCGTCATAGAAAGGCTGACCAATGATGTCGGCCACATCTTCCTCTGTCAGCAGGTAGTCGGAGCTGCCGTTTGCGTCGTTCCACCTCGGCGTGGCGGTAGCGAGGTCTCCGTCTCGGTCGACGATGACTGCAATCATGCTAGTCCCGTAATTGTCGAGAGGCACGTCCTCTCCCGGTTCAGGGGGGATGTTTTCGAACCCGTCGCGGAGGCAGAAGTAGACAGTGTTCTGACCCTCGAGAGTGTATGAGTCCCACATCATCTGGGACTCGGTAATGCACCATGGTGATACGGGGAAATATCGCCGATATCCTTGGGCGCTCGCATAATCCGGGATATGGACTATGCGGTAGTTTCCACGGGAAGTCCCGGGAACATGTGCGCGGACTGCGTCTCGTCTGGAGATTATATCCCCGTTGAGCGCGTTTCCGAATCTGTCGCGGATATCCCGGAGGGTCATCCCGTTAAGGTTCACGTCGAACTGGGCATCGTCGGCTTCGGGGTCCGGACATACCTCACAGACGTACTTTATGAAAGTTTTGAGGAGTTTCACTTCGCCCGGGTCGCATTCCGGAGACCCGAAGCCGCATCCACCGAGGCCGGGACGTAGAAGTGCTATGCGCGTGGCGCCAGGCATGTAGTACCTGTTGGCGTCGCCGAAATTGAAGAAGGTCTGCCTGATGTTGTTGAGTATGCTCTGCATCAGGGTAAGTTCATGTCCGCGACGGTTTGTGAACGTGTTCTCGTCGAAATCGGGAAGTTCGAGATTCCTGCCAACTGGCGAGTCGCGTAGCATGCCCAGGAATTCCGAGACCGGCCTCGCATGGTCGTCGTGGACCCGTTGGTACAGTTCCCGGACCTGCGGGTCGTTCCAATCTTCTGGTTCTCGGCCGAGGATATTGGTGACTATCGTGCTGTACACCGTTCTCCGAGTCATCTCGTCGATTTCCCTTTGGGTCTCCATGAGAATACTTTCCATGATGGGTTCGCCGAAAATCGCCTGGTAGGCGGCCGTTATGCTCTCGGCCATGTATTCCGGGATGGCCAGCTGGGATGAATTTTCGAGTTCCATTGTCGGTACCGTTGGTGCTGCGTTAACCGGTAGTTTATATTCCGGGAGGCCGCCCGATGATATAAACTGCATGTAATCGAGTAGGAAAACGGTACAGCAGATGCTTTCTAATGGCGATTACGGTAATCTTATAGGTTCTGGCGTTGACGCCGGCATGCTGGCGCTTGTCGAGAGCGTGTACGGTATATTGTTCGAGGCCGGAAGTCCGGCAAAGCCGACGCTATTGAACCCAATCGAGCCTTTCCCGTATGAGGATGCTGCCCACGCGCTCGGGATAGACATTTCCGACTGCATGGCCGACGGGAAGGTGAGCAACACCCTCGTGATGAGGAAACTGTTCGACAACGAGATTTTCCGTAAAATTGATATCGCCGTAAACAATATCATGAACCGTGCGGTGGAGCTCGGGGGTCTCGGGTCCGTCGAGGAGGATGGGGTACTCCGCTATGCCTATCCGTCAGTTCAGAAGTCGGCGGAGGTAAGGAACATCCTGGAAAACTTGAAGAGCGGGATGAAGATGGCACTGATACGTGCCATTTCGGCCAAGAAGGACCCGACTTCCACAATCGAGAATATGCTGGATGCGAATAGGGCGGAACGCACCGCTCGCCATATTGCGGAGGGCCCGCTTCGTGGTATCGTTACGGGGTTAAGCAGCCCGTCGGGCAAAATCCGAATGGGTTACAGCTCACATTCCTATTTCGATAGTTATCCATACAGCGAACAGGGTGAAAATGAGCTCAGCAAGAAGACTGATATATCGATACTGATGACGAATGAGGACGGTACCATATGGTATCATGACGGCGTGGTTAACAGGTACAAGCTTCACGCCCCATCGGGACAGGGATTGGAACCTGGTCTAGTGCTTTCCGTTTCGGCCCCCCGTGGAATACTAACCAATATAAGGGTTAGCCCATTTTCTCTCGCCAGGACAAAGAACGAGAGTGTAAAGTTGATGTATCATGACCTGCTGAACTTCCTGATGAGCGACTCCATTGAAACGATAGGCTCCTTGGTAGTTGAGCCTGAGGATGACGACGATTACTTGGATAGCATGCTTCCGGGCGTGCATGACGAGGGTGAGTTCCTGGCCATGATGATTGAAAAGTTGGAGTGGGAGGACCTGGTGCGGTTTATCAAAGGAAAACCTAGTATTGCCAGGTATGTATTTTTCGGCGCATCGTTACGCGACACATATCGAATACTGCGTTTCTTCATCGACACGTCAGCAAAAGGATTGTTTGATGCTGATACGCTTAGTGAGCTGATAGACCAGTTAAACTCGTTCCCTGATGCAAAGGTCGCTTCGGGATATGGATACCCTGACGCAATGTCACGATACATGAAGGAAGTTATATCGTCGTTTGGCCCGGAATTAATGTCTGCAGCAAACCGCTACCACATTTTCGATTTTGCAGAAGAAGTATCCATGATGCTCGGGAGTGACCCGAATGGATTCATCAAGGCGGTTACTGGAACTCCTGGACATTGCACGAAGTTATCTAATCCCTTCATGGCGGAAAAAACTGTATGGTACAGTAATGACGGTGATGAGGAATCTGCTATTACGCCGGAATTATATCGGCATGCCATGGAAAGTAAGGAAGTGCAAATTCGGATGGCGACAGTTAAGCCCGATGAGTGTCTCGATATTTTGTCTCGGATTTGTGTGTCGGGAAATCGTTACATACCATTGCACCAGGAAGCGGTCGACATTATCTTGGGTGATGGCGGAGAGCGGTATTCTCGCGGTAGTTATAATATTTTTAATTTCTATTACGACATCGTATATGCTTTCTTCCATGTCGGCGTTACCGAAGGACGGTCTCTTGATACGGAAACCCGTTTGCGACTATTCGACGACATAAAACGCGACCTTACTCCAAGTGTACAGAACGCGGCATATGACTATATGCTGAAACATAATCCCGGGATGAACAGTATTCAGAAGTTCGTTGTAATTTCCAATACGGTGCCTGGATTCCAGTTATCTGACAGACTCGCACTTCCGATAATGCGTGGAGCGGTACCAGAGGGTACTACCCGTTCCAATCAGGTGAGCCCACGCAACCTGATTCGAGTAGCCAGGAAAATGATTTCTGAGGGTTCTATACTTTCGCTATATCAGGATGTTTTCTTGCCAAATTGCCTAAAAAAGTCAATTTTACGCGAGGTGAACGCGTCTACTGATATCGGAAAGAGGATAATCGGACTTTTCGATGGGCTTGCGACCGGCGAATATGGCGGTGACGTATCTATGATGAAATGCACGATGCTTAACGATGACCTTCTCACGAGGAGTGGAATCGATAATCACGAACGCATCATCTTGTTTGCGAATACATACGTTGCTCCTTGTTGGAAGTCGCTTAGTGTCAGCTCGGGCGATGCTATGAAAAATGCACGCCTGCAGTATCAGATTGCCGGTGAAATACTGACGTATATGAGGCTATTTGAAGCTGACGAGACAGTAGCCACCAAGATATTCCTGGACCGAAAAACTGGCATTTTCCGCTGTAGTTCATCCGTATTAAAGGAAATTCCGGGTTCCAATGGTGCCAAGCCTACAAAGAAAATGGTTCAGGAAGACGATACGAAGATGCGGGCGATTATCGCCCTTGCTTTGAGGGAGATTTCTGGTAGTATAAGCCGGGAGACATCCAAAGCATTCATTGCGTTAGTTGGCACTTGCGTGGCAGGCCGAAACCTTCTTTCAATAATGCCCGATGCTTCACTTCCTGACCTGTTTGCACTCGATGAAATGTACCGGACGTGGACTGATGGAGAATCGATAGTGCCGGTCATATCCCAGGATGAAATTGACAATCTTGTATTGACTGCTCCGGAAAAAGCTCTCGGGATAATCGGGTACATTGATAAGAATACTGCAACGAATATTTGCCAGAAGTGTTTCACTCCAGAAATAGTCAAGAGCATGAGTGCTACGACCAAAGGACTTGAACTTCTTCTACGTCTTTCTAGCATATCCGAATGGAAGCTGTTCACCAAGCAGTTTGTCAAGGCGAACGATATCCGTATCAGTACGCTTCTCGATTCACTTCCACCGGATGTCAGTGCCCCGATACGCAAGCAGCTCGACCAGATTCAAGGCGGTGGAGGCGGAGTCGAATTCGGCTCGGTTGGCGGCATAGAGCAGAGTGCCGAGCTTGGTTCCCGTGTCGAGTATCACGAGGCAAACGGTCTACGCTGGATGAGTGAGTACGTACGTACTCCCGGGGCCAAGGCGCAGTCTCCCGACAAGCGTGCCGGCCTATATACTAGAAAGCAGGCCCAAGAAATGGCGGTACATCTCGGTAAAGAGGGCTGGCGCATGCCGACAGTCGCCGAACTGGAGCATCTCGGGAATAATCCGGAAATTATCTCGAAAAAACAGCTTGGATTTAGCCCAACTGGTCGTGCAGACGCTTCCGGGAAGGTGGTCAGCGGTTCGGAATACACATGCTACGCGTGGTGCATGGGCGAAGATGGAGTGCAGGGTTATTCAGTCATGCACAACATGATAGATACGGACGACTTCGACATCGACCCGTATACGGACATGCTAGCCATCAAGCTTGTACGTTGACGTAGCCGGTGATGGCTTCGCCTATACCGTTGCGCTCGATATATTCAATATCAACCTTGGGTGCCTTGAACAGGGGCACCTTTTCTTTTTCGAGCCAATAGCCGAATATGTGTTCGGCGAAGTATCCCGGCATCCGGCGGTTGCTTGCATTCAGCTGGACGTGTTTGTCGTATTTTGCCAGTAAATCGAAGATGTATTTGCACCAGCGTTCCATAACGGGACGTTTTCCGATGAACATGTTGCAAACGATGAGAGTATGCCTGTGCAGGTAGGCGTTGAAACCTTCACGGGTTTCAGGGTCGAGCACTTCCATGAACCTTTCCAGGTGTCCGGTGAATTTCGAGTCGGCGAACCACATGCTCGCGTTGTATCTTGGACCGTGGTTGTATTCGGTGACAATCATGTCGCACTTCTCCAGTATTTTCTGCGCTTCATCTATGCCCATTCTACGTTTCGGGTATTTCATAGATAAGAAGAAACGCCGATAATGTTCGAGGCCGACATAGAATGCGTCCGAATTCTTCCACATGTGGAAAAGCCCGGTCAGTTCGCAATACCAAGGGTTCAGAGGGTCGATGTTTTCGCCCTCGTGCGGGATATCGGTAAGGAATTTTTCACGACCTTCGTCCAGTTCGGGGAACTGTTTTGACGTGTCGCCAACGACGTATATGCTCATGCCGTTGAAACTACTTCAATTCATAAAACTAGCGCAAGGAAACTCACCCATCTTCAGTGGGTGAGAGGAATTGCGCCCTCCTTGTACATAAATATAGCAATTTGATTGACATACGGCAACTAATATAGTATAT